>Ga0265336_10001091_pt1 | contig 13098 bp, 15 predicted proteins | sample 42119metaG_FD_193583 | JGI IMG/M metagenome (GOLD analysis project Ga0265336, IMG submission 193583) | Rhizosphere microbial communities from Carex aquatilis grown in University of Washington, Seatle, WA, United States - 4-21-19 metaG | ecosystem: Host-associated > Plants > Roots > Rhizosphere...
GCATTGCGCTTGATCCCCAGGGGCGCATCACTGCTGACGAACCGCGTCCCATAGAGCGCGTGCCGACTCAGCAGTTCTGCATGCACCCGTACGTCGCCCACAAACAGCAGTTCCTTATTCGCGTAGGCCTGCGCCGCGAAGCATTCCAGCACGCGCGGCAGCCAGTCGACGCGGCTTGCCATGGTGGGGCAAACGCAGGTTACTAGGGGCCGTGTGTTCATTTTGTGCGCGCGCACAAAGCGCGGGTTATTGGTTGCTGCCGATGCCGAGACACAGCAAGGTCAGTAGGACGTTCCGGTCTTCGTGGTTAATAATCCCCTTGATAACAAACGTGCTGCTCGTGTCGTCGCTCACCACCCGCATAGAGGATGTGATACCCGGTTGCCAGCGAATCGTGATCGGGATCTCCTGCTGCGAGACGATCTGTCCGGAGCGAATGATATCTTCTGCCGCAGTCGGGTCGATAAACGCATATGCCGTCGTGAATGTAGACCAGTCCATCACTGGGCCGCCAGCATCCATCGCGGCGGGGGATACCGGCCCATACGATTGAATCGTAATCCGGTGGCGCAACTTGCCGGGATCGATTGAGGGCCACGGCATCAGTGAATCCGGTAGGGCGTCAGAAATTGCCGGATCACGTACTCCAGGCCGGCGTCAATCGAACTGCGCCGCATCTCGGACGGCGGAATCTTATTCTCAAAGCAGTACATGATAATGGTCTTGATTGCCTGTTTCACGGCGGACCATCCCTCAAACTGCGCGCTGAGTGCTTCCGGCGCGAGTGCGGTGATATTCGCCGTGGCTCCCATGCCCGAACCGCCAGCGGTCGCAAGGTTGCTTGCAACGCTATACCCCGCACCACCCGTGAACGTATAGCTGGCAATCGAGCCGCCCACGCCGATACCCGTGACCGTGACCAGCCCCCCGAATGCCTGAACCGTGCGGCCGTCAGGCAAAGTACCGGACTGCACGATATTGAGCACATCGCCCACTTGATAGCCGGCCTGCGACCCGCCGAGCGTGAGCGCGCCGATCCCGGTGCCGTCCTGATACCCGCCCGTGTACTTGATCGAGATCGGAGCTCCCGGTAGCAGAATTGTGGTGGGCCAGATCTGCGAGAACGGCAGCACGATGCGGCCGGGTTCGAAGTTCAGATCGACGTTGTAACCGCCGGCTGTGTTCGCTTGCAGCATCGTGCCGAGCGTCGCCGAGGTATCGAGATACGTAACGCTCGCGACGCCTTGCAGCGGCGGCAGCGGTAGCTCGATATGGTCGTAGCGATAGTAAGCGTCATAGCCATTACTCACGCCCTGCGGCCAGTTCTGATAATCGCGGCCCGGCCAGTTGCGCAAGGAGAGCTTCCATGCTTGGGTGTAGAGCGCGCGGCGCAGCACGGTTTCGCACTGCTGCCGCGCGAAGGTGATCAGCGCATAATAGTCCTGATCGACCGGGCCGCCGTCGCTTGTGACGCGAGCCCATCCCTCCGCTTCTTCGAGCGTCACCGGCTCGGTTAGCGGGGCGTTCTGTAATTGCAGATTCGCGTATGTGCTGCTGTCGAGGGGCATTGGAGGCTAACGGATAAAGAGATAAACTGTGCCCTGCTTAGCGTTGCCCGCGCTCGCGATCACAAGCGTAAGCGCGCTATCCGCCACGGCCCCCAGCGGCTTCTTCAGCGTCTCCTGATTGGTGGTGCTGCGCGCTGTGCCTGTCTGCGCCAGAACATCCACGCCATTTGCATCCTGAATCTGGAGCGTATACGCCGTGGGCGCGTTCCCGCCGCCCGCCGGCACGGTGACGCAGGCGACAATCTCCCCGTTATACGTCTTTGCTGTGGGGTTGCCGCTCACATTACCGGATGCGTCGCACGTCCAGGCGAACGTGATCAACTTGACGCTGCCGGATGTCGCTTCCGTAAAAGTGATCGAGCCTGCCGCCATGGTTGTGCTCCTTCGCTTACGCGCTCAAGATGGAATGCCACTGCCCTGCGGTGTAGCAGGTGAACGCGGCCGTCTTGCCGGCCGCGAGCGCAAAGGCCGCGTTCGCGCCCAGCGCGTTGATGGCGTCGCCGGTTTGCGGATATACATTTGCCGAATTCGCCGCTGCCGCATTCGTTACCTGAATCGTCAGCCCTGCAATGGATGCCGGCAGCTTCACGCTGTCATTGCCGGCCGCCACGGTCGTGATTCGATTCAGCTGCGCCGTCAGTAACAGCGCGCTCGTCTGTCCGCCGCCGGAGTGTGCCGTCAGACTATCTGCTGCGCCCTCGCAGGGCATTGAGGCCGCAGCTTGGCGGAAGGCCATCACCGTGTTGCCGCTCGCCTTGTCATACCATTCCTGATCCGCGCCGTTATAGCGCACGCCTACTGTTGAGAGGTCGCTCATCGGTAAAATCTCCTAAGCTGAGAAAGTTAGAGGACGACTCGGGGAGCGCTTCGCGGACGCTCCCCGAGAAAAGGGATTTGAAGCCTTGCGACTGTTACGCGGTGACGCTGGCGCTGCCTTGATACTGCTGCCGGCCAGCGCTCAGGATCGCAACTGCCGAGTTGAGTATGCTCGAAGACGGGTTCGTGATCTGCAATTGCAGGTACGGTTGACCGTCGGGAAGTTCCGTGCTGTCGAGCTCAATGACATAGAACACATTGTCGTTCGCCGTGGGGCTCGCGATACCCGTGGCCGCGACCGCGACCGTGGGGCCAGTGAGCACGTCCTTCGAAGCGCCCGCAGTCGTCTGCGAGTAGTAGCGGAACGCGAGTTGCGTGGTGGTGCCGGCGCTTGCCGCCGTCGAAGACACCAGAATGATCGAGGTGGGCGCAGCCGCCGTGACCCCTAACTGGATGATGATCGAAACGTGATCCCATCCTTTCATCGAGAAGCCCTGCGCCGTTACCGGCGCGCCTGCATTGCCGTCAACCGGCGGGATCAGGTTAACGATATGCCCCGCCTCGGAAACGTTGAGTCCAATCATTTGAGATTTCTCCTGGTTTATAAGTTTTGAAGGGAGGCGGGCCGCACGGACCCGCCCTAATCAGTTCGGAGGCGAAGCGTTACCGGGAAGCAAGCGCAACGAACGGCGACAGTGTGTTCGAACCCTTAAACGGAGTCAGCGCGCTATTCCAAATCGGCTGTCCATCGACGCGATAGACCCAACGGTACGTCATTTCGTCGGTGAGGAAGCGAACGTGCATCGAAGTGGCCTGCTGCACGTCGCCCTTGTCAACGTAGACCCACTGGGACATGTCGGCCAGAATGATGTCGCCTGTAGTACCGAGCGTCTGGCACTGCTCGATGGGGATCACCGGGCGGCCAAACATCATAGCGTACTCATTGCCAGCGTAACCCGCCGGCACATAAATACTCGGCCCGTTGGGAGCCACGCCAGAGACCACGGACGAGCCGCCGGTGCCAACTGCGAGAGAGAGCTGCATCAGTTGCTGCTCCACATCCTGGTTGACAAACCAAGCGGCGTTCTTGCGCGAACGCGCGTGCAGCCGGTACCACATCTTGGTGACATTCTGAAAGACCACAGTGCCCGATGCCTGCCCGGTTTCCTTCGCGACGCTCACCAGGGCATTCGCGCTCATGACTCCCTGCGGCTTGCCCGACCCGTCGCCGTTAATGGCCGCATCGTCGAGCTTGAAACCGACTTCCTCCCCGAACGCCTGCGTCACGATTGCGCCCAGCATGCGCGCATCCGCGATCAGCTCATCGGTCGCATAGAAGAGGCCCATCAGCTTCTTTGTCACGAGCTCGATCAGGCGGAACTTCGGCTTCGTCGCAGTGGTGGCGTCGGCCTCATTCTGCCAGTACATCCGCACGCCGCCCCAGCGGCTGCCATCCACGCGGCTCTGTTCGTCGATGCCGGGGATTTTGATTGCGTTGGTAGCTTCCGAAAGCGGCAACTTGCGTCCGCGCGTATACACCATGCCGGTATCGTGTGCGATGGACATGATCTCCTGGGAGAAATCCGGGAAGACCAGGAAGCCGCCATCCGCCGGCACGGCTTCGGATGCGCCTGCAGCGACGCCGCGTTCGTTGATTTGCAGCAACCGGGCATCGGGCCGATCCGGGCGTCGGGCCGCGTTGGCGATGGCGACGAGCTGCTCGCCGAAGCCGCACATCAGGCGCATCCGCTTCTGCTCCGCGTTTTCACCAGCACGCGCCTCATACCCGAAGGGCCTGTCGAGCGTGTTGTCGTGTACCGTTGTGCGATCACCCGGAATGTTGCTGGATGCGGCGATACGCTGCTCCAGGCTGAGCGTTGCGTTGATGCCCTCCATCTGCGTAAGATTGCCTTCGACGGTGGTCCGTTCCTCCGGCGTGAGCAATCGCTTCTCCAGTTGCGCCTTGTCCTTAATAGCCAAGTTAGCCGTGTTGAGAGCGGCCCGCTGCTGCTCCAGTTCGAGAATCCTATTCATCGTTTCTCCTTGCCGCCTCGCGGCCATGTTTGAATTTGGTGGTTTAAGCTACGCTGAGAAATCGGGACTTCAGTTCCAACTGCTCCAGTTCGTTCTCGGCATTCGCCGGCACTTCCCCGGGTTCGGCCGTCGCGCTTCCATAAGCCGCGAAAGTGTGCGGGGAGCCTTCGACCAGGCGTGCCTTTTCGACAACACGCGTGCGCACTTCGCCGCGCTGCTCCCAGCGATATTGATAGATGTAGAAGGCCGCGCTCGATTCCTTGATATCGCCGCGTTCAAGTAGCACGCGCACATCGCGGCCCGCCTGCGTATCGGGGAGATCGGCGTCATAGTGCAGGCCGTCCGGCTCTTCCCAGAATCGCGCCGTGCCTGCCGACTTGCGACCCAGGATGGAATCAATATTGTGGTTATAGAGCACGCGCGGATCGTCGGTCTTCAGGAACTCCGCGAAGCACCCCGGCTGGTAGATCTCGACGAATCCGCCAAGATCCCCGGAAGGCGAGTTGTATGGCGCGAGCAGTCCTTTGACGCGCGCGATTGCGACGCCGCCTTCTGCGTCCGGCGCAAGGTTCAGTACGCATGCGCCGCGGCGCAGAGCAAGGATCGATGCACCCTTGTCGCAGGCTACTTCCGTTCCGAGATGATTGCCTGCCGCCATCATCGCAACTAACCGCGGTACGGCCAGTTCTCCGAACAGTTCCTCACTTACCAAAAGAATATGCCGTTGCCCGCGCGCACTCGCGATCTCGCGCTCTTCCTGCATCGGGCAACCCGTGCAGTTCTTGTCGTTGCACGTGGTGTCCGTGCAGTTCGTGCAATCCAAATCGTCCTTGCACGCCTTGCACGCGCAGAGGCAGGCGTCCTGGTCGGGCTCTTCGGGTGTCGCGTTGCGCGGCGGCGCTGCAGCATCGCGGAATTGTGTCGGCACGTTGCGATAGCTCGCGAGCGCCTTGCGGAAGCCGCGCTTGGCCATGGCGAGTGGTTCGGGCGCATCCGGCAGGGCGGCCCCACGCTTCGCGGCCTTTGCGGTAGCGAAGCCTTGCTTCACGCAATCCGCCGCGGTAAGCCATGTTTCCGCCGCCATCATGTCGAGCAGCTCGGCCTTCTTCAGCCCGGTTTTGTTCGCGTAGACCTGGGCAATCGATTCGTCGATGGCGTTGAGCGCGTTCGCCTGCTTCGTCATGTCCGACGCCGGGCCGATACAGATCGACCATGCGTTGTGGATCATCATCATCGCGCCGTCGCCCATCTCGATTTCATCGCCGGCCATCGCGATAATTGAGGCCGCGGAGGCCGCGAGTCCATCGACGCAAACCTTGATTTGCTTGCCCGTCGCGCGCAGCATGTTCAGGATCGCTACGCCTTCGAACGCATCGCCTCCCGGCGAGTTGATCCGCAGTACGATGCGCGAGTATGGACCCGAGGCGCGGTCGAGCTGGTCCTTGAAGCTCTTTGCCGTGATGCCTCCGCCCGTCCACCAGTTCTCGCCGATCTCTTCATAGACCAGCAGTTCGAACGTTCCATCGTTGCGCAGCGCCGCCCGGAAGAAGGGCTTCGGCGATTCGATTCGCGCGTCGCCGGGGATCGCGGCGGCGGCCGATGCGTGCGGGTTGTGCTTGTGCCTGCTGAATCCGAGCATGCGGGTTCTCCTTAGAGCTTGCCTGCGAGAATCACTTCTTCTTCGCCGTAGGTCGCGATATTGCGCAGCTTCTTTTCGAGCCAGCGCACGATGCCGTGATGCCATTTGATGAGGTGCTCAAACAGGTTGCGCGTCTCGTCGTCGTAGCTCGCGACGCACACCGGGATGCTCGTTTCGTAGTGCGTCGAGACCGCCATTTCCAATGCAAGCGCTTCTTCGAGCATCTCGGTAACGGTAAGCGGATTTGTTACAGCGGCCATCTGATACGCGGCCGTCGCGTCGCCCGCTTCGTCGGACAGGAAGAGCAACTGATCTGTGATGGCCTCCAGGAAGTCGTGCGCCTCATCCGCAAAGCCCATAAATCGGCACGATGCCTTCTTCACGCCCTGGAACTTCAACAGTCGCGCATTCATGCGGTACTGTAAATTGATCTGCGCTTCGAGCGGCAGCGCGGCGCGCAGAGCCTGGATTACATTCGTGTTGCCTTGCATGGTTGTGATCGGCCTTTCGTTCGTGAGCTATTGCAGGGCAGCGTGCCCGTTAGTCTTCGGCTCCGTAGTCGGCGCGGCGGGTTGCACCACGGGTGCGGCGGGCGGCGGCTCTGCTTTGCCGGATGCGCGGTCGCTGCCGAGCGGCACGGTATTGAGCGGCACGCGCGGCGTTTTTCCGATGCCGCCTTTCAGCGGGTTCTCGCCCTCGCGATGGCGGATATCGTCCGCGCCAAAGGCGCCGGTATTCGCGAGCACAGTATAGAGCGCGGCGCGCATATTCGGATCGCCCGCGAGCAGGTAGTTGTAATCGGGGAACAGTGCGATGCTGTCGCGTTCACGCGCCGAGAGCAGTGAGCAGTGCAGGCGGCCTTGCCAGTTTGCCGCGTTCGTTCCGAGCGTGAATTGCACGTACTCCATCGCCATTTGGACGATGTTGTTATTGGTCGCGTGCGCGAGTAGCCCGACGCGGTGTTGCGGCATCATCAGAATGCGCGCGATGTCTTCCCCAGTGAAACCCATCGATTCGATGAACTGCGCATCGTTAAGCGGCATCGTCTGCGGCGTGTAAGTGACGCCCTCTTCGAGCAGCAGCATTCTATGCGCGTTCGAGAGGCCACGATACTGCTCAATCGATTCCCGAAGGTTTTGTTCGCCTTTTACGCCGAGCTTGCCGGGCGTGGTAATCACGCCTTTGACTGTGGCGCCATTACCGTAGAACCGGCCCGCGAACTCCGTCTGCGCTTCGGCGAGTCCCAGCGTATGCCGGAACACCTGCACGGTGGAAAGCCCCACAAGACCGTCGAGGCTCATATTGCGCACGTGCAGCATGCGTTCCGCGGGCGCTACAATCGGCTTCTGCGAGCGGTCGAGCGGCACATAAGCGTATACCAGCTCTGAGCGGAAATCGTTCGGATCTCGCAGCCATACTTTCACGCGATCCGGCCGCCAGGGCCAGAGCGCCGTGACCTGCCCGCGCCCATTGGTATCGACGTAGGCGTAGCAGTTCCCCCACACGTTGCGCCAGACTTCCATCTGCTGCTTGAAATCCCAGCTCGACATACGGGGATTCGCCTCTTCCGTGAGCAGGGGCCATAGGTAGTGATCGCGCGCCTCCCGCTTCGATACACCCGGCTCGACCCACTCAAACGGCTCCATCGGGAGCGTCGCGAAGTCATCGCCCAGCGCCTTGACGCAAGACCAGAACGTCGGGATGGCCATCGCATTCGACGGCCCGATGAGCTTCCCGGTATACGAAGGCGTGCCGCCGCCGGCGATCATGTCAAGCACGCTGTCGAAATCCGAAATCGACATACGGCGCTCAATCGCGCGGCGGGTTGCGGTGACCAGGTTCACTTGGACTCGGTTTCCTTATCGATCACGAAAGACAGCGCGACACAGAGCAGGCCGGCCGCGAGATACCCGAGCGGACGATAGATCAGCCAGCAGCCGTAGGTGACACTCAGCAGCCCGGTGGCGTAGAGCACGGCCTTCGCAATCGCGGGCGCGTGTTTCACAGGATCAGCGCCCCGCGCGTCTCATATACGCTCTCGGAATTATCGAACGTCATAGCCCGCGCCCAGGCTGTAATTGTTGCTGCCACTCCGTCAATCCGTTTCGACGCAGTATCGCGCGCCGGTTTCACTGGTTTGCAGTTGTCGCCGCCATCGGTTGCGAGAGAGAGGCAGGACGCGTTCCAGTTCAGAACAGGATTATTACCATGTTCGATTTTTCCGTTCAGGTATGCGCCGAGAAACGCCTTCGTTGCAGCCGTCAAGCCCGCGATGGTCTGCGGGATCTCCGCGCACGTCATGCCTTCCGGCACAAGTACCAGGCTGCAAGCTGACTTGATGCCGCCCCATTTGTCGAACGCCACCTCACGCACATCGAACATACCGGCGCCCCAGAGGACTTTCGCCATCAACTCCGCGGGGTTTACTTCGGCGCCGGGCGACGTGAGGAGGAACTTCGAGCGGACCCACTTTGAGAGTTCTGCCCTCGTGACCTGTTCCAGTTTCGGCACTCGGTCTTCAGCCAGCCAGAAAAACGGCAGCACGCGCCACTTCTCATCGCGCTGGTAGGGCGGGAAGAGAAATACGACGGATGCGAGATCTGTGGTCCACGCCATGTCGATACCGGCATAGCAGGGACGATCTGCCAGGCCCCACTTCGAGACCAGATATTCCGGCAGGTACTCTGGCGCGGTGCGCAAGTCGAGATCGCCACCGGCCGCACACCAGATCGCCATGTCCATAATCGGCGTGCCCGTCGAGACTACCGGCACGTTGAGGTTCAGGCGGATGTAGTCGGGTACTTTCTCGGGGCGCCGCTCCGCTTCACGCATCTCCGCTTCGAGCACGGCATCGGAAAGGAATCCGCCGTTGTCCTGGTGCGAGGGATTCGCCGCCACACGCGCTTCTTTCGATTTCCAGTAATCGGGCTCGCTCTCTACGCGGCGCGGATCGGCCTGGTAGATGCGCGCGAAGTAGGTTTCATCCTGGATCGATCCATTGATCACGTGCCGCGCGTATTCGTACTCGTGATGCCACATCGGCGATTCGAACTCATCGCCCGACGTGGTGGTTTGTAGCATCAGCGGCTCGCCGGACGCCACGCCGTCTTTCACGATGTCGCGCGAGAGGAAGCCTTTCATCAGCACCGTGCGCGCGGTTTCAGCCTTCTTACGCGTAAAACGGTGAAGCTCATCAAAGAGCAGTAGCGAGGGTCGCTTCCCGTCCTGCACATCGCCATCCGCCGCGAGTACCGCGAAGATGCCGTGCCCATCGCGGCGCACGATGCGCTTCACGGATTCGATTACCTTGTAGCGCGCATGGAGAATGGGATTCGAACGCACCAGCAGCGCAGATGCCTTGAACGCCACGCCGGCCTGGTCCTTTGCCGATGCGACCACGTATGCCTCAGGCTGAAATTCGTCTTCGCACTCCAGGTGGTAGATCGGCAGCCCGGCGACAATGAATGTCTTGCCGTTCTGCTTACCCATTGACCAGTACCCCTTGCGGTAGATCCGCAGTCCGGTGTCCGGCCGCACGTTGCCGTAGAGTTGGCGCAGATCGGCGCGCTGCCACTGTTGGAGCTTATAGCCGAGCGGCGGATAGAGCACGCGTTCGAAGAACCGCTCCACCTTGCACGCGCGGCACTGCGGATTCCCGTTCGCGCGAATTTCGCACCAGGTGGGCGTCGCGCAATAGGCGCAGACTTCCAGCCGGTACGGGCGGCTCTTAGCCACTGCGTCCTCGATGCGGAAAACGCTGGCGGTCGACGACGGAACGGCCGCCAGCAAGAGTAGCAGGCCCGATGCGATGCGATGGAGGATGCGGTTGCACATTTCAGTCTTGGGGGAGCGCACTTCTCGGTATGACCTGCAGCTCTACTCCGTCATCAAGCACGAGAACGCGCGGAGCTTTCCCCGGCTGAAATGCCGCGCGCCATGATTCTTGGAGGCGCTGAACGCCTCTATCAGAGAGTCGCCCGGAGAATTTCAGAACAAAGACGCTCTCATCTACACTGCTTGCCCTGTCGATACGTTCCACTTGTTGTGGTTCAGGTGTGTTTGCCAGTAACTCTGCGGCAACAGTCCCTGCGAGTAGGGTGCCAAAAAAGCCGCGCCTTCCAGTCTCACTCATAACTGTTTTTCCAGATTGCGAATCGCCCGCTCCACACGCATCCCTTCGGGCGTCGCCACGTAGGCCGCGAGACCCGCGGCGCTATTGCGGCCTGTCGCATTCCGCGAGCGGCAGCGCGCTGTCTTCCGTACCTGCTCGATCACGGCGAGCTGCTCGGCCCAGGCCCGCGCGTTCCAGACCTCAGCGGGGAGCATCGACATTCCAAATCGCTTCGGAATGCTCTTCAATTCGCGGCGCACAGCGCGGCTCACCAAGCGCGGGGCGATGGGAAAGGGGAGTTGCGTCCTCGCGAACGCATACTCCCGCGAGCTCGCCAGAGGTAGCGGCAATTGTTTCCCGGCCCGTATCACTGAATCTGCTCCTCGATTGGATCGAGCGGCTCGCCGGCTACCGTGGGCATGAATCCGCCGCCGACGCCTTCCAGGCGCTGCGAAGAGAGAAGCGTGAGCCCATACTGCATCTGCATCTTCGCCACATGGCGCTTCAGCGCGTTGATGGCGCGCTCCAACTTGCCGCCTTCTTCCGTCGCGATGTGCTGTGCGAGCGGAGCCACCAGCTTCTTACCGGCGGCCTTGGCTTCGCGCTTCCACTCGGCGATGAGTTGGCGCTGTCCGCGCTGGAGCTCCTGCGCCTTGGCCACGTCCAGGCAGAGATCGCGGAGCACGAAGTACTGCTGGTATGCCATCGGCCCAAGTGGCGCGACCATCTCATCCCACACGCGGCGCGCCGCAGCACTCATACCCTTCGGTCGATCGATCGCCAGCGGAGACAGCGGCGCCCTCGCCAGCGGCAGCGGCCGGTGCGCGGGGTTGCCCTCGTAGAGCCGTTCCTCGGCGGATTTCGGTACTGGACCGCGCAAACCCATCAAATTTTCGTCCCAAAAAAGTTGCAAAACCTGGGATTTCTCGCAAACGAGTGGGACCAGGTCACGAGACACCTTTGTGAGGGATTTCGACCGGCCCCGGTACACCGTGAGTGTTTCCCTTGTTGCGCCGTGAAACGTTGCAGTGATTGCAGCGTGTGCGAAGGTTATCCAGATCAAGCCGCAACTCAGGAGCTTGCTCGACGGTGCGCAGGTGATCGGCGTGCAGGTGCGTGCGACCATCCGCAAATCGCAGCCGTAACTCATTCAAAATACGGTCCGCTGGCGGCCTCGGTAACCCGGCCTCGCGACACATACGCACGATATCGGGCTCCCACTTACAGTCAACGCACCGCCATTGGTCACGGATAAAACAGACCAGGCGGACGCGTTCCCATCCGCGGGCATAACCGCGCTCCGCAGTGGTACCGCGCGCAGTGTCGGCAGCTGTGCGGCAGGATGGACACTTGCCACCGCCCTCCGTTAACCGCGCACATCCTTGCTCCGTACACTGCTTCTTCATGCCGCCGCGCACAGGTATTTCGCTTGATTTCGCGATTTTCGAGTGGTTTGCTCCGGCGATTGCGCGCGCGCACAAAGCTGCGCCGCCGATAAATGGCGACGTGTGGATGCGCTCGCGGCCGTCTTCGAGGCGCTGCGTCATGAGTTCGGCCGCAGTCATAGCCCCGCGCCCGCTTTCATCAGCGCCGGAAATCGCACGGTTCCGCCGCTGCACGGCATCGGGTAACGCGCCAGACCGAAGCCAGTATCGTGCGTGTCCTCATGCCCCATCTCAATTTCCGTCGCGTGGCGCACAACCAAATCCGCCGGCCACGTAACGCCCCCGCCGGGCGAGTATACCGGCGCAGACGAGCGCAATGCCCGGTCTGGATGGGACATATACTCCACAATGCCGTCACCGCGGAGCCGCGCTAAGCCATCGGCAATTGCAGCCACTGCTTTCGCGCGTGACTGCCAGCCCATCTGGCCTTCCATCGTAATTGTGCGGACAGAATCTTTTTGAGACACTTAGGGTTTTCGAATCCCTCGGTGGGGTGAGTTCAGCCGGTGAACCCCATGCCGCCTTGCCGGATAACATGCTCGACAAGGTACTTCGATGATGTACTGCGATGATGTCCTACGGTGATAGGCGCGCGGTGATTGTCAGATCTCATCCCTCGCTTGCCATGCACGCCTGGATAGGCTCACGAGAGTACTTCTGAGTACTGCTGTTTCTAACGCTTTCAGATGTACCATCGAATACTACGAAAAGTCAAGAAAATGTTTTAAGGCCGATTGGGCTCCGTGACAAGTGACAAGCCGTGACGCTAATTCCGCAAAGTTCGCTATATGAGCCTGGAGTTTCTAAATTTTATACAAGTCACTGAAGCATTTTGTCACGCTGCTTTTATACACAAGGTAAGATGCAGCAGAATAAGTGGTTAACTGTGAGTTTCAGGCCGTGACAAAAGTACTCGGGCGTGACAAAAAACCAAGAGAACGTTTAGGCACACGTATAGCGTCCGAGACGCAATGTCACGGACGCTAGCCGATCACCCCGTTACTGGTACTGCTGACCACCTGAAGCGCCGCGCAGCCGCTGGAGAACTTCGCTCTTAAGCTCAACGTTCAGCCAGATCCGCCCGCAGTGTCTGCGATCCTGTTTGATCCCTTTCGCGGCCAACGCCTCGTTGAACGTTCGCCGCGCCATCGGGAACTTCTCCCCGTAGTCTTTCGCCCATAACAAATACGCCGTCATCAGATCGGCAACCGGGCAAAACAGACCATCTTCGACAGTACAGAAATCCTCCAGAAACTCACGGATAGGATCATCGTTATGCCGCCATTCCTGTGCCGCCTCCAACACCTCTGGAGGCTTGCCGAGGCCATGCTTGTACCATTCGATTGCGCCGCGCACCGCCCAGGCGAGGATTCCTTCCGCTTCAGCCTTCAGCTTTTCGCGGAGCTTGCCGTCCCGCTGGGGCTCTGGAACCGTGAAGTTAAATGGAATTTGGATCAATCGACGCCAAATACCATTGTCCTGGCC
>Ga0265336_10001093_pt1 | contig 13087 bp, 16 predicted proteins | sample 42119metaG_FD_193583 | JGI IMG/M metagenome (GOLD analysis project Ga0265336, IMG submission 193583) | Rhizosphere microbial communities from Carex aquatilis grown in University of Washington, Seatle, WA, United States - 4-21-19 metaG | ecosystem: Host-associated > Plants > Roots > Rhizosphere...
CCTGCTCGAGCGGCATCCCGAGCTGCACGGGAAGGTCGGCTTCCTCGCCCTCCTCGCGCCTTCGCGCTAGGACATCCCGGAGTACGCCGAGTACGCGGCGGAGATCGAGGCGGCGGCCGCCGCGGTGAACGAGCGCTTTGCGCGCGAGGGGTGGGCGCCCGTCGCGCTCGATATCGCGGACGACTTCCCGCGGTCGCTCGCCGGCTACAAGGAGTTCGACGTGCTGCTCGTGAACGCGGTCTCGGACGGGCTCAACCTCGTCGCGAAGGAGGCGTTTCTCCTCAACACGCGCGACGGTGCGCTCGTGCTCTCGCAGAACGCGGGCGCCCACGAGGAGCTAGGAGACTGGGCGGTAACCGTCGATCCGTTCGACGTCTCGGGCCAGGCGGACGCGCTCTACGCGGCGCTGACGCTTCCGGCGGGCGAGCGCCGTCGCCGCGCCGAGGCGATTCGTGCGCACGTGCGCACCCACGACATCAAGGAGTGGATCGACGCGCAGCTCGCGGACCTCGACGCCGTACGATCCGGGAAATGAGCGAGCTCTCACACGTGGACGAGTCGGGCGGCGTGCGCATGGTCGACGTCGGCGCGAAGGCCCTCTCGCGTCGCCGAGCCGTCGCGCGGGCCGAGGTGCGCATGGCCGCCGAGACGGCGCGGATCCTCCGCGAGCTGCCGAAGGGCGACGCGCTCGCAACCGCGCAGCTCGCCGGGATCATGGCGGCGAAGCGGACGAGCGAGCTCATCCCGCTCTGCCACCCGCTGCCGCTCTCGCACGTCGAGGTCACGCTCACCGTCGGGGAGGGCTCCGTCGAGATCACCGCTTCCGCCGAGACGACGGCGCAAACAGGCGTCGAGATGGAAGCGCTCACCGCGGCATCGGTCGCGGCACTGACCGTCTACGACATGGCGAAAGCGGTCGACAAGGGGATGCGGATCGTCGAGGTCTCGCTCGTCGAGAAGACGAAGGAGCCGGCGGGCTGAAGGCCGCGGTCCTCACCGTCTCGGACGGTGTCGTCGCCGGGACGCGCGAGGACCGAAGCGGCGACACGCTCGAGGAGTTGCTGCGGGCCGACGGGTACGACGTCGGGCGGCGCGTCGTTCCCGACGAGCGGGATCAGATCGCCGCCGCGATCCGTGAGCTCGCGACCGTCGCGCGTCTCGTGCTCACGACGGGCGGCACCGGGCTGGCGCCACGCGACGTCACGCCCGAGGCGACGCGCGACGTCCTCGACCGCGAGGCGCCGGGGATCGCGCAGGCGTTGCGGGCGGACTCGATCTCAAAGACGCCGCACGGCCTGCTGTCTCGGGGCGTCGCCGGCGTCGTCGGCTCGACGCTCGTCGTCAATCTCCCCGGCTCACCCGGCGGCTGCCGCGACGGCTTCGCGGTGCTGCAGCCGGCACTCGCGCACGCGCTCGAGCTTCTCGCCGACGACCCGACGGCGCACGAGCAGACGTGACCGCGGTCGGATTGACGCCGCTGCCGGCGCGTTTCGCGCGGCTCGTGAAGATCGAGCACACCGTGTTCGCGCTCCCGTTCGCTTACGTCGGAGCCTTTCTCGCGGTGAGTGGGACGCCGACCGCGCATGCGCTTCTCTGGATCACGCTGGCGATGGTCGGCGCTCGCTCGCTCGCGATGGCGCTCAACCGGCTCATCGACGCCGGGATCGACGCGAGGAACCCGCGGACCGCCTCGCGCGAGATCCCCAGCGGCCAGCTGTCGACCGTGCAGGTCGCTCTCTTCTGCGCTGCGTCGCTCGCCGTCTTCCTCCTCGCCGTTTGGCAGCTGAACCATCTCGTCCGCTGGCTCTGGCCGATCCCGGTCGTCGGCTTCGTCGTGTATCCGTACCTCAAGCGCTTCACGTGGGTTTGCCACCTCTGGCTCGGCGCGGTCGACGGTCTCGCGCCGGTCGGCGCATGGGTCGCGATCACCGGGAAGCTGCCGTGGCAGGCGTGGATGCTCGGGGCGGCCGTCGCGCTGTGGATCGCCGGCTTCGACTTCCTCTACGCGCTGTTCGACGAGGACGTCGACCGGCGCGAGGGGCTGCACTCGATCGTGACGCGGTTCGGTGTGGAGGGCGCGTTTCTCGGCGCGCGCCTCGCTCATCTGGCGACCGTTGCGTGTCTCTTCGCGGCGGGTTTTGGGCTGCCGGTGGGCGCGTTCTACTGGCTCGGCGTCGCGGTGGTCGCGGCCCTGCTCGGATACGAGCACTTACTCGTTCGTCCCGGCGACCTGCGGCGGCTCGACACTGCCTTCTTCACGATGAACGGCGTGATCTCGGTGGCGTTCGCCGTCTTCGTGATCATCGACGCGACGACATAGACGGAGGGCGCCGGCTGCGGTCCGGCGCCCTCGTCTCTTGTGGCCGTGCTGTGTGGCTCGGCTGTCTAGAAGTCGAGCGTGAGCCAGAGCTTCACCTTCGCACCGAGGTGGATGGTGTGAACGCACGCGCCCTGTGAGAGGACGACGCCGGCGCCGTTCGAGCTGCCGGAACCGACGAGCGCGTTGGAGAACCCGCCGTTGCCGGTGAAGCCGGAGCCGAGCGAGGCGAACAGCTGGCCACCCGGGCCGGACACGTGGCCGCGGATCGCCCCGGTCGCCTGGTTCCCGGAGATCGCCGCGGAGATCCTCCCGGCAGCGCCGACATTGGGGCCACCGTTGATGCGGTACGCGCCGACGAGCCCGCCGGCGCCCGTCGTCGTGTCGACGAGGCTGATGGCCCGAATGGTGATGGGGCCCTTGAGCCGGGCGTCGGTGCTCGAGGCGAGGCCGGTGTACGTCGCGCGCGTGAACTGGTACGTGTCGCTGCTGCCGCTGACGGTGCAGGTCTTCTGGACTTCGTTCGCGACGGTGGTGGCGTCGAAGCTTGCCGCAGTCGCCGCGACCGCTCCGGTCTTCATGGCCTTCGCGATGGCGACGCCCGCCGTCGCGAGCGCTGCACAGAGAAGTGCCGCGACCGCGAGAAGTTTCTTGCTGCGCATCTGGTGTCCCTCCCGATCCGTAGGTGAAGTTGCCCTCGGCCTAGAGGAGACACGAGACGTGCAACGGGGACGTCAGCGCGCCGTAAAAGGCTCGTAAAACGCTGCGAGCCCTATCCTGGCCGGGTGCTGACGGCTTCGAAGCTCGGCAAGCGGTACGGGGAGAAGCGCGTCCTGCGCGGCGTCGATCTCGACCTCGCGGACGGAGGTTTCCTCGTTGTCACCGGCCCGAACGGGTCGGGCAAGACGACGCTCCTGCGGATCTGCGCCGGCCTGGCCGCGCCGACGGAGGGAACGATCGAGCGCGGCGTCTCGCGCGGCGAGCTCGGTTATCTCGGGCACGAGCCGCTCGTCTATCGCGAGCTCACGGCGCTCGAAAACCTCGACCTCTACGGGCGGCTGTACGGCGTGTCGGAGCGGCGGGAGCGGATCGGGATGCTGCTCGAGCGCTTCGGTCTGTGGGATGCGCGGCGCGACCGGGTTGCGTCGTACTCGCGCGGGATGACGCAGCGTCTCGCGCTCTGCCGCGTCCTGCTCCACGACCCCAAGCTCATCGTCCTCGACGAGCCGTACACCGCGCTCGACGAGGCCGGCGCCGAGCTTCTCGATGCCGAGCTCGCCGAGCTGCGGGGGGAGCGGACGTTCCTCGTCTCGACGCACGACCCCGCGCGCGTCGAGCCGTTCGCGAGCGGGCGGCTCGCGCTCGCATGAGCTATTTCCGGGACGTCGGCGCGCTTGCTCGCAAGGACCTCCTGCTCGAGCTGCGAGCACGGGACACGCTGCCGGCGATGCTCCTCTTCGTCGCGGCCGTCTTCGTCATCTTCCACTTCGCGTTGCCGGGCGAGCCGTCGCGGCTCGAGACGACGGGTTTCCTGTGGGTCGCGATCCTTTTCACGGCGCTGCTCGGGCTCGGTCGCGCGTTCGTGCCGGAACGGGAACAGCGGACGCTGGACGGCCTGGTCCTCGCGCCGTGCGACCGCAGCGCGATCTGGCTCGCGAAGTCGCTCGCGACGCTCGCGTTTCTCGCCGCGGCGGAGGTCGTCGCGCTACCGCTCTACGCGCTCTTCTTCCACCACGTCGGTGGCGCCACGGTCCTCGCGGTCGCACTTGCCGATGTCGGGATCTGCGCCGTCGGGACGTTCCTCGGAGCGATGGCCGTCGTCACGCGCGCGCGGGATCTGTTGCTTCCGCTCCTGTTCCTGCCGCTCGCGATCCCGATCGTCGTCGGCTCGGTCGGCGCGAGCGTCGCGCACGCGCCGGGGAAGTACCTCGCGTTCCTCGCGCTCTACGACGCGCTCTTTGCGGTCGTCTGCTGGGGGACGTTCGAGTACGTGGTGTCGGAGTGAGCTCTTGGGCTGCGACAATCGGGGGCGTGATCTCCCTTCGTCGCATTCCGCTCTGGACGCTGGCGCTCGCGTCGCTCGCGCTCGTCACGATTGCGCTCGTCTGCGTCTTCTACGTCGCGCCGAACGACGCGAACCAGGGCTTCTCGCAGCGGATCTTCTACTTCCACGTCTCGATCGCGTTCACCGCGTACGCGTGCTTCGCCTGCGGTGCGTGGGGGGCGCTCCGGCACCTGTGGAAGCGCGACCCGCGCGCCGACCTCGAGAGCTACGTCTGCATCCATCAGGGGATCATCTTCGGCGCCATGGTGCTGCTCACCGGCTCGATCTGGGCAAAGATCTCCTGGGGGCATTGGTGGGTCTGGAGCGAGGACGAGCTCGTGCTCTTCCTCGTCCTGTACCTGTTCTACTGCGCGTACTTCATGCTTCGCTTCTCGCTCGACCCGGGGCCGCAGCGCGCGAACCTCAGCGCGGTCTACGCGCTCTTCGGGGTCGTGCTCGTGCCGGTGAGTTTCGCGGCGATCCGGCTCTCGAAGGAGTTCCTGCACCCGCGCGTCTTCACGCTGAGCGGGCCGAGGTTCGGCGGCTGGATCCTCGTCACGTACCTCGTTGCGCAGGCAGCGATGCTCGTGCTCGCGTACACGCTCTACCGCATCGAGATCGTCGGCAAGAGGCTCGATCTGCGCCTGCGGGAGCTGCGCGAGGTGGTTGCATGACGACTGCCGAGAAGTACGTCACGGCGGCGTACTGCGTGGTCTTCGCTCTCGTTCTCCTCTACGTCGTGATCATCGCGGTCAAGCTCGGACGCCTCGATCGCGACGTTGAGGAGCTCGAGCGTCGCGTAGAGCGCGACTCGCAGGATTCCGGTGGCTGAGCTTCTCTTCTGGCCTGCGCTCTTCTTCTACGGCGAGGCGGCTGTCGGCTACCTCGGCGAGGCGCGTAGCCCCGGCCGGGCAGGGCGCTTCGCGACGTGGGGGGTGCGGCTCGGCTGGCTCGCGCAGACCGCGCTGCTCGCGGCGCAGGCGGCGCGCGGCGACGGCTTCCCGTGGGGGACGTGGGCGTCGTCGCTCGATCTCTTCGTCTGGCTCGTCGTCTCCGCGTATCTCATCTGGGGTTGCAAGGCGCGGTACCGGCTGCTCGGGCTCGTCGTGATGCCGCTCGCGGTCGCGCTGCTCGTGACGGCGCGCGCAGGCGGCGGGACGGGAGTCGGTGCTGCAAGCCAGTACTCGACGCTCTTCCTCGTTCTCCACGTCGGCCTCGTCCTCGCCGCCTTCGCCGGTTTCACGCTCGCGGCGGGGCTCTCGGGGCTGTACGTCTGGCAGGAGCGGCGTCTCAAGAGCAGCCCCGTGACGATCCTTCGCCGCCAGATTCCACCGCTCGCGACCCTCGACTCGCTCGCGCTGCGGACGGTCGCGTGGTCGGTGCCGCTGCTCACGCTCGGCATTGCGGTGGGCCTCGCGCGGCTCGTCTCCCGCGACGACGGGATGGACGCGCTGGTTGTTGCAACGGTCGTGACCTGGGTCGTCTGGTGCTCGTACCTCGGGCTGCGGCTCCTCGGGGGCTGGGGGGGCCGCCGGGCCGCGTACCTCGCGCTCGTCGGTTTCATCCTCGTCGTGGTTGTCCGCGTCGCCATTCCGGGGAGTCATTTCGGATGATCCGCCTCGTCCTCGTCGGCACCTCGCACCACCATGCGCCGGTCGAGCTGCGGGAGCGGGTCGCGCTCGAGCGGGAGGCCGCGCGGGAGCTCGCGGCGCAACTCGCCGAGGGCGGCCGCGAGGTGGTCTGCCTCTCGACGTGCAATCGCACGGAGCTGTACATCGCCGCCGATGACGCGGAGACGGCCGAGCGAGACGCTGTCGCCGCGCTTGCGGCGCTCGAGCCGGAGGTCGAGCCGGCGCTCTACCGGCTGCAGGATCGCGCGGCGGTGCTGCATCTCTTCCGCGTCGCGGCCGGCCTCGACTCGCTCGTCCCCGGTGAGGGCGAGATCCTAGGCCAGGTTCGGGTCGCGCACGAGCTCGGCACGACGGGCGTTTTCCTCGACCGCGTCTTCCGCCAGGCCCTGCACGCGGGCCGCAAGGTGCGTGCGCAGACGGCGATCGGCGAGAGCCCGGCGTCGGTTTCCTCCGCGGCGGCCGCGCTCGCGGAGCAGGTCTTCGGGAGCCTCGACGGCTGCTCGATCCTTCTTCTCGGTGCGGGGAAGATGAGCGAGCAGGCGTCTCGCAACCTTCGCAGCCGCGGCGCGTCGATCGCGCTCGTCGCGAACAGCAAGACGCCGCGTGAGGAGATCGAGACCGCGCTCGCAACGGTCGACGTCGTGATCGCGTCGACGAACGCGCCGGGGCTCGTGCTCGACGCCGAGGCGGTTGCCCGTGCGTCGCAGGGGCGGCGCGGCCGGCAGCTCCTGCTCGTCGATCTCGCCGTGCCTCGCGACCTCGATCCGGCGATCCGCGGCCTCGACGGGTGCTACCTCTACGACATCGACGACCTCGAGCAGATCGTCGCCGAGACCCTCTCCGGTCGCCGCCGCGAGGCCGAGCGGGCCGAGTCGCTCGTCGCGGCGGAAGCGGAGAAGTTCCACGAGTGGCACGCCTCGCTCGACGTCGTGCCGGCGATCGCGTCGCTCCGCGCGAAGGCCGAGGAGATCCGCATGGCGGAACTCCGGAAGGCCGACTCGCTTCTTGGCCGGCTCGACGACAGCCAGCGCAAGGCGGTCGAATCGGTCACGTCGCAGATCGTGAACAAGCTCCTCCACCTGCCGACGGTGCGGATGAAGCAAGCGGCCGCGGCAGCCGATGGGGTCACCTATGCTGAGGCGGTGCGGCACCTTTTCGGTCTCGGCGAGGACGAGCGCTGAAGGTCAGGCCGGTCAGCGCGCGCCCGCTTCCGCTGCAGGCGCCAACGGCTTTCATCCGGGTGCGGCCACGGGTCGGTGGGTGTGCGCCTTCGGTGAGGAGAACGGTCGCCTGTGCTCGTTCGTATCGGCAGCCGCGGCAGTAGGCTCGCGCTCATCCAGGCGGAGCGCGCCGTTGCGGCGTTGCGCGCGCCCGGGATCGAGCTCGCAGTTCTTCCGATCACGACGTCCGGAGATCGCGACCGGACGCGGCCGTTCGGGGAGATCGGCTCCCGCGGTGTTTTCGTGAAGGAGCTCGAGGAGGCACTGTTCGAGCGCCGGATCGACGTCGCGGTTCACTCCGCGAAGGATCTGACGGCGACCGATCCGGCGGGGTTGTCGATCGGCGCGTTCCTTCGGCGCGACGATCCGCGGGACGCGTTGTGTGGTGCGGAAGCGCTGAGGCCCGGCATGCGGATCGGGACGGCGTCGGTGCGGCGGAAGGCGCAGCTCCTCGCTCTGGAGCCGTCACTCTCGATCGAGCCGCTGCGGGGGAACGTGGACACGCGGCTGCGCAAGCGCGGCGAGCGAGGACTCGACGCGATCGTGCTCGCGGCGTGCGGGCTCGACCGGCTCGGTCTCGCGAGCGAGGCGGGCTACCGGTTCCCGGTCGACGAGATGGTGCCGGAGGCGGGTCAGGGGGCGCTCGCGCTGCAGGTGCGCGCCGGGGAGGAGCATCTCGTCGCGGCCGCGGACGACGCCGAAACGCGCCGGCAGGTGGAGGCGGAGCGGGCGGTTATCGCGGTCGTCGGCGGCGGGTGCCTCGCTCCGGTCGCGGCGCATCACGACGGCGAGACGCTGTGGGGATTCATCGCAGAGGACGAAGGGCCATGGTGCGAGACACGGACTGGCTCGGATCCTCGAGAGCTCGGGCGGCAGCTGCTCGAAGCGGTGCGCAACGCGCAAACGGTTTGACGATCTTGGTACGAAACTGGCGCGGGGGCGACACAGAAGCTCCGGTAGTTCTTCCTTCCCCGGGGTGGGTGGGGGTTTGGGATGGGACCTGAGGTGCGCCGGCCGCGAGTCGCCGTAACGCGAGCCGCTGGGCAGGGAGATCGCCTGGCAGAGCGGCTCGAGGCGATTGGCTGCGAGCCGGTCGTCTGGCCGTTGATCGCGATCGAGGCGCTCGACGGCGGGCCGGTCGACGCCGGTCCGTACGACTGGGTCGTCGTCACGAGCCCAAACGGCGCTGCCGAGCTCGCGCGCCGGCTCACGGGCAAGCCGCGCCGCCTCGCCGCGATCGGACCCGGCACAGCCGCGGCTCTCCGTGAGCGTGGGCTCGAGCCCGCCCTCGTGCCCCGCGAGTCGACGCAAGAGGGGCTCCTCGCCGAGCTCCCGACGCCTGCGGGCTACGTGCTCGTCGCAGCAGCCGAGGGAGCGCGGCGTGTCATCGTCGACGCGCTCGCCGCCGACTTCCTGCCGCTGTACCGCACCGTCGAGCTCGCACCGGCGGAAGCGCCGGACGTCGACATCGTCCTGCTCGCTTCGCCGTCCGCGGCGCGCTCGCTCGCTCGGACCGCCGCGCGCGCCGTCCCCGTCGTCGTGATCGGCCCGCAGACGGCCGGCGCCGCGCGCGAGCTCGGTCTCGACGTCGCGGCCGAGGCGGACGACCACGACCTCGACGGCCTCCTCGCAGCTCTGTCGAGGGTTCTCCGAGACCTCCCGACGTAGTACGCTCCGACTGCGGTCGTCCGCGACACGGTCACACCGGTCCGAACGGCCTGAGGCCCCCGCGAGCGCGCAAGCGCTGACGGGGGCCTCGCTGCGTCAGACCTCACTGCCCGACCCGAGGCAGGAGAAGCTGAAGCCTCCCCCTGACGGATCGAGCACGAGAACGAGTGGCGAGGGCCGGACTCGAACCGGCGACACCCCGGTTTTCAGCCGAGTGCTCTACCAGCTGAGCTACCTCGCCCCTAAGCGGCGGTCAGTCTAGCCAGGCCGGTTAGCCTCTCCGACGTGAACGTTGAGGGGAGGCAGCGCGAAGTCGCCGTGATCGGCGGGACGCTCGATCTTGGAGCCGGCCGCCGCGGCGTCGATATGGGCCCGTCCGCGATCCGGTACGCGGGTCTCGACCAGCAACTCGCCGAGAAGCTCGGTGTGACGGTGACCGACACCGGCAACGTCATCTCGCCTGTCGTCGAGACCGCCGCGGTCGGGGACGTCCGTGCGCGCTACCTCGACCAGATCCTCGATCTCTGCGAGCGGCTCGCCGATCGCGTCGCCGGCGCCGCCGGCCGCGGCGCGCTGCCGCTCGTGCTCGGCGGCGACCACTCCGTCGCGCTTGGCACGCTCGTGGGGATGGCGAAGGCGCGTGGCGCCGCCGGCGGCGTCGTCTGGGTCGACGCCCACGGCGACGTCAATACTCCGGCGACATCGCCCAGCGGCAACGTCCACGGGATGGTGCTCGCTGCCGCACTTGGGTTGGCCGGAGACGAGTTCGCCCGTGACGGCTGGCTGCTTCCGGCGGTCGACCCGGGCAAGGTCGCTCTCGTCGGTGTCCGCTCGCTCGACGACGGCGAGCGAGCGCTCCTGCAGCGGATCGGCGCGAAGGTCTTCACGATGAGCGACGTCGACCGGATCGGCATCGAGCCGTGCATGCGCGAAGCGCTCGCGTACGCCGTCGGCGGCGCGTTCCTCCATCTTTCGCTCGACCTCGATGCGGTCGATCCCGAGTACGCGCCCGGGGTCGGGACGCCTGTGCGCGGCGGCCTGTCCTACCGCGAGGCGCATCTCGCGATGGAGGTCGTGGCGGAATCCGGTCTCATCGACTCGATGGACGTCGTCGAGGTCAACCCGATCCTCGATCGCGAGAACACGACGGGCCAGCTCGCCGTTGAGCTCGTCGCGTCAGCTCTCGGCGCCCGGATTCTCTAGCCGCGGATCGCGGCGCGTTGCGGACGGCGCACCTCTCTTCTCCATCCCAAACCCCCACCCACCACGGGGCTGCAAAGGATGCGTCAGCGGCTGTGTAGCGCTCGCACCAACTTTGCGCCAATTCCGTCGCGGTGCTAACGGGCGGAGGAGGCGTGCGTCGCTAAGACGCCTCCTCGCCATTCCCGGACGGCTCGTAGTACGTCCGGCTCTGCAGCTCCTCCGGGAGGTAGCTCATCGCCGCGCCGCGCGGGTCGTCGTGCGGATAGACGTACCCGTCGCCGTGGCCGAGCTTGCGGCCGTACCACGAGCCGTCGCGGAGGGATTTCGGCGGCGGCACGGCGCCGCGCTCGCGCACGTCGGCGCTTGCTCGGTTGATCGCGACGTAGCTCGCATTCGACTTCGGCGCGCGGGCGAGGTAGATCGCGGCCTGCGAAAGGTTGAGCCGCGCCTCCGGCAAGCCGACGTGCTCGACCGCCTGCGCCGCCGCGACGGCGACGAGCAGCGCGCGCGGGTCGGCGTTCCCGATGTCCTCGGACGCGAGCACGATCATGCGCCGTGCGATGAATCGCGCGTCTTCGCCCGCCTCCAACATGGCGGCGAGGTAGTAGACGGCCGCGTCCGGGTCGCTGCCGCGCATCGACTTGATGAACGCGGACGTGAAGTCGTAGTGCTGGTTGCCCGCCTTGTCGTACACGAGCGGCGGCTTGCGCGCCGCGTCCTCGACGTTCTCGGCGGCCACCGGTCCGGTCGCCGTCGCGGCGGCGATCTCGACGATGTTGAGCGCCGTCCGCGCGTCGCCGCCGGAGCGCTGCGCGATCAGCTCGACGACGTCGTCGGGCGCCTCGCCGCCGACCTCCGCGAGCCCGCGCCGCACGACGATCGCCATCTCCTCCGGCGGCAGCGTCTCGAGCTCGTACACCTGCGTCCGGGAGATGAGCGCCGAGTTGACCTCGTAGTACGGGTTCTCGGTCGTCGCGCCGATCAGCGTCAGCAGCCCCGACTCGACGCCGGGCAACAGCGCATCCTGCTGCCCCTTGTTGAAGCGGTGGATCTCGTCGAGGAAGAGGATCGTGCGCGTTCCACTCGTGCCGAGCCGCTCCTTCGCCCGCGCGAGCACCTCGCGGACGTCCTTCACCGTCGCCGAGACGGCCGACAACTCCTCGAACGCCGAGCCGGTGGAGGCGGCGACGATCCGCGCGAGCGTCGTCTTCCCGCTGCCGGGTGGCCCGTAGAAGATCGCGGAGTGGACGCGATCCTCCTCGATCGCGCGCCGTAACGCCGAGCCGTCGCCGAGGACGTGCCGCTGTCCGACGAAGTCCGCGAGGCTCGCCGGCCGCAGCCGCTGTGCGAGCGGCGCGAACCCACTCGTGCGGCGCTCGGCTGCTTCCGAGAAAAGGTCGGACATGACCGCAGTATGCTCCGAGCCGTGGCCGCTACAGACCTGCGCGACGAGGTCACCGACCTCCTCCAGCGCCTCATCCGCGTCGACACGACGAACCCGCCCGGCAACGAGACCGCGGCGGCCGAGCTCCTGCGCGACTACCTCGCGGAGAACGGCGTCGAGTCGCAGCTCATCGCGAAGATTCCCGAGCGCGCCAACCTCGTCGCCCGCATCCCCGGCGGCGGTGGCCCGTCTCTTCTCCTTCTTTGCCACACCGACGTCGTCTATGCGGATCCCGCCGACTGGACGGTGCCGCCGTTCTCCGGCGAGCTGCGCGACGGCGTCGTCTGGGGTCGCGGCGCGCTCGACATGAAGAGCCAGGTAGCGGCGAACGCGGTTGCGATGGCTTCGCTCGCGCGCGAGGGTTTCAAGCCGAGCGGAGACCTCATCTTCGTGGCGACCGCCGACGAGGAGCAAGGCGGCGGCGGGCATGGCGACAACGGCTACGGCCTGCAGTGGCTCTGTGAAACGCATCCCGACGCCGTGCGCTGCGACTACGCGATCAACGAGGGCGGCGGCGAGCGGCTCGAGCTCGCCGATGGGACGCCGGTCTACCAGGCGACAGTCGCGGAGAAGATGACCGCGCCGTTTCGCCTCCGCGTGCACGGCCGCGCCGGTCATGCGTCGATGCCGCGCATCGCCGACAACGCGCTCGTCAACGCGGCGAAGCTCGTCGAGCGGATCGCCGCGTACCGGCCCGAGCCGCAGATCGGGCCCGAGGTCGAGGCCTTCCTCCGCGCGCTGCTCGGCGACGTGCCGCCGCCGCACGAGGCCGCGGCGCGCGTCGCAAAGCTCGATCCCGCCGCCGGCGCACTCGTCGACGCTCTGCTTGCGCCGACCTTCTCCCCGACGATCATCTCCGCCTCGCAGAAACGGAACGTCATCCCCGCGGTGTGCGACGTCGAGGTCGACTGCCGGCTCTTGCCCGGGCAGCATCCCGAGCACATCGAGCCGATGATCCGCGCCGTGCTCGGCGGCGACATCGAGTACGAGCTCGAGTGGATCGAGGCCCGCGGCGGCACCCGGTCTGCGATCGACACGCCGCTCTGGAGCGCGCTCGAGGAGTTCGTCGGCGAGGCGGTACCCGGCGCGAAAGTCGGCCCGCTCATGTGCGCGGGGTTCACGGACAGCCACTGGCTGCGCGAGGCGTTCGGCACCGTCGCGTACGGCTTCTTCCCCGCGAGCGGCGAGCTGCCGGCTGAGATCGCCGCGACGCTCATCCACTCCGCCGACGAGCGGATCCCCGTCGCGGATCTCGAGCTCGGCGTGCGCTGGCTGCGCCACGCGGCGCTCTCCATGCTCGGCTAGCGCGGCTACTTTGGAGTTATGTCCGAGGAGAAGATCCGGCTCGGCGGGATGGCGCTTGCGAACGGCGTCCTCGTGCACGGGCCGCATGCGTGGGCGTGCGCGATCCGGCGTGAAGACGGCACGATCAAGGTCGCGTCCGCTCGCAAGCGGCTGCAGGCGTCGCGGGTCCGGAACCCGCTCCTCCGCGGCCCGGCGCGGCTGCTCGAGGCGCTCGCGCTTCTTCCGCAGGTGAAACGGAAGCTGCCGGCAGCGAGG
>Ga0265336_10001094_pt1 | contig 13079 bp, 8 predicted proteins | sample 42119metaG_FD_193583 | JGI IMG/M metagenome (GOLD analysis project Ga0265336, IMG submission 193583) | Rhizosphere microbial communities from Carex aquatilis grown in University of Washington, Seatle, WA, United States - 4-21-19 metaG | ecosystem: Host-associated > Plants > Roots > Rhizosphere >...
GTCGATGGGGACCCCGGTGAAGTCGTGCCCTGACACGGTTGAGAACCGGAATCAGGTATTTCCGCCGCCACGACTTCTTCCGTCGGCTGGCCGACACGAGCTCCGGTGAGCAGCACAACCTTGATTCGGGCAGCGACGCGCCAGCCCTCTTCGCCCTCGAAACCGAGCGCGGTGAAGGCCTGGGCAAAGGGTTCGCGAAGGCAAAGGCGGTCAAAGAGGTCCAGAGCCACGCGCTCCGCATTTTCAGCATCGATGGATTCGGCCAGCAACTCCAACATGCACCAGCCGAGCACCGGACCCCACATTGCCGTGGCGGTCAACTGCGGGCTGGGGCTGGGCAACATGCGGCGAGCGGCTACAGTCCAAGGGGCCGGGAAAAGATTTTCGAGCGCGGGAATGCGCATGGCGGCGCGCAGCCGCTGGCGGTAGGCGGCACGCAGCAGGCTGGGATTGGCGGGCTGAACGCCGCTGTTGCCGGTCAGCGTGCAATAAGCAGTTTGAGCATGCCGCAGGAAATTTTCGCAGCGCGTCCATGCAGCCTCAAAGAACTCCGTGCGTTCGGCCTCGATTCCGGTGTTGATGCCGACAGCCAGGGTGCGTGGATGCTCGGCCAGATCGGCGAAGAGGCGCACCAGGCCGGGCTCCAACTGAACACGCAGCGCGTCGTGCGTTGGCTGCAACTCCATACGCACCAGCGCGTCGTCCAGGTTAGCTACGCCGCGGCCGTTGAGATGATCGCTGAGCCGGTCCCAGGGCTTCTCTCGCGTTGAATAAAGCTCACGCCAATCGAGAAGAACGTGGCATTGGTAGGCGTGCAGGTTTAGCCTCAATCCTTGCTGTGCTAAATCGCTTGCACGGCGCAAATATTCCAGGCCCGTCAATGAGTCGCGCCAAGCCAGCACGACGGCGGAGTTGTCGGTGAGTCCCAGCCCTTCGCGAATTCTTTGCTGGCGAAGTTGTCCGGCTCCTTTGTCGGCGTAGGCGGCGGAGTAATCAATCGTGCCGTGCGTCTCACCGTAGCGGTTGTTGAAGACCACCAGAGCCCGCTCGTCATCCCTGCGATTGGAGTAGGCAAAAACGTTTTCGTCCACCGTGCCCGTATCCAGAAAGAAGTCGTAGAGACGAAAATTGCCACTCTCGGCAAAGAGGCGGCGGCGCTCCAAGAGAGGTGCAATCTCACGCTCATGACGCTCCACCATCCAGTGATCGGGGCTCTCATCGTAGCGCGGGCGCTGGTATTCCATGCCGTATTTCTCAGTGAATCCCTCGACCTGGCCATGGCCGAACATGGGCAGCCCCGGCAGTGTGGCCATCATTGTTGTTACGCCAAAACATTTGTCGCCCTTGCCAAATTGATCGATGGCTGTGCGCTCGTCGGGATTGGACATGAAATTGACATAGCGCTTCAGAATGTCGGGATCGAACTCGATGGTGTTCTTGATGACCTGGCGGTACTTGGCGTTGTCTTCGTCGCGCAGCATCACCATGAATGCGCTGTTATAAACGCGATGCATGCCCAGCGTGCGAACGAAGTAGCCTTCCATCAGCCAAAATGCCTCGGCCAGGAGCAGCGTGCCGGGAACTTCGACGGCCACGCGATCTACCACCTCACGCCAAAATTCGTGCGGCATACAGCGATCAAATTCCGCCTGACTCATGCCGTATTCAGCGCGGCTGGGAATGGCGCCGCTTGATCCCGGACCGGGAAACCAGAGGCGATGAAAATGCCGCTTGGCCAGCGTCATCGCTGCATCGAAGCGGATCACCGGAAAGAGACGCGCCACGTGCAGAATGGTCTGGATGACCTGCTCGCGAACGGCTGGATTCAGGTAGTCGAGCTGCGCCGTGTCGTTCCAGGGAAAGCTGGTGCCGTCGTTGCCGTGATAGATAAAGCGCGTTTCGCCACTCTGCTGATCGCGGCGGCGAAAAACGACTGCGGCATCCGATTGCTCAAAGTAGTGGTCCTCGATTTTGATCTCGACACGGCCATCGTGAGAGAGGTTGGGACCGTTGAAGCTATAAGCCGGGTAAGGCGGCTCCGGGCGCGAAATAAACCACTCTGGATGTTCAATGACCCAAGGCGAATCGATGCCCATGTGGTTGGGAACCATGTCGCTGGCAAGGCGAATACCATGCCGATAGGCGCGGTCGCGCAGATTCGTGTATGCTGCCTCGCCGCCCAGGTCGTCTGAAATTGTGTAGTCAAAGAGCGAATAGGCCGACGCCACAGCGTCCGAATTTCCGCAGAGTTGCTTGATGGTCTTGGAGGCGCGGCTGCGCTCCCAAACGCCGATCAGCCACAGCGAATTCAATCCGCGATGAGCCAGCAGAGCCAGTTCCTCGTCGGGAATCTCGTCCAGTTTCGAAATCGCATGGCCGTAGCGTTTGCTCATCTGCGCCAGCCAAACATAGGTGCTTTTGGCAATTAGCACGGTGGTCGGCATCCAGGCCGTGTCGGCGCTGAACTTTTCGTATTCGTGGGCAGGGTCGCCGAAGACCGGAACCTCGGCGGTGGCAACTATGCCTCCACCCGTTCGACCACCCTCGCGGCGGCGAGCCATGTCGTCGTGCGGGTTGAACTGCATCCAGATGGCTAGCTCTTCTTCACGTAGAATTTCGGCAGCGATGGACAGAAGCTGCTCCAGGCTGTCGCCCAGCATCGGCTTCCAAAGCTTGCGGATCAGGGCGAGCTGGTCGCTGAGCGAACGGGGTGCACCCACTGCTGGCGCGCGAAGCAGGTCAAGCAGGTTCATCGGCGTGGCGCCGGGCAATGAAATCAGTGGGCGCGTGGCAAAGTACTCAGGAAACTGCTGCGTGACCCGGCGATAGACCGTTTTCTCGGCCAGCGTCTTTTCTTCAAAAAGCTCCTCAAAAGGTTGAAAGGCCTCGTTGCGGTTGGCGGTCCACAGCAGCAAAAGCTCTTCCAGCGCGACAGCCCAGTGCGAAACGCCATCGGTCGATTTCGCCAGCCATTGCTTAGGCGTTTCCAGGCCGCGAATTACCGACGAGCCGGGAAACTGCTCGACAAAAGCCAGCAGCATTCTGGCCAACGGCTCCGCGCCCACCTGCGCCGAGAAAAAGTCCAGTGCAGAGGTCATCACCGCCGGGTCAAATTGCTCCCTGTAGCGCGCCAACAGCACGTGGCTGGCCTCGTCGATCAGGCCCATTGCAAAGAGCTGGCCGGCATGAACCACCAGCTCGGGATGCTTTTCGACCTCGCGAACGGTGTTGATGCGGTGCGCAAACTCGCGGCAGGCTGCCACATTGGCAAAAACCACGTTCCCCGAATAGGAAAACAGCGTCTGCGCGAACTGATAGCGTTCGCGCGCCTTCCGGGCTATATGGAATTCCATCATAGGAAACCGAACTCCCAATAGATAAAGGTACATCAAACAGGTCAGGGGCGCTGGAATCTATAGATCTATTCCACCGGCTATCAATCCAACGCCTTGTGAAACCGCAAAATTGCCGCGGTCAGCAACACGACGCCCAGCCCCGCCATTGCCGCCATCTGCGGCCAAAGAATCTCCATTCCTACACCCTTCAGATAGCTTCCGCGAATCACGATTAGAAAATATCTCAGTGGATTCGCGTAGCTGCAAATCTGCATCCATTGCGGCATCGTGCTGATGGGAAATCCGAAGCCGGAAAATGTGATCGCCGGCATGATGAAAAAGAACGATGTCACCATGGCCTGCTGTTGCGTGGCAGATACAGTGGAGATGAGCAGCCCCACACCCAGCATGCACAGTAGAAACAAAACCGCGCCAGCTACCATCACAGAAAGATGACCGCGAAAAGGCACTTGAAACCAGAGCGATCCAACCACGGCAATCAGCGTCACGTCGAAGAGGCCGATCAAGAAGAACGGCAGTGTCTTGCCAAGAATGAACTCGGCGGGGCGGATGGGTGTGACCATGATCTGTTCCAGCGTTCCGATTTCGCGCTCACGCACCACGGCAAACGCTGTCAGTGTAATTACGAGAACGAGAGTCAGGCTGCCGATAATTCCCGGCACAAAAAACCAGCGACTCGTGAGGCCGGGGTTGTACCAGGGCCGCGGCGCGAGTTCGACCGTAGGCATGACTTCAATCAATTGCGGCGCAATCCGGCTGATGCGATCTCGCTGGTACTGCCGCGCAAAGCCCTGCGCAATCTGCGAAATGTAGCCCGAAGCAATCAGCGCGGTATTGGAGTTGGTTGCGTCGACGATGACTTGCAACGGAGCGGTCTGTCCCTTGCGCAACTGCTGCGCAAAGCCCGCGTGGATTTCGAGGCCAACCGTGGCATCGCCCCGTTCGATCAAATCGCCAAGCTGGCGAGAGTCAGTCAGTTGCCTCTGCACGTCAAAGTACCGGCTCGACGTGAAGAGCGAAACCAGTTCGCGGCTCTCCTGGCTTTGATCTAGATCGAGCACCACCGTCGGCACATGGCGTATCTCGTAATTGGCCGCGTAACCGAAAACCATCATCTGAATGATCGGCGGGCCAATCAGAATGAAGCGCGTCCGCTTGTCGCGGAAGACCTGGATGAACTCCTTGATCAACATCTGTTTCAGGCGTCCCAGCATCGCTTCTCCCCTCTATTCCAATCTCTTATGGAAGCTGCGCGTGGCCGCAAGCGCCAGCACAAAAGTGAATATCGTCAATGGAATCAGATCCGCGTATAGCATCGAAGTGGACGTTCCTTTGAGAAAGATTTTCTTCAGCACTGAAACGTAGTAGCGCGCCGGTAGAATGCGCGTGATGCCCTGCAACACAATCGGCATTTGTTCAATGGAAAACAGGAATCCCGACAACAAAAACGCAGGTAGAAAAGTAACTAGAAGCGCAATCTGGCTGGCTGCAAATTGATTTTTTGCCAGCACGGAAATCAAGAAACCCAGCGAAAGAACCACCACCAGAAACATGGCCGAGGCAATCATCAGCGTGATCCACGAACCGCGAAAAGGCACGTGAAACCAGTAGATCGCAATCAGCGCGGTCATAATCGTGTCGAGCATTCCCAGAACAAAATAGGGCGCGAGCTTGCCGAGCATAATTTCCATCGCCGTAACCGGAGTGGAGATCAACTGCTCCATTGTGCCTCGTTCCCATTCGCGGGCAATGGTCAGCGAAGTGAGAAACGCGCCGATGACCGACATGACCAACGCCAGCACGCCAGGAATAATGAAGGCGCTGCTCTCCAGGTCTTCGTTGTACCAGGTGCGCGTTTCAACGCTCATCGCAGCAGGTTGAATCGCGAGGCCGCGCTGACGCAGCCAGTCGATTTGCACCTGCGCAGAGTAGTTCTGAACGACGGCTTGCGTATATCCGATGAGAACGTTAGCTGTGTTGTCGTCCGAGGCATCGACCAGCGCCTGCACTTCAATCAGACGGCCATCGCGCAAGCGTTGCGAGAAATCCCACGGAATTACAATGCCCATCTTGGCGTGGCCATCGTCAAGGGCGCGCGTCAACTCCGCATAGTCCGTAACAACGCGAGAGATATGAAAGTATTCACTATTCTGGAAATGCTTGAGAAGGTCCTGGCTCTGCTGGCTGCCGTCGCGATCCAGCACATAGACAGGCATCCCTTTGAGGTCGAGATTCACGCCATAACCGAAGAGAATAACCAGAATCGCGGGCATGACGATCACAATCATCAGGCTGCGCGAATCGCGCAGAATCTGCACAACCTCTTTGCGTGCAACGGCCAGGAGGCGAGTGAGGCTCATCACTTGCTCACCTCCTCGTTCGTCGTGATCGAGACAAAGACATCTTCGAGGCTGGGACGGATTTTTTCCATACGGCTCACTGTGATGTTGCGCCCTGCCAGAAACTTTTCAAGCTGAGGCACTGCAACCGCTGCGTCACGAACCACCAAATGCAAAGCGTTTCCGAAGACCGCGGCATCCATCACGCCGGAAGCCGATTGCAGGGCTTCCACCGCAGCACCCAGCGGAGCACATTCCACCAGAAGCAATTCCCCACTCATCGAATTGCGCTTCAACTCCGAAGGCGTTCCCAGTGCAACGATCCTGCCGCGAAAAATCAGCGCAAGGCGATTGCAATATTCGGCCTCTTCCATGTAGTGCGTTGTGACAAAGGCGGTAATTCCCTCTTCAGCCATTTGATGAATCAGATCCCAGAACTGGCGGCGCGTAATGGGATCGACACCGGAGGTTGGCTCATCTAGAAAGATGATGGGCGGCTTGTGCAGCACTGCGCAACCCAGCGCCAGACGCTGCTTCCAGCCTCCCGGCAGCGTGCCGGTGATGAGATTTTCTTGACCTTTTAGATTGGCCATCTGGAGCGCCCATTCGATCCGCGATGTGAGAGATTTGGATGGAACACTGTAGAGTCCGGCGAACAATCGCAGGTTTTCAATCACTTTCAGATCGTTGTAGAGAGAAAACTTCTGCGACATATATCCAATATTCTGGCGCACTGCTTCCGGATTTTTACTTACATCAAATTCAGCAACTGTCGCACGTCCCGAAGTGGGTTTCAGCAGCCCACAGAGCATACGAATCGTGGTGGATTTGCCTGCGCCGTTCGGCCCCAGAAAACCGAAGACTTCGCCTTTGCGGACTTCGAGATTAATCTTGTCAACAGCAACAAAGTCCCCGAAGCGTTTGACGAGACTCTCGACTGTAACTGCATTGGAGACATCAGGCATGAGTAGCGACTCCCGCGCTGACCGCATCGACAAACAGATCCTCAATCGACGGCGCAACTTTGAGAATTGCATCGAAAGAAATGCCGGCGTGTTTGAGCCTTGCCTCAAACTCAGGAATGCGGCGCGCTGCATCGTCTACCACAATGTGCACACCATCGCCGGTAAGAAGAACACTCGATATTCCCTCCGCATCTTTCAGTTCGTTGCGTACGCGCCTCGGTTCCGCTGCGATGATTGACAATACGCCCTTGCCCATATTCGCTTTCAGATTTACCGGCGTATCGCAAAACAGCAGTTTGCCTTGGTGCATCAGCGCAACGCGATGACAGCGCTCGGCCTCATCAAGGTACGCGGTCGAGGTTAGAATTGCCACGCCCTCTGCAACCAACTCATAAAGAATGCGCCAGAAATCGCGCCGCGAAACCGGATCTACGCCCGTGGTCGGCTCATCAAGCAAAATCACTTTCGGCCGATGGATGAGCGCGCAGACCAAGCCAAGTTTTTGCTTCATGCCGCCGGAAAGTTTGCCTGCCAAACGCATGCGAAACTCGCTCATGCCTGCGGCGTCGAGCAGTTGGGTTGAGCGGAGATTCCTTTCAGTGGCGCGCACTCCAAACAGGTCCGCATAGAACCGGATGTTTTCTTCTACCGTCAGGTCTTCGTAAAGTCCGAAGCGCTGCGGCATATAGCTGAGAGAGTGCTTTGCCCCTTCCGGATCGAGCGCAACATTGAATCCTGCAACCGTGGCCGTGCCTGCATCTGACGGCATGATGCCCGCCAACATACGCAGCGTGGTTGTCTTCCCTGCCCCGTCAGGACCGACCAGGCCGAAGATTTCTCCGACGCGCACATCAAAGCTCAGCGCATCAACAGCGCGGACGCCGGGAAAACTCTTCGCCAAACCCTCTACGACAATCGCGGATTGGGATTGCTCTGTCATGGTTTGTTGGTCGCCTTGCTCGCGGCCAGTTCGATACGCGCATCGGCAGGCATTCCCGGCTTCAACTCATGATTCGGATTGTCGATGTCAATTTTGATGCGGTAGACGAGAGTCACTCGCTCCTTGGCTGTCTGAACGCTTTTAGGCGTAAACTCCGCAGTCGATGAGATGAATGAAATGCGCCCGTGATATTGCTTTCCGGGATAGGTGTCAGTAGCGACAACTGCGTCCTGACCCCAGTGAATACTGCCTAAATCAGTTTCGGCAATGTAGGCGCGCAGCCAGATGTGATCGAGGTCAGACAGTGTTACCACCGGAGAGCCAGGGGCGACAACCTCTCCTAACTCCGCCTGACGCACGGTGACGACACCCGACGAAGGGGCGCGCAAAACGGTATAACTCAGATTGACCTGCGAGAGGCCAAGACTTGCGCTGGCCTGACTAACGTTGGCGCGAGCGATGGCAATGTCCTCTTTGCGGCTGCCCTCGACAGCCTCGTTGTAGCGCTGCTGCGCGGCCTTGGAAATGGCCTCTGAGCGCTTGAGCGCGGTAGCCGCTAGGTCGCGATCCTGCGCCGAAACCTCGTCCTTTGCAAAAAGTTTCTGAGCTCGCTCGCTGTCGAGTTTCTTCTGCTCCACATCGACCTGCGCATCAATCATGGTCTGCTGCGCCGCTCTCGTTTCCTGCTCCCGTGTTCCGGCCATTGTGAGCGCGAGATTCGATTCGCGCACACGTACACTGGCCTCGTCGATACGGACTTTTTGCTTGAAGTCGGCGTCGTCGAGCCGCGCAAGCAAAGCGTCTTGAGCAACCAGTTGACCTTCTTCGACAGGCAATTCTACGATGCGCCCTTGTACCTTGAAGCCCACCAAGCTTTCATGCGCTTCTATGTTTCCGGAAAGCATAAGCTGGTTCACGGGTGTGGCCTTTTTTGTAAGGCGCGGATAGTAGTAAATGCTCGCGGCAACGGCTGCCCCCAGCAGAACCAGAACTGGAATGATTTTCTTCATCGCTTCAATCCTCAATTACGCTGTTCACAATGATGGCCCGACCGTTATTGTGGCTTATGGATTTTTCAGGAACTCAATAATGTTTTTCTCGGTATCGCCCATCGCGCGGGCAAGCGCAAACTTTGCGTCCACATGGCTACTGACTGCAAGGATGTAGTTTCCCTCGGCGCGCGCCAACTCGTCCTGCGCGGTAATTACCTCGACATTGTTGGCCGTACCCTGCTGAAACCGATCCTGTGCCATTTGCAGTTCGCGTCGCGCCAGCTCCTGCCCCTCTTGCGCCACAGCCACTTGCTCGCTAGCGGAATCCAGATTTAGCTGGGCCTCGCGAAGTTCTTCATCAATGCCGCGGCGCAGATCGGCAATCTGATCGTCAATCCGCTTTACGCGACCTGCCAGTTCCTGCGCTTCACCATTACGGTCGCGGTCGAAGAGGGTGAAATCGATTTGGCCTTGCAGCAGGCCCGTGCTGCGCACACTGCCGATGCTGCGCCCAATCCCGCCAATGTTTCCGTTGACGCTAAGCTTCGGATAGTAGCGGGCGCGATTGGCGCGTTGCTGCTCAACCAATCCCTGACGCTGCGCGGCCAGTGCGAGATAGTCAGCGCGAACCGTGAGCGCCGTCGAGGCAAGTGTTTCAATCTCTTGCTGCTTCAAGGGGCGATAGTCGAGCGGCTCGGCAAGTTCCAACGGCGTACCCGGATTCATGCCCAAGTTACGCGCGAGCATGAGCAGCGATTGCTTGTATTGGTTTCTGGCAATCAGTAGCGCCTGACGATCGTTGGCCAACTGAACTTGAGCTCGCAGTACATCCACGCCGGTTGCGCTTCCGGCATCGTGCCTGTCTTTGGCCAGCTTGAACAATGCGCTCGAATCGTTCACGCGTGATTGCGCGGCATCGGTGCGCGCCGCAGCCGACTGCGCATTCAAATAAAGCGCAGCAACGGCGCGCACGATCAGGTCGCGTGCATCTCGCTCGTCCATCTTGCTGGCATCAACAGCACGTTCGCTGGCCTTTAGTCCGCGATAGCTTGCGAGATCAATTATGTTCTGCTGCGCATAGACGCGGAAGTCATAATTCGAAAATGGCCCGACAACATCCGGCATTCCTGGCAAAGAGATTCCGAAGGCGCGCAGGTCGCGGTTCTGCAAATTGGCGTAGCTCTGAGCATTCACGCGCGGAAACAGCGCGGCCGATAAGCGGCGCATGCGTGTACCCTCCGCCTCGTCAACCCTGGTACCCGCGGTCAGCACGCTCACATTGGCTTGAAGTGCTTTTTGAATTGCTTCCTGCAAGGTGAGACGATACGTCGCTGGCTGCTGTCCGGCAGATGTGGTTGCGGCCAGCACAGCCAGCCAAAGAAATGCGATGATGCGGAGTTTTGAATTCATGGTACCTACTTTTTGCTGGAGACGGCGATCGCTCTCCAGAAGTGCTGAAAACTGTCTTCCATACAAAGATCAAGCGCCGGTTCACCATGCAGCGACCAGAACAAGACAGTGCCCATGAAGGTTTGCTGAAGCTGCAACGCAACTTTCTCTTTCTTCAGGCTGGGGTCAATCTCACCGCGCATCTGGCCGGCGCCGACAACCTCGGCGACCATCTTGCAGCCCTCCCGCATATTGTGCGCAATGGTAGCGCGAACGAATTCATTGGCCTGAAAGAATGAGACAACGACGCGCGCCAGACTGGGGCTCCGTCCAGGCTCTTCGGCGAGACGCAGCATCAGCCGATGCATCACGGAATGAATCGTCTGTTTACCCTGACCGGCCTTCAGAACGGCCTCCCTCACCTTGCCAAGCTGAATTTCAGCCATCACTCCGAGCACATGGTCCTTGCTCTCAAAATAGTTGAAGAATGTTCCTTTGCCGACATCGGCCGCTTCTGTAATATCCTCCACGGTGACGGCAGAAAAACCGCGCGCGGCAAAAAGCTGCAATGCGCAGCGGAAGAGTCGCAGCCGCGTCTCCGCGGCGCGGCGCTCACGTCGGCCTGCACCCGGCGGATGGTCCAGATCGCCGGTAGCCAATGCCTGAAGAATTGCAGCGGAGTGATGACTATGACTTTCGCTCATATTCGAATTGTGGGCATTTTTGACCACGAGTCATTTATATCGCCAAAGACGCATTTCTGTCAAATATGCACTATGCCTGGGGTTTTGTGCCCGCCGCGCCGATGGTTCTGAGTCCATCCGGTTTAGTACAGTGAGCATTTCTAGCTGGCTCATGCCATGCCGGATGACTTCCCATCAGGCTCATTTGCTATAGAAGAGAGCGTTCTTTGACACGACCCCTCTGAGTTGATAGCCTTCATAAGGGCGCATACGACCGACTGAGGTCGATTGCTTACCCAATACGCGTCCCCGTCGTCTAGCCCGGCCTAGGACACCGCCCTTTCACGGCGATAACACGGGTTCAAATCCCGTCGGGGACGCCAAATAGAATCAGGAGTTTACGCTCAGTTTCGCCTGACCTTCGAGGGTGCAAAAAGCCACGTTTTTGTGTCCTTTTTGCACCCTCAAAACCGGATTGCTTCCAATTACGCCAGCCCAATAATATCGCAACCATCGTGTAAATCCGGCGGCGCGAAGAAGAGCGAAAGCACTGCGGCTTGCGCGGCCCGCTTCGCTGGGCCAACCGCCTGCGTGTACACGTCGAGCGTGGAGCGCAGCGAGGAATGCCTCATCAGTTCCTGCATGACTTTGAATTCGACTCCAAGACTTCTCAGCAATGTGCAGTAGGTGTGACGAAACGTATGCCACCCAATGCGCTTTTGAATACCCAGCTTTTCGGCAACTGGCTGGATGTAATGGCGCATAATTGCTGCTCCCCAATACGGCCTTCGCCCGTTGTGCAATCGACTGGCAAACACCCAATCGTCACCGGTCTTGAGCCTGCACTGTTGTCCCCACGCAATCAATGCCGCGGCGAGCTGCGAATGCATCGGAACCGGCTTCTGCGAAGATTCGGTCTTGCAGCGGCCTTCGACGCCACAGACAATCGATCGAATGACATTCATCTCCCCATGCTCGAAATCAATGTCCCTCCACTTTAGACCGAAGAGTTCGCCCTGTCTCAACCCGGTTGATGCAGCCAGCAGAACAAGGGTGCGCTCACGTAGTGGCAGATTCTCAACCAACACCCTGATTTCAGCGCCTGTTAGCACGTCCGGAGTTCCTCGGCGCTTGGCACTTTGGCGAACGAAACGTATTGGGTTGCGATCAAACAATTCATGCCGACACGCATGGTTGAATAGGACACAAAGGACGTTTCGAATCTTGGCTCTTGAGGCGCGGGCTAGATTGATCCCATGCAGCCAAGCTTCTACTTCCACTGCCTTAATCTCGTCCAGAGAGCGAGAACCCCAGCGTGGTCTGATCCATCGACGAATGTAACCGCGATAGGTCCTCTGGGTTGCGATGCTCCACAAGTTGGCGCCGGAACGCATTTCACTCTGCTCAAAATGCTCACACAACTGATCAACAGTGATGGAGCCGATCCGATCTTGACGGGATCGCAAATACACATCGGACAAGAGAGCTGAAGCCGCATGGCGCACTGCAGCCGCATCAGCGTATTGCTCAACCGTTCCGATGACCCGTTTGCGGTATACACGGTGGCCGTTCAGATCCTTTTCCGACCACCGAAACTGCCATACATTCGGACCTTCCCTTCTGGTCGTTTGAATAACGCTTCCCTGTTGCATGGCTTACCTCCTTGATCCTTGAGACGGAGGCAGTCTTCCACGAGTCCTCGCGCAATATGCGATAAGTTCTGCGCTACGACATTCCTTTTTGCAGGAAGTGAGGTAAGAAGGCATTGGATGATGCGCTGCTATCAATTCTGTGATTGTCTGCAAAGGCCGCGGGTAAGAAATCCCTGTGCCGGTCCAGACCATTCCGGACTCGTGGATCGTGACCGATTGCCCACTCGCAGTTAGAAGCGCCAGTACTTGCCTTCGGACATTTATCGCGGGCGGCTCACCAACGACCTGCTTGCAAAGCCCCGTCCGACAACAGATCGGCGGTGAGAAGTGGGCGAGATGATGCGGGCGATCGCACGCGAAGAACAGAAACGAGGCAAAGGCAATGCAAAAATAGAAGCGCATGACAGACCGGTTCGCTTCGACACTCGTATTGCGATATCTTGAGCGCCCAACCTGGAAGCTTGAGTATTGATGGTCTCAGAAAAGGCGCTTCCGATACAGCGACTTGAACTTCAGACCAGCCTGTCACCTGCCTTTCGCATGTCATAGCCGACACAAGCTTCCACCTCACGCCGGTACGCAGATCGGCCCAGGGTCTCTATGAGTGCTTGAACAGGCGGCAGCGTAAGATGCGCGCGCCGGAGCACCAAGAGGTAGGGTTTCTCTGCGAGTGGAAGGAAGGCCAAGCCCATGGAGGATGCAGCGGCCTGTGTGCCTATGCAACAATCCACCTCTCCGCTCTGAACCAGACGTGCGGCGGGAA
>Ga0265336_10001095_pt1:2500-13067 | contig 13067 bp, 8 predicted proteins | sample 42119metaG_FD_193583 | JGI IMG/M metagenome (GOLD analysis project Ga0265336, IMG submission 193583) | Rhizosphere microbial communities from Carex aquatilis grown in University of Washington, Seatle, WA, United States - 4-21-19 metaG | ecosystem: Host-associated > Plants > Roots >...
GATCAGAGATGATTGAGGGCTTAACGTTATAGGGTCAAGCGAATAAGTGCATATGATGGATGCCTTGGCGATTACAGGCGATGAAAGACGTGTAAGCCTGCGAAAAGCTACGGGGAGCTGGCAATAGAGCATTGATCCGTAGATATCTGAATGGGGAAACCCGGCCCGCAAGGGTCACTCCTGACTGAATACATAGGTCAGGTAGAGCGAACCCGGAGAACTGAAACATCTAAGTACCCGGAGGAAAATAAATCAACCGAGATTCCGCTAGTAGTGGCGAGCGAACGCGGAGCAGCCTGCAAACTTTAGCTTCTGAATTAGTGGAACAGTCTGGAAAGACTGACCATAGTGGGTGATAGTCCCGTACGCAAAAATTCAGGAGTGGAACTAGGTTTGGAACAAGTAGGGCGGAGCACGAGAAACTCTGTCTGAACATGGGGGGACCATCCTCCAAGGCTAAATACTCGTAATCGACCGATAGTGAACCAGTACCGTGAGGGAAAGGCGAAAAGAACCCCGGAAGGGGAGTGAAATAGATCCTGAAATCGTATGCATACAAACAGTGGGAGCGGACTTGTTCCGTGACTGCGTACCTTTTGTATAATGGGTCAGCGACTTACGTTCAGTAGCGAGCTTAACCGAATAGGGGAGGCGTAGGGAAACCGAGTCTGATAAGGGCGATAGTTGCTGGGCGTAGACCCGAAACCAAGTGATCTATCCATGGCCAGGATGAAGGTGGGGTAACACTCACTGGAGGTCCGAACCCACTAATGTTGAAAAATTAGGGGATGAGCTGTGGATAGGGGTGAAAGGCTAAACAAACTTGGAAATAGCTGGTTCTCTCCGAAAACTATTTAGGTAGTGCCTCACGTATCACTCTCGGGGGTAGAGCACTGTCATGGCTAGGGGTCTATTGCTGATTACCAAACCATTGCAAACTCCGAATACCGAGAAGTGCGAGCGTGGGAGACAGACATCGGGTGCTAACGTCCGGTGTCAAAAGGGAAACAACCCAGACCGCCGATTAAGGTCCCCAAGACATAGTTAAGTGGAAAACGAAGTGGGAAGGCTAAAACAGTCAGGATGTTGGCTTAGAAGCAGCCATCATTTAAAGAAAGCGTAATAGCTCACTGATCGAGTCGTCCTGCGCGGAAGATGTAACGGGGCTCAAACTATGCACCGAAATCGCGGATATGTACTTGTACATATGGTAGGAGAGCGTTCTGTAGGCCTGCGAAGGTGTCTGGTAACGGATGCTGGAGGTATCAGAAGTGCGAATGCTGACATGAGTAGCGATAAAGGGAGTGAAAGGCTCCCTCGCCGAAAGCCCAAGGTTTCCTGCGCAACGTTCATCGGCGCAGGGTGAGTCGGCCCCTAAGGCGAGGCAGAAATGCGTAGTCGATGGGAAACAGGTTAATATTCCTGTACCTCAATGCAATGCGATGTGGGGACGGAGAAGGTTAAGCAAGCTGGGTGTTGGATGTCCCAGTTGAAGCGTGTAGGGAGATCTCTTAGGCAAATCCGGGAGGTCAATTCTGAGGCGTGATAACGAGTGCCTTCGGGCGCGAAGTTGCTGATACCAAGCTTCCAAGAAAAGCCACTAAGCTTCAGTTGTATTGAGACCGTACCGCAAACCGACACAGGTGGGCAGGATGAGAATTCTAAGGCGCTTGAGAGAACTCGGGTGAAGGAACTCGGCAAATTAGCACCGTAACTTCGGGAAAAGGTGCGCCCCGATAGAGTGTAGAGACTTGCTCTCGAAGCTCGATGGGGTTGCAGTGAAATGGTGGCTGCGACTGTTTAATAAAAACACAGCACTCTGCAAACACGAAAGTGGACGTATAGAGTGTGACGCCTGCCCGGTGCTGGAAGATTAAATGATGGGGTGCAAGCTCTTGATTGAAGTCCCAGTAAACGGCGGCCGTAACTATAACGGTCCTAAGGTAGCGAAATTCCTTGTCGGGTAAGTTCCGACCTGCACGAATGGCGTAACGATGGCCACACTGTCTCCACCCGGGACTCAGCGAAGTTGAAATGTTTGTGAAGATGCAATCTACCCGAGGCTAGACGGAAAGACCCCATGAACCTTTACTGTAGCTTTGCATTGGATTTTGAATAGACCTGTGTAGGATAGCTGGGAGGCTTTGAAGCGGTGTCGCCAGACATCGTGGAGCCGACGTTGAAATACCAGCCTGGTGTGTTCGAGGTTCTAACCTAGGTCCGTAATCCGGATCGGGGACATTGCATGGTAGGCAGTTTGACTGGGGCGGTCTCCTCCCAAAGTGTAACGGAGGAGTACGAAGGTATCCTAGGTACGGTCGGACATCGTACTGATAGTGCAATGGCAAAAGGATGCTTAACTGCGAGACTGACAAGTCGAGCAGGTGCGAAAGCAGGTCATAGTGATCCGGTGGTTCTGTATGGAAGGGCCATCGCTCAACGGATAAAAGGTACTCTGGGGATAACAGGCTGATTCCTCCCAAGAGTTCATATCGACGGGGGAGTTTGGCACCTCGATGTCGGCTCATCACATCCTGGGGCTGTAGCCGGTCCCAAGGGTATGGCTGTTCGCCATTTAAAGTGGTACGTGAGCTGGGTTTAAAACGTCGTGAGACAGTTTGGTCCCTATCTGCCTTGGGCGCTGGAAATTTGAGGGGACCTGCTCCTAGTACGAGAGGACCGGAGTGGACGTATCTCTGGTGTACCGGTTGTCACGCCAGTGGCATAGCCGGGTAGCTATATACGGAAGAGATAACCGCTGAAAGCATCTAAGCGGGAAACTCGCCTCGAGATGAGATTTCCCTGGGGGTTTAACCCCCCTGAAGGGTCGTGGAAGACTACCACGTTGATAGGTCGGGTGTGGAAGTCCAGTAATGGATTAAGCTAACCGATACTAATTGCCCGTGCGGCTTGATCCTATAACATTAGGTCAGTTGCAAGTTGTAACGCTCGCAACAATCAAGATCCTTTTTTACTTCTTCCAAAATTACATCAGGCGCTGCGACTGAAACCGGTTGCGGCGATTGATAACAGTTATGTCTGACGACCATAGCAAGTTGGCCCCACTCCTTCCCATCTCGAACAGGACAGTGAAACGACTTCGCGCCAATGATAGTGTGCATTACGCATGTGAAAGTAGGTCATCGTCAGACTCCTTATAAAGTGAAAGACCCCGCCCAAAAGCGGGGTCTTTTGCTTTTGTACGGGCGAAATTTCCGTCCAATCAGGCTTGCAGGGCAGTGCGTCGGCCTGTGCTTCTTCTTTTGAGGCTTACCCGTTTTACGATACAATCACACTCCATGACCAAGTACATATTCATTACCGGCGGCGTTGTCTCTTCCTTGGGAAAAGGCATCGCCGCCGCTTCACTTGCGGCCATCCTGGAGTCGCGTGGACTTAAAGTCACGATGCTCAAGCTGGATCCATATATTAATGTCGATCCTGGCACAATGAGTCCGTTTCAGCACGGCGAGGTGTTCGTTACCGAAGATGGGGCCGAAACCGACCTGGATCTTGGGCATTACGAGCGTTTTATCTCGGCCAAGATGCGCAAGGCCAACAATTTCACCACCGGACAGATCTACGAAAGCGTGATCCGCAAGGAACGGCGCGGCGAATATCTGGGTAAAACGGTGCAGGTAATTCCGCATATCACCAATGAAATACAGGCGTTCGTGGAACGCGGCGCGGCCGCTTCGCACGAAGGCAAGGCGGATGTCGCGATTGTCGAAATCGGCGGTACAGTGGGTGACATCGAGTCGCTGCCGTTCCTGGAAGCGGCCCGACAAATGGGCTTGCGCATGGGGCGCCATCAGGTGGCATATGTCCATCTCACGCTGGTGCCCTATATTGCCACTGCCGGCGAATTGAAAACCAAACCGACGCAGCACAGCGTTCAAAAACTGCGCGAAATCGGTATTTTCCCCACCGCGTTGTTGTGCCGCGCAGATCGCCGAATCCCCGACGATGAGCGCGCCAAGATTTCGCTGTTTGCCAATGTGCGCGAAGACAGTGTGATCTCAATGTGGGATGCGGATACTATCTACAAGGTTCCGCAGATGCTGCACGAACAAGGGCTTGATCGCATCATTTGTGAAGAATTGGCGTTGAATGCGCCGCCAGCAGATTTGTCGGTGTGGCATAACCTGATCAAGGCGCAAGACAACCCGCAGCACGAGGTTACGATCGGCATGGTTGGCAAGTATGTCGACCTCACCGAATCCTACAAGTCGCTGATTGAAGCGTTGCGCCATGCGGGTATCCATACAGCGACGCGAGTTAACATCGAATATCTGGACTCTGAGGCAATCGAGAATGGTGGTACGGATTGTCTGAAGAACCTTGATGCGATCCTGGTTCCGGGCGGCTTTGGCGTACGCGGCACGGAAGGCAAGATCGCTTCGATTCGATATGCGCGCGAAAACAAGATTCCTTACCTGGGTATCTGCCTGGGAATGCAACTCGCGGTAATCGAGTATGCGCGCCATGTGGCAAACATGAGCGATGCAAACAGTACCGAATTCAATCTGGAAACTGAACACCCTGTCGTTGCACTGATCACCGAATGGCTGGATCGTGATGGCAAAGTTGCCAAGCGCAGTGCCGATTCCGACATGGGCGGCACCATGCGTCTTGGTTCGCAACGCTGCCCGGTCAAACCGAATACGATGGCACAACGCATTTATGGTGACGAAGTGAACGAGCGCCATCGTCACCGCTATGAAGTGAATAATTATTATGTCCCTGCACTGGAAAAAACCGGCCTGATCATTTCTGCGCGTACACCGTCGGAAGATTTACCGGAAATGATGGAATTGCCACAGACCATGCATCCATGGTTCGTCGGCGTGCAGTTCCACCCGGAATTCACTTCTACTCCGCGTGCCGGGCATCCGCTGTTCAAGGCGTATGTGGAAGCAGCAGTTAAGCGCAAGGAAGCGGCATGAAGCTCTGCAGCTTCGAAGTTGGCCTGGATAAGTCCCTGTTTCTGATTGCCGGTCCATGCGTGATCGAGTCCGAACAGATGGCAATCGACACCGCTGGACAGTTGAAGGAAATCTGCCTGAAGCTCGGCATCCCGTTCATCTACAAATCCTCTTACGACAAAGCCAACCGTAGTTCCGGCAAAACCTTCCGTGGCTTTGGCATGGAAGCCGGGCTGAAGATTCTGGAAAAAGTTAAGGCCCAGATCTGCGTGCCGGTGTTGACCGACGTACATAGTGAGGATGAAATTGGGCCTGTGGCGTCTGTCGTGGATGTATTGCAGACACCCGCCTTCTTGTGTCGCCAGACCGACTTTATCCACGCCGTGGCGAAGTCCGGCAAACCAGTGAACATCAAGAAGGGCCAGTTCCTTTCTCCGTGGGACATGAAGAATGTAGTGGACAAGGCGCGCGAAGTGAGCGGCGGCGACACCATCATGGTTTGCGAGCGCGGCGCCTCATTTGGCTACAACAATCTGGTATCGGACATGCGCTCGCTGGCGGTAATGCGCAACACAGGATGTCCGGTGGTGTTTGACGCAACGCATTCGGTGCAATTGCCCGGCGGGCAGGGCACATCCAGTGGTGGACAGCGCGAGTTCGTGCCTGTATTGGCGCGAGCAGCCGTTGCGGCGGGCATCTCGGGCCTGTTCATGGAGACGCATCCCGATCCAGCGAAGGCGATGTCGGACGGTCCCAATGCGTTCCCACTGGGACATCTGCAAGAGTTGTTGAAGACGCTGAAAGCGCTGGACGCTTTGGTGAAGCAGCAAGGTTTTATTGAAGAGAACGTTAACCTGAAAACTGTGTAAGCGAAGGAAGAACTATGAGTGCAATCGTTGATGTCGTAGCGCGTGAAATTCTGGATTCCCGTGGCAACCCCACCGTGGAAGCGGATGTGTTGCTGGAATCGGGTGTGATGGGACGTGCCGCGGTGCCGTCAGGCGCATCCACCGGCGAGAAAGAAGCCATCGAACTGCGCGATGGCGACAAGAAACGATATCTGGGCAAGGGCGTGCTGAACGCTGTCGAGAACGTGAACACCGAAATCGCCGAAGCCATTATCGGCCTTGATGCCGCCGAACAAGCCTTCATCGACCAGACCATGATCGATCTGGACGGTACCGAAAACAAATCGCGCCTGGGTGCCAATGCCATCCTTGCTGTCTCCATGGCGGTAGCACGCGCCGCAGCGGAAGAGAGCGGTCTGCCGCTGTATCGCTACCTTGGCGGTGCAGCACGTATGGAAATGCCCGTGCCAATGATGAACATCATTAACGGTGGCGCACATGCGACCGGTGGTGCGGACATTCAGGAATTTATGATTATTCCGGTTGGTGCCGAGAACTTCCGTGAAGCACTGCGTTGCGGTGCCGAAGTGTTTCACGCCTTGAAATCGATTTTGCACAAGCGCGGGTTGACTACCACTGTGGGTGATGAAGGCGGTTTTGCTCCTGCCCTGGGTTCCAACGAAGCAGCATTGAAAGTGATCGTCGAAGCTATCGAGGCTGCGGGATATGTGCCCGGTACGGACGTGGCGATCGGCATCGATGCTGCCGCATCCGAATTCTACAAGGATGGCAAATACGTTCTTAAGGCTGACGGTCTGACGCTGACCGCTGCACAGATCATCGACATGTATGCCTCTTGGGTGGACAAGTATCCTGTCGTCACGCTGGAAGACGGCATGAGCGAACATGACTGGGACGGCTGGAAGTTGCTGACGGACCGTTTGGGCAAACAAATCCAACTGGTGGGCGATGATATCTTTGTGACCAACACAAAAATATTCAGCGAAGGCATCAAGCGCGGCATCGCCAATTCCATCCTGATCAAGGTGAACCAGATCGGCACCCTGACCGAGACGTTCGCCGCGATTGAAATGGCCAAGCGCGCAGGTTATACCGCTGTGATCTCGCACCGTTCCGGCGAGACGGAAGACTCCACCATTGCCGATCTGGCAGTGGCGACCAATGCCCTGCAGATCAAGACTGGCTCGCTGTGCCGTTCAGACCGTATGGCGAAGTACAACCAACTGCTGCGCATCGAAGAAGATCTCGGCGACAGCGCTTCCTATCCCGGTCGCGGGGCCTATTACCAGTTAGGGTAATGCGTATCGTCACCTACATCCTGCTGGCTCTTCTCCTGCTGTTGCAGTATCCGCTCTGGCTGGGGAAGGGTAGTTGGCTGAAGGTGTGGGACATGGGCAAGCAGGTCGAAGCCCAGAAACAAACCAACGAACAGACCCAAAAGCGCAATGCAGCACTGGATGCCGAAGTGCGCGACCTGAAAAGCGGAACCGACGCCATCGAAGAGCGCGCGCGCAGCGAACTCGGCATGGTCAAGCAGCGTGAAATATTCTTTCAGGTGGTTGGCGGAGAAGGGGCGGCAACGGCCTCGGGTGTGACCGCTGCGCCGCAGCCTAAGAACAAAATCAAGTAATCACCGTAGGCTGATCCCGTCCGGTGCGCGTCTGCAACTCGGAGATGCTCAACGCGATCTGGATCAGTTCTTTCAAAGCCACCTGTGCATCCAGATGATGTTGAGCGACATCTGCCTCAAACGCCTCCAGATATACACGTAGCGTTGCACCTGCTGTTCCCGTGCCGGAGAGTCTGAAAATGATGCGCGAGCCATCGCTGAACAGGATGCGTACGCCCTGTCCTTTGCTCACACTGCCATCAACAGGATCCGTGTAACTGAAGTCGTCGCACGTTTTCACCGCATATTTGCCGAACTGTTTACCGGTGAGCGCGGAAAAGCTGTCGTGCAGATGCTGCATAACGCCATTTGCTGCGTCCGTCGGCAAGCCTTCATAGTCGTAGCGCGAGTAGAAGTTGCGCCCATATTTCGCCCAATGCTCACGCACAATGGCTTCCACCGATTGTTTGCGTGCAGCGACAATATTCAGCCAGAACAACACCGCCCACAGACCATCCTTCTCGCGCACATGGCTGGAGCCGGTGCCGAAGCTTTCCTCGCCGCACAGCGTGACCTTGCCGGCATCCATCAGATTGCCGAAAAATTTCCAGCCTGTCGGTGTTTCGTAGCAGGGAATATTCAGGGCTTTGGCCACACGATCCACGGCCGCACTGGTTGGCATAGATCGCGCAACGCCAGCCAATCCTTGCTTGTAGCCAGGTACCAGCGTGGCATTGGCCGCCAGCAAAGCGAGACTGTCCGAAGGGGTTACGAAGAAACGCTTGCCCAGAATCATGTTGCGATCGCCGTCGCCATCCGATGCGGCGCCGAAATCCGGTGCATCCGCACCGTACATGATCTCCACCAGATCATGCGCGTAAGTCAGGTTGGGATCGGGATGGCCGCCGCCGAAATCTTCCAGCGGCACACCATTCATCACGCTGCCTGCAGGTGCGCCAAGACGCGCCTCCAGAATCTCTTTGGCGTAAGGCCCGTTTACGGCGTGCATGGCATCGAACTTGATCTTGAAGCCGCTTTTCAATAAAGAACGTATCGCAGCAAAGTCGAATAATGACTCCATCAGTTCGGCGTAGTCGCTTACTGGGTCGATTACCTTCACCTTCATGCTGCCAAGTGTCGTATCACCCAGTTGATCCAGCGGTACATCCGCTGCGTCGAGGATGCGATAGCTGGAAATAGTCTTGCTCTTGACGAAGATCGCCTCAGTAACTGTCTCGGTGGCTGGGCCGCCATTGCTGCTGTTGAACTTGATGCCGAAGTCTTCTTTCGGCCCGCCGGGGTTGTGGCTCGCGGAAAGAATGATGCCGCCGAAGGTTTTGTATTTGCGAATCACGCAGGAGGCGGCCGGAGTGGAAAGAATGCCACTGCGCCCCACCAAAACTTCGCCAAACCCGTTTGCCGCCGCCATCTTCAGGATGATCTGGATTGCCTCGCGGTTGTAATATCGTCCGTCGCCGCCCAGCACTAGTGTCGCACCCTGTGGGGCGGCAATGCTGTCGAAAATGGATTGAACGAAATTTTCCAGATAGTGCGGCTGCTGGAATGTAGGAACCTTCTTGCGCAGCCCGGAAGTGCCGGGTTTCTGGTCGGGGAATGGCTGGGTAGAAACGGTGCGTATACTCATCAAACAACCTTTCATGGGAAATTGTTGATCATGTTTCTCTGGCTAAATCATACCATCGGCTAAGCTTGAGTAACCCCGGATTCTGTCAGTCGGGGTAAGCTAGCGTACTTTTTATTGAATTTTCACACATGAGTTCTGGCACTGCCCAACAAATTCTTCGCGATACCTTCGGCTACACCTCATTTCGCGGTGCACAGCAGGCCATTGTCGAACATGTCGTAAACGGCGGCGATGCGTTGGTGCTGATGCCCACGGGCGGCGGCAAGTCGCTGTGTTACCAGATACCGGCCCTGATGCGCCAAGGCGTTGGCATTATTGTCTCTACGTTGATCGCGCTGATGCAGGACCAGGTCGAAGCACTCAAGCAACTCGGTGTCCCTGCTGCTTTCCTCAACTCCAGCCTGGAAGCCGAAGAGGCACACGAAGTGTCGAGGCAATTAATGCGCGGAGAACTGAAGCTGCTGTATGTCGCGCCGGAACGGCTGTTGACCGAAGGTTTTCTGAACCTGCTGGAGCGCCTGCAGCAGGGCAATAACATCTCCCTGTTTGCCATCGACGAAGCGCACTGCGTCTCGCAATGGGGCCACGACTTCCGTCCCGAGTACCGCGCGCTGACGGTATTACATGAGCGATTTCCAGATGTTCCGCGTATCGCGCTCACCGCCACTGCCGATGCACCGACGCGGAGTGAAATTGTCGAACGCTTGTCGTTGGAGCAGGCACAGCAATTCGTTTCCAGCTTCGACCGCCCCAACATCCGCTACCGCGTTACGCTCAAGGACAATGCTCGCAAACAATTGCAGACTTTCCTCGAAACCGAACATCCGGACGATGCCGGTATCGTGTATTGCCTGTCGCGCAAAAAAGTCGAAGAGACCGCTGCATGGTTGAAGGATCAGGGTTGGGATGCCTTGCCGTATCACGCCGGACTGGATGCATCCACGCGCAGCAAAAATCAGAAGAAATTCCTGCGCGAGGAGGGCGTGATTATGGTCGCCACCGTCGCCTTCGGCATGGGCATAGACAAGCCCAACGTGCGCTTCGTTGCCCACCTCGATCTGCCCAAGAGCATGGAAGGCTACTATCAGGAAACGGGCCGCGCCGGGCGCGACGGCTTGCCTGCGAATGCCTGGATGGCTTATGGTCTGGGAGATGTCGTATCCATGCGCCAGATGCTGCTGTCCGGCGATGCGCCCGAAGAGCGCAAACGCGTCGAACTGCAAAAGCTCGATGCACTGCTCGGCTTCTGCGAATCCACAACCTGTCGTCACCAGACGATCCTGCGCTATTTCGGCGAAAAGCATCCCGGCGAATGTGGCGAGTGCGACAACTGTCTGTCACCCGTGGATACCTGGGATGCCACCAAAGCCGCCCAGATGGCGCTGTCCTGCGTTTATCGCACCGGGCAACGCTTTGGTGTCGTGCACCTCATCGACGTGCTGCTGGGCAAGCTCTCGCCCAAAGTCGAGCAGTTCAACCACCAACAACTGAGTACCTTCGGTATCGGCAAAGAATTGGC
>Ga0265336_10001098_pt1 | contig 13012 bp, 8 predicted proteins | sample 42119metaG_FD_193583 | JGI IMG/M metagenome (GOLD analysis project Ga0265336, IMG submission 193583) | Rhizosphere microbial communities from Carex aquatilis grown in University of Washington, Seatle, WA, United States - 4-21-19 metaG | ecosystem: Host-associated > Plants > Roots > Rhizosphere >...
CTCGGCGTGCTCGGCTGGGGAGTCGGAGGGATCGAGGCCGAGGCGGCGATGCTCGGCGAGGCGCTCTCGATGCTCGTGCCGCAGGTCGTCGGCTTCCGGCTCATCGGCGCGCTGCGCGAGGGCGCGACCGCGACCGACCTCGTCCTGACCGTGACCGAGATCCTGCGGAAAGTCGGCGTCGTCGGGAAGTTCGTGGAGTACTTCGGGCCGGGCCTCAGCTCGCTCGCGCTCGCCGACCGCGCGACGCTCGGGAACATGAGCCCCGAGTACGGCGCGACATGCGGCTTCTTCCCCGTCGACGACGTGACGCTCGGCTACCTGCGCCTGACCGGCCGCGACGCCGCGCGGGTCGCGCTCGTCGAGGCGTACTGCAAGGAGAACCTCCTCTGGCACGAGCCCGACTCGCATCCGGAGTACTCGCAGGTCGTTGAGCTCGATCTCGGCGACGTCGAGCCGTCGCTCGCCGGTCCGCGCCGTCCGCAGGATCGCGTCCCGCTCGCACGCGCGAAGGAGATGTTCATCGACTCGCTCGGCAGCTTCGGCGCGACGTACGCGAACGGGACGTACGACAAGGAGGTCGCCGACTCGTTCCCGGCGAGCGACCCGCCCACCGGTGACGGCGTCTCCGACGGGAAGGAGACGGCGCCGGCGCACACGGCGATGCTCGAGAGGCCGCATGTCCCCGTCGAGGGCGAGGACTACGCGCTCGCGCACGGCTCCGTCGTGATCGCCGCGATCACGTCGTGCACGAACACGTCGAACCCGTCCGTGATGATCGCCGCCGGTCTCGTCGCGAAGAAGGCAGTCGAGCGCGGCCTCACGCGCAAGCCGTGGGTGAAGTCGTCCCTCGCGCCGGGCTCGAAGGTCGTGACCGAGTACTACCGCGCCGCCGGCCTCGACACGTACCTCGACGAGCTCGGCTTCAACACCGTCGGGTACGGCTGCACCACGTGCATCGGGAACACCGGCCCGCTGCCCGACGCGATCAGCGCCGCTGTGAAGGACGGAGACCTCGTCGTCGCCGCGGTCCTGTCCGGCAACCGCAACTTCGAGGCGCGGATCCACGGGGACGTGAAGGCGAACTACCTCGCTTCGCCGCCGCTCGTCGTTGCGTACGCGCTCGCCGGCCGCATGGACGTCGACCTCGTCACGGAGCCGATCGGGCAGGGCTCCGACGGCGAGGACGTCTTCCTCCGCGACCTCTGGCCGAGCCGCGACGAGATCGACGCCGTGATCGGCGAGTCGGTGCAGGGGAAGATGTACTCCGACGTCTACGCCGACGTCTTCACCGGCGACGACCGCTGGCGCGCGCTCGACACGCCCGAAGGAGAACTCTACGCGTGGGCCGACGACTCGACGTACGTCCGTCTCCCGCCGTACTTCGACGGGATGCCGCGCGAGCCGGAGGCGGTCGGCGACATCGAACGCGCGCGCTGCCTCGTGATGATCGGCGATTCGGTCACGACCGACCACATCTCCCCCGCCGGCGCTATCCGGCCCGACACGCCCGCCGGCAAGTACCTCCTCGAGCACGGCGTCGAGCGGAAGGCGTTCAACTCGTACGGCGCGCGGCGCGGCAACCACGAGGTGATGATCCGCGGCACGTTCGCGAACGTCCGGCTCAGGAACCAGCTCGTCCCCGGCAGCGAGGGCACGTGGACGGCGCATCTTCCGGACGGCGACGAGGGGACGATCTACGACGTCGCCGAGCGCTACCGCGCGGAGGGCGTGCCGACGATCGTCATCGCCGGGAAGGAGTACGGCTCCGGCTCGTCACGCGACTGGGCGGCGAAGGGGCCGAACCTTCTCGGCGTGCGCGCGGCGATCGCGGACTCGTACGAGCGCATCCACCGCTCGAACCTCCTGATGATGGGGATTCTCCCCCTGCAGTTCATGCCCGGAGAGAACGCCGAGTCGCTCGGCCTGACCGGCCGCGAGACGTTCTCGATCACCGGCGTCGACAACGGCACGACCGACGAAGTGACGGTGCGCGCCGACGACAACGAGTTCCGCGCCCGCGTCCGGCTCGACACGCCGCGCGAGCGGGAGTACTTCCAGCACGGCGGGATCCTCCGGTACGTCCTGCGCCGGCTGCTCAGCGAGAGCTAACGCGGCAGGAGGGACCCGCCCTGGTGGACGGGTCCCTCCATTCTGCGCTTGTGCGTTGTTCGGGTTAGTAGTCCGGCAGTTCCGTCAGCGAGTGGTTACCGGTGTCGGGAACCCAGATGTGCCTGCCGTCGAACGCCAGCCCTTCCGAGTCGTTGAAGCGGTAGAGGCCGGAGGAGAAAAGCCTGACCAAGGAGCCGTCGCTCGCGCTTACTTCCGTCACCGTGTTGCCCAAGTTGGTGACCCAGATGTTGCTGCCGTCGAACGCCACCCCGTCCGGGCCGGTGAAGCTGTAGGAAGGGCCGGACAGTGTCCTCACCCACGAGCCGTCCGCGTTCACCTCCGTGACCGAATTGCCCTGGACGTTCGCCACCCAGAGGTGCCTGCCGTCGAACGCCACCGCGTACGGATCGTTGAAGCCATAGGAGCCCCCGGAGAGCGTCTGGACCAAGGAGCCGTCGCTCGCGTTGAGCTCCATCACTGAGTTGCCCCCGCCGTTCAGAACCCAGATGTGGCTGCCGTCGAACGCCATGCCGCCCGGGCCGTTGAAGCCGTAGATCGTCCGGATCCAGGCGCCGTCGCCCGCGTTGAGCTCCGTCAACGAGTCGTCACCGGGGCTGGTGACCCAGATGTGGCTGCCGTCGAACGCCACCCCGTCCGGGGCGTAGAAGCTGTATGAGCCGCCGGAGAGCGTCCTGACCCAGGAACCGTCGCTCGCGTTCACCTCCGTCAGCGAGGGGCCTGACACATTGGTGACCCAGATGTGGCTGCCGTCGAACGCCGCTGCGCTCGGGCCGGCGAAGCCGTAGGAGCCGCCGGAGAAGTTGAGGCCGTACCACGCCAGCTCGGCGACGAGAGCGTCCCCTCCGTCACCAGGACCCGAGGGGCCGCTCGGCCCGCTCAAGCCCTGCGGCCCGGACGGACCGCTCAAGCCCTGAGGGCCGCTCGGGCCGGACGGACCGCTCAAGCCCTGAAGCCCGCTCGGGCCGCTCAAGCCTTGAGGGCCGGACGGGCCGCTCAAACCGCGAGGACCGGACGGGCCGGTCCGGCCAACCATGTTCCACGTGATCGCGACCTCTCCGCTGACGCAGTGGCTCCGCGTCGTCGAGGCGGGTAGAGACGGGTCGATCATCCGGATCGCCCCCGTCGTCTTGATCATGCAAGCGTGGTAGAGCCCAGTGCCGCTGTCGGGGATCGCCGCGTACGCAACCGTCGCAACGGCCAGCGCAGCCACTGCGCCCAACCCAAACCCGACCGCGCGCCCGGTCAGCCGGCGAATCCATGCGCCCATCCGTCCCACCCCCTGACGCACGCCGCGGAAGCCTGAAGCCCCGCACAAGCGCGCGCTCGATTGGCGTCGGACCACACTCCGATGCAAAGGCCCCGACCACCGGCCGGACGTGGACGGTGCACCTGCCCGACGGCGAGGAGGGGACGATCTACGACGTCGCGGAGCGGTACCGCGCCGAGGGCGTGCCGACGATCGTCATCGCCGGCAAGAGCAGGTCACCGCCAACGCCAGGGGCGTTCAGCCGGGGGGTTGATTCCAAGCGGGCCTGATGCCAAGATGCGTCGATGGCCACCGGGAAGTGGAAGCCGAGCCGCCGGGCGGCCGTCACGATTCTTGTCCTATTCGTCGCCGTTGCGTTCGTCCCGGCGAGCTCGGCCATGCCGGGGCTCTGGCCCGGGTCCTTGCCGCCGGGAATTCACGCGTCGTACGAAAAGGGCGGCGTGGTCTCGATCAACGTGTGCCCAACGCCGACTCGGCCCGGTACAGCAGCGTGTTTCGCCTATCTCCGAATCGACTCGCCCGCCGGATCGGATCGGCCGGCGCCGACAGGCGCGGCAGCGCCGGCGGACGTTCTCGGGGACAACGGCGGCTACAGCCCGGCTTTCCTCCAGTCGGCATACAACGCGCCGTCGACGACGGGAGGCACCGGCAAGACTGTTGCGATCGTCGACGCCTTCGACGATCCGAACGCAGCATCAGACCTCGCGGCCTACCGGTCGCATTACGGCCTGCCCGCGTGCACCGTCGCGAATGGCTGCTTCCGCAAGGTCAACCAGAACGGGCAGGCGTCGCCTCTCCCGGGGACTGATCCGAGTGGTGATGGTGGGTGGGAGCTCGAGACATCGCTCGACCTCGACATGGTCAGCGCCCTCTGCCCGAAGTGCCACATCCTTCTGGTCGAGGCCAAAGATGCCTCGAGCCAGTCCAATGGGTCGACACCGCTCCTCAAGGCGGTCGACACGGCTGTCTCGCTCGGGGCCGACACCGTTTCGATGAGCTGGGGCACCGCCTTCCATGAAGATGGTGGGACGACGTTCACGCATCCCGGAGTTCGTTTCTTCGCCGCGTCGGGCGACTCTGGATACCACGGAGAAGCGGAATTCCCCGCCGCGTCACCCAATGTGACCGCTGTGGGAGGGACGACCCTCGATCAGGCGACGAGCGCCGGGACGCGCGACGCGACCGAGACGGCCTGGTCCGGTTCGGGCAGCGGCTGCGATCTCTTCAATCCGACGCCGTCGTGGCAGCCCGATGTGTGCTCGGGAAAGCGCGCGGTCGCCGATATTTCGGCGGAGGCAGATCCTGCAACGCCGGTCTGGCTCTACGACACCTTCCCGGCCGGCGGCGCAACCGGCTGGCTGAGAGCCGGCGGTACGAGCGCTGCCACTCCGATCGTCGCCGCCCTGTCGGCGCTCTCCACCGCCTCTTTCGGAGGCGTGGACGACCCGGCCGCCATCCCCTACTCGCACTCGAGTGCGTTCAACGACATCACGAGCGGCGCGGCCGCGGACTGCCAGGCAAGCACCTGCCAGGCGGGGCCGGGTTATGACCTGCCGACCGGCCTCGGAACGCCCAACGGGGTGACGGGACTCGAGCCCGCGCGACCCGGGCCGGTCCAGAACCTCACAGCAGGAGCCGAGTCGGCGAAGGTAAACCTTTCGTGGGCGGCGCCGACGCTCGACGGCGGCGCGAGCATCACGGGCTATCGGGTCTTCCGCTCCGACCACGGCGCCGTTCCCATTGCGTCGCTCGGCGCGTCCGCGCGCACGTTCACGAACCCCGGTCTCGCAAACGGGACGACCTACACGTACCACGTCCTTGCCGTGAACGCGATCGGTCAGGGAGCGATTTCCGGCGTCTCCGCGAAACCAGCCGCGGTCGCGAAGCTCGTGCTGTCTCCGGGAACGGCAACCGTCCAAGCCGGAGGTTCGCTGCAATACAGCGTCGCCGGGCTCGACGCGCACGGGAACTCTCTGGGCGATGAGACGGCGGTCGCGAAGGTCTCGATGGGCCATGACGGAAGCTGCGGCCAGGGGCTGTGCGAACCGACGACGTCCGGCACCCACACCGTCACGGCCACGCTCGGCGGTGTGACGGCAACCGCGAAGCTCACGGTGCGAACCGGTTTGCTCGGCGCCTCGTCGCTGATCGTCAAGCCGCGGGTCGCGAGCATGTCGGCCGGCGGCTCACAAACGTTCACGGCAACGGAAGTCGACGACTACGGCAATCGCATCGCGGACGCGACGTCGGACGTGGTGTTCCAGATCTCCCCGAACGGTTCGTGCAAGAAGAACGTCTGCACTGCCGCGAAGCCCGGGGTGCATCAGGTCAGCGCGATCATGAAGAGCACAGCAATTGCCACCGGCGCTGCGGACGGCTGTGCGTTCGTCGTCACCGGAAGCGTGGCGTGTTGGGGCACGAACTACCTCGGGAACCTCGCCGACGCGGTAGGCATCGGCGACGAGACAGTCCCCACGGCCGTTCCAGGGCTGGAGGGGAAGGGCGTCACCTCCCTCTCGCTTGCAAGCGGCTTCGGTTGCGCGCTCGTGACAGGCGGGGCAGCGGAGTGCTGGGGGCTGAACGACGGCAACCTCGGGAACGCCAGCGCGACGAGCTCGCTCGTTCCGACCCCGGTCGTGGGGTTGACGAGCGGCGTCAAGTCGATCTCCGCCAACTGGAACACCTGCGCCGTGACCAGCGCGGGAGATGTCGACTGCTGGGGGCAGGGAGACGACTTGTGGCCCTGCGGCCCATACCCCTCAGGCGCCCACTGCTGGGGAGACGGCGCGTGGCAGCCGGCGCCGATTGTAGGCCTCGGCGGCAAGGCCACCTCCGTGGCGGCCTCGTTCGACTATTTCGCTTGCGCGATCATGACCACCACCGGGGTCAAGTGTTGGGGCGCCGACGACTATGGAATGCTCGGCGACAACAACGCGGATAGCCAGGGTCCGGTCACCGTCACCGGACTGGCCTCCGGAGTCCGTCAGGTGGTCGTCGGACAGATACACGCGTGCGCGCTCACCACGGCCCGCGAGGTGAAGTGCTGGGGATACAACGGGGACGGCGAGCTGGGCAACGGAACGACGAAGAACTCCGGCGTGCCCGTCGCCGTGACCGGACTGCCCGGTGCCGTGAAGTCGATCTCCGCAGGCGGCGACGACACCTGTGCCGTCACAACGAGCGGGGCGTTGTATTGCTGGGGAGCGGACGGCAACGGCTATGCAACCCAATCCAACACCCCAAAGCTCGTCCCCGGCCTGGGAAGCGGCGTGCAATCGGTGTCGGTCGGCGGTGCAACCTGCGCGCTGACGACCGCCGGGCTCGTCAAATGCTGGGGGAACAACCACTTTGGCCAGCTCGGAGTTCCAGGCGCCGGTTTCTTCTCCGCCAAGCCCGTCGTGGTGGACATCGGCTCGACCTTCGCGACGCCGGCGACCCTCCACGTCGGAAGCTAACGGCGCTCTCTGCCGGCTCGACACCCCGCGCCGAGCGGGAGTACTTCCAACACGGCGGGATCCTCCGCAACGTCCTGCGCCGACTGCTCGCGAACTAGCTCAGGCGAGAGGGCGCACTCGCCCAGGCGACGGATAGCCTGACGGAGCGAATCGAGCCAGGAGGTATGGGCCGTGATCCGAGGACTTCTTCGGACTCCGCTTCAGCAGGTTTTCCATAAGCGTCATTTGCGTCGGCTTCAGCGCGTGTCAGATGGGGAGGTTGACGCCCGCCACGCCCGCCTAGAGATCGATGCGAGGACGATGAGGGGTACCGGCGTCCGGATCGACTTCGAGACGGACGAGAAACCGCCGCGCTACTGACTCGCTTCGAGTGACATTCCCGAGCACTGAGGCAGGCCAGCTTCCTTTCGTGAGCAACTCAGGCAAGGCTTCCGTCGATCCAGACTGCGAGGTTCCCAATCGTCTCGAAACCTGCCCGGTGTGCCGCGTCGAGCGACTCGCCTCGGTCATAGCCGACAACCGGGATGCCGCCCCATACAGCTTGCGCGGCGCTCGCAGCGCCACTCCATGCAGCTTCAAAATCCCGCTCGAGGTCGAAGACGTTGGTGAGTCCGATCGCGCCCCGGCTGCGGTTGGCTACCGCTCCCGCGCGGAGCAGTTCGCCCTCGGAGCGGGCAAGTATCCTCACCCGGGCCTCGCCGAGCAACTCGTTTCGGAAGAATGGACGCGGAACCGGTGACTCGCCCCAGGCCGTCTCCCATCGCCGCAATTGGCTCTCGTCAGCGATCACCGACCAACCCTGCGAGGCATCGCTCGCGCGAGCTTGAGCCTGACACAACCACTCTGCGGCGAACAGGACCTCGAAGCCGTAGGCGGAAAGATCCAGCTCGGCGAAGCTGTCCTTGATCGAGCAGCCGGCACTCGCATCGACTCGCGAGACAAGGCTCTCGCCCGAGCAACCAGAAGCGAGAGTCACCGCGTCCGGATAGAGCGGCGGCGTTCGCTCGGCGCTACTCCAAGCAGCCTCGTCGAAGCAACCGACGACCCCGTGCGCTCGACAAAAGGCATCGCACCACTCCGCGTTGTTCAGTGCTGCTTCTGCAACCGAAACGACCTCTGGCACCATCGCGCCGATCCTACGTTTTCCGTCTAGATATCGAGGCGTGCGAGCAGTTGTTCGCGCGGTTGCCCGAGATCGTCCCACGCTCGCACCTCGACGAGGGCCTGGGCCAGGGCCTCTTCCGGACTGGCGGGGTCGAGTTCCAAGGTGTCGCGCCGCCCCCGGAGAAGCGTCAACCTGTACCGCATCTCCTCCACACAGATCACGGCTTGCCACGGGTTACCTCGGTGGATCTCTTTCCATGCTCCGATTGCGTAGCGCACGAGTGCGTCGAGCAGCTGCTCGCGCGCGGGCGGAACGCGGTTCGCTTCTGCGGCGGCTCTGACGGCAGCGTCCGACATGTCGCCGGCGACAACCCGGAGGGACGCCGAGATATTCGGGCTCGTGTCCGCGAGCCGATGCCATCTGATCGAGAGTTCTTCGAGTGAGTCGAGCACAACGTCCGCCGAGTCCTCGGACGACACGACGATGACCGCTCTCTCACCGAAGATGTCGTAGATCTCCGTTCGCGGGACGACTACCGCTCCGTCCTCGACGACCACATCAAGGTCGACATCGGATAACTCATGCCACGTGCCGGCAGCGACCGACCCGAACACGACGACCGATCGGACTCGCTCGTCCTCGGCGTAGTACTCAGTGACCGCATCTACGAGAGCCTGATGGCGCTCGCTCCCCAGACTGCTCACCGGCCTCAGCGTAACGCCTTTCGGCGGAGAGTCCCGAGCGCTGACCCAGGCGACCGGGCCGGAGCACGAGCCGCAGAACCGCGCTGCCGTCAACTTCGGCGCGTTCAACGCGTCTGATCAGGTGTCACGTTGTCGTGAGGAGGCAGGAGTGCCGGTCGGACGCGTTCGGAGGCTGAGTCTGTTCGCAGTACCCGCGGTCGTCGCTGCCGCGGTGCTCGGCAGTACCGGAAGCGGGGTGCACGCCGGATCCGATCTGGCGGGGATCCACAAGATCCAGCACGTCGTCGTGATCATGCAGGAGAACCGCTCGTTCGATTCCTACTTCGGCACGTATCCGGGAGCGGACGGGATCCCCGGGCTCGCGGGCAATCCCGGCAGGCTGCCGTGCGTGCCCAACCCGAAGGGCCAGACCTGCGCGGCGCCCTATCACGACAAGAGTCTCGTCAACGGCGGCGGCCCGCACTACAAGGACGCCGGAATCGCCGACATCAACGGCGGGAAGATGAACGGCTTTGTGTCGTTCCTCGAGACGATCAAGAAAACGGGAGGCTGCGTCGACGGAGAGAACCCGAGCTGCGTCTCGGGCGCCCGGCAGGACGTGATGGGTTACCACACCGCGGCCGAGCTCCCGAATTACTGGGCGTACGCGAAGAACTTCGTTCTCCAGGACCACATGTTCCAGTCGGATCTGTCCTGGAGCCTGCCCTCGCATCTCTTCATGGTCTCCGGCTGGTCGGCCCGCTGCTCGAAGCGGAACGACCCGATGAGCTGCGTGAACGAGGACGAGAAACAGCCGTTCTTGCAGAGTTACGTCCCGGGCAGCCAGCCGCCGGTCGGGCCGCACTACGCGTGGACGGACATCACGTATCTGCTCCACCAGGCAGGCGTGACTTGGGGCTACTACGTGTTCCCGGGCACCCAGCCCGACTGCGCCGACGATCAGGCGACGTGCCGCGCGGTGCCTCAGAGCGCACGCACCCCCGGCATCTGGAACCCGCTCCCGTACTTCGACACGGTGAAGAAGGACGGTCAGCTGGGGAACATTCAAGGCGTTCGCAGCTTCTACGCCGCCGCCCGGAATGGGACGCTGCCGGCCGTGTCCTGGGTCACGCCCGCGGACGCCGTGAGCGACCACCCGCCCTCGAGCATCGGCGTCGGTGAGGACTACGTGACCGGCTTGATCAACACGATCATGAAGGGGCCGGAGTGGAACTCGACCGCGATCTTCCTCGCGTGGGACGACTGGGGCGGCTTCTACGACCACGTCCACCCGCCGAGAGCCGACGGCAACGGCTACGGCTTGCGCGTGCCCGCCCTCGTGATCAGCCCCTACGCGAAGCAGGGGTATATCGACCATCAGACGCTGAGCTTCGACGCCTACCTCAAGTTCATCGAGGACGACTTCCTCGGAGGGCAGCGGATCAACCCGAAGACGGACGGCAGGCCCGATCCTCGCCCCGACGTGCGGGAGAACAGCCCGCTCCTCGGGAACATCGCCAAGGATTTCGACTTCAGCCAGACCCCTCGCGCTCCCCTGCTGCTCCCCAACGTGCCGAACGTCGCCCCCATCCCCGGGCACGTGAAGGGGGTGTACATCATCGGCTCGATCACCCGCCGGGCTGCCCACGCCATCAGGGTCCAGATCGCGGCCACCGGCAATACCAATCAGAACCTGCTCGGGAAAAACGAGGCGTACTCGATCCCGGTCGGCACTCCGATCTACTTCGGCGGCAGGTCCGAACCGACTCGCAAGCTCGCGGTCGGTGACGCGGTCATCGCGATCATCGAGCCGAACCGCCACATCGCCCACGAGATCGACGATCTCGGCCGTTGAGACCGACGAGCGCGACGCCAATGCCTCCTGTCGTGGTCGTCCAGGGGCCGCCGGCATCGGGGAAGACGACCGTGGCGCGGGAGATCGCGCAGCGGCTGCGGCTGCCGCTCCTCATGAAGGACACGGTCAAGGAGGCGCTCTTCGACGGCCTCGGCGCCGGCGATCTCGAGTGGTCGCAGCGGCTCGGCGTCGGCACGTACGAGGTCCTCACGGCGCTCGTGGAGGAGTCGGTCAAGGCCGGCGCGAGCGTCGTCCTCGAGGGGAACTTCGTCCGCGGGAGCGACCTCGAGCGTCGGCTCGCCGTGCTGCCGGCGCGTTTCGTCCAGATCCACTGCAGCGCCCCGCTCGAACTGCTGCTCGAGCGCTACCGCAGCCGCGAGCGTCATCCGGGTCACGTCGACGGCGAACGGATCGACGGCGTGCGCGAAGCCGTCGAGTCACACCGCCACGACCCACTCGAGCTGCCGGGCGAGACGATCCGGATCGACACGAGCGCCCCCGTCGACGTCGCCGCCCTCGCCGATCGCGTGGCATCCGGCTGACGGGGTGCCTACTGCGTGCGCACCAGTACGGCTCTGGCGGTGAGGTAGGCGTTACGGGTGTAGCGCGGCCAGCAGCATCTGAAGTAGATCGTCTCCACTCCCCAGCTCTTGATGGGCTTGTCGACTTCGCTCTGCGGATACGGCGTCGGCCTCGCGACGAAGCGGTACGTCCGCCACACGCCGTTCCACTTGATCTTCGCGACGTACCCGGGCTTGATCAGGTGGAGGCGGTAGAACGGGCCATGGACGCCGTAGCCCGGGACGGGCGTCACGTCGTGCGCGTCGATCACCATCGTCAGGCCCATGCCGGGGCGCGTCTTGTAGGCGAGATCCCAGATGGGCCCGGACGCAAGATCGCACGCTCTCGTGCGGATCGGCTTGTCGAGGATGTGCAGAGCCTTGATGGTCAGGCGAGCGGTGCGCGGCGACGCTGAGCTCTCGGCGCAGCCCTGGCCGGCGATGCCCGTCGGCGTGGCCAGCACCATCGACGCCAGGCCCGCGACGACGATCAGCGGCAGAGCCTTCATGCCGAAGACAATACGCCCACTCATCCCGCGACCAAAACTGCGGGTCTGACCCGTCGAGAGAAGCTACTCGACGCCGGCGCCCGCCACGGGCGCGCTGAGCGTGACGACTCCGTCACGCTCGAGCCCGGCTGCGGCAGCTGCAGCGAGCAACGCACCGGCAATGGCGATCGACCACCAGGTCTCGGCGGTGTAGGTCCCCTGCAGCGTGATCGCATAGATTGCGCAACCGAACGCAACGACAATCGCCGCCACGAGGCCCCCGATGGCCGCAATGTGACGCCGGCGCGCACGCGCGAGACCGAAGGCGAGCGCCGCCAGGGCGAGAACCTGTGCCTCGTTCGTCCATGGGTGCGCCGTCGTGAAATTCACACCGAAGGCGGGTATTGCCTCGTAGAACTTCACGAGCGCGACGGCCATGAAGGCAAACGCTGTCGCCGCCGCCAGGAGTTGCGCTCCGAGCGCGATCACGTCCGCCCGCCGTTCCGACAGCAGGGCTGCGACGACAGCAAGCACCACGAGGAAGTAGCTCGCGCGATCGAGCGCGTACACCCACCAGCCGGGGGTGTTGAGCGTCACCTCGGAGATGAACGCCACGAGCGACGTGATCACCGGGACAAACGCGAGGAATCTTCCCATCCGCGCGACCTTAACCGGCGCCTCGGCTGACACGTCTAGAGCAGTTCGCGCAACGCGCGGGCGAGTCCCGGTGTCGGGACGACCGGCTTGAGCGCGACGTAACGCGGCGTCCACGCGGTCGGCTGGAACTTGCCGAGATACGTCGTGAGGGCGCGGAAGTGGTACCGGCTGTCGAAGAAGGAGATGAGCGGGGCCAGCGCGCGGAAGAGGACTCGCGCGCGCCGGTCGAGCTGCGACTCGTAGCCGCGGAGCGGAGCGACGTCGAGCCAGGCGCACGCGGCGCCGTCCGCCGCGAGCGTCGCAAGCGCGTGGACGACGGCCGCCTCCGTCGCGCCGCTCGCCGCGTCCGGGCGGCGGATCACGTCCTCGAGCAGCCAGCCGTTCGCCGCGGGTACCGACGAGCACGCGACGACCGCGTCGACCCGCTCGCCGCGCCACGCGAGGAAGAGGCGCTTCTCCTCGAGGCCGGCCAGGGGCGAAGCGCGGAGGAACGAGCTGGCCGCCGCGCGGCCGAGCCCGCTCTCCCACGCGGCGAGCGCCGCGAGCACCGCCGCGTCGTCGCCGGCCGCGTACTCCCGCACCTCGACGCCGGCGCGCCCTGCGATGTTCAGGCACCACCGCAGGTGCTTGCCCGAGTCGCCGCGCGGAAGCCGCCACGTCGCGAAGTCGAAGTACGGCTGCTCGCCGATCTTGAGGACGACGTAGCCGAGTGCCCGCGCCGCGCGCGCGACCTCCTCGCCGATCAGGAGGAGACAGATGCGCCGCCGCCGCGCGCGCAACTCCCGTGTGAAGTCGGCGAGGAAGGCCTCCGG
>Ga0265336_10001102_pt1 | contig 13003 bp, 8 predicted proteins | sample 42119metaG_FD_193583 | JGI IMG/M metagenome (GOLD analysis project Ga0265336, IMG submission 193583) | Rhizosphere microbial communities from Carex aquatilis grown in University of Washington, Seatle, WA, United States - 4-21-19 metaG | ecosystem: Host-associated > Plants > Roots > Rhizosphere >...
GGACGCGGAGTACGTGATCAACATCCCGATGCTCAAGGGGCACATGCGCGCGGGGATGACGATGTTCGCAAAGAACAACTTCGGCTCGCAGACGAGGATCGACGCCTCGCACCTGCATGGAGGCCTGGTGGCCCCGGCAGAAATGCCCAACGTGACGCGGGGTGGTTACGGCTACTACCGGGTCCAGGTGGACATCATGGGGCACTCGCTCCTCGGCAGGAAGAACCTCGTCTACCTCATGGATGCGCTTTGGGCCACCGACTACGAGCTCGACGTGCCTCTCAAGTGGCAGATGGTGCCATTTAATAACGGCTACTCGGCGTCGATCTTCGCCTCGCTTGACCCGGTTGCGATCGAGTCGGTCGGCTATGATTTCCTGCGCTCGGAGTTCACTTCGGACCGTGTCCCGGCCGCCGGCACCTATGTCCAGATGCCGGGCGTCGACGATTACCTCCGACAGGCCGCGGACAAGGCGAACTGGCCGAGCGGGCTTGTCTACGACCCCGACAACTCTGGGGTTCCGATCCCCAGCCTCGGGACCAATGAGCACTGGAACAATGCGACGGCCATGCAGTACTCGCGAAACCTCGATGCGTCCGCTGCGGGCATCGAGCTTATCCAGGCAAGCAGGTCCATCAGGACGGAACTCATCGCGGACCAGACCACCAATCCTGGCGGGGGAGCCACGTTCGCCGTGGTTGCCATCGGCGCTGCGCCGCTGTCCTACCAGTGGCAGCGCGAGGCTGCCGGCAGCCAGGTGTGGGCGAATCTGGCCGAGGGGGCTCCGTATTCGGGCGTGAGCACGGCATCCCTCAGCGTATCGGGCGCCACCGCAGCCATGAGTGGGGACCATTTCCGGTGCCTCGTCGGCAACGGGTCGGATCCCGGCGCGACCTCAAATGCCGCGGGACTCAAGGTGGTTGTGGTGCCCATCCTTCTTGCGCAGCCGGCGTCGGCCACCGTGGGCTCGGGGGCCCGCCTCGTGCTTTCGGTGCTCGCCACGGACGCCAACGCAATGATCTACCAGTGGAGTAGGGACGGAGTGGACATCGCGGGTGCCACGGCGGCCGAGCTCGTGCTTCCCAGCGTGGGTCCCTCAGACTCCGGGGCGTATGCAGTGGTCGTAACCGACATCCAAGGGGGATCGGTCACGACGGCACCCGCCATGGTGGCGGTTGCCTCCGTGGCCTATTCGCCGCCGCTCTCCACCCTGGTCAACCTCTCGACCCGGGCCCAGGTCGGCACGGGGGCCAACCTGATGATCGCGGGATTCGTCGTGGGAGGATCCGGCTCGAAGAAGGTACTCGTCCGGGCGGTCGGGCCGACGCTCACGGGATTCGACCCCGCCAATCTGTCCTCCAGCGTGGTGCTCACGGACCCGGTGCTGCAGCTGACGAGGCCCGATGGGACGCAGCTCATGGCCAATGACGACTGGGGCAACGACCCCGCAATAGCGGCCGCGGCATCCGGCGCCGGCGCCTTCGCGCTGCCGGCCGGCAGCAGGGACGCCGCCCTGATCGCCACGCTTCCCCCGGGCTCCTACACGGCCCTGGTCACGGGCAAGAACGGCACGACCGGTGTCGCGCTCGTCGAGGTCTATGATCTGGACCCCCTTGCGGCGTCACGGCTGGTCAACATCTCGACCCGCGCCCAGGTGCGCGGCGGAGCGCAGGCGCTCATTGCCGGCTTTGTTGTCGGAGGATCGGCCGCGCGAACGGTCCTGGTCCGCGCCGTCGGCCCCACGCTGACCGCGATCGATCCGACAGACCTGCCCGCGGGCGTCGTGCTGCCCGACCCGCAGCTCCAATTGAGCGTCCCCGGGGGCCGGGTGCTCATGGCAAACGACGATTGGAATACGCCGAGCACAGGGCCCGCGGTTACGGCGGCGGCGCGTTCCGTGGGGGCCTTTTCGCTGGGTGCCAATTCCAAGGACTCGGCCCTCGTCGCGAGCCTCGCCCCAGGGCAGTATACCCCCATCGTCACGGACAAGACCGGCAAGGTCGGGGCGGCGCTCATCGAGGTCTATGAAGTGCCGTGACTGCGCCCCACGCGTGCTCGTCGTGGCCCAAGGAACCCGGGATTTCGGGGTCTTGCATGGCCGATGGCTATCGCCGAAGCTCGGCTCAGAAAATGGGGAACCCTCCGAATAAAACCCTTCGCGCCTGGATCGCGGTCCTGTCCTGTCCGCTCCTGGTGTATCTCACGGTGGTCCTTGTGGATCGCGCTGCATCGACCTGGGCCCACGATCATCTTCACCGCCCGCCGGTCATGGACATGCTCACCCACATCGTGGATCCGCTGCGCGCCCTCTCGGCGATCGCCCTTGCTGCGGTGGGCGCCGCCGCCCTTTTCCGCGGGTGGCGGCCCGGCGCGCACGGCCGGACGCTGATCGCGGCAAGCCTGGCGATCCTCGTATCAGTGGGGATCAAGGAGCTGTTGAAGGACTTCTTCGGCCGGACCTGGCCGGAGACATGGACCAACAACAATCCCTCGTGGATAGGAGACCATGTCTTCGGCTTTCATCTCCTTCACGGCGGGGTTGGCTGGGAGTCGTTTCCCTCCGGGCACACTACACAAATGGCTGCCCTGGCAGCCGTGATTTGGCTTCGGGTGCCGCGAATTCGCTGGTTGGGGGTCGCCCTGTGCGCCTTGGTCGCGCTCGGCCTCTGGGGCTCGGACTACCATTACGTGGGGGACATCGTCGCCGGCGCATATCTGGGAGCCTCCTGCGGAGTGGGCATGGTCGCACTCGTCTGCCGCGCTTAATTTTGGACCAAGAGAGGGGCCCCGTCCCTTCGACGCAGGCGAAGGGCGGCAGTCCCAATTTCCGCCACCTACCCATAGCAATCAAGTGACTGACAGGGGCTTTGGAACGGTAACTGCTGGGTTTGGTATAGCCCTATGCTTAGCGGTTTACAGACAAATGCTTCCAGAAATCGGTACCTGGGTGATTTCACCCGGGTAGTGATCGTCATCACAGCCATCACTTTGGCAGGTTGGTTTGCGCCGCTTAGCTACCACGCACTGGGTTACGTCTACCTCCTAGCCGTCATTGCGCTGAGTCTGAATATCAGCCGGTGGCCAGCACTGGCGGCTGCCGTTTTGAGCGGAATGGCTTGGGACTATTTTTGCGTTCCACCCAAGCTTTCGTTCGCAGGGATCCACTTTGACGAAGGACTTCTACTGACGACGTACTTTGCGGTCGCATTGATAGGCAGCCAGCTGACGGCGCTCCGCTCCGCCGCCGACCGGGCGGGCCTTCTGGCGGAGTCGGAACGCATGCACCAAACGCTTCTGGACAGTGTATCGCATGAGATGATGACGCCGATGGCCGTGTTCCGGTCTGCAATCGAGCAACTTGGCACCCCCGACCAGGGCAAGCGCCTGCGGGTGATCGCAGAGCTGGAGATTGCCCTGAACCGCCTGGACAGGCTCGTGGCGAACCTGCTCAACCAGAATCGCCTCGAGTCGGGAGTCCTCAGGCCACTGATGGATTGGTGCGACATCCATGAGCTGATTGCGGCAGCCCGTAGGGTGGTCGGATCGCGGATCGGCGATCATCCGCTCACGGTGGAGATCTCGCCCGACATGCCTATCTTTCGTGCCGATGCGGCCCTCTTGGAGCAGGCGATCGTGCAGCTCCTCGTCAATGCGTCGGTTCACACGCCGTCCGACTCGGCGATCCGGGTCAGCGCTGGTGTGAGTCCGGACTCTAGGAACGTTGTCATCATTATTTCGGACAACGGTCCCGGAGTGCCCGAGGAGATCCGCAACATGGTCTTTGACAAGTTTACGAGGGGGGACAACGCCAAGAAAGGGGGCTTGGGGCTTGGGTTGTCCATCGTGCGAGGGTTCATGCAGGCACAGGGCGGAGACGTCTCCATCGCCTCGTCGCCCGAAGGCGGCGCCCAGTTCACCCTCCAGCTTCCATTCGAGAAACCCAGTTCGATCCCCATTTCATGAAGAACGAATCAAAGCCCAGCATCCTTGTCGTTGACGACGAAGAGCAGATTCGCCGAATGCTTCGCGGCGTTCTTGAGGAGGAGGGATACTCGGTGCGGGACGCCGAATCCGGGCGCATAGCACTAGGAGAGATTGCCCTAAACGCCCCAGACCTGGTCATTCTTGATCTCGGGCTTCAGGACACGAACGGAACGGAAGTTCTAAGGGCCCTACGCCCCATCTGCAATTCGCCGGTCTTGATTCTCTCCGTCCTCGGGAACGAGAAGGGCAAGATTGCCGCGCTGGACGCCGGCGCGGACGACTACCTCACCAAGCCCTTTAGCGGCGGCGAACTTCTGGCTCGCCTGAGGGCCCTTCTGAGGCGCGCCCACCCGCCCTCCGCGCCCATGGCCACCTACCAATTCGGGCCCATACAGGTGGACCTGGTTCAAAGGCGGGTCCTCCGTGGGGGCGAGCCGGTGAAGCTGACGTTTCAGGAGTTCAACGTGCTGCAGATGTTCGTGATGAACCGCGACAAGCTCCTGACCCACCAGAACATCCTTAAGGAGATCTGGGGGCCCCAGGCGAAGGACCACACGGAATACCTTCGCTACTACGTGATGCAGCTTCGGAAGAAGCTGGGCGACGACGTGAATTCAGCGGCCGGGCATTTCCAGACCGAGACTGGGGTGGGGTACCGCTTCGTGAGCAAACCCCATTAGCCGGCCGCAAGGATGCGAATGCGAGGGCCGCGTGTGCTCTCGGACCGGGCACGCCGGGCTTCCACTACAGCAGCATGAAAGCGGCTGCGAGTATCAGCGTAGGAGGTATGGCTGCCAGGAGGAGCTTGAATGGCGAGACGCCATCGGGAAAGAAGCGCTGCAGAATCGCCTGGCCGGCCGGATTGGGCGCATTCGCGATGACGGTCAACCCGCCCCCGGTGACCGCGCCCGCAACGACCGCGTACTTGAACGGCTCAGTAAACCCCGGAACCAGCGTCGCGAGGTAGGTGATGGCGGCATTGTCGTTGAACCCGGTGAGGATGGTGGCCCAAACAAAAAGGGACACGCGGCCCAGACTCTTGAGGACCGGCTCCAGCCACCAGCTCTGGAGACCTCCGTGCACAACAAGGCCCGCCAGGAAAAACCCGACCAAAAGCGGAGGCCTGAGGTCGAGCTTCTTTTGGTAGTGCGCCGTTGCTTGGGCATAGGCCATGAAGAACAGGAAGCCCCCAATGAATAGCGCAGGGTAGTGGGCGACGAAGACCGTGAAGACGAGGAATCCCACTTGCACCGCGATGATCCAATAGGGGATATGGGCGCCACCACCCTGGGTGGTGGCCCTGCCCACCTTCATGTATGCCTCCTGCAGCTGATCGAGCTCCTTCCTAAAGATCATGTAATATACCAGCGTGGCGCAAACGATCCCGGTGAATGCCTTCCATCCGAAGTTCGTCAGCATGTACATCATGTCCCAGTGCCACGGTCCTGCCGCCATGACCATGGGGGGGGCTGCAAAATGGGTCAGCGTTCCGCCGACCGAGACATTGACGAAAAGCAGGCCCAGCGTCGCGTAGCACAGCTGCGGCGACGGGCGATAATGGTAGAACTGCCGAGCCAGCAAGATCGCGGATATCGTCATCGCGCCGGGCTCGGTTATGAACGAGCCGAACAGCGGCCCGATGATAAGAATAGCGAGCCACCACGCGCTTATCGTCGCCCCACCGATGCTCGCAACAAGAAGGAGTCCCCTTTCCGCGAACCGCATCATCGGCCGGGTCGAGGCCAGCGCCATGATGACCATGACGAACATCGGCTCGGTGAAGTTAACCTTGTGGCCGATGTACTCGACGGCTGTGCCCCAGCCTTTGAATGCCGTGATGGCGAGCGCAAGGACAACAGCCCAAATGCCGAATACCGCCTCAACCTCGCTTAGGAAATGGAGGAGCTGGCCTCCGATGCTTACCTCAGGGATCTCGACGCCGTCGTCGTCCGAGAAGGTCATCTTCCTCGTCTCAGCGGTGGCCTTGTGCCTTGCCTCCACGACGTGGGCCCAATGCCTGATTCTGGGCGTGAGGAAGGTGTGGATGATGGCCAGCAGGAAGATGACGCTCGCGACCAGGTTGAACGGGTCCTGATGGACACGGTCGACAAGCGTCTGAAATAGTCCGCTCGACGCTACCGGTGGGTAGCTGTCGAGCGGAAGCGGGAACTGAGCTCCTGAGGACGGCATTCCGAAAAGGGACTACCGCCTCGAGGGCTTGGTGTGGAGCAAGATCAAGTAGTGCGCCTGCGGAGCTGGCGAAAGAGTGCGGCACCGTAGCCAAACACGACGCCTGCTGAGACACACCATTGGCTTATGCCACCGGGGGCAAATAGCATCGGGCAGAGGAATTGCACCAAGGCCAAGGCCACGAGGAGGTAGGCAACTCTCCGGAACGACCCGGGAGTTGCCGACCAGCCGCTCTTGAACTTGCCCTCCCGCTGCAATCTCTCATAGCGCATCCTGGCCTTATCCTGGATTGCGCCGAATGCCAGACCGATCACCCCCCCCGCCAACAGTGCCATTGGCGGGAGGAAAGCGCTTAGGATTGAAGTTTCCATAGGGGGATCAGCTGACCGGGGTTTCACCAGCCCTGTCCAAGACAACTCCCGAATAACCGGGTGCACCCATCTCCGGCAGGTCCAGACCCTGGATCTCGACCGCCTTGCTCACGCGATTGCCCACAAGCTTTTCGGCGATGAAGTAGACGAGCAGAGAGAGGAGCGAGAGCGTGACGAAACATACCGTTACGCCGATGAGCTCGGCCCAGAACTGGCCCATGCCGCCGCCGTAGAACAGGCCCGTGACGTTCCCTGCGACGCCATTCCAGCCGTCACCGTAGGTACCGTCGGCAAAGAGTCCGAGGGACAAACAGCCCCACGCACCATTTACGCCGTGGACCGATATGGCTCCCACGGAGTCGTCGATGCGGATCTTGTCGAAGAAGAAGACGGCCTCGACCACCAGGATGCCCGAGACAAGGCCGATGATGGCGGCACCGCCCGCGCTCACAAACGCGCACGGGCACGTGATTGCCACGAGGCCCGCGAGCATTCCGTTGCACATCATGGCGGGGTCGGGCTTCTTGGTCTTAAACCACCACATGTAAAGCGTGGTAGAGAAGGCTGCGGTCGCCGAGGCGAGCATCGTGTTGACCGCCACGACCGAGATCCTGAGGTCGGTGCCTGCAAGGGATGAGCCGGGGTTGAAGCCAAACCATCCGAAGGCGAGAATGAAGGTTCCGAGCATCACCATCGGAATGCTATGCGGCACAATGGGGTTAACCAGTTTGCCGTTGGCATCGTACTTGCCGTGGCGCGGCCCGATGAGCCATGCAAAGATAAGGGCGATCACGCCGCCCTGCATGTGTACGACGGAGGATCCCGCGAAGTCTACGTGACCGTGGCCAATGCCCCAGTTAACGCCCATCTCGGCGAGCCATCCGTTGCCCCACACCCAGTTGCCAAACACCGGGTACATGATCATGCCGAGCAGGCATCCGTATATCATAAAGGCCGAGAATCTCCACCGCTCGGCCGCCGCCCCGGTCGGGATCGTCGCCGTTGTGTCCATGAAGACCATCTGGAAGAGGAAGAGTGCGAAAGCGGCCGTGTCATAGCCGGCTCCCTGGAGCAGGAAGCCCTTCCAGCCGAGGAGGCCGATAAAGTGGCCCCCAAGCATGAAGCCGAGCTCGTGGTTGAGTCCCGCGTATCCGCCCATGGTACTTATGCCCCCTCCCGACGGGCTCATCGGATCGGCCATGCCTCCGAACATGAACGCGAACCCGCAAATGTAAAAACCGAGCATGCCGAGCGGATAGATCATGAAGTTCATGGCCATCGTGTGGCCCGCGTTCTTGGCGCGGCAAAGGCCGGTTTCGACAAGGGCGAAGCCCGCTTGCATGAACATGACCAGGAAGCCCGTGAACAGCGTCCATTCGAAGTTGATGGCGACGCGGTTGTGGCCCACGGCGTCTGCCAGCTTCACCGCAAGGGGCTCGGACTTCGATTGAGCGGTGAAGTCGTCGAACGCCTTCTTCGCGTCATTGTAGGCCTTTACCTTGTCGGGGCTTTTCTTGTCGGCTTCGCTCAGGTCCGCAGGCGCGCTCACGACGAACGTGCTGACGCCCGCCGCGGCCTGCGCGTCGCCCGCCATTCCGGTTGCCGATCCGTTCGGATCGGGCTTTGGGTCATCGGCAAGGAGCCGAGCCGTACCCGATGTGAGGAAAAGCGCTGCCCCAAGGAAGACGGCGCGGAGGGTTCTCGTGGTCATATGTCGGTTGATCATGTTTTTTGCTGTCAGGGTTCATCGTGAATCGGATGATCGGCTGGCTGCCGAGCCCCACTGCCTTTCAGCACGGTCGGTGCCATCCCGTATTCATATGATATCAAAGTGATTATATGAGAATCTCATGTGGATTTAATGCTCGGTGCTACGGTATTCCCTGCGCGAATCTACATGATAAAGCTCGTCGATCGACGCCTTCGGCCGAGTCGCGCACGCCGAGTGTCGAGTGAGGCCCCACCGAGAGGGGAGAAGTCCCGCGCGTTGTCGCGAACGGGTGGTTCGGAATCCGATTGCGGCCGTCGATTTTGGCCCCGAACGGCGCATTTGACCGGCATATGTTTTACAGTGACGGCCGTGAATGAAATGCAGCTCGGATTGCCCAATCCTCCCAAAACCGCGTTAAAGGAGGTTCGGGGTGCCGTGGGATCTCTCGCCCGGGAGAGGTACTTAGTGCCGTGTGGTCGCAGCAAAACAAGGTCACAGGAATTTCGCGTCGCACTTGGGTTTTGGGTCCTATAATCCTCGGTCTACCCGCATTATTCCCATGCCTCCCAAAGAAATGGATTGGCGATCAGGCAAGAATTCGAATGGCGGATCTCACGTCGTGTTGGGATTGGCCGCAGGCAAGCTCCTCTTGCATCTACTGACCGCGGGCCGGTATGGGATCTTCCGCGACGAGATGTACGGCCTCGCCTGCGCGCAGCACCTCGATTGGGGCTACACCAGCCATCCGCCTGGCGGCATCGTGATCACATGGATTGCGAGCCACCTATTCGGCGAGTCGCTCCTGGGATTGCGGCTTCTTCCGGCGTTGGCGGGAGCGGCCCTCGTCTTCCTCACCGGAAGGGTGGTGCGCGAGATGGGAGGTGGCGCGTATGCGCAGGCCATGGCGGCGTTGGCGGTCTGTGTCGCGCCCATGTACCTCATCTTCGATCACTGGCTGATGATGAATGCCTTCGAGCCGCTGATCTGGCTCGGCTGCACGTACTGCGCCTTGCGCGTGATCAATACGGGTGACGGGCGCTATTGGATCGGATTCGGCGTCCTGGCCGGACTTGGGCTGGAGACAAAATACTCGATTCTCTTCCTTGGGGCCGGAGTGCTGGTCGGGTTGGCGCTCACCCGGCAGAGGCGGCACCTCGCCGACTGGCGGCTGTGGGTCGGGGTGCTCGCTTGCGTCGCGATCGCGCTCCCCAATTTCCTGTGGCAATTGCGGCACGCCTTTCCGTTTCTAGCGCACCTGCACCATGTCGCCGGGAGCCATCGCGACGTGGTCAGGGCGCCGATCGCCTTTGTGCTGGATCAGATGCTCATCATGGAGCCCCTGACCGCGCCGCTTTGGATTGGAGGGGTTGTTTGGCTGCTCTTTGGAGCCGAGCGCAGGCGATACGGCGTGTTCGGCTGGGCGTTCCTGGTCGTCCTTGTCTCCTTCATCGCGCTGAAGGGTAAGAACTACTACGTCACGCCGGCCTATCCGACCGTGTTTGCGGCGGGCGCGGTCGCGCTGGAACGGCTGACGCAGGCCCTGGCCAGGAGATGGATTCGCAGGGTCTATTTGGTGCTCATCGCCGCATCCGGAATCGTGCTGTTGCCCACCGTTGTTCCGATACTTTCGCCTTCAGCGCTGCTTCGATATGAGGACAGGCTGTGCCTTTCCCCTCCCGTGGTGTTTGAACACCAAGAGAACGGGCCCCTGCCGCAGTACTTCGCAGACGAATTCGGCTGGGAGGACATGGTGCGCGCGGTGGCGCGCGTTTATCACTCGCTGTCTCCCGACGAGCAGAAGCGGACCGCGATCTTCGCGAACAGCTGGGGCGACGCCGCGGCCGTCGACTATTTTGGGCCCAAATACGGACTTCCCCGCGCCATCAGCAACCGGGACAGCTATTGGGACTGGGGGCCGCGCGGAAACAAGGGGGAGATCGTGATCGTCCTGAATTCGGACGGCACGGGCGATCGGAAGCACTTCGCGAGCGTCGAGGCGGTCGGGCGTGTCGAGAACCCCTATTCCCGTCGCGACGAATGGTTCGACATCTATCTTTGCCGGGGCCTGACCTTCGACCTCCGCGAGGGATGGAAGGATATGCGGGTGTTTGATTGAACCCCTTCGCCGCGGAAAGGGCGGAGGGCGGCACCCCCTAGTACACGCGGCCGCTGGACGCCCAGAGGCGGTGCAACACCCGCCCCATCTTCTTCTTGAGCCGCCTGAGACGCGATCCCCTGCTGGTGGCGACGGCGCCGGTAAACTCGGACTCCAACCGCAAGAATTCCTTCCAGTCATCCTCGTCGGTCTCGATGCCCAGCTCCTGTCCGATTCTGCGGATCCGTGATTTGACGGTGCCCTTCATCAGCTGCGAGTTCAGGTCGCGCATCCCCTTGAGTTCGTTCAGCAGGTAGTAAGCGCTCCTCAGGAAGAGGACACTGGCCCTGATCTCGCCCTTCCACGCCCATTCGTTGTCGATGAACACGCATTCGCCGCGGTCGATAAAGGAGTTGGCCCACGTGCTGTCCACATAGCGCCCGTCCACCATCATTTTCCCGTGCTTCATGACGCCTACCGACCGGATCTTCCGCATCCATGCCTGGCACGCCTCGAAGAGGTCACTAAATGCGATGTTCCTCCGCTTGGCCTTCTTGAGCACCTGCATCTGGATCGATTCAGACTCGATCCATCGCTCCTCGTAGCCGTCCAGGCTCATGTCGCCCGCGCCTGCTTGGCCCTGGCCTGTCCGCCGTTTGCGCACCCAGACGCTTCCGTCCCCGCGCTGCACTATCCTAGTCTCGGTCTCGAATTCCCTCCTGCGCCTGTCGCTGAACAATATCCCTAGTCCGTCGAAGCCCACCTTGGCCGCGCCGTTCTCGCCAGCCACCGCGAGGAATGAGTTCGCGAAGAGGTGAAGCATGTCATTCTTCGCCAGTTCCATGAGGACGAGCCTCTGGTCGAACACGGGCGTGCGGGCCTTGGAATAGTCGCGCGGGGCGAAGTTGCCGATCATCTCCGCCGCGTTGAACCTGCCGAACGCATCCTCGGAAAGCACGCACGATGTCAGCTTGTAGTCCGGATAGGGGAAATAGAACCGGGCCCCGCCGAGAAGCCTTGTAAGGCGGTCCTTGAGGTCCTTGTAGCCAAAGGTCCTGTGGAGGTCATGCCTGGGATAACCCTCCAGGCCGTCGAACATGATGTTGTTGTGGTCCTCCGCACTCGACGCGAAATACTTCAGCCCGAACTGGTTTTCGATGGCGAGGACAACGGCCCCTCCCGGCGCCAAAATTTCCGAGAAGTGGCGTAGGACAGCGTCATGGGGATTATCGCCTCCGACATAGATCTTCGAATATTCGAAGACCCCCACGCAGAAGATGATGTCGAACCGGGTGGCGAATTTTATGTCCTGAAACGGGGCGCTCAGGATGGATACGTTCGGCATGTCCCTGGTGCGCATCCTGGCCAGCGTGGCACGGGGTAGGCTGCCCTCAATGGCTACGACGTCGTCAAAGGTCTCGCCGAGAAACCGGGTGATCGCGCCGCAGCCGCAGCCCACCTCAAGGACCCTGTCTGACCCGTCGAAGGTGAAGCCGCGAAGCAGCTGCGAGCGTTTTCGCGAAAGGTGGTACTCGGTTACCCAGTCCCTGATGTAGCCCTCAAGTTCGTAGGAATTTGAGCTGAGGTCGGTGGCCTTTCGGAAGGCGTCCCGCAGATACTGCTCGTGGCTCTCGCCGTCGGTGTAGTCAAACTTTCCGTGGCCTGGGAGCCGCCAGACAGAATTGGCATCTTTCACAAGCGAACCGACCACCCGCTCCGCAAGGGGCTGTGCCGATGTCGCAACGCGTGAGCCCGATTTCCCCTGCGCCGGCGCGGAGGCTCCGTTGGGGTGCGTGGCCGGTACGGGCATGGGAGGGCCGGACGCACAAAGGCCCGAAAGGATTCATTGGGGAAAGATTAAAATTTGGTAATCGGCGCTTCATTATCCGGGCGGCTGGGAAGCCGATTCTTCGGCCTCATTAAATCCGGTTAATCCAGGAAACCGAGTCACTGGGGCCTCGTCTTTAACGCCGATTCGCCATGCTGACGTCGCTCCGCGATAATTGGTTTCCCCATCCGTTGCCCGAGCCGCAGTGGCGCAACGAGGCCCCTTTGGTCACCATCGCCGTGCCGGCGTTCAACCGTCCAGCATTCCTTGAGCAGGCGCTTTCGAGCATTGCCGCCCAGACCGTTAATATTCCGCTGGAGGTGATCGTCTGCGACGACGGCGAATCAGGTGAGGCTCGTGAGGTCGTCGCGAGGTATTCGAGCGACACCTTCCGCTACTCCAAGAATACGGTGACGCTTGGCGCTGTTGGGAATTGGAACCAATGCATCGCCGTCGCCCGCGGCAAATGGGTCATGGTCCTGCACGACGACGATGCGCTCTACCCCTGGTACCTTGAATGCGTGCTCCCGCATCTGAGCGACGATTCGGTGGCCGTATGCACCATGACCTCCAGGGGGCAGGTCGCCCCTCATGTCCGGCCGCCGCAATCGCTCCCTCCCGTCGGCAGCCAGTTGGTGCGGCACTTCCTTAAGAGCTCGATGACCCCGTTTCCAGGCGTGCTTTTCCGCAGGGACGTAGCGGTGCAGCTCGGGGGATTCGACGAGAAATGGGGTCCCGTTGCCGATTATGAGTTTTGGTACCGCCTTGGGTGCGCAGGCCGTATCAAGGTCGTGCGAACGGTGGAGGCTTTCTACCGCATATCG
>Ga0265336_10001103_pt1 | contig 12990 bp, 11 predicted proteins | sample 42119metaG_FD_193583 | JGI IMG/M metagenome (GOLD analysis project Ga0265336, IMG submission 193583) | Rhizosphere microbial communities from Carex aquatilis grown in University of Washington, Seatle, WA, United States - 4-21-19 metaG | ecosystem: Host-associated > Plants > Roots > Rhizosphere...
GCTGGGTGAGTTGATTGTCAGCGAGCCTGGTTTGGAGATTCCTCATCCTCGTCTGGCAGAGCGAGCTTTTGTTCTAATCCCGCTGAACGAAATTGCGGCTGAGGTGACTGTTCCGTGTTATGGACAGAGTGTGGCACAACTTTTATCTAGCTTGCTCGACGGTTCGAAAAATAAAGCTAATGCGGTAACACAGATGGAATACGATAGCTGGAAATAGGCACCTGCGATGCGACCAACGGCGCTTTCCTTATGCTTCAAGGGTAAGTACCGGAGTCGGGCAGAGTTTCGCGAGTGAGATTGCATAAAATATTCCTCATGATGGACAACGAACCGCAAGAGATTCTGGCTACTCTGGAAAAAGGGTCTGCGCTCCTGCTTGCGGCATTGCATGAAGTGACGGACGAGTTGGCGATACGCTCCCCTGGCCCGGGAAAGTGGTCGATTCTGCAATGCGCAGAGCATGTAGCCGTGGTAGAAGAGTATCTCTTCTCACTGATTCTTGCGTCGAAGCAGGCAGAAATACCGCTGATCATCGAGCAGAGGGAAGTTATTATTTTGACGCGTGGAGCGGATCGAACCATACGGAGAGAGTCTCCTGATTGCACACTACCGGCAGGGCGATTCTCTATCCTTTCCGATGCGGTTCAACATTTCCGGGCCAGCCGGGAGCGGACGACTCAGTTCATCAACTCAAATCAAGAAGACCTTCGATCCAAAACTGCCCTGCATCCTCTTATTGGAACGGTAAACTGCCACGAACTTCTATTGCTGATGGCGGTGCATCCTGCTCGCCACGCGATGCAAATTGAAGAAATAAAAGCAGCGGCGGCTTGAGCGTCTGCGGTATGCTGATTCTGATTCCAAGAGTGCTTTAAGGAGGATTCAGAGATGGATATTCACGCGCCGATGGGCCGGGTTGATTCGCTGAAAGAGATGGCCAAGCACATTCTGATTGTAACCATCGGCATTTTGATTGCCTTGGGCCTGGAAGGGATACGAGAGAGCTGGCGTGAGCATGTTGAGGTGAGTGTGGTGCGCGAGGGATGCCGCGCGGAACTGCTTGGAGATCAGGACAACCTATCCCACGATCTAGTGACCGAACGCCAGGTCGCGATGCAGTTGGATCAGATCATCTCCGATATGCCCGAGTTGGCTAAGAAACCGGCGGAGCTTGAGAAGCGCATTTCCGAATTGAAACCGGCATTCTACTTCTTTTCGACGAGCGAATGGGAATCAGCCTTATCGAGCGGCGCACTGACTCACATGAGAAGAGAAGAAGTTTTCCGCTTTATGGATGCCTATCAGATCCTCAAAATGTATCAGGATAATACCAGCAGTATGCAGCCAGGGTGGTTAGATATGGTGACTTATTTCCAAAGTCATCGTTCCTACACAGCAGCGGAAGCGACCGAGGGGGAGCAGAAGCTCCGCATTTTTAAAATGGAACTTTCCAGGATGGAGCACCTGGGCCAACAGACATCAGAGCACATCGCTGATGCTGTAAAAGCCAGATAGAGCACGGCCAGATTTTGGCTAGCTCCTGGCTATTACAATAAACCCATGCTGCTTGAAGGCATTTTTGCCGCTGTTCCCACGCCGTTTTATTCCGACGAACGCGTCTATCTTCGCAAGATGGAAGCCAACATTGCCCGCTACTCTCGCAGTCTTCTTTCCGGGATGCTGGTTTTGGGTTCCACGGGCGAGGCGGTGATGCTGGACGATGCAGAGAGCCGTGATGTGCTGCGCGCAGCTGCCGAAACAGCCGCGCCGGAGAAGGTGCTGATCGCGGGCGTTGGACGTGAGAGCGTGAAAGGCACGGTGGCGCTGTCGGAGGCTGCGGCCAACTTTGGTTACGACGCCGTTTTGGTGCGCACACCAACTTACTTTGCCAAGCAGATGACCGCGGCGGCTGTGCTGAATTACTTTCGCAGCGTGGCCGACCGCTCGCCGCTGCCGGTGATTCTCTACAACATTCCGCAATGCGTGCCCTACAACATTCCTGTTGAAGTGGTTGCCGATTTGGCGGAGCACCGCAACATCATTGCAATCAAGGACTCCAGCGGCAGCGTTGAACGGATTCGCGAACTGGTGGCGGGTGTGAGCAACACTCTGCGTCGGACAGTTACTGTAACGCCGATTTTTGAAGCGGTGACGGGAAGAATGCTGGCGCCCAAGACCGTGACAAGCGATGCGTTGGTTTCGATTGGCGGCGCAACCGCAACGGCTGCGCCGATCAAGACACGCAGTAAAGAAGTTGGCTTTCAGGTGCTGGGTGGATCGACGGCCACGCTGCTTGATTCGCTGGATGCAGGAGCCTCTGGAAGCATTCTCGCATTTGCTTCTTTCGCTCCCGAAGCCTGCCAGGAAGTTTATCTGGCTTGGAAAGATCGCGACTTTAATCTTGCCAAGGAAAAGCATCAGCGCATCCTGGCAGCGAGCCAGCGCATAGTGAGCCAGTTGGGCATGAGCGGATTGAAGTACGCCTGCGATTTCAACGCCTACTACGGCGGACGCACGCGCGCTCCGCTGCTGCAGATTACCGCAGCGGAGAAGATTGAAATTGAAGGGTTGCTGGCCGGGATTCGCAATTAGACGTTAAGCGGCGGCTTGTAAATTTGTGCCCATCTTCTGTATTCTTGTGCGCAAAGCCATCATGCGTAAATCCCGAGAAGTTCAACTCACCCTACTTGCTGCCATCGCGCTTTCAATGACTGCCTGCCGCAGCCAGCGGCGCGATTGCGTTGACCCGCAAGGCCGCCTGCTGCCCGACTCCACATGCAGTGCGGGAACATACGGATCACACTATATCTATGGCGGATCGAGCGGCGGCCACGTGGGCGATACAGTGATCGGCGGCAGCGTCTCTCGCGGCGGCTTTGGCGGAACCGGTGGCGGCCACGGCGGAGCAGGGGGAGAGTAAATGCGTCGTGTAATCATAGAACCGCGCAGCGATTGGCAGGCACGCGTTGAGCGCGTCGGCCTGACGTATCACACGTTGGAAAATGGCACTCCGTATTGGGATGAGTCGGCCTACTGGGAGTTTCGCTCTTCGGAGATCGACCGCCTGGAGGCGGCCACTGCCGAAGTGCAGCGGCTGGCTCTGGCCGCCGGAGACATCATCCTTAATCAGGACCGTCTGGCGCAGATGGGCATTCCGGCGGAGGCTGCTCCGGCCATTCGCGCGGCATGGAACAGCGAGCCTCCCGCGCTCTACGGACGGCTCGATCTGGCCTACGACGGTACCACGATCAAGCTGCTGGAGTACAACGCCGACACGCCCACCGGATTGGTGGAAGCCGCCGTGGCGCAGTGGTACTGGCTGGAAGAGTGCTACAAAGACGCCGATCAATTCAACTCGCTGCACGAGAAATTGATTGCCAAGTGGAAGGACCTGAAGGATTACATTCCATCCGGGGTATACTTTGCCGACGGCGGCAGCGAAGAAGACCGCATGACGGTCAGCTACCTGCAAGACACCGCCCAGCAAGGCGGCCTGAAGACGCGCCACATCGCGATGCACGAAATTGGCTGGGACGCGAAGCGCCTGCGCTTTGTCGATCTCAATAACCGTGTCATGGAAACGCTCTTCAAGCTCTACCCCTGGGAGTGGCTGCTCAACGAGCCGTTTGCCCAGCAGGCGCTCAGCACGCTGCCGCCGCAGGCCGCGTTGCAGGAGTACGGTCCGCGCAAGGATCGCCGCCAGTGGGGTTCAATGCTGTGGATTGAGCCGATCTGGAAGATGATGTGGTCGAACAAGGCGCTGCTGGCCATTCTTTGGGAGCTGAATCCCGGCCACGATCTGCTGCTGCCGGCCTATTTGGACGGCCCGCATGAGCTGACCAGCTACGTGCGCAAACCGATCTTCGGACGCGAAGGCGCGGGCATCGCCGTGGTCCGCGACGGAGTGGCCGTGGAAGGCGTGCTGACCGGCGAGAATGAGCAGGGATACGTCTATCAGGCGCTGGCTCCGATGGCCACAGCCAACGGCAAGACTGCTGTCTTCGGCTCCTGGCTGGTGGATGGTGAACCAGCCGGCATGGGCGTCCGCGAGTCAACCGGCCTCGTCACCAACAACACCAGTTGTTTTGTGCCGCATTTGTTCCGGTGACTCGCGTTAGGGTTGGCGGTTTCCCACCCTTGGATTAAAGAACGATTCAAGGATGGGGCACCCTCACTGGTGAGGAATCAAGGGTGCGCCACCCGCCAAAATTGATTGCTGAAGAAAGTGATGTTGCTGTAAAATGCAACAGTCTCATGTGGCTATAGCTGAAAACTTCAAAATCCGCGCTACGGTGCAGGTTCATGTCGCGCAAAAATACAATGTGACATTCTGTGGGCCTCTAGTGAGAACATGTGTGCCCTTCTCAATGCTTTGGTTTTGAATCACAAAACGCTTTACTGTAACCCAAAAGAGCGAGGAGCCAATAAGTGAGCGAGGATGCTTGGGGGGATATTTTAGAACAAGAATACGAGGCCAATCTTTCCAGCGAAGAATTATCTGGATGGAGAGAGCGTATAGTGTACAGCGCCAGTAAAGTCGTGCGCTACCTTTTCATCCTTGGTCTAATTGCACTTGCAGTTTATATTTGTAAACCGGTGTATGATGACCCAATTACGCATACTCCACCCAATGAAAGTTATCAACCTTACAACTATCACCATCAGGTAGATGAAGCCCCGTGGCCACTCCTAGTAATATTAGGTCCAATTGCGGCCTTATTGAGTATTGCAGCTACTACAGTAATGATTTTGATAGAAACTTGGGGGTTGATCGTGAATATTATTTCTGCCCCGCGTTTGGCCGAGAGAAATAAAGAAAAGACAATCGTTAAATTCTTAGAGGGCACCATATCTACAAGTCCTAGCATGATTCGCGCATCATGGGGATGCCTGTCTCACATAGCGCGGCTCCGTTTTTCTGATGTTGACGGTTATTCGTCCCACTGGAGGAACATATTTCATGTTGAATCAAACAACATTAGAAAGCGGATTGTCATTGACTCTATTAATAATGCTTCGGAAACGCTCGCCTCTTATGCAGCGCTAACTCTCGGCCACAAGGAAATCTTACTAATAGATGGAGTAGTATGCAAGGTAAGATCTAGGTGGTACATTCTGACATGGCGCATACATGACGAACAAACACATGGTTGCATTGATAGATTTGATAGGCCAGATATCGATAAACTCTACGTGGCTCAGCTGGTTGGTTCGTTACCTAAATTTAAATTACTTAACTAAGGACTATCGGCGGGTGGCGGCGGCGGGTGGCCCATCCTTTCGCGTTCTTTGCGAAAGGGTGGGAGACCACGAACCCCAACCGCGCAAACTGAAAACTGTGAACTGAAAACTCTCCAGCTTTTGCAGATAATTACCCTTTCCCGGCGCACAATCAAAGCATGAACACCGACCAAAGCCTCGGGCCTTTCCTAGTCCCTGGTCCCTGAAGGTCTCCCCCCCCTTTATATTTTTGAAATCTAGCTGTTAATTAAATCGTCAACAGGCCTGTGCCCCGTTCATCGCGGATTTTCGCGATGAGCGGGCGGGAGGTGTCAGGGCCGAATCACTATTTCCCAGCAACCTCCACAATTGCGCTGTCCGGCTCGCTCCAGGCTGCTGCGCCGTCGTGGGTGAGCTTGCCTGCTGCGTTGTCCCAGTGCAGTCGCGTGACCGCGCCTGCGCCTTTTTCATACGCATAGGTTGTGCCGTCGTCGGTGAAGAGGGTGAAGCTGCCATCCGCGCCGGGATAGACGCGAATCTTGTTGATGGCTTGCGTTTGATGCGTGCTCTCCACTGGCGCTCCCAGCGGAATAATCGAGCCAGCGCGCACGAAGAGCGGAATCGTATCAATCGGCGCTTGCACGGTAATGGTCTGGCCGCCTTTGATGCGCTCGTTGGTCCAGTAGTTGTACCAGTCGGTTCCTGCGGGAAGATAGACCTCGCGGCTGGTTGCGCCCTGTTCCGTGACCGGAGCTACCAGGAAGGCTGGCCCGAGCATATACTCGTCGCGCAGATCGGCGACCTTGGGATCGGCTGGGAAATCCAGCGGCAGTGCGCGCATAAAGGGCGCGCCGGTTTGCCAGGTCTTGTAGCCGAGCGAATAAATGTACGGCATGAGCTGGTAACGCAGGCGCAGATACTTCTCCAGAATCGGCTGGGCCTCTTTGCCATAGGACCATACCTCGTTGCTGTTGCGGCTGCCGTGGGTGCGGAAGATGGGCAGGAAGGCCGCGTACTGGAACCAGCGCGTGTAAAGCTCCGGGTAATCGTTGTAGCCGCCGACGTTTTCCCGAGCATCGGATGGGTCGAGCAGCGGCTTGTGGGCCGGGTGATGCTGGCCGGGAAGATATTGCCAGCCGCCGGTGTCGTTGGACCAGTAAGTCAACCCGGAAGCCGCAAAGTCCAGGCCGGTGGGAATCTGGCGCTTGAACGCGTCCCAGGTGGGAGTGATATCCGACGACCAGAAGATTGTTCCGTTGCGCTGCGCGCCGATGTAGGCATCGCGCGAAAGAATCAGCGCTCTCTTGGCGGGCTCGTCTTTGCGGAAGCCGTCATAGAGCGCCGCGGTGTGGAAGAGCGGATAAACGTTGAAGTATTGCGTGCCCGGGCCTACATGGAAAAACGCGCCGTTCGGGGGCAGATCAGGCTCCGTCTCATCAGCCCAGAGCGAATCGAAGCCCTGGCCGATGATGTTTTCGTGGATCGTCTTCCAGAACCACTTGCCCGCCTCGGGATTCGTCGTGTCGATGTCGGAGCCGGCGCGGTCGTAGGGCATTCCATCGATGGGCTTGCCATCGGCGGTGTGAATCAGCCAGCCTTTTTGGAGCAGTTCGTCGTAGTAGCGGTCTTCAGGCACAAAGCGCGGCCAGACGCTGATCATGGTCTCGAAGCCCATTTCGTGCAGTTGCTTGTTCATCGCCACTGGATCAGGCCAGTATTTGGGATCGAAGTCGAACTGCCCCATCTTCGTGAAGTAGAACCAGTCGACCACCAGCACATCGGCAGGCAGATGACGGTCGCGATAGCCCTGCGCCACATCGAGCAATTCTTTCTGGCTGCTGTAGCGCTGCTTGCATTGGATGTAGCCGAAGGCAGCCTTGGGCGGAATCGGCGTGGGTCCAGTCAGTAGCCGGTAGCCCGCGTAAATTTCGTCTATCGTCGCTCCAGCAATCACGAAGAACGAGACCCGGTCGCCAACCTGAGAGGTCCACTTTGTCTGCTCGTTGAAGCCGGGTTCAATGGTCGTCTTCGACGGGTTGTCCCACAGCACTCCATAGCCTTTGTTGGTCACCATGAAGGGCACGCAGACGCTTTGTCCTGCCGATGCCAGATAGTCGTGCCAGCAGCGCACCACATGGCCGCGATGGTCGAGGAATCCTTCCTGGTTCTGACCCAGCCCATAATAGTGCTCGTCCTCTGGCGAAGCGAAGCTCGCGCCTACAGTGAACAATTTCGGATCGGTGGCGCGCAGGTCGTGCAGCGGTTCGGCGGTGCCATCTTTTTGGTTGAGAATGGCCTGCTCCCAGCCGTTCATCTCAAGGAGCTTCTTTCCTTCCGGCGTCGCAAAGGTGATGTGCGCACCGGGAACTGAGCCGCTGAAGTATTTGCCGAGAGCCGCCTGATTCGGGTCGGGCGGCGTGGTGCTGGGCCGGTCGCGATCCAGGGTTACCACCATACGCGCCGACTTGTAGGTGTCAGCCCACTCCGTCTGGCTTGCGCTCCAGCCCTGAGTTGAAGGCGCGGCAACGAAACCATAACCCGGCGCAGCCAATGCAGGCTTGCGATCCAAGCTCAATGTGACGCGCAGAATGTTTGGCGCATAGGGCTCAAAGACGATGGTGCTGCCGCCGCGCGTCAGCACAACCTGATCCTGTTGAGCGCTGATGGCTGCACTGCTGAGAAGGAGAATGGCTAAAGAGAGAAGAATGTTGCTGCGGCGATGTGGTGCGATCATCTTATGTTCCTCATAGATTACTTGCGCAGGCCATGGCCCGAGCAGGAAAACTCGGTGGAGACAGAATTTCCGACCCCAGTCCATACTAAACAATCAGAAGAGAAATTGCGGTGCTAATATGGTCCAATTTATGCTTGCCGTCAATGTCACTTTTGTTCAGGCCACCCTCAGAACGCTGCCTAGTTAAACACGACGCGGGGGAGAAGGGTCGCTTTGGCTAGACGCCAACGCATCTTCTCCCCCGCAATCTCAACAATTCGATGAACCCCTACGCTTGAGCGCCGATCGGCTCCAAATCTTCTGCGTCTATCTGAATTGCGGCATGCTGGTTAATCAATTCGAGAGTCAGCACGAAGCGCGTACTGTTGCACTTTCTAACAAGCGTTCCCTGAAGACCTTCCATCACACCACCCTTAATTCGAACTCTTTCGCCTATAACAAGATCGCGATATTGTTCGACCCGCTGCCTGCAGAAGTCGGAGCGCAGGAACTTGACCTCGGATTCCTGAAGCGGTATTCCCGCTTTGCTGTTGCCCACAATCTGCAGCACACCGGGGGATTGGAGGACCTTTGACCGCTCCATGGAGTTGATTCGCACAAACAGATATGCAGGAAACAGCGGCAGGGTCAGCTTCATTCGTTGCCGGTTCTTCCAAACTCTGACTGTTTCATAAGTAGGGAGAAATGACTCAATCCCCCGAATGTCAAGTTGCTTTAGAGCCGACTTTTCGTGTTGCGGAACCGTGTAAACCGCATACCAATTGCGATCACACAAGGCACTCATGATTGCTGAGTGTTGAGAGACATGGTTTTCGAATGTCTGAGCAGTTGCCAGTAGACTCATCTGAACCTCCGGTTTTAACCCAGGCGTCACAAAAACAAAAAAATCAATTGCCCGACTGTTCATCATGCGGGAAGCGTGAAACACCAGCTTCTAGCTGGAGGTCACAATAGGTATAGCTCCGCCATTTTGACCTAGCAAATCGACCTTTTTTGCTAAGCCCTCAACCTAATCATCAAACCGAGAATCCTACTCGCAAGTTCAAAAAGTGCCCATACTGAGACCCATCAGCGCCAGAAGCACTCTTGCTTAAGCAGGCTCGCAGACAAATACTAGCTAGAGGGAAATATCTGCGTGGGATAAATGCACATCGCTTCCTAACTAAGACAAGCGTAAGTCAATGTCACTTTTTCTGCAAGAGTTGAGAAGTAAATATTGGTTCAGATGATTGTATTGGAAAATTTACATTTGTATCATGCTGTATCGACAGGTGATCGGCACCATGATGTCGCCCAGATTCCTGCGAACCAGCGCGTATTCAGTGCGAATGGCGCTGTTGGAATTTCAAGCCTTCACTATGTGTCTCTTTGCTAAAGCGCAAACAGCCTGCAGCAGCCGATGTCCAGTTTTGGCAGCCGAGGCCTAAATACAAGTCTGCTTTGCTGTGTCCCAGATTGCCAATGCTGCATGGCGATAAGATCAGAGACGGAGGCAGGTTCGATGCTCATTGTTCATGTGAATGTGCACGTCAAGGCAGAGTCGGTGGAGGAGTTCAGCCGGGCTACTGTCGAAAACGCCCGCGCCAGTGTTCAGGAACCCGGCATTGCACGCTTCGACGTGGTGCGGCAACAGGACGACGCGACGCGGTTCGTGCTGATCGAAATCTACCGTGATGCGGAGGCGGCGGCCGCGCATAAACAGACCGCTCACTACGCAAAGTGGCGCGATGCAGTGGCAGCCATGATGGCCGAGCCGCGCTCGAGCGTGAAGTACGAAGCTGTCTTCTCTGATTTACAAGGCTGAAATTATGCGCTTCGAGTTTGCCACCGCAACACGCATTATCTTCGGCGAAGGCACCGCCGCCACTCTGCCCGAACTGGTTCGCAGTTTCGGTGCTCGTCCATTCGTGGTTACCGGCTCTTCGAGCGAGCGCGCAGCGTGGCTTGTCTCGGCGCTATCAGCGGAAGTGTTTCCTGTCCCGGGCGAGCCGACGGTCGATCTGATCCGCGACGGCGCCCGGCGCGTGCGACAAGCTGCTTGCGATGTTGTTGTTGCGCTTGGCGGCGGCAGCGCGATCGACGCTGGAAAAGCGATTGCCTGCATCGCAACCAACGGCGGCGAGCCGCTGGAGTTTCTTGAAGTGGTGGGAAGGGGACGCGCCATCGATGCCGCACCGCTGCCCTTTATTGCGGTGCCGACCACTGCCGGGACCGGCAGTGAGGTCACGCGCAATGCCGTACTCGCATCGGTGGAGCATGGTGTTAAGGCGAGTTTACGAAGCCCCATGATGCTGCCGAGAGTAGCGTTGGTCGATCCCGAACTGACTTACGGGCTGCCGCCCGCAATAACAGCCAGCACGGGACTGGACGCTCTGACGCAGTTGATTGAACCGTACGTGAGCGCGCGCGCCAATCCTTTGACGGATGCGCTCTGCGTCGAGGGAATTGGGCGCGCAGCCGGTGCGTTGGGCCGCGTCTATCGCGACGGTATGGACCGCGAAGCGCGCCGCGATATGTCTTTGGCGAGCTTGTTAGGAGGACTTGCGTTGGCCAACGCCGGGCTGGGCGTGGTTCACGGTTTTGCCGCGCCACTGGGAGGCTCTTGGAATGCACCGCACGGAGCGCTCTGCGCGGCGCTGTTGCCATACGGCATGGCCGCCAATATAGCCGCCTTGCGGGCCCGCACGCCGCTCCATCCATCCCTGGAACGCTACGCCGTTATTGCGCGTCTGCTGACAGGCCGCAAAGAAGCAACCGCGGAAGACGGCGTTGAATGGGTGCGCGCGCTTTGCGCCGATCTCCACGTTCCTGCGCTGCGCACCTGGGGAATCGCGCAATCCGATCTGCCCGCCGTAGTGGAAAAAGCAGCCCGCGCCAGCAGCATGCAGACTAATCCGCTTCCGCTAACCAGCAAGGAGCTACTAGCGGTGGTCTCGGCAGCGTGGTAAGGGCCGGACTTGGCGATTTGACACTTTGTCATGAAAGTCTCAAGAAGCAAAATATATTCTTCACGATCAAGTGTTCGAGACACCCGATTTATCGTTTAAGCGAGCCTACGCTAGAGCGCGTTCGGTTTTGGTGTTTACGGCCGAAATGAACAGTTGCGCTATCCCACCCATTTCGCAAAGTACGCGAAATGGATGGGGCATCCAGAATTGTGTTAACACTTGATTTGAAAACGAGCTAACCGTTGCCCGCGCGAAGAGACACGGAATTCTTTCAACCGTTCCAACGGCTTTGGCTTGAGGAATTGGACGTAGTCGATGGCATTCCGAGTCTGGACATCCCGGCGCATTTGCTATTTCTGTTTCCGGATTTTTTACTCGGTAGAGTACCGGATCTCCAGGGTGCGAATCCGATAGCAGGAATATGTCAGAACAATCGCAATCAGCGCCAGCAACCCCACGGTGGCTGCCCAGCCGGATACCGGATCGGTTACGACCGTCAGCAATGCAAAGATGCCGTCGGAACTCACGGATACCGGCATCAGGTGCCGCAGATACGAAGCCACGCTGATCTTCTGTAGTAATGACGGGAGCACCGGGTTAATTGCCTCCCAGCCCAGCACCAGCATCGCGGCCGGCGTAGGGTTCCTGAACATCATGCTCAGCAGGAGAAACACAGCGCCATAGCCAAGGCAGGCAAGCACGACGATGAGCAGGTAAGCTTCCAACTGTCCCATGCCGGGACCATCGAAAATGTAATCGAGGCCAGCCGCACCGAAACCGGCGTACATCAGCATGAAATTGGCAATGATCGCGCTTCCGAATAGGAACACGGCGCTGATGGATCCAGCAGTAAACTTGGCCAGCAGCAGGATCTCGCGGCGCACCGGCGAAAGCAGGTAGAAGTGCAGGCTGCGCTCAATCATCTCTCCACGAATCAGTCGCGAGAAGATGCCCAGGCACCCGAAGAAAACCCCGAGCCGGATGTAATAAAGCTGGACGATACCTGCCAATACGTTCGTATCCTCGCTCATAGCGAAGGACGGGTGCCGACTGAAGAGCATGTGAATCAAGATGATGAGGGTCGGGACGAAAGCAAGGCAGTAAATCCAGGTCGCTTTCCACGAAAAAAGATTCCTCCTCAATTCGATGCGCGTCAGGCGCTGTGCCTGCATCCACCACAGACCCCACGGCTGTTGGGCGAGACTTCTTACACGGTCGGTAAGTTGCGTTTTCGTCATGATGGGCTCCCATCTGTACCGATCAGATAGTGGTAAATCGCGTTGGCATCGTCGTCCGCCGGTGCCACTGAGTCAATCTTCACCAGCCCATCCGCCGCGATTCCGTTGAGCATGGAATAGAACTGGTCGATATCCGCTGTACGAAGGAAAACGCCTTTGCCATCCGCATGCAGCCTGGCTTCAACGCAGTGATTGATGGCGAACATCTTAGCCGCCAGCACCGCGGGGTGGTCACAGCGAATGAGCACCTGCATGGGCTTTTCGCGCACTTCCTGCCTGACCTGATGGATATTCCCCTCCGCGATCAAGTAGCCGCCGGTTATCAGGATCACTCGATCTGATATCCGGTCGACCTCGTCGAGAATATGGCTGGAGATGAGCACATGCATTCCCTGGCGGCCCAGTTCCTGAAAGAGCGCTATTGAATCAGCGCGTGCCATCGGATCCAGTCCGTTGAGCGGCTCGTCGAGCACCAACACTCGCGGGTGATGGGCAATTGCCTGAGCCAACCGTATCTTCTGCCGCATGCCCTTGCTGTAGCCGGCGATCTTTCGTCCTGCCGCTTCGCCAAGCTGCACTCGCTCAATCGCCTGCGCGGCAAGATCGACGGCCAGGTCCTTTTCCATGCCGTGAAGCATCAGTCCGTCCAACATAAACTGCCATCCGGTGAGCCCGCGCGGGAAAAAATCGAACTGCGTGCAATACCCGAGGATGCTAAATAGCTCCGTTTGATCGGCTGGCGAGAGCCCCAGAACCGAGATGTGTCCGTTCGAAGGCTGAACCAAACCGGTCATGAGGTTCATGATGGTGGTCTTTCCCGAACCGTTGGGTCCGACCAGTGTGGTAATTC
>Ga0265336_10001104_pt1 | contig 12964 bp, 11 predicted proteins | sample 42119metaG_FD_193583 | JGI IMG/M metagenome (GOLD analysis project Ga0265336, IMG submission 193583) | Rhizosphere microbial communities from Carex aquatilis grown in University of Washington, Seatle, WA, United States - 4-21-19 metaG | ecosystem: Host-associated > Plants > Roots > Rhizosphere...
TGGGCCTTTTTCATTTAAAGCCAATTTAAGTGTTTTCTCATCAACCGGAGACACTCGAAGAATTGCGAGCAAGTCTTTAATCACGTTATTTGCCTTACGGTTGTCTAAATACTTATTTATCAGATAGTGAATAGTTGTATAAGAAGTAGCACTTAACAATCCTTGGCACTTGCCTTCATCTATTAAATTCATAACTGCAGCGCTAGAACCGTCTACTTCACGGTCAAGAACTACATCCAAGACAATATTGATATCGATTAAAAGTTTATCCATGCCCCAAATGCTTTCTTTCCAAATAATGATAATAATCCTCTTTGCCAGACGTTCTTGCCTTTAACACGCCTTTTAAACGTTTAATTCTAGGAGTCAGCTTTTGAGGTTTATGCGATCGCTTTAAATCCTGGACAAATTCTATAAACATTGCGGATAATGATTTTCGATGGCGTTTTGCTTCAGCTTTACCAAAAGCAATGGCATCACGATCAAGCCACAAGGTTAATTTGTTCTTAGATGCCAGGGTTGACATACGTCCTCCTTATTTTGGTGATATACGTACTGTAAATATACTATTATACGTGGAACTTGTCAAGTTTGGGCTTTAACTTTCAGTGAACAGCCGCCTGCCTGATTAGTCCGGTCATAACTTTAAGGAAGCTTGCAGTTCACGAAAGATAGGAAGCCCCGCGGCCGCATTGATCGAAAGGATCACCGGCACAAAACCATCGATCTTGCCCAACTGCGCCATGTCCTGCTGGCTTAACGGCAAAGGCACCCCCCGCCCATCGCGCTTGATCTGCAGGTCCATATTAGCCGCATTAAGATCAATACCACCAAAAGGCTGCTGTCCCATCGCCGGATTAATATTTTCATGGCTAGGCATTACGGCTATCATTGCTTGGCTTGCCTTAACCTTTTCAAAGGCTAAACGGACCATTTTGATATGTTCATCAATATATAGAGGCTGATTCGCCAGATCTAAACTAGATGATAATCTTTGACCGGCCCTGGCCCTTGCCTCTTCATCGATCATAAAAATAGGACCGAATCTTTCAAAGAATGGTTTAAGGGCCCCACGATATTCCCCCTTTAAATAGGCTAGTAACCAATCATTAAAACTTAAACCATGTTTATCAAGCGAGCTTATCACATAATCTGTAATTATCAATTCGGATGGATATCGTACAATTTCTTTATGCATGGTTGAATTTGTTACAAACGCTGAAACAGGACCATATTGTCTATAATTTATAAATTTACTGGTAAATGCGTTTACCCTCACATTAACCGGCAACTGTTGGTTAAAATACTTTTCATTTAACATCTTCATATTCCTTAAAACCAGAAGGGTCAAATAGTGAGTTGTTCCTTCATCCAGGAATTTGGGTAAAAATCCTTCAGATATAGAATGAAACTGTTCATGCACTACGGCCTCTATAAATCTTTCCCTGCTTAAGCCTTGAGGAATATAAACGATGTTTAATGCTGAGCTAAAAGCATTTACATTTCTTAAATATATTCGGACCGGGGCAAAAGGAACACTTCCTTTTAGCCCCCATCCCCTCAATGTCTCCGTGATCCCTGCTTGAGCCTCTTGGACCATTCTTTGTTCACTTTCTTTAGGTTCCCGATATTCTTTAAGATAAACGCGTTCATCACTCTTGATCTTTTCTGTAAGAACTGATGGTAACTCTGTTGTAGCGGTTAATTTACGACCCATCTTTTCTTCCGTGGATAAAACTTGTAAAGCGAGCTTGTGTATAAAAGTCTTTTTTGGCTTACGATTACTTCCCGAAAGATCAATAACAGCCTGGAAAACTTTCTGGGATAATTCTTTGGCCTCATTAAAATGATCAGATAATTGCCTACCAGCCAATGCATCCAAATCCACCTTCGCAACATAGGAATTATTAGAAAGCAAATCCCTAATATCCCGAGCTTCCGTCGCCGTCATCGCCGCGCTTTGATTGATCGCTTTGATAATATTTGAAAGCGTTGCATTTACTCGAGCGACCCTTCTATTAATTCTTTCGATATCAAAACTTCCCTTACTCCAATCATCTTGGATCGAAGACATTTCAATATCGATAAGCATACTATATCTCCAAAATTTCTTAGGGATTTTCTTTCCATAAAGCGCATTTGACAGTTTTACAGAGATGCCAATATTTTTGGGAATCTCGGAAGTAACGCTTATCCTATTGACTCCTTTTACACCGTGCCCGCTTGCAATTTCTGAAGCTAAGACAAAAAGATCCCTAATATGTTCTGTGGCTGCCTCTTGATCTATTTCTTGATTTTCTTGCCTTTGCCCTTTGGTAAGCAAACCTTCTTTTATTCTTTCTGTGATAGATATAAAGGCTTTTTTCACACTATTCGCTGCCATCGCCGCATCGGCTCGGCTTGGATCAAGCGCAATGGCGGCGCGGTCAATGGTCGGTTCTTCACCAGCAGCGGCGGCCAGGTCGATATTCTTGGGCAAGAGTTCACCTTTTTGGGCAATTAACAATACCCTGTCGTGATACCCTGCTTTGACATCTTCTGCTTGGGCAAAATCTTCTGTCCCACCGGAGAAATACTTTCGGGGTATCGGCTGTTGGGTGTATTTATCAACGTCTTCTTTGATGTAGTTAAAAACACCCTTTTTAAAGGCCTTGAGATATTGTTGATAGATGATATTGATATCTGAATCTTTGTTGTGGATTCCCGCTTTCGCGGGAATGACGAATAACGATGAGTGTCCGGCTTGAGGACCAAGACCTTTTAGTTTTGCTTTGTTATCGTATACCTTACCTAACAATGATTCTTTTAAGGTGCGTTTATACCAGGTGGCCAGGATCATGCCGCTGTAGATCTGACGCAGGAGCGCGAAATTCTTGCCTTCGTTGACTTCGCGTTCGAGTTCGGGCAATATTATTGAACGAATAATCTCACTGCCAATGCTTGAGACCTGGGATGCTTTCACATTCAAAGGTTCATTGCTAGGCAGCGTGCTTGTAAGAGACGCCATAAATGACGATGTATGAGACGCCATAAATGGCGATGTATGAGACGCCATAAATGGCGTCTCTACGGTATGGTTTTTAATGGATAGATAATCCTGCTCAAGCATGACCTTTAAATGATTGCGCAAAACATAAGCGGTATTGCCGCTTTCATAGATCACGGCTTGATCAGGGATGATCCAGACCTTGTTGAAGGTATTGACCGGAATATTGGTCGTATGAAATTCATTCCACGCCCGTTCATACACCTTGTCCCAGAATTTCTTGCCCAAATTATCTTCCGGATAGATCAGGCTTGAAGTGATCTGCTTTAAGATATAATCCTGGGAGAGAAGATCACGCCCCATCTCGGTCTTGCCAAAATCATCCTTAATAATGCGGTCTTTTTCATAGGGCGATAAATTAACCCATTGGTCCCCATCAGGAATGGTCAAAGATGCCAGGAAATATTTGACGAGCTTGCTGTATTGTTCTTGTCTTTGCCCATCGGATAATGGCTCGTCCCCTCGCTGGATTAGAAAGTCAAATCGCAGGGCATTCTCCGGATGAATGGTCATACCCACCAAATGCGCCGGGACAAAAGCAGGACTTAAATGCACCATGACGCCGGGCTTGGGCATCCAGGGCAATGATCCTCCCGGCGAGGCAAGCTGGGCATAGCACGGGCTTGGTAAGGTCAGGCTTGAGGACAAAAAACTGACTATCACACAAGAAGCAATAAATCCGGCCAATTGTTTATTTCTATGTCGAATCATCGTTTTTTACCTAAAAAGGGACAGTCCTATCCACTAATAAATATATAACACATTTATTAACAATATACCAACGGGCCGACACAAGGTCGGCCCCTACGCATAAATAATTAACGATTATTTTACTTCAGGCAGTTTATTGGCGATGAATTTACATTCCGGATAACGGCTGCAGCCAAAAAAGGCGGCTCCGCGGTGGGAACGGCGTTCGACCAGTTCCCCGGTACAGCCTTCCGCGGGACACTTGACCCCGGTTGTAAAAGGCTCGGCGTGTTTGCACTCAGGGAAACCCGTACAGCTGATGAACCGTCCGCGGCGTCCCCATTTGACCACCATGGGCCTGGCGCACTCGGGACAAGGTTTTTCAATGGTGACTTCCGTCTTTTGGATATTGGCCATGGCAAAATCCAACTCTTCTTTAAAAGGCCCCCAAAAATCCCGCAGGACAGTGGCATAATCATTTGTACCGTCTTCAATTGAATCTAGTTCCTCTTCCATCTTGGCGGTAAAACCAATGTCCATGATCTTTTTAAAATACTCCATCAGCAAATTGCAGATCTTAATACCCAATTCCGTCGCTGTAAAATACCCGCGGTCACGCAGGACATAATTGCGGTAAACCAGGGTTTGGATGATGGACGCATAGGTGGACGGACGGCCAATGCCCTGTTCCTCAAGGGCTTTGACCAAACTGGCTTCCGAATACCGGGCCGGCGGTTTGGTAAAATGCTGGCTGGGTTTGACATCCAAAAGATTTAAAGCATCTCCCTCGGCATATAAGGACGGATCAAGCTTAACGTCCTGGTCTTCACTATCCCTATACATCGCCAAATATCCCGGGAAAGCCAAGATAGAGCCTGAAACACCAAATTGGAAACGTCCGGCGGTGATCTCGATCTTGGTTTGTTCAAAAATCGCCGGCATCATTTGACAGCTGATGAACCTTTTCCAAATTAAATCATACAGCCGGAATTGCTCATCGCTCAAATATTTTTGAACATCCTCTGGCTTGCGGTATACATCGCTGGGGCGGATGGCCTCATGCGCTTCCTGGGCGCTTTTCTTGGATTTAAATTTATTGGGTATCTCAGGCAGGTATTCCTTGCCGTTATCCTTCTTGATCAAGGCCCTGACTTTTTCAATGGCCTCGGCGGCAATATTGACCGAGTCCGTACGCATGTAGGTGATCAAACCTTCCGGCTCTTCACTGCCGATCTCAATACCTTCATAAAGCTGTTGGGCGATCATCATGGTCTTGGACGTATTGAATCCAAGCTTGCTGAAAGCTTCCTGCTGCAAGGTGCTGGTAATAAATGGCGCCGGCGCGTTGCGTTTGACTTGCTTGGCATTGATGGCCGAGATCTTAAAAGTAGATTTCTTTATTTCATCGACGACACTATTGGTCAAGACTTCTTCCTTAAGGTCGATCTTCTCCCCGTTCATTTTCTCCAAATTGGCGGTCAAAATATCTTTAAGTCCCTGTTTCTGCAGGTCAACCGCGATCTGCCAATACTCTTGGGGCACAAAGACCCTGATTGCTTCTTCGCGCTCCACCACCAAACGCAGGGCGACAGACTGCACCCGGCCGGCACTCAGGCGTGATCCCACCTTTTTCCACAATAAAGGACTGATCTGATAACCAACGATACGGTCCAAAACCCGGCGGGCATTTTGGGCGTCCACGAGCTTACGGTTAAATTCCCGGGGCTGTGCGAAAGCTTTTTTAACAGCATCCTTGGTGATCTCATGAAAGACCACCCGGCTCACCTTTTTGTCCTTGGCAATATGTTTGATCAAATTCCAGCCGATAGCTTCCCCTTCACGGTCAGGGTCAGTGGCGATATAGATCTCTTCGATACCCTTGGCTTCTTTTTTTAATTTGGTCAGGGTCTTTTGTTTGTCGCGCACCACGATGAAATTCGCCTCAAAATCATGGTCGATATCCACCCCGAGTGTTGATTTAGGCAGGTCGATCAAATGCCCCATGGACGCGGTGACCTTGTATTTAGGACCCAATATCTTATTGATGGTTTTGACTTTAGCGGGAGACTCTACAATGACCAATACTTTTGCCATGCTAATTCCTTACGTAATATTGACCCGGCAATTGCCGGATCACGCGTTTTAATTCAAGGCTTAAGGTGATATTCATAAGACTACTGATATTCATCCCCGATTGTTTGACCAGCTCATCCAAATGGACCGGTTGATGGGTAATATAAGGAAAAACTCTCGATTGTTCGTCGCTTAACAAAAGCAACGCCCCTTGTTCTGGCTTAGCTACAGGGACATGGCCTTCGTTGACCTGCGATAACACATCATCGGGATTTAATGCGACAAGGGCCCCATCCTGGATCAATTGATTGCTGCCCAATGCGGTTTCGTTATCGATATTAGAAGGTATAACAAACACATCCTTATTTTGGGCCAGGGCAAAACCTGCCGTGATCAAGGCCCCGCTTTTGCTGCCTGCTTCGATCACAACTGTTGCTAAACTTAAACCACTGATGATGCGGTTACGCCAGGGGAAATTTTGCTTTAATGGAGGCATATTAAAAGCAAATTCAGAGACCACGGCCCCGTTATTGCTGATCGTCTCCATTAGCGAGTAATTTTCCTTAGGGTACATATAATTAAAACCACAGCCTATTACCGCTATGGTCTTACCATCAGCCGATAGCACGCCTTGATGCGCCGCGGTATCGATCCCGCGGGCCAATCCGGAAACCACGGTCAAACCGGCCCCAACAAAGGCTTCGGCAAATTTCCTGGCTGATTGACAGCCATAATAACTTGCCGCCCTTGAACCGACGATGGCCACTGACCGTGTTTCAAGGCATTGGATATCGCCTTTGACATACAAAACAACCGGCGCATCCGCAAAATCCTTCAAAGAACAAGGGTAATTATCATCGGCCGCGGTGATAGCCACAATTCCGCGACGTTGCATCAAATTATATTCGTCTTGCAGGAACTTGTCTTTAGAAAAATGGAATATATTTTCCGCGTGCCCGCGCAAAAGCAGCCTGCAATTGTTCAGGTCATCCAGGGAAGCCTGGATGATGTCCAAAGCAGAGCCAAAAAAAGCCATAAGTTTGCGGATACGGACAGCACCCAGATCAGGTACTGCGTTTAAAACAAGCAAAGCATCTTGTTCGGTCATGGTTCCCCCCTCTGATTGCAGATCATCGGGTCCTGCCCTCGGGTTTCCCCAACGTGCTCGCAAAAGCCTGCGCGCGCTGGGGATGCCCCTCCCTCGGTCACCCGAAGATACGCATGAACGACTAAATGGTTTTAATTTTGTTTAAGATTTCGACAACCGGGCCTTCGATCAAAGCGTCATTAGCGTCAATGATGTGATGGGCCTGATTGTACAGGGGGAGTCTTTGTTGGTATAACTCTTTGATACACCCGAGGGGGTCGGGCACTTTTAACAGGGGCCGGTGGCCTTCATGCTTGATACGTTCGTATATGACCTCCGGTGTTGCCTGCAAGTAAAATACAATACCATTGGCTTTTAAAAGATTCAAGTTTTCTTTGTGAAGGACCACCCCTCCGCCGCAATCAATGATGGCCCCTTGGGAAAGGCTTACTTCCTTAATAATATTATGCTCAAGTTCACGAAAATACGGCTCACCTTTGGCCTTAAATATCTCATGGATACTCTTGCCTTCCCTGGTTTCAGCCAGTGAATCAGTGGCAATTAATTCTCTTTTCAGGCGACGGGCCAGTTCACGTGCGATCATCGATTTGCCAGAGCCCATAAATCCGATCAAAACAATATTCTTGCTCATATATTATGAAGTCATTAATGCCGTATATACCAAACGGCGTTTGATCACCTGATAGCTGATCGTCACTAATTGCTGATATCCTTCCCGTTCGTAGATGAGCTCGATCTTTTGAAGGATATCATCCATATCCGCTGTTGTCAGGTATTTATTCCGGTAAGGCTTAAAAATCTTGATAAAGCGCTCTTTGTCCCCCAGCACAAAACCGTCCATGCTTATCTCACGGATCAAAACACCCTTTTCTTTGGGCGCAGTTTGAGCGTAAGCAGAATTCTCGGCAAACACCGGCAAGGACATTAAAAACATTAGGATCAAAACATAATTACGCATATTTCAGCTTCCTTTTTTGGCTACCGTTATCTCTTGGGCCAATTCTCCTCCGAGCGAACAGAATAAATCGACCTTGATGACATCGCCAACTTGGGCCGTGACAGGGACATCATCCATGAATTTATTATAGTCATTTTGCATCGTGTAATTCTTGGATTGAACCTGATTGTCGTTAACATAAACCTCCATCAATCGCACATAGCTTTTAACCAAATTAAAAGAAGGATGAACAGCCTCGACATGCAAGGACCCTTTGTCCATATCATACGTCAGATCAATGCTCGTTGGCGGAGTGGCCAAACATGGAGCGATGGGTAAAATAAGGACACAGATCAATGAAAGCAGGATCTTTCTCATAGATGATAGATGCCTCCTGTGATTAGAAAATAAATGATCTTTTCTCCCCAGAATAAGCTCACCAAAGCCCCCATGATCAAAAAAGGGCCGTAAGCAATGGTGCTGTCCTTGGTCCGAATTTTCTCAACAATGCCAAAACCTGCCCCAAAAAACGGCGCCAAAAAGAAAGTCAATAAAGCGAGCTTCCAGCCTAAAAATGCGCCAACCATCCCCATTAATTTAACATCCCCGCCGCCCATGGTTTCCTTCTTAAAAACAAAATCCCCGATCACGCCCATCAAGTAAATGGTGCCGCCTCCGACCAAGATCCCTAACAGCGAAAATCCAACACCTAAGAACGGTGTCTTGGCGGCATGAAGCTCGGGAATAATTAAGCTAAATACCAGCCCTGCGATCATGCCGCCGATGGATACCTCGTCAGGAATGATCCGATGCTCGAAATCCACAAAAACCGCCACAATAAATCCGCTGACCATGACCAGATAAGGGCCTAAAACCGCCTGAAGGCCGAAATGGCGGTAAAAAAGATAAAAGGTCACAGCTGTCAGAAACTCAACCAACCAATATCTAAATGAGATCTTTTCCTTGCATTCACGGCAGCGGCCCCTTAACAACAGCCAGCTGATCAGGGGGATATTATCATACCACTTGATCGGTGTGCTGCAGGCCACACAATGCGAGCCCGGAAAAACAACGGATTTATCCAACGGAAGGCGCACAATGCAGACATTAAGGAAACTGCCGGTCATCGCCCCGATGATAAAAATAAAGATCCCTGCCAAGATATCAATGTCCATGGATTCCTTCCTCAAGAGACTTTCTCATTATTTTCTTGATACGTTCATCCAGTTCCACGTCAGACCAATGCCAAAATGCCAGGACACCTTGAAAAAACAGCATCCCCAGCCCATTGGACGTCCGTGCTTTTTTGCTCTGCGCCTGCTGTAATAATTTTGTTTCTTCGGGACTATAAATGACATCATAGACCAGCATGTCTTTATGCAAAGCATTGGGGTCGATCAAGAGCCCATCAGTCTCTTTCATGCCGACATTGGTCGTATTGATCAACAGATCAGCCAGTTCAATGTTCAGGTCTTCCGGCTCATCGACAACGGTGACTATCCCGGTATCTATTTTCTTACCGATCTCTTCAACAAGGTTCTCGGCATTTGTCCTGGTGCGGTTATAAAGAGAGATCCGCTCCGGTCCTTTGGGAAGCAGGCACAGGACACTGATGATAGCACGCGTCGTCCCTCCAGCCCCAATGATGGCCACCCGCTTGCCGCTGGGGTCAAAATTAAGCTCTGTCAGATGACTTAAGAAACCAGGCCCATCAGTATTAAACCCCCTGATCTTGCGTTGATGGTCAATGACCAGGGTGTTGACGGCACCAATCTTCTCGGCGAGCGGGTCGATCGAATCCAGAAAGGCCAAAACATCCTGTTTATAGGGAACAGTGACATTTAATCCGAATATCGGGTTATCTTCCTCTTTAAGGTCTTCCATGAAGAGTTTTAGCTCTTCGGCGTCAGCTAAAGGGAAAAGTTTGTAAACAGCGTTGACTTTTAAAGCTTTGAATGCGGCATTTTGCATCACAGGTGAAAGGCTATGCTCTACCGGATTGCCTATGATCCCATATATAGCTGGTGGCTCGTAGATCATTTCTTTAAATTTCGCTGGGCCACGTATTTATTGATCGCGTTAATATACGCTTTGGCCGAGGCTTCGATGATGTCCGTACTGGCCCCGCGGCCGATGATGGTCTCTCCTTCGATGGCAACCTTCAGGGTCACTTCCCCTAACGCATCCTTCCCCTGGGTGACGGACTTGATCCCGTAATCCAATAAATTACCTTTCAACTGGGTCACGGATTCAATAGCTTTATAGCAGGCATCCACCGGCCCGTCGCCCGTGGATTTTTTGGTTTGTTTTTTACCTTTATGCATCATGGTAATAACGACCTCGGGGGCAATATTTGTCCCGCTAGTTGAGATCAAATCAACCAAGCTATAAGCCACATAGGCCAAATGGCCCTGGTCTTCGACGATGGCGACCAGATCTTCATCGTAAATTTCCTTCTTTTTATCAGCCAGGTCCTTGAAGCTGTTAAAAGCTTTGTCTAAGGACAGCTCCGGCAGATCAATGCCCAAATTTTTCAATCGCTCCTTAAATGCATGGCGTCCGGAATGTTTCCCCAGAACCAACCCATCGTGGGAAGGCAGTCCAACCTCTTCAGGGTCCATGATCTCATAGGTGCTGCGTTCCTTCAAAACCCCGTCTTGATGGATGCCGGACTCATGACGGAAAGCATTGGCACCGACAATAGCTTTATTGGGCGGAACGATAAAGCCCGTGGCCTTGGAGACCATCCGCGAAATACGATAAAATTCTTTAGTATTGATATTGGTCGACAAACGATAGAAATCCGAGCGCGTTTTAATGGCCATGACAACTTCTTCCATGGATGCATTGCCTGCCCGTTCGCCGATCCCATTAATGGTGCATTCGACCTGACGGGCCCCGTTTTGCACACCCGCCAAAGAGTTGGCAACGCCCAGCCCCAAATCATCATGGCAATGGGTGGAAACAACAGCCTTGCCGATATTAGGGACATTGTTACATATCCCCGCGATCACCGCGCCGTATTCTTGCGGCGTGCTGTAGCCCACTGTATCAGGGATATTGACCGTGCTGGCCCCTGCCTTGATCACCGCTTCCAGGATGCGGTACAAAAATTCCTTTTCCGTGCGGGAGGCATCTTCCGGGGAGAATTCAATATTGTCCATCCGCTTGCGGGCATATTTGACCGCTTCAACAGCCATGGCCACGATCTGGTCCTGGCTTTTATTTAATTTATGCTGTAAATGGATCTTTGAGGTGGCCAGGAAAATATGGATGCGTTTATGTTTGGCCAACTTGACAGAATCGATCACCGCATCGATGTCTTTGATCACACAACGGGCCAAACCGCAGACAACCGAATTCTTCACATGTTTGGCGACATTTTGGACAGAGTCAAAATCCCCTTTGGACGAGATGGGAAAACCCGCTTCAATGATATCAACGCCCAGGCGTTCCAGGGAAAACGCAATTTGCAGTTTTTCCTCAGAGCTCATGGTGGCCCCCGGCGCTTGCTCCCCATCGCGCAGGGTCGTATCAAAGATCAAAACCTTATCAGACTTCATCATTTTCCCCTCTTATAACCGGTACTAAACGACACGGATTTTTGGCCTGGTATAAATCGTTATGGTAGCGTAACCGACGGACAGTGTCAACTGACTTATTATAGCTTTAGATTTAAATAAACCAATACGGGAATTAAAAAAAATATGAGATATTTACACCATTAAAATTAGATTATAGAATGAAAATAAATGGAAGACCTTTTAATCAATGTATTTGGGATCTCTGTTTTGATCTCAACGGAGAGTGATTTTGTATTCCAAAACCTCCGCAAAGATTTTGCCCTCTTTAGTTCAGCCAAAAGTCCGCATATCAAGGACACCGTAACCCTTTCCATCCATCTTAAAGCCCCTGAGTATGATAAAATACCCGCTCTTGATGCCGCCGTTCATGGGCATGGGTTTATTTCCTACAAAGATAAAGACACCAATTACATTGTTTATTCTAAGGATGCCCTGCTCATTTATGATTTTAAACATGATCATGGTGAATTCTTTGGGACCAATGAGCTCTTTTTATATGAAAAGACAAAATTAACCATCCTGACCCGTATAGGTGAGAAACTTGAAGGGCAAGGCCTTCGCCGTATCCATGCTTTTGGCGTATCTCTTAACCATAAAGCCCTGGTCTGCCTGCTTCCCATGGAAGGCGGAAAAACGACCAGCGTTCTTAATCTTCTCAAAGCTGATCAGAACATAAAGATCATTGCCGATGATGTATGTTTTATTGACCGCCAAGGGACCATTTATCCATTCTTATTAAGGATCGGCGCCCGTGACCAAAAGCTCATTGAAGGCATCCCTGAAGAATATACAACCCGCCTCGAGAGACCCCATTACGGCATTAAATATTTCATCGAACCTGAATATTTCCGTAACAGGATATCAATGCCCCTGCCCGTCACCCATATGCTCATCGGTAAAAGGAGCACCCAATCAAGAACAACGATCATGAAACTGCCTAAATTAAACAGTCTTGGTCCTATCATGGATAGCGGTATTTTCGGTGCCGGTCTTCCTCAATTATTTGAATTGCTTGTCAGGGGCGATTATCGCATGTTTACCACCCGCTTAGGGACTATCATGTCCCGGCTGTTTTTTTGCGTGTCGATGATCTTAAAAACAAAAACCGCAATGATCAAAATTGGCTTGGACCAATCATTGACCTGTAAAAAGATCCTGGAATATTTAAATTCGGAAAATTAAGTGACCTTTCAAATCTCCAAAAAGACCGCTATCTGGCTGGTCCTTCTCACAGGCTTAATCTTAAGGCTCAGGCAGTATCTGTATAACCGTTCCCTGCCGATCGATGAGGCCAATCTGGCCTTGAATATCATCCGCCGGGATTATGCCGGTTTATGCCATCCTTTAAGCAGCGGCCAGGGAGCACCCCTAGGCTTTTTATTGGTCGAAAAGGCTTTGACCAATGCATTTGGCCCTTACGATTATATCCTTGCCTTATTCCCTTTTATCGGAGGCCTGATCGCACTTTTTCTATTTTATAAATTGATGCAGGCCCTGGACCTTCAAAACACCACCCTCATCGCTGT
>Ga0265336_10001106_pt1 | contig 12958 bp, 13 predicted proteins | sample 42119metaG_FD_193583 | JGI IMG/M metagenome (GOLD analysis project Ga0265336, IMG submission 193583) | Rhizosphere microbial communities from Carex aquatilis grown in University of Washington, Seatle, WA, United States - 4-21-19 metaG | ecosystem: Host-associated > Plants > Roots > Rhizosphere...
CCGCCCGCCCAGGCCAAGCGCCCGTCTGCGACCCCGGCCATCCGCCACAGCCCCCGATCGATCATCCTATTGGGCTCCTCCACCGGCGGAACCGAGGCGCTTCGCGACATCCTTACGCGCCTGCCGGAAAACCTCCCCGGCATCGCGATCGTCCAGCATATCCCGGGGACGTTCTCGAGGGCCTTCGCCGACAGGCTCAACACCCTGTGCGCGCTCGAGGTGCGCGAGGCCGCCGACGGCGACACGATAACTCCCGGCCTGGCGCTCATCGCCCCCGGGGGCTTCCACATGATGCTCCAGTGGGCGGTCGACCACTACCGCGTGAGGATCGCGGGCGGTCCGCCCGTGTGGCACCAGCGGCCCGCGGTCGACCTGCTCTTCAAGTCCGCCGTCGATTGCGGCGCGTCCCCGTACGCCGTGGCCGGCATCCTCACGGGCATGGGCAAGGACGGCGCCGAGGGGCTCCTGCGCCTCAGGGAGAAGGGCGCCGTGACCTTTGCCCAGGACGAGGCCTCGTGCGTCGTCTATGGCATGCCCAAAGCTGCGTGGGACTGCGGTGCCGCCCAGCTGCAGATCCCGCTCGACCGAATTGCCAACTACCTCACCGGGCGCTTCGAGACCGCGCATGCAACGGCCAGGTCCGTCGCGCCCTTCCCCACATGAAGACGAACCCGTCCGACTCCATCCTGATCGTTGACGACGAGCCGGTCGTGCTGAACGCGCTCAAGCTGACACTCGAGCGGGAGAAGTACAATGTGGTCGCCTGCGCGAGCCCCGTGAAGGCGCTCTCCATCCTCGAGGAGAGGGACTTTGCGCTGATCATCTCCGACCAGAGGATGCCCGAGATGCTCGGGCTCGACTTCCTGATCGAGAGCCGCCGCCTGCGCCCGAACGCGTCCCGGGTCCTCATCACCGCGGTCCTGTCGCTTCCGACCATCGTCGACGCCATCAACAAGGGTGAGATCTTCCGGTTTGTCGCGAAGCCGTGGCTGCGCGAGGAGCTCCTCGCCACCGTCCGCAACGCCTTCCACCGCCACGAGCTGATCGTTCGCAACGAGGTGCTGCAGGCGCAGACCCAGGAGCTCAACGCGAGGCTGATGACCGCCAACTCGGAGCTCGAGCAGAAGGTGACGGTCCTCGAGGAACAGAGGCAGAAGCTCGACACCGCGAACACGGAGCTCGGGGCCCGCTACGAGAGCTCCCTCGAGCTCTGCCGGCGCATCCTCACGGCCTATGACCCAATCCTCGGCGGGCAGGCCAAGGCCCTGGTCGAGTTCGCCAACAAGATGTCGGAGTCCGAGCACTTCACGGAGGCGGAGCGCCATGCGCTTCGCTCCGCGGCGTGGCTGTCGGATCTCGGGCTGATCGGCGTCTCCAGGGAGCTCATGCGGACCTTCCGCAACAATCCCTCCCAGCTGACCGAGCGCGAGCTCGCGACCCTCCACAACCACCCGGTCTACAGCCAGACGCTGGCCTCCCTGGTCGACCTCCGCGCCGACGTCGGGGAGACGATCCGCGCCCACCACGAGAATTTCGACGGCACCGGCTACCCGGACGGGCTCGCAGGCAAGAGCATCCCGTGGCCCGCGCGCTGCCTGTCCGTGGCCGTCGGCTTCGTCGAGTCCGGCCAGTCGAAGCAGGCGGCCATTGACAGCATCCTCGCCAAGTCCGGCACCGCCTACGACCCGGAGGCCGTGCGCCTCTTCCTCAAGGTGACGCACCTTGTCCACCTGCCCCGGCAGGTGCGCGAGATCCTCCTGGAGGAACTCGAGCCCGGCATGGTGCTGGCGAGCGGCATCTACAGCCCCCATGGCCTCCTCCTTGTCGGCGAAGGCCAGGCGCTCGGCTCGTCGACCATCGCGAAGATCCGGAGCCACGACCAGATCGCTCCCATCAACCAGCGGCTGCTGGTGTATCTCTAAGCAGCGCAGGCTCCTACCGCGCCGGTTGCCTTGCCAAACCGGGACCTGGGCGCACCTCCGGCGCCCCCGGTCCCGGGCCCGGCCGCGGATCGCCAGCCCACCCCGATGAAATCTCACCATTTAAGCCCCCCATGGCTCAAGTTAGCCCTCCGGCGGCCGTTTAATATGCTGGGGGTCACGCCACCCGGCGCCCCCCATTTCATCGCATGCCCGACCTTTTCCAGACCCCGACGGACCTGGCGACTCGCCTGACTTTCCCCTGAAATATGGCCGGAGCACCCACCATCGCGTCCATCTTCACCCAGCGGGTCGTCATCGGCGTGGCCGACATGGCCGTGTCGAACAACGGGCAGGTCGTGCTGAGCACGTATGCCCTCGGGTCGTGCATCGGGGTGGTCGCCTATGACCCCCTGGTCAAGGCGGGGGGAATCCTCCACCTCATGCTTCCGGAGTCATCGATCTCCATGGAGAAGGCCATGAGGCAGCCGGCCATGTTCGCCGACACGGGGCTGCCCCATTTCTTCAAGGCGCTCGCCGGCGTGAAGGCGGAGCGTTTCCGCCTGCGCCTCTTTGTCGCCGGCGGCGCCAGCGTCATCAGCGGCAACGACCCCTTCCGGATCGGGGAGCGCAATACCCGGGTCACCATGGACTACCTGGCCAAGAACGGCTACACCGTGACCCACAACGAGGTCGGCGGAACCGTCAACCGAACCGTTCACCTCGAGATGAGCACGGGCGTCGTCACCCTAAAGACGCCCTCCGAGAACGGCCAGCTCTCGCTCAGCGGATAGCGTCTCGCCCCAGCCTCGCAGGCGGGCTCCCTTCGGGCGCCACCCCGAGCGGCGGTCGAAGCGAGGGCCTTGCGCCCTCCTCTGGGAGCCAAGATTCGCGCGCTTCACAGAAGCACTGGCGCCGCGGGTGAAAAATACACGGCCACCCGCGCGGCGCCCTGGGGAGTGTGTCCCCGCTCAGATCGCGACCGGCCCCGTGGAGAGCTTCTCGCCAAGGCGGGCCACGGCGCGGCTGAGCACGACCGGCATCGCCTCCTCGAGCATCTCCTGGGTGAAGCCCCATTCGCGCAGGAAATTCCCGGGCATCGAGACAAGGAAACCCTCCTCCGTGACGCCCGGCCCAAGCGAGGTCGCGAGGTACTTGGCGGCATGAAGGTGGGCGAGCATGGGAACGACCTCGGCCGGGGCCTCGCTCGGCTTCATCATGAACTGCGCGGCGCCGACAAAGATCTCGGGGAACTTCCAGGCCTTCAGGAGGCGCTCGCTCACGTCGCAATAGTTGAACCCGAGCACGCTTCTCTCTGCGTCCTCCCACGAGCATTTCAACGAGGCGCAGGTCTCGCGGATCCGCGGGTAGAACTCGGCGCAGGCATGCGCCAGGGCCAGCTTGCCGAGGTCGCACACGAGACCCGCTGTGTAGGCGGTCTGGGGCTCAAGGCGCTCGGTCGCCTCGGCGAGAACCTCGGCGGCGATGGCGACGCAGAGCGCGTGCCGGCTGAAGTCGCCCGGCTCCCAGCGAAGGAGCGCGCTCGACCCGGTTTCCCAGCGGCTGACGAGAACAAGCGCCGCGAGCCGGTAGATCTCCTTGGCGCCGAGGCGCATGATGGCGCCCTCAAGCGTGTCGATCCCTCCGCGGCCGAACGCGGCGGAATTGGCGAGGCGCAACGTGGCGGCCGCAAGCGAGGAGTCCAGGGAGATCAGGCGCTCGATCTCAAAGGACGAGCTGTCGTCGCTTCGAAGGGCGACGGAGAGCCGCGGCAGCAGCGACGGCGAGCAAGGAAGGCTCAGCGACTTCTTGCAGACCTGCTCGATGGTGGGGGGCCGGGAAATTTCGGACATGGCTGAGGTGATTGACCTATTGCGGATTCCTTAGGCGGCCTGCAAGAGCGAAGCGGGGTCCAGGATGAGGGCAATGTTCCCGTCGCCGAGGATAGCGCCGCCGGCAACGCCGGGCAGGCCCTGCATGAAGGCGCCGAGATTCTTGATCACGACCTCCTGCTTGCTGACCATCTGGTCGACCAGGAGCGCGGAAACGCGGCCCGCGTGCTCGACGATCACAACGATTCCGTCCCAGGGCTCCTGCGCGTCGGCGGGGATCCCAAAGCGCCGGTGGAGGCGGTGCAGGGGCAGGATGCGCCCGCGCAGCTCCATCACCTCGCCCCGCCCGTGGACGGTCGAGATCGATTCGCGGGTGGGCCTGAGGGCCATCTGCACCGAGGTGCAGGGCAGAATGAACTTGTCCGCGCCGACGCGAACAACGAGGCCGTCGATGATCGCCATCGTCAGGGGCAGCTTGATCTTGAAGGTTGAGCCCTTGCCGATCTCGGAGGAGATCTCGATCTTGCCGCGCATCTTCTCTATGTTGCGCTTGACGACGTCCATGCCGACGCCGCGGCCTGAGACCGAGGTGACCTTCTCGGCCGTCGAGAATCCCGGGGCGAAGAGGAGCGCGTAGATCTCCTCCCGTGACAGGGCCGCACTGGCGGAGATCACGCCCTTCTCCACGGCCTTCTTGAAGATGAAGTCGGGGTTGATGCCCCGCCCGTCGTCCTTGAGCTCGATGACGATGTTGCTCCCCTGGTGGTAGGCGCTGAGCTCCACGGTCCCCGTCTCGGACTTGCCCGAGGCGATGCGCTGCTCGGGCAGCTCAAGCCCGTGGTCCAGGGCGTTGCGCATCATGTGCACGAGCGGGTCGCCTATCTCCTCGACGACCGTGCGGTCGAGCTCCGTGTCCTCGCCGTTCACCTGGAAGAGCACCTTCTTGCCGAAGTTGCGCGCAAGGTCGCGGGCGAGGCGCTCCATCTTTTGGAAGGTGGGCTTGATCGGGATCATCCGTAGCGACATCGCCGTATGCTGCAGCTCCTTCGTGATCCGGGAGAGCTGCGACACGTTCCTGCTCAGCGGCGAGCCGTTGGTTCCGAGGGAGCGCGCGGACTCGATCAGCTGGCTCTGCACGATCACAAGCTCGCCGACCATGTCCATGAGCGAGTCGACCTTCTCCGTGTTCACGCGGACGGTCTGGCCCGTCGTCGTCTTGCCCATGGCGTGGGCCTCGATGCTGTTGGCGGTGGGAGGGGCCTGGGTCTCGGCCTGCGCGGCGGCGGGCTCGGGCTGGGCGGCCGAGGCCCCCTTCGGCGCGGGCGCCGACTCGATCGACGCGGGCGCGTCGGCCTCGGGGGCGGAGCCGGCCCCGAGCGCCAGGCTCTTGACGGCGCGGATCAGGTGGCTGACGGGAATCACCTCGCTCGGCATCTGGGCCTTCTCCAGGGCGAGCCCGACCTGCTGCGTCAGCGCCTGAAGCGCGTCGCGGCTCCTGAGGATCTCCGTGATGATCGCGGGATTGAGGCGAAGCTTGTCATTGCGCGCCAAGTCCAGCAGGGACTCGACCTCGTGCGCGAGCGTGTGCATGGGCACTAGCCCGAGGAAGCCCGCGTTGCCCTTGATCGTGTGGAAGGACCGGAAGATGGAGTTGAGCGCCTCGTGGTTGCCGGGCTCCTGGTCGAGTACGAGCAGCGCCGCCTCGATCTGCTGGAGGTGGTCGACGACCTCGGCGTGGAATTCCCCCAGCAGCTCGTGGTTCTCCCCCATGTTGAGGTCGAGGAGCACGTCCTTCTGCTCCGGCTCGGCATGGGCCGGCGCCTGGGCCTCCGGAGCCGCGGGGGCCTCGGAGCGGACTTTGGAGCGCGCCTCGGGCGCCTTGCCCGCCTTGGCGGCCTCGATCGCGCCGGGCAGCCATTCCACCAGCCCGCGCAGGTGCCCGAGCGAGACCTCGTCAAAGGGCTGCGCGGCATCCAGACGCTTGTCGAGCACGGCATGGACCGCGGCCACGGCCTCGCGCAGGGCGGGCTCGGTGGCGAAGGAGTCGCGGAGCTCCCCCAGCAGGCTGTAGGCGGGTATCAGCCCATCATCGCGCCCTGGGGTCGCAAGGATCGATTCTGTGGCGAGACGATTCAGTGCGTCGTCAAGCGCCTGGTAGGATTCCGGGGCTATGGGCATGGTCCAAAGGGTGACAGCTGTTCCCTAGCCTTATCGTCCCCCGCGGTGAAAACTTTACAAAAGTACTGGGTGTTTCCCGCTAAAGAGCCGCCCTGGCATGACGATAACCTAAGCGGCAGGTTGTAGACTCAACCCTTTCCAAACATGAGCAATTCACAAGTCGCAGCAGCCCCGGCAGCCAGCAAGCACGCAGGCAAGTACCTGACCGTCGTGCTTGACCATGAGGCCTACGGGATCGCGGTGCTGAAGGTGCGCGAGATCATTCGCCTCCAGAAGATCACGACCGTCCCCCAGATGCCCGACTACGTCAAAGGGGTGATCAACCTGCGCGGGCGCGTGATCCCCGTCGTCGACCTCCGCCTCAAGTTCGGCCTGAAGTCCGAGTACGCGGACCGCACGTGCATCGTGGTCGTCCAGGTCAAGCTTCAGACCGAGCAGGTGATCCAGATGGGCCTGATCGTCGACAGCGTCGAGGAGGTGGTCAACCTGCCCGCCGAGGAGATCGAGCCGACTCCGGAGTTCGGAACGACGGTCGACACGTCCTACCTGCTCGGGATGGCCAAGGTCAAAGGCCAGGTCAAGACGCTCCTGGACATCGATCGCGTGGTCTCACCCGAGACGGTGCAGGCCATCGCCAAGGCGATCTGAGCCCGGGCCGGCCTCAGGCGGACCCCGAGGAATCGAAACAACGCGCCCCGGCGGATGCCGCGGCGCGTTTTCCGCGTTTCTGGGCTCCGCCCGGCGGCGCATCCTCCTTGCGGACGAGCGCCGTGCCCGGGCACGAAAAAGGGACGCCGCTTTGCGCGACGTCCCTTGAGGGAATGAGGCCGTCTCCCGCCTAGGCGCTCGCCAGGGCCGGCGCCGCCTCTGCGGGCTTGGCCGCGCCAAGCGAGGCCTTCGCGTTCTCAAGGGTGTCGTGGAACACCCAGTTGCGGGTGTCCTCGAAGCCCTTGCACTCGGCGATGAGCTGGGTGTTGCCCACGAGGGCGAATTGGACGCCCAGCTCGCGGCAGGTGACCATGGCCTGCATCAGGATCTTTATGACCCCCATGTGGACCGACTTGAGGGGATGAACGTCGATGACGGCCTTGTTGTTTCCGGCGTCGACTGCCTCGGCCAGCTTCGGCTTCAGGTAATTGCTGATCTCGGCCAGGACCGGCGGAGTGCAGTTCTCGGGAAGCCGCATCACGAGGATATCCGACTCAAGCTTGAAGTACCGCAGCGATGTATCGAGGTTCATCGCCTTTGCGATCTTCGACTCGAGCTCGCCCATGTCGATAGGCTTGGTGATCACGGTCGTGAAGCCGACGGTCTGCGCCTGCTGCAGCGGGCCCGCCTCGGTCTTCACGACGAGGCCGAAGACCGGCGTGTACTTCGTCTTCACGTTGCTGCGGATGAGGCGGAAGAGCGTGAACGCGGCGTCCTCGGGGAGCGAAAGGCTGATCATGATCAGGTCCGGCGGAGTCTTCGTCCAGGAGTCCATGGCCTCTCCCTGGGTGCTGACCCCATGGACGGCCCAGGGGGTGTGCTTCAGCCCGGCCTGGATCTGCTGCACGATGGCCGGCTTGTCCTCGACAACGAGGATGTTGGCGGCGTCAAAGATGGAGCGGACCTTGCTCGGCGCGTCCGACAGGGGCTTGAGCTCGATGATCCGGCCCGCCTTCTCGAGGAGGAGCTCCTCCTTGAACGGCTTAACGATATAGTCGCGGATGCCGATCTTGGCGATCTTCAGGACGTTGTCCTTGCCGCCCTCGGCCGTGAGCATCATGACCGGAATGCCCTTGAGCTGCGGGTCGGCCTTGAGCCTCGTCAGCATCTCGACGCCGTCCATGACGGGCATCGTGATGTCGAGAAGGATGAGGTCGGGCATCTCCTTGGCGGCTACGGCCAATCCCTCGACACCGTTGCTGGCCTCGAGAATCTCGCAGTCATAGGATTTGAACGCCTTCCGCACGATGATGCGGACGGTCTTGGAGTCGTCTACGGTGAGGATTTTGTTGCGCATGTGCGTGTCTGTATTCGGTGACTCATTCGCCTGACTTGAGCAGGATGTCGGCAACGATCTTGTGGCCGGATGTCTCGAAGCTGTAGATGAAGCGGTTCACCGAGCTGATGGGCTCTATCGAGAAATTGCTGCCCCTTAGGATCGACGGGATCGTGAGCTTGCACGGGTACCCGGCGTCGCACAGGCCGTTCTTGAAGCTGCCGACGGTCATGTTGGTGATCTCGCCAATCGCGTCGTTGACGACCTCGTCGCCGGCCTCCTCCAGCTCCGCGGGGGTCATGCCCAGCAGGTGGCTGGTGGCCGCGATGGCGAACGGCAGGGGAAGGTAGAGGTAGATGAGCCCGTTCACGTCGCCGATGAAACCAACCGTGCCGACGACCTGGGGGATCGCGTCGCCGTCCACGGGAATGGGCGGCCAGCTCGAGTTGACGCCGTCGCCCACGGTGATACCCGGCTCCGCGTCGCGGCTGAGCATGGTCTTGAAGACGTCCCCAACCGCACGCGCTATGTTGCTGCGGATGAGAAGTTCGGAGATCTCTTGGGTAGCGGGCATGTTTGAGGTGCGGTCAGACCATAAGAAGCCTGTGCCGCACCTAATCGGCCCAAACCCACGCCACCTTAATGGATTATTTGGCCTCCGGGGGCCAAAAATGGGACCCGCTCGCTACTCCGCCGTGCCGGTGCCCAATTCGATCATGTCGTCCGCCCCACGGTACTCCTGCAGCTTGTTGCGGAGCGTGCGGATGCTGATCCCCAGGAGCTCGGCCGCCTTGGTGCGGTTCCCCGCTGTCTTTTCAAGCGCGGCCTTGATTGCCTGCTTCTCCAGCTCGGCGATGTTGAGGACCGAGTCGCCCGTTCCCGGGGCATGATGGACAGTCGCCCCATGGACGGCGTCCTCGGGTCCCTCGGCGGAGGGGTAGGCCTCGGGTGCCGCCTCTGCCGGATGGGCCTGTGCGGCCGGCAGGGGTTCGCCGAGCGCCACGGCCCCCGCCGGCGTCGGCAGCCCCATGGCCACCGCGGACACGGTCCGCCCGGCCTCGGTCAGGATGATCGCCCGCTCGATCGTGTTCTGCAGCTCGCGGACATTGCCCGGCCAGTGGTACACCAGCATGGCGCTTCGGGCGGACTCGGAGAAACCGGCGACCTTGACGCCCAGTTTTCGCATGAAGCGCGCCAGGAAATGCTCGGCCAGCGGCAGTATCTCCTCGACCCGTTCACGTAGGGCCGGGACATGCATGGGAAACACGTTGAGCCGGTAGAAAAGATCCTGCCGGAACGCACCCTTCTCGATGTAGCTCAGGAGGTCGCGGTTGGACGTGGCGATGATGCGCACGTTGACCTTGATCGTCCGGTTGCCCCCCACCCTCTCAAACTCCCGCTCCTGGAGGACTCGCAGGAGCTTCGCCTGGAGGTTCGCGGGGATCTCGCTGACCTCGTCGAGGAGGAGCGTGCCCTGGTTCGCCAGCTCGAAACGCCCCTCCCTGCGCTCGGTGGCGCCCGTGAACGCGCCGCGCTCGTGGCCGAAGAATTCGCTCTCGATCAGGTTCTCGGAGACCGCCGCGCAATTTACCTTGATATAGGGATTCTGCCGGCGGGAGCTGCGCCGGTAGAGCTCGCGGGCGACGACCTCCTTGCCCGTTCCGTTCTCGCCGGTTATCAGGACCGTCGCGTCCGTCGGCGCCACCCGCTCGATCATCTGCCGCAGCCTAAGCATCGCCGGGCTGTGCCCTATGACGGCGCCCTCGTCCTCCGAGGCCTGATCGGTCAGCAAGCGGTTGACCTGCAGCAACTGCCTGTACGACTGCGCCTTCTTGATGATGATGTCGATCTGTGACGGGGTGAAGGGCTTGAGCACATAGTCGAATGCGCCCGCGCGCATGCAGCCCACGGCGGACTCGATCGACCCGTAACCCGTCACCATCACCACCAGCGGGCGCGAGGGAAGCACCGTCAGGCGCTCAAGGAAATTCTGGCCGTTGCCGTCCGGCAGGCGCAGGTCGAGCAACACCAGGTCGAAGGACTCGCGGTTCAACAGCGCCTCCGCCTGCCCAAGCGTCTCCGCCACCGTCGCGGAGAACTTCCTGCGCGTGAAGATCTCCATGAGCAGATTGCGGACAACCGGCTCGTCTTCGATGATTAAGACTTTTTCAAATGACATCGGGCGGCTGCACCAAAATGCGTTGGGATCTTCAGGGGCTGTTACGTGTAATCTTCACCCCCACTGGGTTCAAACAAAACATGAGTGGGCATAATTTGGGATGGCGGGGTCGGAGCTGCGTTGGGCCCCGTGTCTCGGGCATCCGCATAGGGATGAATGGGTTCAGTGACTGGGGGCCTTCCGGCCCGCACCGTACAACCGCCTCGAAACAAAAAAGTGAACTATCTTCTCAAGATTCCCGCCAATCTGCCGATTCAGAACCCGGCGTCGTGCCCTTTTTGATCCATGTCCCCTAGGCTGCTCTCATTCTTCTCCGATCTCGAACGTTCCATTGAGGCCGACCAGCCGTCGTCTCCGGAAGGCGAGTGGAAGACGGTTCGCACGGTCAATTACAGCATCGGCATCGCCAGACTCGAGCTGCGGATGGCACCCGCGGGCGGCGCGGCCGAGCCCAAGGGCACGATCCTCCTCCAGAGCTACGAGCTCGCCGACTCCTCTCCCTGCCTCAAGTGCGCCCTGACGTGGGCCGGCGTGGAGGGAACCGTGACAAGGTCCATCTATTCGAAGCCCGACGTCAACTGGACGACCGAGGCGCGAAAGATCGCTGCCGAGTGGCTGGGGGGTCCCCCGGCGGTCATGGACAGGCCCTCCCTGGTTGCAGAGGCGACGGAGCCCATCTCGCCCGTCGCCGACGGCGTTTCAGCCTGATTGGTCAGGCCGCGGCGTTCAGGCGCGAGTCCGAATTGGAACGGCGCGCCCCATAGACAGGCGCTATCCGAGCGAGCCGAGCGCGCGCCTCCGCCACCTTTCCCAACTCTGATTGGAGCCGCGCAAGGTGCCCGTCTAGGGCCCGCCAGCTCTCGTTGCGCTTCGCGACAAGGGACATGACGCGCGACTTGAGGCCGGCAACGCCGGGCATCGAGGCGAGCCGGGCCAGCTCGTAGACGAGCGGCCCCGCGCGTTCCTGGATCGTGACAGCCCCCTGAAAATCCATTCCGTGCAGGAGGGCGTCCTCGCGCGAGACCAGGTCCTCCAGGGCCGTGAGGAGCCTCCGGGCAGTCTGTGCCGGTTCTTCCATCAGGCCGCGCTCCGCGAATTCTTGGTGCAGGCAGGGTCCTGGCGCCGGAGCATCTCCGCCCAGGCATCGCGGACCTGGCCAAAGAGTTGCTCCACCTCGATGATGGGCCCCTCTTCCTTCTTGATGTTGGCGTCGGCCAGCCGGCTGATATAGTACCGGTAAAGGCGATCCATCTCGCGCGCGAACTGCCCGTCGCCGGCGTTTTGATTGAGCGTCGCCAGGAGCTCGAAGAAGATCCGCTGCGCCTTGAGCACGTGGGTATCGTACTCCTGGAGGCGGCCCTGGTCGTTCGAGGGTCGGGCCAGCGCATTGCGGGCCAGGGCCATGGCCTTGAGCGCCCCGTCATAGAGCATCAGCACCAGCTGACCGGGACTGGCGGTCATCACAGAATTCGTGCGGTAGACCCGCGCGCAATCTTGGGCAACCATGGACAGCCCTTAGATTAGGAATTCACTTCGGTGAGGTCGGGCGAATTCAGGATCGCCTCTCCCACCTTGCGCAGGATCGCAGTCGAAGGATATGACGGGTCGGAAGCCAACGCGCGGGCGCGCGCGACCACTTCAGGCCGGATTTCGGGCTGCGCCGCCAAAGCGTTGCGCAGGGTGGCGGTGTGGTCCGCCGAGAACTGGTCCCTTCCGGGACCCTTTGTGCCGATCGTGGACGCGGGCTGCAGCACGGATTCCGTGCGTAAGGTCCGGTCAGATGAGGACGTGGAATTTATCATGGGCTCTCGTTCTTTGGGACGGTCTGCCGCTGATGGGTACTACAGGGAACGCCGTTGGTTGTTGGAGTCATTATCGTCCGGCCCAGACGCGACTTTAGGGCAATCTTCTCTCGCGCCAGGGGGGGTCAGCGGGGCGGAAGGGTCGAAAGCATCGCGTCGGCCGCGTACGCCGCAAAGCGCCTGGGGCTCTGGAGGGCCGCGGTTGTCAGGTCCACGGGTGGCTGTCCCGATCGGTCCTGCAGGTAATAATGGCGCACGCCGTTCACCACGGAGGGGTCATTGCTCGAAAACGTGTCGTCAAAGCTCCAGATAAGTCGCACGTCCTTGATGGTCGCCAATTTAGCCCTGAATCCGATCGCTATCTGGCCGTAGGGCTGGTACACCGTTATATCCACAAAAAGCACGGCATCAACGGCATATGCATTTGATAGGTTTTCCAGGAAATTGTGGGGAAGCTCCGATGCCGAGGAGAACTCGGGGGCGCCGAACCGGCGTTGGCAGTCCTCGCGGTTCATGGAGACCACCTCGAACCGCGACTGCTTCTGCAGTGCGGCGCGCACGATGTCGTCGAGCGCGGCGGCCGAATCAGGGTCGGCGACCTGGCCTCCGCAGACGGGGAGAACCAAGACGCGCCTCAAGCTCGGGCTCAGCGACTTATCCCGAACGTAGTTCAGCGGCTTGTAGTAGGGTCCGCGGCGGGCCGCATCGATCGGGCCCGGATGAGACGCGCAGCCGGCCACCGCGGCCACAAGGACAACGGCGAACAGCCGGGCGAGGAACGCCCTGGTGCCAGTGGGAAGAATGTGCATGCGTGCGGTGCTGATGAGAGGTGCGCGTTCCACGTCCGACTAAGCGTGAAGCAGCCGTGCGATCCGCGCGTCCATCCAGCAGCGTATGAGATGCCTGAGTCGGGGCTTGTCGTCGAGCCAGGATGCGAACCGCTCGCCGTGGCGCAGGTAGAGCCTGCGGAACCAGGCCGGTGCCTTCTGGAGGAGCCAGAAGCGGAACACCAGCCAGCGCGGGTTGCCGCTGCCGTAGACCGCGCGCGCCACCCAGAATGAGTT
>Ga0265336_10001110_pt1 | contig 12926 bp, 13 predicted proteins | sample 42119metaG_FD_193583 | JGI IMG/M metagenome (GOLD analysis project Ga0265336, IMG submission 193583) | Rhizosphere microbial communities from Carex aquatilis grown in University of Washington, Seatle, WA, United States - 4-21-19 metaG | ecosystem: Host-associated > Plants > Roots > Rhizosphere...
GTTGAACGCACCGCTGCCACCGGCGCGAGATCAGACCAATGGGTATCGAGCCGTGACGATCTGCAGGCGAGACTGTTCATCGAAGACTGCAAGATGTGGGCAAAGATGCTCAATACTGCCGCGCAGGATCTCGGCGAAATCGTGCTGAATGAAAAGGACAAGATCACGGCCTATGTGATCCAGTTCGCCAATGGCCGTCGCATTCATTCCATGAGCTCCAACCCGGATGCGCAAGCCGGTAAGCGCGGAGGCCGCTGCCTGGATGAATTCGCCCTGCATCCTGATCCTCGCAAGCTATGGTCGATCGCATACCCCGGCATCACCTGGGGCGGCTCGATGGAAATCATTTCCACGCATCGGGGATCGCACAACTTTTTCAACCAGCTCATTCGCGAAGTGCGCGAGAACGACAACCCCAAGAACATCAGCCTGCATCGCGTGACATTGCAGGATGCGCTCGATCAGGGGTTTCTCTACAAGCTGCAGCAGATGCTGCCACAGGACCATGAAGTTCAGGACATGAATGAGGCTGCCTATTTCGACTTCATCAGATCCGGGTGCGCCGATGAAGAGAGCTTCCTCCAGGAGTACATGTGCCAGCCGGCCGATGACGATGCGGCCTTCCTGGAATACGACCTGATTGCCAGTTGCGAATATGTGGCCGGAGAGAACTGGGAGTATGACCTTGAGCAACTCACTCAGGCCAAAGGCAGGCTCTATGCCGGTCTCGATATCGGCCGCAAGAGAGACCTCACTGTACTCTGGATCTTCGAGCTGCTGGGCGACGTGCTCTATACCCGCAAGATCGTCGAGCTGAAGAACATGGCCAAGCCTGATCAGGAAGCTATCCTGTGGCCCTACATGGCCCTGATGCAACGTACATGCATCGATAACACCGGCCTCGGCATTGGCTGGACAGATGATGCCAAGCGCAAATTCGGGGAGTATCGCGTCGAGGGCGTAACCTTCACCTCAAAAGTGAAGGAGGCGCTGGCCTATCCGGTACGTGGCCGCATGCAGGACAAGAAGGTGAGAATCCCATACCGGCCAGAGATTCGTTCAGATCTGAGGGCAGTGACGAAGGTCAGCACGGCATCGGGAAATATCCGCTTCACAGCCGAACGATCAGAGAACGGCCACGCAGATAGATTCTGGGCAGGAGCGCTTGGCATCCATGCTGCTGTTAACCCGACCGGTCCGGTGGAAATGCGGATGCTTGGGCGTCAGCGCGCTGTCGGCAGCATCGCTGACTTTATGAGGTAGAGGCCAAATGGAAAAAGAACTTACAAACGAAATCGCCGGAATATCGAAAGATATTTTCAACCCGCCGTTTGGCGTCAATCTTCGGCCTCATGATGACACTCTGCTTTCGCGTGGCGGTGGTAAGGGCCTCAAGATTTATGATGAGATCGAACGCGACCCTCATGCGTTCGCTGTGCTTCAAAAACGTAAGATGGCCGTTGTCGCGTATCCCTGGGAAATTGAATCAGCATCACCCAGTCGCATCGACAAGAAAGCGGCCGACTTCGTCAAAGCGCAATTCAACGCATTCAACTTCGACAAGCTGACTCTGGATCTTCTCGACGCCCTCCTGAAGGGATTTGCAGTCTCTGAAATCATGTGGGCGACTGATGGGTCTCAGATCACCATTGACCACGTTATGCCCCGCGATCAGCGCAGATTCGCCTTTGACTACGATTATCACCTGCGTCTCTTGACCTGGACAAACATGTGGCCAGGCGAGGAAATGCCGGATAAGAAATTCATCGTTCACAGCACTGGCGCCAAGGATGGAAGCCCGTATGGCCTTGGTCTGGGTACGCGCCTGTTCTGGCCAGCATGGTTCAAGAAGCAAGGCATGCAGTTCTGGCTGACTTTCGCCGACAAATTCGGAAGCCCTACAGCTGTGGGCAAGTATCCATCTGGCACATCGCGTGAAGAGCAGAACAATCTGCTCAACGCTATTGGTGCGATCGCTCAGGAATCAGGCGTCATCATTCCTGACAACATGGCCCTGGATCTGCTTGAAGCTGCCCGCTCTGGATCTGGCGATTTCTACGAACGCTTGTGCAAGTACATGGACGATCAGATCTCTGTCGCTGTGCTGGGAGAAAACAGCACGACAAGCGGGAAGTCTGGCGGACTCAACAGCAACCAAGCGAGTGTCCATAACGAAGTGCGCCTTGAGCTTTCAAAAGCTGATGCTGATCTTCTCTCCGGAACTCTCAACAATACCGTGGTCAAGTGGCTTACCGAGTTCAACTTCCCAGGAGCAACACCACCACGGGTATGGCGTCGTGTGTCGCAGCAAGAAGATTTAAAGTCACGTGCTGACCGTGACGTCCTGATTTATAACCTCGGGTTCAAGCCCACGCTTGATTACATTACCGAGACCTATGGGGATGGCTGGGAAGCGCGAGACATGACATCAGCACCTGCACAGCTTCAAGCACCTGGTGGCGGCGGTGCGCCTGGCACTGATCCGGCTTTTGCCGAAGGCTCCCAGGAGCACTTTATGGATTCACTGGTCAATGATGCAGCTGCGCAATGGCAGCCAGTCATGCAGCCGATGCTTGAGCCGATCCAGAAAGCACTGACAGCAGCAATCGCAAAGGGCGAAACCTGCGCCCAGTTCGCAGAAAAACTGCCTATGCTCCTGGATCAGATGGATATTGCCCCGATGGCTGAGAAAACTGCACGTGCTTCCTTCTTTGCGCGTTTGCTGGGTGAAACCGGCGCAGATCTGGAGAAGTAATGGCTGGCGGCCTGAATCCGTTGCCGGGGAATATCCGGCCGCAGCTGCTCCCCGCGAAAGAAGCTGTCGACTATCTGGCCGCGCGCGGTCTTAACCTCACCGAGAGCTTCAACTGGCAAGATGTCTGGCAGGAAGAGCATGCGGCCCAGTTCACCGTATCTAGACTTACCCGTGCAGATCTGCTGGCGGCTGTGCATGAGCAGCTGATGCGCGCCGTCCAGGATGGCATCAGCCTGCAAGAGTTTTCTGACAACCTGGAGCCGCAGCTGCAGGCGGCTGGATGGTGGGGGACGGTTGACCAGGTTGACCCATCAACCGGCGAAACAGTCTCTACCACCTTTGACGCTTCCCGCCTGAAGCTGATCTATGACGTCAACCTCAGCCAGTCCTATGCGGCCGGCCTCTGGAATCGCGTCGAGCGCAACAAAACCACACTCCCGTTCATCTATTACCGCACCATGCGCGATGAGCGTGTGCGTGCTTCTCATCGTGTATGGGATGGCGTGGCGCTTCCAGTGGATGATCCATTCTGGGATACGCATTACCCGCCGAACGGCTGGCGTTGCCGCTGCACGGCCTATGGCATTGATGAAAAGGGTTTACAGCAGATGGAAGGGGCTGGCCTGCCGGTCAAGCTCGATGCGCCGCAGGTCCAGTGGATTGATTACGTCAACAAGCGCACCGGTGAAATCACGCGCACGCCGATCGGCATCGATCCGGGGTTTGCATACAACCCCGGCAAGCAGGCGGCCCGTGCGAGCAATCTGCTCGATGTGGCGGCCAGCAAGATCGAATCCATCCCGGCCCCCATTGCATCAGAGACAGTTCAGGATCTGGTGGCTTCGGAAGCATTCAAGATCTGGTTTGAGCATCCTGAAGGAAACTTCCCATTGGTGATTCTGCCCGAGGCAGATGCAGCGCTAATTGGTGCGCAAACCAAAGTGGGCAAGATGAGTGCCGATACGGCGGCCAAACAGGCTGCTGAGCATCCCGAACTGACAGCCGATGAATATGCTGCAGCGCAGCGAGTAGTAGATGCTCCGTCTGAGATGGTTCAGGATGGCCAGTACAACCTGATCTACATCCTGGAGGAAGCCGATGATGATGCCGGTGGACACGTGTTGGTTGTCAAAGCGACCAAGTCGGGCAATGGGGTATGGGTGACAAGCTACAGGCGTTTAAGCCGGGATGATGCAATGCGTGATCGCGAGATCAGAAGGCTGCTGAAGAAAAGCGGGAATTAGGGAGCAGGCGGTGGGGCCTCCCGCCCGGAAAAATCCGGATACCCCACATGGCGCTCCAGTCTGACGACTGTGCTACGGCCGGGAGAATATCACCGTGTCGCGCCTGCTCAACTGAAAGGATACCACAATGACGATCGGGCTAACTGTCGAAATCCAGGATGGCGAAGTCAGGGACAAACTTGACGCCCTGGAGCAAAGACTTGGAAATCTTGAACCTGTGCTCGATGCCATTGGCGCAAAGCTGGAGTCCAACGTGCGCATCCGCTTCGATCTGCAGCAGGACCCAACAGGCATCGTGTGGTCGCCGCTCAAGCCATCGACGCTCAAGTCGTATCGAAGCAAGTATCCAGAAGGCATTCCGGGCAGCCTACTAGATCGTAGTGGTGGCGCCGGCATGCGCCAGTCGTTGACCTACGTGGTAGAGGATGGGTCGCTATATCTTGGCTTCGGAAAGCCCTATGCGCTGTGGCATGAAACCGGAACGGGTAAAATGGATCGGCGTGGATTGCTTACAGCAGATCCTGATCTTGGGACTCTCGGTGACGGCGATCAGCATGACATCCTGGACATCCTGAACGGATACCTTCAGCAAGTCATCGAATAAATCGCCCTGAGCGATTTTTTATACCGAATGGCTACTACCACCAGAAAAAACAATGCGAATCGTTTTTAACGGGGGTTTAACGGCCTGCGTGAGCATGGTTCGCATGTCTTTCTGAGTGCGATTTGCATCTGACAGGTTGCGCCCCTGTTTTTTGGGTGCTAATCTGAATTTAGTCGCCGCCCATTCTCGGGCGGAAATGCTTCCGCCTTAACTCACTTCATCCGCCTCAGCAAAATGGGCGGCATGAACAAGCCAATCCAAATTTTCAAGACCGGCAAACACACTGCGATGAGCGGTGCGGCGCTGGAATTCTCTGAATCCGACCTGACTGCATCGGCCAAGGCGTACAACCCTGCGTTGCATGAAGCGCCGATCGTCATAGGGCACCCCAGGGCGGATGCACCAGCTTATGGCTGGGTCAAATCCCTGAGCTTTGCAGATGGTCTCGATGCCGAGCCGCACCAGGTTGATCCGCAATTTGCCGAAATGGTCAGTGCCGGACGCTTCAAGAAAGTCTCTGCCAGTTTCTACACCCCCGACTCTCCAACCAACCCTGTGCCAGGCGTTTACTACTTGCGCCATGTTGGCTTTCTTGGTGCCCAGCCTCCCGCTGTAAAAGGCCTGAAGCAAGCCGAGTTTGGCGATGCAGATCAGGGCATCGTCGAGTTTGGCGACTGGGATGATCAACAAAATGCCAGCCTATGGCGTGGAATGCGCGACTGGCTGATCAGTAAGTTTGGCCTCGATGAAGCTGATCGAGCTTTACCAAACTGGGGCATCCAGTCGCTTGCTGATAGTGCCGCGCAATCCGATCCGGACGCAGATGAAAACGTCCCGATCTCTTCATTTTCTGAAACACACCAACCTACGAAAGGGGATGAAATGTCCGCTGAAGAAAAGGCGCGTCTCGCTGCGCTTGAAGAAGAAAACCGCAAGCTCAAGCAGGCTCAGGCAGATTTTGCCGAGGCTGAGAAAAAGCGCAAGGCAGACACGGCGCATGCTGACCATTTGTCGTTCGCCGAATCTCTGGTGAAAGAAGGCAAGCTGCTGCCGGCACATAAAGGCAGCGCTATTGCAGCGCTTGACCTGATTGCTGCTCAGGATGCACCACTCGAATTTGGCGAAGGCGATGCCAAGGGCACGCTGACTGCAGACGGTTTCAAGCAGCTGCTTAAGTCCGTCCCGCAGGCTGTCAATTTCAAGGAAGTCGGCGGTGCTGGCTCCGGTGACGCGAAGACAGTCGATTTCGCCCTCCCTACTGGCTTCACCGTCGATCCGGATCGCATGGCCACCCATCAGAAGGCGGTGGAATACCAGGAGCGCAACAAATGCGATTACGTGACTGCCGTCAAGGCCGTCGAGACCGTTTAACCGGCTGACTTCAAAGTACGCCTATCAACTCTTTTAAAAGGATCAGATCATGGGTCAACAAGCACGTGACATGTTTAACCTCTCCTTCCCCAGCGCGACGGCTGCTATTACGCAGTTCCGTGGCGTTGACTTCTCTGGAGTTCCGATTGCCGTGGCCGGCGCCAAGTGCGCAGGTATTGCGAAGCGCTCGGCTGCAATTGGTCAACCTTTCGAGGCTGTGACGCTCGGTACTGCCATCTGTGAAGCAGGTGCTGCGATTACTGTTGGCCAGCCACTTGCGATGGATGCTACAGGTCGTGTTGTTCCTGCAACCGCATTGCAAATTGCAGCTGGCGCTACTGCGGTGACTTCTGCTGCAGCCAACGGCGCAACTGACCTGACCGGTGGTATCCCGCCGCAATGGGTTGTTGGTGATGCGCTCGAAGCTGCCGCCGCAGCCGGCGCATTTATCGAAGTACTGCTGAGCCGTTAAGCCAGCCGCGCTGCCAATCATTTATTTTAAAAAGGAGTATCACATGTTGAAAAACAAGTTTGTCCAAGTCCTGCTGGCAGTGGCCTTTGCGGCCCTGATGCCGCTGGCGGCCCATGCGGGGATCGTCTCTTACTCTGATCTTTCTCTTATCGGGTTTGCTGGAGTCGTTCTTTCCGATCAGGGCGCCCGCGTCATCGATCCTGTTCTGACAAATATTGCTCAGGGCTATCACAACTCAGATTTCGTCGGCAATTTCCTGTTCCCAAGGGTTCCGGTGCAGGCATCTGGCGGCCAGATCATCGAGTTCGGCAAGGAAGCGTTCTATCAGTACAACCTGCGCCGCGCGCCTGGTGGTCGTACTCAGCGCATCAACTTCGGATATCTGGGCCGAAACTTCGCATTGCTTCAAGACTCGGTTGAAGTGCCAGTGCCACGTGAACACATGCGTGATGCATCGGTCGTCCCTGGTATCGATCTGGGCCGCCGTGCCGTTAATCTTGGTATGCAGGCTGTTACCAAGAGTCTGGAATACGATCAGGCTACGCTGGCAACCAACGCTGCAAACTATGACGCCAACCACAAGCTGGTGCTTGCTGGCGCGACAAAGTGGTCGGCCTCGACTGGCACTCCGACCAATGACATCAACACGGCGCGTGAGGCGATCCGGTCATCGGTTGGTGTTTATCCCAATCTGGCACTCCTCTCGGCAGTGGCGTTCAATGCGGTGATCAATAACCCTAACGTGATCAACCGATTCCAGTACACCAGCTCTGACGTAATTACTGAAGAAATGCTGGCCAAGCTCTGGAATATCGACAAGGTTGTGGTCGGCAAGGCCATCACCATGACGGATGCCAACGTGGCCAGTGATATGTGGGGCAATAACGCAATCCTGGCATTCACCAACCTTGGCAGCCAGAACGCAGAAGAGCCTTCCTACGGTTACACCTATACGATGGATGGTAATCCTCTTGTTGAGCAGTCCTACTGGGACCCGGCAACCAAGAGCTGGGTGTATCCAGTGAACTTCGAACGTGTTCCGGTCCAGTCTGGTATCACCTCAGGCTTCTTGCTTCAGAGCCCGGCTTAACCATCGACTAACCAGAATGGAGGGGCTTCTGGCCCCTCCCTTTACGAGGATTCAACATGAAAAACTACACTGTCATTACCCCGGTCAAGGATGCCGCCGGCATTCACCAGGCTGGAGAAGTGATCGAGCTTTCCGACAAGGATGGTGCAGAACTGCTTGGGCTCGGTGCAGTGGCTGAGTCGACCGTCCCGGTTGCTCCGATCGTCCCGCAATCCCCAGTGGATGAAACTGTCCGTCTGGATGCGATCAAGGCCGCGATCGTTGCGCTCGATAAGAACAACGCCGACCTGTGGCTGAAGGATGGCAAGCCATCCACCGATGCCATTGCTGCTATCACGGGCTGGCTAGTGACTGCCGGCGACCGGAACACTGCATGGACAGCGCTGCAGCCTGCTTAACCCATGACCTACGCATCCCAACAAGATCTGATCGACCGTTTCAGCCAGGATGAAATCCTGCAGCTGGCAGATCGTAACAATGATGGCGTTATAGATGCGACGGTCGTGGCTCGTGCTTTGTCTGACGCGGATTCCAAAATAAACGCCTATCTGGAATCGGTATATTCCTTGCCGCTGGTCACAGTGCCTCCGGTACTGGTCAGTCTGGCGGCAGACATGGCGCGCTATCTGCTGTATGACACCCGGCCAAACGATCAGGTGAGGCTGCGTTATACGGATGCGCTAGCCTTTTTGGATGGTGTGGCCACGGGGAAGCGCTCGCTCGGAATCGATGCAAACAATCAGCCTGAAGCTGTGGCTGGCGGTGTCAGCATATTTGCGAATGATCGCGTGTTTAGCAGCGACACCTTGGCGGATTACTGATGGATCTAGAACTTGTAATCACGCAGCTTTCGGCACTCAAGACGGCAAAAACAATTGCCGTGCTTGGGGGCGCTGCTGATCTGTCCTCGGCGCAGATCGATGCCAATAATACATTCCCAGTCGCGTATGTCATCCCTCTGGCTGATCGTGCCGGCAGCAACTCATCTGGCACCACATTTGTGAGGCAACGGGTAGAAACGAGATTTGGAGTACTGCTCGGTGTTAAGAGCCTCAAGGATGCGGTTTCGCGCCAAAACCTGAACAATTTGACGCCAGTCAGGAAAGCAATTCAGAGCGCATTGATTGGCTGGATGCCTGCCGGATCTGATGATCTGGTGACCTACGGCTCGGGGAAGTTATTGAAGATTCAAGATGGCGTTCTGTGGTGGCAGGACGAATTCATAACGGCGTTTTATTTGAGGAGTCAGTAATGCCAAGAGATCAATACCACGGCATGGGCGGCAGCTATACCGTCGATCCGGATGCCCAGGAGCGCGTGCTGGTTCATCGCACAGTGATGCCTGGTGAAGATGAATTGCCTGCTGCTGCCGTTGCTTCTGAAGAAGCCGCTCCGGCCCCTGGTCGTAAGTCAAAGGAGAAATAATCCATGTTGCGTTTACAGATCACATCGCTCCTGGCCAAGATCGAAAGCACCTACGGCACCGATCCTGCACCAACAGGTGCAGCCAATGCCATTCTCTTGACTGGCAAACCCGCACTGACGCCAATCGAGGCCGTCAACGTGCAGCGCGGCATCATCCGCCCTTATTTCGGAAATGCTGATGTACTGCCCAGCTCGATCTACGCGAAGCTCGACTTTGAAGTCGAAATCGCCGGGTCAGGTACCGCAGGCGTTGCGCCGGCATGGGGGCCTTTGATGCGTGCCTGCGGCTTGTCTGAAACCATCACTGCGGCTGCCATTACTGGCACCGGGCAGGCTGGCAGTACGACGACAAGCATGGTACTCGCTGCGGGCGCTTCAGCTGTCGATGACTTCTACGACGGCATGCCGATCAGCATCACTGCTGGTACAGGCAATGGCCAGACCGGCGTGATCGTGGACTATAACGGCACGACCAAGACTGCCACCCTGGCGTCTGCCTGGGCGTTGGCCACGGACGCAACCAGCCAGTACAGCATCGGCGCGAATGTCGCCTATCGCCCGATCTCACAAAACTTCGAGTCAGTCTCGATGTATTTCAACATCGATGGCGTATTGCACAAGATGACCGGCGTGCGCGGAAATGTCTCGGTCAACACTGCGGTCGACCAGATCCCGACTTTCAAATTCAGCATGGCCGGCTTGTTCAATACCGTCGCTGATTCTGCCTCTCCAACGGCCGTATTTACAGGCTGGACGAAGCCACTGCCGGTCAACAAGTTGAACACGCCTCTATTGACGCTTCAGGGCTTTGCAACAGCCGCCCTGGAATCGATGAGTATCGACATGGCTAATGCCGTGACGCACTACTCTCTGGTCGGTGGCACCGAGCAGATCATCGTGACAGATCGTAAGCCCAAGGGCCAGATCAGCATGGAAGCGGTCAACGTTGGCACTAAGGACTGGTGGACGGCTGCCAAGAATGCTCTTCTCGGTCCATTCGCCATGCAACACGGCACCGTCGCCGGCAACAAGGTGCAATTCACCGCGCCTGCCATGCAAATCGAAGCCCCAAAGTACGGCGACAAAAACAACATCGCGATGCTGCAGGCCGGTCTGGTACCAACTCCTGTCAGTGGCAACGACGAAATCGCAATCGTGACTTTCTAAGGATAGAAAATGTTTTCAATCGACGTAAAAAATACATTCAAGGCAAAGGTTGCATTCACGCTACCAGGTGATGCTGCTCCGATCACCGCTGAATTCACTGCCGAATTCAAACGCCTGCCGCAATCGCGCCTGGACGATATGTATGGCAAGCCAAAAACGGTCAGCGATAGCGACCTGGTGCATGAAGTCGTCGTGGGCTGGGATGGTGTGACGGATGCTATCGGCGAGCCGCTGCCATTCTCCCAGGAGAACCTTGAACGCCTGATCGCCATTAACGGTGTGCGCAGCGCGCTGTCGTCCACGTTCGTGCGCGAGTCATTCAATGCAGGGTCACTGGTAAAAAACTAGCAGACGCCGCCCGCTACTGGGCGGCAATCAAGCCCAAGACAGACCCTGGGCGAATCAAGCGCGAAGAGGATCTCCGGGCGCTTGGAATGGAGGAGGAAGCGATAAAGAAGATGCTCGGTCCAGAACAAAAGGATACCGAGCATTTTCTTGTGGCTCCTGAGAACTGGACGACTGTAGAAGTATTCCTGGCACTCAGGACGCAGTGGCGATGGCTGGCAGGAATGGGTGGTGCATTCAGAGCGGGCTTGGACTACGCCGCAGTTGAAAGCTTTTTGAGGCTGTTAAAAGTCAAGGATCGATCAAGAGTGTTTAACGGTGTGATGATCATGGAGAAAGCTGCAATGGAGTATTGGAATGAGCAATGATATCCAGTTCGGCATTCGCATCACTGGCGACAGTACCGCTGCTGCCAACGCGATCAAATCGACACGCGACGAACTTGATAAGCTGAATTCATCTGGCAGCAAGATGGCCAGCCAGTACACCGGCCTGACGACTGCCTCTGAAAAAGCAGCTGCAGCCGCAAAGCAGCAAACCAGTGAACTGGGCAAGCTCGATGCGCAACTCACCTCTCTCCTGTCACGGCTCGACCCGGTCTATAACGCCACGATGCGCGTTGACTCTGCCAATGAGCTGCTGCACAACGGGCTGAAGGAAGGGCTCATTACCCAAACGCAGTATGAATCCGCACTGGGCCAGCTTGAGCATCAGTATGGTGCCGTTGCGGCCAGCGCTGAAAAAAGCGCCTTTGCGACTGCCGGTGCACGTCGTGAGCTAATCGTGCTTGGCCATGAGGCTGTGCAGGGCAACTTCTCAAGAATTCCAGGCAGTTTCATGGTTCTGGCCGAACGATTGGGCGGCCTCGGCGGCTTGATCTCGCCGCTTGCAATCGGAATTACGGCCATTGGCGCAGCCGTCATTGGCGGTGTCTATGCATGGGAGAAGTGGAGTTATTCAGCCCATGATGCAGCCCAGAAAGCACTTGATGATTTCCGTCAGTTTGAGGATGAGTTCGATAAAGCGAACAAAAAACTGGAGGATTACCAGAAGAAGCTTGGCGAAATGAGTCACATGCAGCTGAGCATCGAGATCGATGTTAAGCAGGCAGAGCTGGACAAGTTGACCAGGTTGCAAAAATCCCTTCTCAATGAAGATGGCGGACTCAAGGGAAACCTGAATCCGTTCAATCCAATGGGAAACAAGAAAGAGTATGACGATCTGGCCAAGCAGATCGGGAATGTTCAAAAGGAAATCAACAGCGCCAACGGTGCCATGACCAACCTTGTCGAGAACGGCGGCAAGGAATTCAAGAGCTTCATGGGCGACACCTCGTACATGTCGAAGGCGCAGCAGAAACTGCATGATCTGACTGTTGCTGCCGATGATTACAGAAAAGCATGGATGGCCGCCAGTGATGATACTCAGCGCGCATCTGCGCTTGATCGATTCAAGCAGGCCGAGACCAACATCAATGATCGCTACAAGCCCAAGGAAAAGAAGGGTCGTAATGTTGATCGTGAGTCTGATGCGACCGTAAAGTCATACGCCGAAGAATGGGGAAGCCTGAACAAGATTCTCGATGGAACCAAGCAGCTGTCAGATGCAGAGAAGGTTCTGCGCGATGTTGAAAACGGGCGTTATGACTCGCTCTTGCCCTGGCAGCGTGAGCAGCTCGCCAATCTGGCCCTTGATGTCAAAACGATGCAGGACGAAGTTGAATGGCAAAAACGCCTCTCCGATGCGACTGATCGAGAAATCGAGCAAGACAACCAGGTGGCGGCTGCCGAAAAGGCCATCAACGATGCGCGCGATAAATATGCCAGCGATCTGGCCGCAGCTCAGCTGAAGGAGGAAGAAGATCTGAATGTCGCCCTGATCAAGGATGACACCAAACGTGCCAAGGCCCAGATCGATCTGGCGTATCAGCGCAAGATCGCCGAGATTCAGGCCAATACCGATATCGGTGATTCGCAGGATGCCCTGCTGGCTGATGCCCAGAGAGTCCATGATCTGCAGATACAGGAAGTCGATTCCAAGATGTACAACACTAAGGATATCGGCAAGCAGCTCGGTTTGACGTTCGAAAGTGCTTTTGAAAAAGCAGTAACCGGTGGCCAGAAATTCTCGCAAGTCCTGCAAGGTCTGGCGCAGGACATCGAAAAACTGATTCTGCGCAAGACCGTGACAGATCCCTTGATGCAGGGCGTCGGCAATTGGATAGACAGCCTCAACATTGGCAGCCTGATCTCGGCCAATGCTGCTGGCGGTGTTTACTCCGGTGCCGGCATCGGCGCGTATTCCGGCCAGATTGTCAGCAGCCCTACTGTGTTTCCATTCGCCAACGGCATCGGCCTGATGGGTGAGGCTGGTCCCGAGGCGATCATGCCGCTGAAGCGTGGTGCTGATGGCAAGCTGGGTGTTGCTGCAAGCGATGTAGGATCTTCAACTCA
>Ga0265336_10001119_pt1 | contig 12859 bp, 15 predicted proteins | sample 42119metaG_FD_193583 | JGI IMG/M metagenome (GOLD analysis project Ga0265336, IMG submission 193583) | Rhizosphere microbial communities from Carex aquatilis grown in University of Washington, Seatle, WA, United States - 4-21-19 metaG | ecosystem: Host-associated > Plants > Roots > Rhizosphere...
GGGCGGCCTCGGCCCACGTCACCATGATGCGGAACCTCGGCCTGACCTTCGGGGAGCTGTTCTGGTACCAGCGGTTGGCCGAGGCCTGCCAGCGCGACGGACGGTGGGACTTCCTGTTCGTCGCCGTTCCCCTGTGGGTCCCCGGCGGCAGCGGGTCGCCGTCCTGCGCCATCGCCATCCGCTGACCGGCCACCCTACGCCGTCGAATTTCTGGAGAACTCCGGTTCCGGAGACGGACGTTGCCTACCGGGGGACAGTGACCGTTCGCCAGTCGACCCCCTCGGCGTCCAGCACGCCGGGCAGGACGCCGGCGGTGGTGCCCGGCGACAGCCACAACGTGGCGGCCAGGAGCTGCCCGACGACCACCGCCTCGAGGTTCAACAGGTTGAGGCTGGGATACCGGCCGGCGAGTCTCGCCATGGCCGGCACCGTCAGGCGGGGGTCCGGCAGGGCCAGGTCATCGCGCAGCTCGAGGAGGCTGAGGATGGCGCGCCCCTGATCTTGGGTACCGACCTGGGCGAACGGGCCGGAAAGATGGCCACCGGCTCCGAGAACGGCGGCGCGACAGGCGCGGTAATACCAGTAGGTCGTCGTGTGCAGCTCGGCGCCCGGTCCAAGAGATCCGACCAACAGCTCTTCGATCAGCAGGCGGTCGTCGAGGACGACGACCTCGGGTCCCACCGGCGGCTACTGGTCGGCGAGGTCCGGGTCGTCGAGGGCCGACAGACCGGCGGCGTAACGGTCTTGCAGCACGCGTCGAAGCTCCATGCGAGCGGCGTCGGCTCCCCCCGGGACGACGAGGGCGGCATCGCCAAGGTCGATGAAGCCGACTTCGCCGCCATGGTCGATTCCCCAGCGATGGCGGAGGTCGGCGGGAAGGCTGGCTTGGCCTCGATGGGACACCTTGACGGTCGTCGTTGCGGGCATGGGATGCATTGTAACTGAGGCTCAGGTACAAGGCGTTCCGCTCGATCGGCGTCCCCTCCCCACCACTTCTGTGAGAGCCGGGCTTCTGGTAGCGGGCAACCCGCTCATTGACTACAATGATCAAGAGAATTGATTCGGAGCTCGGGCCGTCGCGGCGACGCGGACCGGAGGGAGGGTGCCGTGGCAGTGGCAGACATCACGTTCGATCCGGCGGACCCGGCGTTCTTCGAGGACCCGTACCCCACCTACCGGCGGCTCCGCGACGAGGCGCCGGTCTACAAGGTCGAGAACGCCGAGCCGAAGGTGTGGCCCCACTACTGGGTCATCAGCCGGGCGGCCGACGTCGACGCCGCGGCCTCGGACTGGCGGACCTTCTCGTCGGCCACCGGGACGCTCATCGACATCGACGTCAGCCTCCTCCCGCTGAACATGTTCAACATGGACCCGCCGCGGCACGACACCCTCCGCCGCACCCTCAGCCGGGTCATGACCCCCAGCCGGGTGGCCGGCCTCGAACCGTTCATCCGGCAGCACGCCCTGGGCCTGATCGACCGGTTCAGGGCGTCGGGCTCGGCCGACGCCACCACCGACTTCGCCCAGCTCATCCCGAGCTCGGTCGTCTGCGAGCTGATGGACCTGCCCCGGCAGGACCAGATGAAGTTCCTGGCCTGGAACCTCGCCACCATCGGCGGGGCCGACTTCACCAGCCCGGAGGCCCTGCAGGCGTACGCAGAGATGGAGGAGTACTGGTCGGACCTCGTCGCCGAGCGCAAGGAGCACCGGGGCGCCGACCTGATCTCGGAGATCTACCACGCCAAGGTCGAGGACGACGCCGACCTCACCGACGAGGAGATCTCCGGGTTCTGCTCCCTGCTCCACGACGCCTCCCAGAACACCACCATCAACATGATCGCCAACGCCGTCATCGTCCTGGCCCGCCACCCCGACCAGCGCCGCACGCTGGCGGCCCATCCCGAGCGCTGGCCCGCCGCCGTCGAGGAGCTGCTCCGGTACGTCTCCCCCGTCCAGGGCCTCTGCCGCAGCACCACCCGCGACGTCGAGGTCAGTGGCACCGTCATCCCCGAGGGCGACCAGGTCCTCTTGCTGTACGGGTCCGCCAACCACGACGAGTCGGTCTTCGCCGACCCCGACCGGCTCGACCTCGACCGCAACGCCAAGGCCCACTGGACCTTCGGCCACGGGATCCACTACTGCCTCGGGGCGGCGGTGGCCAAGCTCGAGACCAGGGTGGCGCTCGAGTGCCTGGTGTCCTCACTCGGGGACTGGGAAGTGGACGAGGCCGGGATCGAGCGCTCGGCCCTCGTCCCCACCCGGGGGGTCCTGCACACCCCGATCACCTTCGAGCCGGTCACGGCTTGATGGGGATCCTCGTCATCGGTCAAGACGACCCACCCACCCGGCAGCTGCAAGGCGCCCTCGCCGCCGACCACCTCCTGGCCTTTCCGGCTCTCGCCGCCCCCGGCGACTCCTGGGCGTGGGGTTGGCGGGACGACCTGGAGCGGTGGGAGCGGCAGGCCGCCGAGCTCGGCCGGTTCGACTCGGTGGTGGTCTGCTGTTGGGACGCCGTCGAGGTGGCCGTCCAGTTCGTCGACCTCTCACCCCGGGCCTGGCTGGAGCACCTCGAGCGTCGGTTGGCCCTGTGGATGATCGCCGCCAAGGTGGGTGTGGGCCGTTGCGCCGACGGCGGGTCCCTGGTCATGGTGGTCGAGCGACCGGCCGCCCTGGACACCCTCGGCCGTTCCGCCCTCGTCGGCGCGGCCGAAGGCGTCCTCAGCCTGAGCCGGTGCATGGCCGCCTCGGAAGGACGCCGAGGGGTTCGGGTCAACGCCGTGGCCACCGAGCTGTGGACCGTCCCCGACGAGTTGCTCGGGCCGGCACCAGCGCTCACGTCCTTCCCCGGGCGCGTCGACGCCGAGGTCGCCGGAGCCGTCCGGATGCTGCTCTCGGACGACGCCGTCGGGGTCACCGGGTCGGTGTCGACCCCGGACGGGGGCCGGGCCGCGTGACCCCGGATCCCCCGTCCAAGACAGATCCCCCGTCCAAGACCATCCTGATCAGCGGCGCCTCCGGCGGCGTGGGCCGCGGCATCGCCGTCGCCTGCGGGGAGGCCGGTTGGACCGTCTGGCTGGCGGCCCGCCGCCGGCCGGAGGGCGATGCCGTAGCCGCCGAGGTCGACCGGGCCGGCGGGACCGGACGGTTCGTCGCCTGCGACGTGGCCGACGCCGACTCCGTGCAAGCCGCCGTGGACACCGTCATCGAGGAGTCCGGCCGTCTCGACGGCCTCGTCCACAACGCCACCAGCGGGTACTCCTCGATCCCCCGGTCGATCGGCGACGTCGACCTGGACGAGATCGAAGACCAGGTCGCCGTCAACCTGCGTGGCCTCTACCTGCTCGGGACCGCCGCCTTCGAGCAGCTCCGCCTGGCCGGTGGCTCGGTGGTGGTGCTCACCTCCGAGGCCGGGTTCGAGGGCAAGCCGCTGCTCCCGGCCTACGCCGTAGCCAAGGCGGCCCAGCGCGGGATCGTGCGCGTGCTGGCCCGCGAGTGGGGATCGTCGGGGATCCGGGTGAACTGCGTCGCTCCGCTTTCGTCCAGCCCGGCCATGGACCGGTACTTCGAGGACCCCGTCAACAAGGCCCGGGTCCTCGGCCGGATCCCCCTGGGCCGCCTCGGCGATCCCCACGCCGACATCGGCCCGGCCGTCCGGTTCCTCCTGTCCGACGACGCCCGCTTCGTCACCGGGCAGACCGTCATGATCGACGGGGGGAGCTGCCCCATCACGTGAGCGCCCGCCGCCCGGTCCACGCCGCCCCGGTCCACGCCGCGTCCGGTGGACGCCGGCGGGATCTCAATCAATCATTGACATTAATGACACCCGGCGCGAGCATGGCCGCCGGTCCAACCGAGAGGCCCGCCGGTTCGACCGGGCGGACAGACCCGAAGGAGCCGACATGACCCTGGACGCCGAGTACGCGTTCGACCCGGCCGACGCGACGAAGGCCAAGAACCTCGACTTCCTGGCCAAGATCCGGGAGGACAAGGGCGTGGTCCGGCCGGTGGACGGCTTCGTGGTGTCCACCCGGTACGAGGCCACGGCCAAGGCGTTCCGGGACAATCGCCACTTCTCCTCGGCCGGCGACATGCGGGCCCCCGGCGTGGAGGTGCCCGAGGAGGAGTGCTTCCTCGGCGAGCTCGACCCGCCGGTCCACCCGAAGATCCGGCGGATCCTGATCCGGTCCTTCACGCCCCAGACCGCGGCGGCCGCCGAGGACTGGACCCGCGCCCTCGTCCGTCGCCGGCTGGCGGCCATCGAGGAGCAGGGTGGGGGCGACCTGATGGACACATTCGCCATCCCCCTCCCCGGGTCCGTCTCCGCCCATGTCCTCGGCATCCCCGACGATCTCCACGACCAGATGATGACGTGGTGCAACGAGGTCCTCCACAGCACCTGGGTGCCCACCGGCCGGACCGAGCTCGGCGTCGGGGTCGAGAAGTCGTTCCCCGAGCTGTCGGCGGCGGTGGACCGGCTGATCGCCGAGCGACAGGGCCAGGAGACGACCGACCTCCTCGGCCTCATGGTCAACACGGTCAACGACGACGGGTGGCGGATCGCCCACGACCACGTCCGGACGCTGACCATCAACATCCTGGCCGGCTCCCTCTCGGCGAGCTACCTCCTCGGCAACCTGATGTACCGGTACCTCACCGACGACGGGTTCGTCGAGACCATCGCCGCCGACCGCGGCCTCATCCCGGCGGCCGTGACCGAGTCGCTCCGCCTCGAGGCCCCCGTCCAGTTCATGTTCCGCCACGCCACCTCCGAGGTGGAGGTGGGTGGCTGCCCGGTGCACACCGGGGAGAACATCCTCTTGAACATCGCCGCCGCCAACCGCGACGGCCGGGCCTACCCCGACCCCGACGCCTTCCGCCTCGACCGCGAGGGCCAGCCCGAGCACTTGTCCTTCGGCCTCGGCCCCCACCTCTGTGTGGGCAACCACCTCACCAACATGGTGGGCCAGGTCGTCCTCGAAGAGCTCGTGGACCGCTTCCCGAAGGGCCGCCTCCGCCTCCTTGACGACTTCGAGTGGGCCTGCGTCGACCACATGCTCGAGTACGGGCCCGAACACCTCCCCGTCACCGTGGCGAGCCGGGTCGCCACCGCCTGACCACCCGCCGCCCGGCCGGGCAGTGCCGCCAGGCCGTCGACCCCCGCCGCCCCGCTGCCCTGCCGGTTCGTCCTGGTCGGGCGATCCCGGCACTAGGGTGAGCACGACCCGTCACCTGCCCGCCGGTCACAGAAAGGCCGTCCATGGCATCGAAGGCGCCCCGACCCGCAACAAGAGCCCAGCTTCGCCAACCCCGGCTGGCGGACATCGTCGCCAAGTCGTTGCGGGACCGCATCATCTCCGGCGAGATCGCCGACGGCTCGTCGCTCCCGACCCTTGACCGGCTGGTGACCGAGTTCGGGGTCAGCGCCCCTTCCATCCGGGAGGCGCTGCGGATCCTGGAGAGCGAGGGCCTCATCAGCGTCCGGCGGGGCCACGTCGGCGGGGCGGTGACGCACGTCCCGAAGCCGGCCACCGTTGCCTACGCCATCGGCATCATCCTGCAGTCCCGCCAGACCCAGGTGGCCGACCTCGAGACGGCCCTCGTCGGCCTCGAACCGCTCTGCGCCGGCTTCTGTGCCCGACGTCCCGACCGGGCGGAGACGGTGGTCCCCGAGCTCCGGGCCACCTGCGAGCACGCCCGTGAGACCATCGACGATCCGATGGAGTTCGGCCGGGAGATGCGCCGGTTCCACCGCGTGCTGGTGCGCGGCTGTGGCAACGAGACGCTCGGGGTGGTGGTGGGGGCGCTCGAGTGGCTGTGGGGACGCCAGCGCGACACCTGGGCCCACCGGATCACCGCCGCCGAGGGCGCCCCTGGCCTCGCCACCCGGAGTGCCGGCCTGCGGAGCCACGAGGTCATCGTCGACGCCATCGAGCGGGGCAAGGTCGAGCTGGCCGAACAGCTGGTCCGGGACCACGTGGTCGAACCCGACGTCTACGCCGTGACGGACCGCCAGATCGTCGAGATCACCGAGATCCCGCCGGGTTCGGTCAACGCCGCCGCCGGGGTGTCGGAGGCCTAGTACCGCCAGTCGAACCACGGTCAGTCGAACCGCGGCGCCACCTCTTCGGTGAACCACCGGATCTGGGCCAACAGGTCGCCCACCCCGCGGCCGTCGACGCCGCTGGCGAAGCGCAGGGTGAAGTGGTCGACCCCGGCGGCGACGAAGGCGGCCACGTCGTCGGCGACCAGGTCGGGCGTACCCACGAACCGCGGCCGGCCGTCGGCGGCCGTCGGGATGGGCGGGGCGTAGGAGAAGTCGTCCGGGATGTCCGGGACCTCGTCCCAGGTGCCCGTGGTGTAGGTCGCCGGGTTGGCGTCGAGCAGGGTCGTCACGGCGCAGCTGTAGGAGAACGTGAACGGCGAGCCGGCCGTCCGCTGGGCCAAGATCTGCTGGCGGGCGGCAGCGTAGCCGTCGGGGGTGGGGAACAGCGGGTGCCACCCGTTGCCCCGGGTGGCCGCCCGCCGGAGCGCCCGGGCGCCGTTGCCGCCGACCCACAGTGGCATCGGTCGCTGGGTCGGGGCCGGCCCGAACACCGCGTCGTCGAACGAGAAGTGCGTCCCGTGGTATTCGAGGATGTCGTCCCCGCCGTTCCACAGCCGGTCCAACACGTCGAGGAACTCGTCGGTCCTCGACCCCCGCTCAGCCGGGTCCAGGCCCAAGATGGCGAACTCGCCTCGCAGGTAGCCGACGCCGACGCCCAGGACCAGGCGGCCGCCGGAGAGGTGGTCGGCGGAGGCCACCATCTTGGCCACCAGGGCGGGGTGCCGGTAGGGGGCCACCAGGACGTCGGTGCCGAACCGGAGCTGGCTGGTGTGGCCCAGGCCGAAGCAGCAGGCGGCGAGAGGATCGACCCAGTCCGGATGGGTCAGGTGGGCGGCGTAGCCCGGCAGGACCACGTGGTCGCCGAACCAGACGTCGGCATAGCCCAGCGCTTCGCCGGCCTGCAGCAGGTCGACGAAGGCGGCCGGGTCGGTGAACGGGGGGATGCTGGGGATGACGTAACCGAAGGTGGGCATCAGTTTCTCTTCAGTACCGAGATGTCGCCGATGTTCATGTCGACCTGGAGCTCCCGCTCGGCCATCCGCCAGCCTTGTGCGGTCCGGACCCACCGGTCGTGGTAGACGCCGAAGGTCTCGAAGGTCCGGTCGGCCAGCTCGTCGGCCCCCCGGTGAAAGGCCCGAACCCGGGTGTCGGAGGTGGCCGTGTCGCCGTCGACGGCGATGTCGTAGTTGCCCAGGAAGTGCTGGGACGGCCCGCAGCCGCCGAGATGGGCCAGCAGGTTGTTCTCGAGCAGGGCCTCCAGGCCCCTCTGCCCGTAGATAAGGCCGTCAGGCAGCAGTACCTCGTCGAGATGGTCCCAGTCTCGGGCGTCGTACAGGGCGCCCAGCCGATTGAGGGCGCCGACGATGGCCAGCCAGTCCTCGAAGGTCGGGGTGCTCACGGGTTTTCTCCTTTCTCGACCCTGCCCATTTCGACGGGGCCCAGCCCGAGCCGCCGCAGGTCGGCCACGTGGGGGAGATGGCTGCCGACGCCGCCGTCGACGCACAGCAGCTGCCCGGTGACGAAGGCGGCCCGGTCGGAGGCGAGGAAGGCGATGACCGCCGCCACGTCCTCGGGCCGTCCCAGGCGGGGGAGGAGGCACTGGGCCTCCATGGCGGCCACCGTCTCGGGGGTGAGGTTGGCCAGGAACGTCGGCCCGGCGATGGCGGCGGGGGAGACGGTGTTGGCCCGGATCCCCTGCTTGCCGTAAGCGGTGGCGATGGAGCGGGTGAGGCTGTTCACCCCGGCCTTGGCGGCGGCGTAGGCGCTGAGCCCCAGGTCGCCGCCGAGCGAGGAGTTGGACGACACGTTCACGATGGCCCCGCCGCCGCCCTCCACCATCACCGGGAGCACGTGCTTGCAGGTCAGCATGGTCCCGGTCAGGTCGACGGCCACCGTACGGTCCCAGACCCCGAGCTCCATGTCGGCCACGGCCCCGTCCCGGGCCTGGTGGGCCCGGTCGGTGAGGGCGGCCACGTTGGCCAGGATCCCCACCGGGCCGCACTGGCGGACCACCTCGCCGACCATCGCCACCACGGCGGCCTCGTCGGCCACGTCGACCCGGAAAGCCCGAGCGTGCCCGCCGGCTGCCTTGACGGCCCCTGTGGCCCCGACGACGGCGGCCGCCCGGCGGGCCCCGTCCAGGTCGATGTCGGCCACGGCCACGAGGGCCCCGGCGGCGGCGAGCGCCTGGGCCGTGGCCAGCCCGATACCGGAGGCGCCGCCGGTGACCACCGCCACCCGGCCCGCCAACTCCCATCGGCCCACGTCCGATCGATTGGGCCCCGTCGCCGGGCCGAGGGAACCAGCGGTCACCGGTTACCGGCCGTCGAGGTGCAGCAACGTGGCGGTGTTCGTGCGGGAGATCAGTTCGACCTCCCCATCGGTCAGCCCGGCCCCGTCCAAGAAGTGGGCCGGCTCGTCGTGGCCTTCGGGATGGGGGTAGTCGGAGCCCAGCAGTACCCGGTCGGCCCCGATGAGGTCGACCAGGCCCCGGATGTCGTCGTCGTCGTTGGGGGCCACCGAGATGTGATGGCGGAAGACGTCGCTCGGCGGATCCTCCACCCGACCGCCCAGCCAGTCGCCGTACATGCCGGTGCGGACGCCCTTGTCGATGACCCGCAGCAGGTACGGCACCCAGGCCGAGCTGTTCTCGATGCTCATGACCTGTAGGCCCGGGTGCCGCCCGAACACGTTGTGGAGGACGAAGGCGGCCAGGGTGTCCATGATGGCCCGCTCGAAGAACGCCGCCCGCTGGAACGGGGACTGGGCGTGGGCCGGGGGTCGGGCCCGCTCGCCCCAGGCGACCGAGTACAGCTGGTTGTAGCCGGACTCCGCCCCGTGGAAGGCCACTGGGACCCCGGCCTCGGCGCACCGGGCCCAGATGGGGTCGAAGTAGGGGTCGCCCGGCGACCGGCCGCCGACCGGACCGAACAGGACGGCAATGGCCCGGGCCCCCCGGGCCAGCAGGGAGTCGAGCTCGGCGACCGCCGCCTCCCGGTCGACCAGGGTGAGCCACGGGGCCCCGAAGATCTGTTCCTCGTAGGCGAAGCCCCAGTCGTCCTCCAGCCACCGGTTGAAGGCGTGGAGGTTGGCCACGCAGGTCGCCGGATCGTCGCGTAGCTGCACCTCCACCCCGAGGGCCAGGCTCGGCCACAGCAGGCAGGCCTGTACGCCGGCCTTGGCCATCCAGGCCAGGCGGGCCTCCCGCCGGGCGAAGTGCGGCACCTCGCCCGGGGACAGGAGCTCGTCCTCGGGGAGCGGCTGGTACCGGCCGTCCTTGTCGTGCCGCCAGGCCCCCGGCCGTCCCATCCGGTCCACCGGGGTCCGGGCCAGGTAGTAGAGGGGCTCGTCCCCGATGTACGGCCGCCCGTCGTCGTCACCGCCGCGCCGGATGTGCAGCGCCCGGTCGGCGAAGCGGGGATCCAGATGGCGGGTGAAGGCGTCGTCGGGCTCGAAGTAGTGGTTGTCCGCGTCGACGATCCCGTCCGTGGCCATTGCTCCGCACCTCCATCTCGCCAACCTCTCCAACATATATCAATCATTGACAAAGATGGCCCGAGTGGATTATGTTGCAGCTCGTTGACGGTCCCGTGACTGCTGGCGTTGTCCGGCGAACGGGGGCGAGGGAAGAGGGGGCGACGGCGGCGGATGGCGTTCCGCTGGCGGTCTCGAGGGGCCCGGCCCAGTGGCCGGCGACGTGAGGAGAACGATGAAGCGAGGACAGTGGGTCAAGGGCGCCGGCAAGGCGGCGGCCGCCGGGACCGCCCTGGTCGGGATGGTCGGGCTCGGCGTGGGGGGTCTGGCGGCGACGGCGGGGGCGGCGAAGACGGGCGACTCCGTGACCAAGATCGCCGGCCTGAAGCTGTCGAAGCCGATCAGCCTGGGCTTCCTCTGGGAGATCCAGGGGGAGAGTGAGATCGCCACCAGCCAGTACCAGCAGGGGGCGACCATGGCGGTCAACGAGATCAACGCCGGGGGCGGCGTCGGCGGCCAGAAGGTGACCTGGTTCCGCCAGACCCTGCCGCCGCTCACACTGCAGAAGACCGTCTCGGACTTCGTCCAGGCGGCCGGCCAGCACCCGACGGCCATGATCGGCGTGGCAAGCCCGACACAGGCGACGACCTTGGCGGCGGACATCACCAACGCCAAGACCCCGGTGTTCATCACCGACGTCGGCGGCCCGACAGACATCTGGGGGGGCAAGGGATCCTCCGCCTACTCGTGGTTCCTGGGCAACGACACAACAGAGCTCGTGACAGCGGCCCTCACCTACGACGTGAAGACGCTGCACCTGAAGAAGATCGGGCTCTTTGGCGGCAACGACGCCTACGGCAGCAACGGCGTGAAGAAGGCCACCGCCGTCTTGAAGGCCAACGGGTTGACGCCGTACGCCGTGGAGCAGTTCGCCGAGACCTCCACCACACTCACCTCCGAGGTCCTGGCCATGAAGGGGGCCCAGGGGGTGTTCAACTGGGCCTACCCGACACCGGTGGGCGCCCAGCTGAAGCAGATGGCCCAAGCCGGGATCAACATTCCCACCGTCACCGACGAGTCGGGCTCCCTGGTGGCCAGTGCCAAACTGGCGCCGGCCACAGCCCTGACGAAGATGTCGGTCTCGGGCCCCTGCAACACCGAGAACCCGACCTACTCGCCGAACCTGGCCACCTTCACCAAGGCCTTCGAGAAGAAGTACGGCACGGCGCCCACCCCGAATGCCACCTGGGGCTACGACGGCGTCTACTTCGCCGTGGACTCGGTGGTGGCGGCCAAGAGCACCACACCGGTCAAGGTCAACAACGCCGTGCCCAAGGTCAGCTTGACCGGGACCTGCGGCACATACCACGCCGACGGCGCCCACATCCTCAACCACACGGCCGTGATCGAGACCTTCTCGACAGTGACAAAGCCGGTCACGAGCAAGGTCATGAAGCTGAAGCCGGTGGGCAAGGAATAGTCGCAACGGGGTCGCCGGAGCCGGCGATGGGACGACTGGAAGGCAAGGTGGCCGTGGTCACCGGTGGTGGCGCCGGGATCGGGCGGGCCACGGCCGAGCTGTTCGGGCGGGAGGGCGCCCGGGTGGTGGTGGCCGACCGCGACGGCGACCGGGCCACCACCGTGGCCGGGGCCGTCACGGCCGAGGGCGGTGAGGCCCTGGCCGTCACGGTCGACATGAGCGTCGCCGCCGACGTCGAGGCGCTCATGGACCGCGCCGCTGGCGAGTGGGGCCGCCTGGACGTGCTGCACAACAACGCCGCCCTCACCGACGGTTGGCAGCACGCCGGGGACCTCTCGGTGGTGGACGTGGACGACGGCACCTGGGAGCGGTCACTAGCTGTCAACCTGGGCAGCGTCCGCCTCGGCTGCCGGTTCGCCATCCCCCACATGCTGGCCTCGGGCGGCGGCTCGATCATCAACACCACCACCAACCAGGCTTTCGGCGGCGACTTCACCCAGACCGCCTACGCCAGCGCCAAGGGGGGCGTCGTGTCCCTCACCCGTCTGGTAGCCACCCAGTTCGGGAAGCAGAACATCCGGGTCAACGCCGTCTCGCCCGGCTGCATCCTGACCGAGAACACGGTGGCCGTCTGCCCGCCCGAGGTCCTCGACCTGGTGCTGGCCAGCAACCTGCTGCCCCGGCACGGGTACGCCGAGGATCTGGCGAGGGCCGTCCTCTTCCTCGCCTCCGACGACGCCTCGTTCATCACCGGGCAGGTCCTCCACGTGGACGGGGGTCAGCTGGCCCACCTGCCCCAGTACGCCGCCCTGGCCGAGATGGGCGCCCGGACCACCCGATCGTGACCGTCGACCCCGCCGCCCGCCTGCACCACGTGGTGTGGTGCGTGCGTCCCGACAGCCTGCCGGGCCTGCAGGCGTACTGGACCGAGGCCCTCGGGGTGCCGTTGGCCGCCTTCGAGGTGGCCGGGGCCGGGATCTCCGTGCTCATGTCCTGGGAGGCGGGCGTCGAGATCGTGGCCCCGGGGGCCACCCCGGGGACCTTCACCGCCGCCCTGACCGGGTTTTTGGAGACCAGCGGGGAAGGGGTGTTCTCCACTGTTTACGAGGTCGATGACCTGGACGCCGCCGTGGCCCGGGCGGTGGCGTCCGGAGCCACGGTGACCTTCGAGGACGTCATCGAGCCCCGCGAGCTGGCCGAGCGGCTGGGTTGGCCGCCCGAGCGGGCGACCATCCGCCTCCGCCAGACCGGGCTCGCCGAACGGAGCGGCACCACCGTCTGCCTTCAGGAGTCCGGAGCGGCATGAGGAGAGGGGAGGGACGATGCCGGTCGAACAGGTGACCCACATCGGGATCTGCGTGAGCGATCTCGAGCGTTCCCGGCGGTTCTACGTGGAAGGCCTCGGCTTCGAAGAGCGCGAGCCCAACGGGACGGTCGGCCCCTTCATCGACCCCCTGGTCGAGCTGGACGGCGTGGAGCTCGAGTTCCGGTTCCTCACCCGGGACGGGCTGAACGTGGAGCTGTTGCATTTCGTGACCCCCGACCCGGTCGGCACCGGAGATCGCCAGCCCATGAACCAGCTCGGGTTCGCCCAGTTCGGGGTGGTGGTCACCGACCTGGACGCCACCGCGGCGCGCCTGGTGGAGCTGGGCGGTCGGAGCTATCCGCACACCCGGGTCGCCTACCGGGTGGACCCGGCCTCCCCGCACATCGACTCCGTGTACTGCACCGATCCGGACGGCGTCCGCCTGGAGCTGATGGAGTTCTCACCGTGACCGATGCCCGCTCGTCGGACGCAAGCC
>Ga0265336_10001124_pt1 | contig 12836 bp, 13 predicted proteins | sample 42119metaG_FD_193583 | JGI IMG/M metagenome (GOLD analysis project Ga0265336, IMG submission 193583) | Rhizosphere microbial communities from Carex aquatilis grown in University of Washington, Seatle, WA, United States - 4-21-19 metaG | ecosystem: Host-associated > Plants > Roots > Rhizosphere...
CGGCTCCGGCCCGAACCGCATCGGGCAGGGAATCGAGTTCGACTACTGCTGCGTCCACGCGGTCACCACGTACCGCGAGCTCGGTTACGAGGCGGTGATGGTCAACTGCAACCCCGAGACCGTCTCGACCGACTACGACACGTCCGACCGGCTCTACTTCGAGCCGCTCGACGCCGAGTCGGTGCTGGCGATCTGCGAGCGGGAGAAGCCCGTCGGCGTCGTCATCCAGTTCGGCGGCCAGACGCCGCTCAAGCTCGCGCGCGTGATCGAGAACGCCGGCTACAAGATCCTCGGCACGCCGTTCGACGCCGTCGATCTCGCGGAGGATCGCGAGCGGTTCGCAGGGCTGCTCAAAGCGCACGGCCTGCGCTCGCCGGAGTGGGGGATCGCGGCAACACAAGACGAGACGGTCGAGATCGCGGAGCGGATCGGCTATCCGGTGCTCGTCCGGCCGTCGTACGTCCTCGGCGGTCGCGCGATGCGCGTCTGTTACACGGCCGACGAGGTGCGCGAGATGCCGCCGTTCGAACGGATCCTCGTCGACCGCTTCGTCGAGCACGCCGTCGAGGTGGACGTCGACGCGCTCTGCGACGGCGTCGACACGTACGTCGCCGCGGTCATGCAGCACATCGAGGAGGCCGGCGTCCACTCCGGCGACTCGTCGTGCATCCTCCCGGCGCCGAGCCTGAGCTTCACCCAGTCGCAGCAGGTCTCTCGGATCGTGAAGATCCTCGGCCGTGCGCTCGGTGTCGTCGGTCTCCTCAACGTCCAACTTGCGGTGACGGGGGACGGCGAGGTGTACGTCCTCGAAGCGAACCCGCGCGCCTCCCGGACGGTGCCGTTCGTGAGCAAGGCGACCGGCGTCGAGCTCGTGAAGGCGGCGTGCCGGCTCGCGCTCGGTTCGAGCATCGCCGACCTCGGCCTGCCGCAGGAGCGGCCGCCGCGGCAGTGGAGCGTCAAGGCCGCCGTCCTCCCGTTCGCGCGGTTCCCCGGCAGTGACCCGGTGCTCGGGCCGGAGATGCGCTCGACCGGCGAGGTCATGGCGAGTGCCGCCGATCTCTCGACCGCGCTCGACAAGGCCGAGCGTGCGGCCGGCCGGCGACTGCCGCGCTCCGGTTCGGTTTTCATCTCCGTGCGGGAGGGCGACAAGACGTCCGCCGTGGCGATCGCCGCCACGCTCGCGGGTCTCGGGTTCGCGCTCTACGCCACGGAGGGAACCGCCGCCACGCTCGCCGCCGCCGGCATCGAGGTCGAAGCCGTGCGCAAGCTCAGCGAGGCGGCTGAGGGCGAGCCGACGGTCGTCGACCTCATCCGTCGCGGCCGCTGCGACCTCGTCATCAACACGCCGGAAGGCCGCGACGCGCGCTCCGACGGCTACGCGATCCGTGAGGCCGCGATGGTGCAGCGCATCCCGTGCATCACGACGCTCTCGGGTGCCGCCGCCGCGGTGCACGCGATCGCCACGGCGCGCGCTGAGCAGGCCGTCTCGTTGCAGGAGCGGATCGACGTTGAACGCCGCTCGGCGTAAATGCCGGGTCACCGGCGCCGAGCGCGTCGGCCTGTACACGCTCGTCCGCGTTGCGCGCAACGGGCTCGAGCCGGGCGTCCCGGGACAGTTCTTCATGCTCGAGGCGCCCGGCCGACTCCTGCCGCGTCCGTTCTCCGTCTGCCTCGCCCCGCCCGGCGAGCTCGCGTTCCTCGTCGATGCCATCGGGCCCGGGACGGCGGCGATCGCAGCGCTCGAAGCGGGAGACGAGCTCCACGTCTTCGGCCCGCTCGGCAACGGCTACCGCCTCGACGTCGATCGCCCGCTCCTCGTCGGCGGCGGGATCGGCATCGCGCCTCTCCCGTATCTCGCCGAGCAGCTCGGTGGCGAGCCGCGGATCGTCGCCGGCTTCCGCTCGGTCGCGCACGCCGAGGCCGCCTCGATCCTCCCGCCACAAACCGAAGTCGTGATCGACCCAACCCTTGTGACAAGTTGTCACTTGGAAGGTTGGGACGTTCTTGCGTGCGGTCCTGAGCCGATGCTGCACGCGGTGGCCGCGCTGTGCCCGACCGCGCAGCTCGCGTGGGAGGCGCCGATGGCGTGCGGCTATGGCGCTTGCTACGGCTGCGTCGTCACGATCGACGGAGCGCTTCGCCGCCTGTGTGTCGATGGCCCGGTGCTCGACGCGGCGCGAACAAGACCCGCTTGTGACAACTTGTCACAAGCAATGGGAGCGACTGCGTGAGGTTGCTGAATGCCTCCGGTTGTCTCGACGCGCTCACGGCGCCCGAGGTCGCGCACGCGCTTGACGGCTTCGTCACGAAGACCGTGACGCCGCTCCCGCGGGAGGGGAACGCGCCGCCGCGCATTGCCGAGACCGCGCACGGGATGCTCAACGCCATCGGGCTCGCTAACCCGGGACGCGAGCGGTTCCTCGCCGACAACCTCCCGCGCCTGCGCGAGCTCGGAGTCCCGATCTGGGTCAGCGTCGGCGGCTTCTGCGCGGACGACTACGCGGAGACATGCGCCCAACTCGGCGACGTCGAGGCGATCGAACTCAACCTCTCGTGCCCGAACGTCGACGAGGCCGCCGACTCCGCCGCCGAGATCGTCGCCGCCTGCCGCGCCGCGACCGGGCTCCCGCTCAACGCAAAGCTCTCCGCCGCACATCCCGACATCGCCGGGGTCGCATGTGCCGTGGCCGCCGCCGGCGCCACCGGCCTCTCGCTCATCAACACGCTCCGCGCCGTCGCGCTCGACCGGAACCTCCGTCCGGCGCTCGCCCGCGGCAGCGGCGGCTACTCAGGCCCGGCCCTCAAACCGGTCGCGCTGCACGCCGTCCGAGCCTGCGCCGAGGCGGTTGCGCTGCCGATCGTCGGCATGGGAGGGATCGCCACCGGACGCGACGCACTCGAGTTTCTCGCCTGCGGAGCGAGCGACATCGCGCTCGGCACGGTGCTGTTCTCCGACCCCGACGCGCCTGCCCGAGTTAGAGCCGAGCTCGCCGCCGCATGCGCCGAAGCCGGCGTTGCCTCCCCCGACGACGCCGTGGGCCTGGCAAAAAGCCCGGAAACGGAGGCAAAAGTCAACGCTTGATGCGCGCCGAGAGGTTGGTATGCTCGCCGCCCATGAGTCCGACCAAGACGCAGGCGCACGCTCCGGCCCGTTCCCTCGACCAGCGGATGGATGCGCTCAACAAGGCGAACGACGTCCGGGTCCGGCGAGCGCAACTGAAGAAGGACCTCAAGGACGGGAAGACGAAGATCGAGACGATCCTCGGAAACCCTCCCGAGTACGTCGAGACCGCGAAGGTCGTGGACATCCTCATGGCCGTCCCGAAGTTCGGACGCGTGAAGGCGAATCGCTTCCTCACCGTCTGCAAGATCAGTCCCTCGAAGACGGTCGGCGGCTTGTCGGAGCGGCAGCGCACGGAGCTGATCGGGCTCTTCAATCGCTAGGGGAGCCATGCCCAGGGTGCTCGTAGTCACCGGCCCGTCGGGCGCCGGCAAGGGGACGCTGATCAAGGAGCTCGTGACGCGCGTTCCGGCGATCGAGCCGACCGTCTCCGCCACCACGCGGTCGCGCCGGCGCGGGGAGGAGGACGGGCGCGAGTACTGGTTCCTCTCGGACGACGACTTCTCGCAGCGCGTCGCCGCGGGCGAGTTCCTCGAGTGGGTCAAGTACGTCTCGGGCCACCGCTACGGGACGCTCCGCTCCGAGCTCGACCGGATCGCGGCGAAGGGTCGCGTCCCACTCCTCGAGCTCGAGACGGAAGGCGCCCTCCGCGTGAAGCACAAGGTGCCGGGTGCTGTGACGATCTTCATCTCCGCCAGCGTCGACGAGCTCGAGCGCCGCCTGCGCGAGCGCGCGACCGAGAGCACGGGCGAGATCGGCGAGCGGATCGACCTCGCCCGGCGCCAGCTCGAGCAGGCCGACGAGTTCGATCACGTGATCGAGAACGACGAGTTGGCCCACGCGGTCGGTGAGCTGACGAAACTCGTATCGGGGCTCGTCTCGGGCAGGCCCGGCGAGCCAGTAGCTGTGCCGCGGAGCGCACGCTGAGCGGCTCGACTCCTCTCTCCGACGTCGGCTAGGCCGACGTCTCCGTTCGTCGGCCGGCTTCGCCGGCTGCGGCGTCCTCAGTCGCGCCGATAGGCATCCCTATCGGCGCTCCCTGCGTCCTTGCCTCGAGCCACCCAGCGCACGCCCGCGACGAGCACCGACTCGCCGGGCCTTCCCACCGGCAGCTACCATGCCCGGACGATGATCGAGTCACGCCTCGACGACCTGCTGGAAAACGTGGATTCGCGCTACGCGCTCGTGATCGTGGCGGCGAAGCGCGCCCGGCAGATCAACAACTACCACCACCAGCTCGGTGAGGGATCCTTCAATGACAACCTCCCGCCGCTCGTCGAGAGCCGCTCGAAGAACTATCTGACGATGTCCTTCGAGGAGATCTCGCAGGGCATGCTCAAGTTCACGTACCCCAAGAGCTAGGCATCCTTTCCGGATGGCCCGCGTCCTCCTGGGAGTGACGGGTGGGATCGCCGCCTACAAGGCGTGCGAGCTCTGCCGGCTGTTCGTCAAGGACGGGCACGAGGTCGTGCCGCTCGTGACGCCCGGCGCCGAGCGCTTCGTGACGCCGGAGACGTTCGCGGCTCTCGCCCGGCGCCCCGTCAATGAGGACGTCTACCTCCATCTGACCCGCGCCGACATCCTCGTCGTCGCGCCGTGCACCGCGAACACGCTCGCGAAGCTCGCGCTCGGGCTCGCCGACAACGTCCTCACCGAGGCGGCGCTCGCGCATCGCGGGCCGGTGCTGCTCGCGCCCGCGATGAACCCGCGCATGTGGGCACACCCGGCGACGCGTGCGAACGCGGCGGCGCTGCTCGCGCGCGGCGTCGTGTTCGTGGGCCCGGACGAAGGGGAAACGGCCGAGGGTGAGCTCGGGGTGGGGAGGATGGCGGAACCGGAGGAGATCTTCCGCGCGGCATGCGCGGCGCTCTCCGCAAGTAACAGTCTGTTACAAGGAAAGAGGATGCTGATCTCGGCGGGAGGTACGCGCGAGCCGCTCGACGCCGTGCGCTTCCTCGGCAACCGCTCCTCGGGACGGATGGGCGTCGCAATCGCCGCGGAGGCTCGCCGCCGGGGCGCCGACGTGACACTGCTTGCCGCAAACCTCGCGGTCCCAGCGCCGACCGGCGTGAACGTCGTCGACACGCCGACCGCCGCCGACCTGGCGCGAGAGGCGCTCGCACGCGCAGCCGACGCGGACGTCGTGGTGATGGCCGCTGCCGTCGCCGACTATCGGCCCGCCGAGACGATCGCCGGCAAGCGGCCGAAGGACGTCCAGAGCTGGACCCTCGAGCTCGAGCCGACCCTAGACGTGCTCGCCGAGCTCGGCACGCGCCAAGGCGACGGCCAGCTTGTCGTCGGTTTCGCGGCCGAGACCGGTGGCGACGGCATCGAGCGCGCACGGGAGAAGCTCGTGCGCAAGGGCGTGGACCTCATCGTGCACAACGACGTCTCGCGGCCCGATATCGGCTTCGATGCGAGCGAGAACGAGGTGACGCTCGTCTCCGCGACGGGCGAGCGCGCGCTCGCGAAGGCGCCCAAGGACGAAGTCGCCGCCGCGATCCTCGATGAGCTGGAGGCGCTGCTCGCGGATGGCTGAGCGTGCGGTCGAACCGGCTCCGGCGACCGTCATGTCGGAGATCGCGGCGAACCTCGCACGCGTGATCCACGCGCCCGCGGACACACTCCGCCTCGTCGTGCTCTGCCTCGTTGCGGAGGGGCACGTGCTCATCGACGACTTTCCGGGCGTCGGGAAGACGATGCTCGCGAAGGCGTTCGCCCGGTCGCTCGATTGCCACTTCGCGCGCCTGCAGTTCACGCCCGACCTGCTCCCGTCCGACGTCACCGGCGTCAACGTCTTCAACCAGCAGAACGGCGAGTTCGAGTTTCGCCCCGGCCCCGTCTTCGCGAATCTCCTCCTCGTCGACGAGATCAACCGCGCCTCGCCGAAGACGCAGGCCGCATTGCTCGAGTGCATGGAGGAGCGGCAAGTAACGGTCGACGGGGTAACGCACATCCTGGACGCGCCGTTCATGGTCATGGCGACCCGGAACCCGATCGAGTACGAGGGGACGTATCCATTGCCCGAAGCGCAGCTCGACCGGTTCGCGCTTCGCATCTCGCTCGGCTACCCGCCGCTCGCCGAGGAGGCGCGGATGCTCGACGAGCAGACCGGCGATCCGCCGCTCGACTCCCTCCCGACGGTCGCCGACGCGGCCGACGTGCTCCGGCTCACAGCGGCGGCGCGGGCGGTGTACGTCGAGGAGAGCCTCGCGCGCTACGTCGTCGCACTGCTCCGCCACACGCGTTCCGATTCGCGTATCCAGCTCGGAGGAAGCCCACGCGCGGGCATCGTCCTGCTGCGGATGGCGAAGGCGCTTGCGCTCGCCGACGGCCGCGACTTCCTCATTCCCGACGACGTGAAGGCGGTTGCGGCGCCGGTGCTCGCGCATCGGCTGATCCTCTCCGCCGAGGCGCGAACGAGTGGGATGACCGAGGAAGATCTCATCGCCGACGCGCTCGCTCGAACTCCGGTTCCCGTCTGATGACGGCGCGAGGCCGGGGGATCCTCGCCATCGGCCTGGCCGTGTGGTTCGTCGCATGGCTGTTCGGCTCGCCCGTGCTTGCCCCCGCGGCGGCGGGGCTCGTTCTCATCGTCCCGCTCTCGGTCGCCTGGGTGCGTCTGACTCGCCCACGACTGTCCGCGCACCGCAGCTGGGACGCACGCCGTGTCGTCGAGGGCGACCACGTCCGCGTCGAGCTCAACGTCGAGCCGGCGTCGCGTGTCCCGCTTCCCGTCGTCGTCGCGCGCGAGCGAATCGGCCGCCTCGGCGACCGCGAGGTGGAGCTTCGACGGGAGGGCGGCAGCTACCGCGGCGTGTACGACCTCGACCGCGTGCCGCGCGGCCACCACCAGTTCGAGCCGATGCGGCTTCGCATCTCCGACCCGTGGGGGCTCGCTGCAGTATCGGTGGAAGTTGCAGAGCGGGGAGTACTCCTCGTCCAGCCGCGCCTCGTCGCGCTCGAGCGGCTCTTCTCGGACGCCGGCTCGGCGCTTGTCGGGGCGAGCCAGTCGGCGCTGCGCCCCGGCCCCGGGTTCGACGTCCACGGCGTCCGCCACCACGAACCCGGCGAGTCGCTGCGCGCCGTCCACTGGCCGTCGACCGCCCGGACAGGGACGCTGATGGTGAAGGAGTTCGAGGACTCGCCGCGCGACGAGATCGCCGTCATCCTCGACGGGGACGAGGTCGGCGCGGTTGGATCGCCCCCGGACTCGGCGTTCGACGCCGCGGTGCGCGCTGCCGGTTCGATCCTGCTCGCGCAGGTGCGCCGGCGGCGCCGCGCTGTCCTCGCTCTCAACACGCGCGGACAGGAGAGGCAATCGGTTGCGGAGGGCGCGGAGTGGGAGCGGGCGCTCGGCCTCCTCGCCGCGGCGATGCCTGACGGGCGGACGCCGGCGGCGGCGCTACTCACCGAGAGCGGCGGCGCGGCGGTCCATGCGCGGGAGCTCGTCGTCGTCACGCCGCGCCTCGACTCGCAACTCGTGAGCAGGCTGATCGAGCGCGCGTTCGCGCGAGTGGCCGTCTCGGTCGTGCATGTCGACGCACCGACGTTCGCCGGCCTTTCGCCGAGCCCGCACGCTGAAGCGCAGGCACTCCGCCTCCGCTCCGCCGGAGTCGCGGTCGCCGTCATTCGCCACGGCGACGACCTCCGTGACGTTCTCGGCACGGTGGCAGCCACCGATACGAAAGCGTCACGACCCACGGCGGCGGCGGGAGCCGTCGGTGCGTAACGCGGCCCGGACACTCGCCGCCGCGGCGCCTGCGTGCGCGGTGATCGCTGTCGGGTGGCTCAGCATCGAGGAGCCTGCGTCGGCGTGGAGCGCCGCCGCGCTCGTCGCGCTCGCGCTCGCGTCGGCGCTGCTCCCGTCGTGGAGACTCCGCGCAGCCGGCGCGGCGATCGCGGCGGTCCTTGCGGTGCGGCTCGCCTACGGCGTCTGGCTTCCGCAGCATCCCCTCGGCGCCCTCGGTCGCATCGATTCGCATCTCGGCGGCGGCGTGATCGACTTCTACGCGACGCACCTCGCGTTCGACCCGCGAGCGCACGCGGAGATGGGCGAGCTCGTTCTCACGGCGATCTTCTGCTTCTCACTCCTCGCAGCCTTCCTCGTCGCGGCGAGGAAGCCGGTGCTTGCGGCGCTCGCGCTTCTCGCCGGCGCGGGGTGGCCCGAGACCCTGCTGCGCCCCGACCACGGGGCCGTGATGGGTGGCGCGATCCTCCTCGCGGGGCTGGGCCTGCTCGCCGCGGTCGAGTCGAGAAGGATCCCGTTGCTCGGCCCCGCGCTGGCGGCGGGCGTCGTTCTCGCAGCGGTCGCCGTCGGAGCTGCGACCGCGTCGAACAACGGTGTCGTGCAGTGGCAGCAGTGGAGCCTCGCCACTGCCGGCGCGACCCCGAGCATGGCGTTTGTGTGGGACGCGCAGTACGCCGGCCTCAACTGGCCGAGCCGGCCGACGGTGATGCTCGACGTGCGGTCGCGCGCGCGGCCGAGCTACGTGCGCGCGGCGGTCCTCGACGACTTCACCGGCGACCGCTGGGTGACCGGACCCCTGCGTCCGGCCGACTACCTCGAGCCGGCCGAAGCGTTCCGGAGCAGCAGCGAAACGAAGGCCGTCGTCACGATTCGCTCCCTCTTCGACTCCCGGCTCGTCGGCGGCAGCGTCCCGATCCGCTTCGCCGCCGACGCGGCAATCGTCGAGAGCGCGCCCGGCTTTGCGTCTCTCCCGGCCGGTCTCTATCCCGGCCTCAGCTACTCGGTCTGGAGCTACTCGCCGCCGCTGACCTCGGCCGCGCTCGCGCGCGTGCCGGCCGTCTACCCGAAGGAGCTGCTCGACGGCGGGATGCTCGACGCGGGCTCCGGCGTCCGCGTCCAGCCATTCGGAACGCCTGGGCAGTACGCCGGCCTCCTGCGCGCGCTCGAAAAGTCGGGGAACACGCGCAGCTACATCCCGCTCGCACGCGCCGCCGAGCGGGTCACCCGCGGCGCGACGAGCCCGTATGCGGCGGTGCTCGACCTCGAGCGGTGGTTCCTTCTCACCGGCGGCTTCCGCTACTCCGACCATCCGCGCGTTGTCACGCCGGCGCTCGTCGGATTCGTGACGCGCACGCGCAGCGGCTACTGCCAGTACTTCGCCGGAGCGATGGCGCTCATGCTCCGGGACCTCGGAGTCCCGGCACGCGTCGCGGCGGGGTTCGCCGGCCCGACCTACGACCGCGCGAGTGGCACGTGGACGTTCACCGACCAGGAGGCGCACGCGTGGGTGGAGGTCTGGTTCCGCGGCTACGGCTGGCTGCCCTTCGACCCGACGCCGGCGCTGCCGGGCTCGACGCGCTCGCCGCTCGTCTCCGGCGTCTCGCATCGGGGTGGTCATGGGAGGACGACTCAGACGCCGAGAGGACTGCCGCACGCCCCAAGCGCGCGGGTCGCGCACCAGGTCGAGGGGAACGCCATCCCCGGGACCGGCTCTCGACACGTAGCCACGCCGTCCGCCGCTCCATCGCGCGCGGGCCGAGGGTTCGTCTACGCACTCCTCCTCATGCTGCTCGTCGCTGCTGCCGCCGTCGCCGGGATCGCGGTCACCAAGGCCGGCATTCGTCTCCGCGGCAAGCTCGAACGCGACCCGCGGTGCGTTGCCGCAGCCTGCCGCAAGGAGCTCGCCGGCTTCCTTGTCGACCAGGGGATCACCGCCGCGGGCAGTGCAACGCTGCGGGAGCTCGGGGAGCTCGCGCACCGGCGGATCGGAGTCGACCCTCACGCCTTCGTGGCCGCGGCAACCGCGGCGCGCTTCGGCCGCATCGGGGACGCGCCGACGGCCGCGCGCGACACGCGCCGCGAGCTGGAGAAGCTCCTCGACTCGTGCCGTCATGTGCTCACGTGGCGGGAGCGGCTGCGCGGGCTCCTCTCCCTCCGCTCGCTCACGCACGCACACTTCGCGGTCGACATGACCCTCCCGGCCGCCAGCGGAAGCGCGTGAGCGAGTCGACGTACAGTCTCTTTCAGCAGGGGCGCCGTCATCTGAAGGCCGGCATGCCGGCGCAGGCGACCGTCTCGCTCGAGAAGGCGAAGCGGCGCGAGCCCGACAAGGCGTCGATCCGCGAGGCGCTCGGCATTGCGTACTTCCGGCTCCGTCGCTGGGAGGAGGCAGCGGCGGAGTTCCGCACGCTGCTCGAGCTTTCGCCCGTGAACGACTACGCCCACTACGCGCTCGGACGCTGTCTCGAGAAGCAGGGGAAGCAGGCCGAGGCGAACGGTCACTACAAGCTCGCGGCCTCGCTCAGGCCGGCGTCGAAGCAGTACCAGGCGCGCATCCGCGAGCTCGAGTAGAAACTCGTCTGGTGAGAGCCGTGGTTCAGCGCGTCGCGCGCGCCCGTGTCAGGCCGGGCGGCTCGATCGCTGCGGGTCTGTGCGTGCTGCTCGGCGTCGCGCGGGGGGACGGGGAGGACGATGCGGTCCGGCTCGCGGGCAAGGTCGCGCGGTTACGGATCTTCTCTGGCGAGGAGGGCAAGTTCGACCGCTCGGTTCTCGACGTCGGCGGTGCGATGCTCGTCGTCTCGCAGTTCACGCTCATCGCCGACACCGCGAAGGGAAACCGGCCGAGCTTCGGAGAAGCTGCGCCGCCGGAGTTGGCCGAGCCGGTCTACGAGCGCTTCTGTGCGGAACTGCGTGCGCTTGGGGTGCCGGTCGAGACGGGCGTATTCGGCGCGAAGATGGAGCTCGAGCTCGTCAACGACGGCCCGGTCACGATCGTCCTCGATGCATGAGCTTGCGGAGCTCGAGGAGAGGCGCGCCTTTGAGTGCCGGCTCACGCCCGAGCGCGCACTCGAGACCCTCGACGCCGCGGAGGACTTCCTGCGGAACCGCGGCCTGCTCACGCGCACGGCCGGCTCCGCGCTGCCGAGCCTCTTCGCGGCGTGCCATGAGGAGCCGTACGCTCGGTCGAGCCGCGGCTTCGGTCAGTGGCCTGCGACGAAGTTCCCGTGGTTCGCGGAGCTCGGCTCGCGCGGGCATCTCAACCTCCCGATCCATGGCGGCAAGAGCGTCCTCGTCACCGGCGAGGTGGCCGAATTGCTCGACCCGATCTGCCGCGCCGAGCTCGCGCGAGTGGAGGCCGCAGGCCTCCCCGAGTCGCGACTCCTCCGCCATCTCGCCGAGACGGGGCCGTCGGAGCTCGACGATCTCCAGACCGAGCTGTCCCTGACTCCGAAGGAGCTGAAGCAGCTACGGCATCCGCTCGAGCGGTGCGGCGCGATCGTGTCCCGGGCGCTCGTCTACGAGCAGCCGCACCGGCACACGAGCGAGCTCGCGCGCTGGGATCAAGTGCGACCCGAGGCGCGCCAGAGCGGCGTCGACCCGCGCCGCGGGCTCGGCGACCTCCTCTGCGCGGGCGTGCGCGCTGCAGTCGTCGCGCCCGAGAAGGAGCTCGCGCGCTGGTTCTCGTGGCGCCGGTACTGGGACGACGCGATCGTCGAAGAGCTCGTCCGCGACGGCCGGCTACGCCGAGTCGATCGCCACGTCGCCGTTGGCTGAAAGAGAGCCGCTGCTACACTTCGGCACCACATTTCGGCGTCATTGAAATGGGCCTGCGGGCCCATTTTTTGTGACAGCAGCAGGAGAAGAGGCCGCAGATGCCGACAACATTCGAGAAGGAGCGAACGCTGACGCAGGAGATCGCCCCGCGGGTCGAGCACGACGTGCCAGGTGTCGACGTACTTGCCGTCGAGCTCCTTTCGCCGACGCGTTTCTGCGTCTACGTCGACCATCCGGCGGGCGTCGACCATGAGCTCTGCGTACGCGTCACCGACGCGCTGCGTGACTACCTGCGCGAGTACTCCGTCGAGGTCTCCTCGCCTGGGCTCGATCGCCCGCTGCGCACGCGCGAGCACTTCGCCGACGCGGTCGGCCGCCGCGTGAAGCTGCGCATGCTCGGCAGCAAGAAACTCAAGGGCGAGGTCGTCTCCGCCGGGGAAGGCAGCGTCACCGTCGCCGCCGCAGACGGCAGCGAGACCCACATCCCGTACAGCGAAATCGTGCGGGCCAATCTGATTGAGGATGGGAGCGTGTCATGAGCCAGGAGATCATTGACGCCGTTCGCGAGGTCGAGCGCGAGAAAGGGATCGAGGAGGGCGCGCTCGTCGCCGCCCTCGAGGACGCGCTGCTCGCTGCGTACAAGAAGACGCCGGACGCGGCACGGCACGCGACCGTCGAGATGCACGATGACGGCGAGTTCCGCGTCTTCTCCGTCGAGCTGCCCGCCGACGTCGAGGAGCGGCTCATCGATGACGCGCGCGAGCGGAAGCTCGAGGAGCTCGAGCGGCTCGAGGAGGAGACCGGCGAGCGCCAGCACACGCTCATCTCCGACGGCGATCTCGACATCGACTGGTCCGACATTCCGGAAGAAGACGTCAAGCGCGAGGACGTGACCCCGGAAGGCTTCGGCCGCATCGCCGCACAGACGGCGAAGCAGGTCATCCTCCAGCGCATCCGCGAGGAAGAGCGCCGGATGATGTACGACGAGTACATCGACCGCGTGAGCGAAGTCGTCACCGGGATCGTCCAGCAGGCCGGCGACCGCAACAACGTCCTCGTCGACCTCGGCAAGGTCGAGGCGCTGCTGCCGCGTTCCGAGCAGGTCGACGGCGAGCGCTACGAGCAGGGCTCGCGCATCAAGGCCGTCATCACCGAGGTGCGGAGCGGGACGAAGGGGCCGCAGGTGATCCT
>Ga0265336_10001125_pt1 | contig 12836 bp, 1 predicted proteins | sample 42119metaG_FD_193583 | JGI IMG/M metagenome (GOLD analysis project Ga0265336, IMG submission 193583) | Rhizosphere microbial communities from Carex aquatilis grown in University of Washington, Seatle, WA, United States - 4-21-19 metaG | ecosystem: Host-associated > Plants > Roots > Rhizosphere >...
CTCCAAGTCCTAGTTTTTGATCATCAATGCTATAGATGGGGCCCTTATTTTGAGGATTATCGGAATTCTTACCGGGATCTATTGTTAAAGGATCAAATTTATCATGTAAAAAGGACTTTAATGTCGTGATCTCCCCCATGGTTAGCCCTATTGTTCCGTGGGTAAATTTAGGGCCAGTGGCCGCAATCCCCATATGGAAGGATTCCGGATTTCCAACATCGGCCACTCTTACAATTTCCACTCCCAGCTCATCGGTCGTAGCTGTAAAGGGCTTTGGTGTTCCATTAATATCTAACACTCCTTTCCAGCGTGCCCAATAATTTACTGCTCCTTCGGGAGTTCCTAAAAATCTCGTATGGGTCAGATCGTCTACCTGCTCAAAGCCTGTATAGCTTTCTTCCATTGATCCTGTAATTGATCTATCTTTTCCATGAAGACTAGGCGAATATCTTCCCACCAAAAGAGGGTTACCGTTTGCGTCATTGATCGGTTGATTTTTCTCATCAAAGGCTCCGGTGTTGCCGCCAGGCGTTGAATAGCCTTCTATTCCATAATAATGAGGACTGCCAGATTCATCATAAACAATGCTTGGTTCTTGAGAATCCTTTATTCTAAATACCCATGCCATATTTTGATGGTTTATTTCGGAATCTGCATCGGTAAGATGACCGGCTATCCTGAAGCCTTGAAGATTTTCCCATGATCCATCCGGGAAGGAAGTATTTGATACAGAGGGGAAAATATCACCTGTTTTAAGACGCAAAATACTGCCCGGACCGGCAAAATCAGGTTGTACCGCGCCGCTTGCTATATTTGTTACGTTAAAGGCCAGTCTATCATTTGCATTCTTCGTAGAATAAAAAACTCCCCCTTGATCTTCAGGTCTTAAGAGGGCCATCGTTGCCGGGGCCTGGGAAATCCCGCCACCTTCCTGTCCTTCCTTAATAAAGGGAGAGTTAGGGGACCAATAGGTGCCCTGTCCGGTCAGATACCCGTTGACCATCTTCAAATTGCCCAATGCATACGTGGACGTCCCTCCATCATTCTGCTTTATCCCATCAACACTGGCCGCTTCTACGGTCGCGATCCCGGCAATGCCACCTTTGACCGTTATGCCTGTTTGAGGGATAGATAATCCTCCCTGAAAATTATTATGGATAAATGATGGGACGCCTGCGTTGATCGATACATTCTTGTCAAAATTTGTATCCAGAATATCTATTGATACATTTTCATGGCCGCTATATGTCGCTGACACTGTCTGTGATAAATTATAGGCGGCATCTTGCACCGCTCTATTGCCTGACAAATTACTCAATGACAATACCGATTGGCTCCCGGGTCTAATTAGTCCATCAAGAGCATTGGCTTTCTTAAGATTTGCTTCTACCGCTTTGAGCGAATCAGGGTCAACGCCATTAAATCTCATCCATCCCATATCACTCGCCGCTGTTTGCCATGATTGTTGTTGCCTATAGGTTGGTTTATACGGCCTATGAGGCGTCCCGTAACCAACTGCCAAATCCGCATTATAACGGTCTTTGAAAGCCTGTATGGCTTTAAGTCCTGCGTCGTGCACGGAACCTAAAAAGTCATTGACTGCCCCTGTTTTGAACACATGGAGTTTGCCGGCACGAAAATCTGTCCCCTCTACGGACAAATTTTTAGTCAATTGAAAACTATTATCGTATGCGCCATTCTGTTCAACAATTCCTTCGAAACCTTTTCTATATTCCTTCCCTTCTATTGAAACATTGGCGCTATTCATTATTCTTGTCTGCTTGAAATTCACTGTCGGGGTCTTGTCTCCAAAGAACCCAAGGTCAGGGTCAATATAAAAATACGCTGACTTATCCGCACCGCTGCCCCATACCTGCAAAGAAGGATTGCCGGTCTTCTTTATCTCCTTCTCTTCAAAACCAAGCCAATATCCCAACGGGCCCGGTATACCTGAGAAATAATCAACGGACTGATCTTTATCCTTATAGACCATTAATGGATTATCTTCTGTCCTATTCCTGACATCCAGTCTGGTCCCTGCTAATCCATCCAACGATGTCAATGTTCCTCCCAGCCCTATCCCCAACCCCAATCGTCCGGATGCTTCTTCCACCCAGCCCAATGGCTTTCCATTATTAAGTGTCGTGTCAGGGATCTCGATGGATGGGTTCTTACTTAAAACCAAATCCGTATGATATAGTTCCTTCATTCTCTGCTCAAGCGCGCCCGGTATATATTTTAGGACAAGTTGAAGACCTAAATTTTTGGCCTGATCTACCAGGCCCGCCGGACTGCCTGCACTTGGTGGTTGATTGTGCCTGAACACATCTATAAATTCCCCATCCGCTGTCTGGATACCAATAGACAAGGTTTGAAGCTTTTCATCCCATTTAGGATTCACGACAGTAGCCAATTGCTGCCTGCCCTCTTTAAGATAAATCGCCTTATCCGATAAATTAAAATTCGCGTTTATGTCCGTATTCACCGGCGTAAATGCTTGGTTTACTACTTTTGGCTGGCCGTCTTCTCCGAGATTTACTTCGTTTTTGTCATTATGTTCATACGTTAGGATATTTTTCCACTCGCTTCCGATCTTCTGCATGCCCAAGAAATAGATCGGGCTTTGTCCATTTTGCAACTGCGCGTATTGGGCCACTATCGGTTCATTGAAAATAGACCTTGTGCCTTTATAGGTGGGGGCCCATGAGCCGTCTACTTGCTTGTCGGACTGGGTAAAATTAAGTCCCCACTTACCGTCTTTCTGGACATAAGAGATGCCTCCCTCTTGATCTCTTAATGCGCCGTTCAAATAGAATGGCACTCCCTGCCCTGGCTGAGGAGAATCGAAAGTATAATGTTGGAAACTAAACACATCGGGTTGGGCCTGGCCGCCTGAGAAAGGATGGTAACTATCAATTTTTACCGGTATCCCCTGAGGAGAAATAAATTGATCGACGAAGTGGGATGATGTTGGGCTGATCGTAACACTCGTATTGGGATTGATGCTGATCTTGCCTTCGCCGCCCCCTGCACTTAAAGGAAATGATGCCCATAATAGCGGTTGATCCCTGATTGAAAGCCCGCCAGCATATCCCCTGGTAGTAGGATAGGGACTGCCGTTTATCTCTGCAGTAGCTTCAAATGGAATATTGCTGTTGAGGAAATCATTGGCCTTGATATCAACATAGGTCCCATAACTGCTGGGGGCCGCACTGCCAGGTATCAAAGGCGCTTTCCAGGTATACCATCCTTCATTTAACGCAGGATCTGTTAGGTTAAAGGTAAATCGCATTGAGCTTGGCAAGGTTGGATTTAATCTCAAGAAAACCGTCGCAGACGCATCATCTATTTTATTGTCGTTTATTAATTTGATCTCTTGATCATTCAATCCGAAATGACCGTCTCCGTCCTTAAGTTCGAATTTCTGCCAATCAGTTGCCGGGTTCTTTAACAATTCATCTTTTATTTGCGCGGCATAATTCCCTGAAAGATATTTGGCCGTATCTAACTGCGTATGCGTTTCTATAATTGAGCCAATTTGCTGTTTCCAGCCCTTATCGAGATGTATTTGCGTCGAGAATTGACCCGCGCCGCCATTGGGGAGAAGTCCTCGTTCGTCTCTCTTCCAATAAATCAATCCTGGGCCGCCCTCTCCTTCCATCGGTGTTGCTCTCCATTGCCTACCCCAACTCGTCAAGACCGGCAGATTATCCGCGAGCATCGCCTGGGGCGCGTTTGGATCATTCAAGTCTGCTACTGCCCTCGGAATAAAATCGCGAGCACCTTCATCCTGCCATGCTGAACGAAAGCCCATGTTCCCTTCATTCAAACCTGTGACCTCAAAGGAGAAAAGCCCATTGATAATCCCTTTTTCATCCCTCTGGGGCAATCCTGCTGTCGTAAAATATTTTCCCTGAACTGTGTCATACGCCATCGCAGTCCAATTAGTATGCGGTTCTATAATTGTTGGCGCGCCAGCACCTGTCCCTGCCTCTGCGGGAGCGGCTGGATTATTTGATCTTATTGTCCTTGCCCAATCCGCATTAAATCCTCCATTTGATCCTTCAAGAAATATCTTCCCCTGCGCGGTATCTAGTCTTACAGCGTTTAAATTCGCTGTGCCTAATGACAGGACGGGCTCTAGTTTTCCGGCCGGTCCTATGGGTGAGATGCCTTTCTTGATCAGATCAACGGTAGATAATTTAGCCCCTGTCGTCGGTGACAAGGCGCTTCCCGTAAAAAATCCGGAGGTAGAATATTCATGGGTGATCTCTGCGTTCAATAATGGATCCCTGTAAGTTTCCGTAGTTAATGCGGCGGTGGGTGTTTTATTAAATGTTTTTATATAAACCCCGTCGCCAAAAAATCTTCCTTCTTCGCCGATCGTAATGGCCCCTGATTGTCCCTTGATATGCCCCAAGCCTACATCTATGTGGCGATCCGCATCGTGGGAAAAATGAATAGCGTTGATCGGACTATAATATCGATACCCTTGACTTTTGTCCGTGGCCAATCTCAAGGTGGGGGTCCTGTTCCATACAGCCCCTTTGCTATACATCGGTGAAAAATCCCCACTGTTAAATTCCGTTAATCCTGTCCGTGGATCAATGCCTGCCTTTAAGAGCAGACCACCCACCCCGAAAGATAAGTTAATATCAGATCCTCGTCTGCTAACTGGTTTGATCCAGTCTAAGACAACCCCTTGACCTGAAACACCCTCCCCTGAAGATCCTCCGCTCGTCCTTTCCAATAAATGCGAAATGCTAAATAGATACATTTTCGGTGTCAATAATTTCAACGAGCCGTCTGCCTGGCGCTCGGCAATGAAATCCCTTAAAGACCTGTTTATCTCAAAATTGCCTTCGTTATCCCTGATCACTCCGTTGATGATGGGCCGTCCGTCCATGTCTATTAATCGCTTTAATCCTTTGGCTGTTTCATTGAACGTCCCTAATGCCAAACTTTTGTTAAACGTATTCAAAACATTATTCTCAACATAAGCCCCTCTTTCATCATATTCATTGCCGTGAACAAGAAGCTTGAGGGACCTTGGCCCTTGACTATCTTCCCATGTGCGATTAACATTAAGACCTGTTATATCGATCATGCGTTCCGGTAATGCTATGCCGTTACTCCATTGCTGTTCTTCCGCAAGACCTGGCCCGGCATAAATTCCGTTGAGCAAGAGCATTCCTGCGCCATTGAGGATATATCCCGAATTGGTATGGACCCCTGCAAATTTGATCCGTTTGCCTACCAAGTCATCAAAATCTTTTTGATCTATCAAGGCGCGATGGCTCTCAAGATGCACCTTGCCTCCCAAATTTTCATTGGTGACCGCATGGCCGTTTAACATGGACCAAACAAAACCATTGGTAATATAATTCTTCACAACCTTACCTGAGAACGGGTCCTGGCTTCTTACGTCCCATAATCCTCCGATGGGCTTGCCGTCCTGTCCCATCCCTAAATATCGACTGGAAAGATTTATCCTTGCCGGCTTGCCATTTTGGTTGATCAAGAATCCATTTGAAAATCTGGTGATCTGGTTTGCATTAAAGGTGCTTAAGAAATTCATGCCGTAAACAGGAAGTGACGGCAGGGCGGAAGATTGGCCCTGTTGAGCTAATTCCTCTGCTGATTTATGGACGATCCCTCTTTCAATGACCGGCGCAAAGGGGGAGAAATAATTGTATTTACTGCTGTCCATATGTGCTATCTCTCCCTCTTGGCCTAATTTCTTTAACCGGGCATTTTCCAAGTCTACTTGGGCATCGTATTTTTTATTAATATCTCCGACATTCCAAGCCTTGTCCGGCGCTCCGGCCTTTGTCAGGTCATAAATACCTGTCCGTCTCGTATCTTCAATCATTGTACCCGCGGGAGATTTTGTCACTTCTCCCTTAAAAGCGGTGACCGCAACACCGAGCCCTGAAGGCGAATTGGAAAGAGGGATGAGCTGTATTCTTTGACCCTGATGAAGACCAGCAAACATATCTATAGGAGTAGAACCTTTTTCATGAGGATTTGAAAAAGAAAGGTTCATGTCTAAAACATCCACCTGCTTGCCTGAAGTTTCTTCTTGCCCGTCCGTCCTAATGTGTTCCACGGCTACTTGAGACATATTTCCACGCCAGGCAACGCCCGCGGGTAAATTTCCGCCTGCTTCATTGGGATTGAAACCACCACCTGCCTGTTGATTGTTGTCGGCAAGTTTGGTATTGTCTCCGCTTATTTGTTCGACTGAAACATTGGTGAGTTGATACTCCCCGTTGATCAACGGAGCATTTAAAGGAATTGCCCCCAGCGTAAAACCTGCCCATTTATATAAAAGCTTTTGTATATTAATGCCTTCGGATGTTGCCGTTACCTGCTCTCCTTTTGAATTGAGATAAAAATACGTCAAAAATTCGCTGACGCTTTTGTCTTTGTCTTGAGGAATAATTACTGATACTCCGTTAGCTAATTGCGCCCGAGCACCAGGTCCCTGGGCATACCCTGGAGCATCCGTGCGGTATACGCTTTCTAATTGCGGGATCAAATCACCAATGGCCCCTCCATTTTTCTGATAAACACCCATTGCCACCACCGGGAGATTGCCTTCGGGGCCAAAGTATGTTTGTGCTTTGGCGATCCAGTTCGTACCCGTGATCGTTTTATCTTTATTGTTATAGATGCCCACATCATTACACGTCGGACAATAAGCATAGACCAGGTCTTTTTGTGCTTGTTGCGGGTCTGCGACTTTAAATGTTAAGACATCCGCCAAAGGATTCTTACCACTCTGTGCTGCGTATGATTTTCCATTGATGACGGCGCTGGTGACATTTAAGGCTGGAAGCTTATCGTTAATTAAATTTACCTTTGCCCCGATCTGGTTTGCATTGCCGATATTAAGATCGATCCCGTTAAGACCTGATCCCGCATTGGACCACACCCTTGATTTCTCAAACTGTTGGGCTAATTCAGGTTTTACACCGGCATGCACGGCAACAGAAACTTCATTGAAAAGATTGAACCACGTGTCCCTGGTCTCGGGTGATAAATTTGCTTTATCCGCGATCGCTCCTCCCAAATTAAGCAAAGAAGCGTATGTGCTCCCCACATTCTTAGGATCAAAGAAACCTGTCGTTCCATTTGCAAAATGAATTGTCACCACATCCGGACCGCCTGCAGGAAGAGAGGCGTTTGATCCGATCAACAAGGTCCCTGCTTTTTGGGAAACGCCTATCGGGGAGCTACTAAGTGTTTGAACACGGCTTATCGTTGGTATTAGAAAATCAGCGGCACTGCCGGTTTGATTCACCGGGCCTGCCGCTACATTAATATTAACCGTTTCTCCTGAACGGACATTGATATCATGCGTCCCCCCTGTCGTGCTGCCGCTGCCGGTAATATTTAAAGTGCCGCCCGGCGCAACATTGATGTGATAGATCGTCCCGTTGATACTAAAATCCCCATTAGAAATTATCGACCCTTGATTGTTCACCGTGACCGTTGAATGTAGCCCAAGAAAATTTCCATTGGAACTCATGCTGCCATCGTTATGGATAATGAGATGAAAAGGATCTGTCCTGATCTTTCCGCCTGATACCATGCCGCCACTATTGCTAATGTCAAATGTGTCGTCGCGGTCAGCTGTTACCATCGCCGTTGAGAAATTAGTGCCTGTACTGTTATTAAAGATATTGGCTAGTCCAGACTGAGGCATTGATTTGTCTATGAACCCATTCCCACTAAAACTAAAATTCCCCGAATTTATAACCAAAAGGCTTTTCTGTGGTGCTTGTAACGGTGCCAGCTGAAGCGGAGAAGCTGGAAGCGGCGCAAATATCCCGCCGGGATTAGGCGAGGTATCTGCCGGCGGTTCGCTCGGCATATTCTCGATCCCCGGCCCTCCGTTGTCATCCTTAGGAAAAATGTAATAATTTGGATTGGGCGCATTTTTGTCAACATCATTTAGCGGGGAAAAGATCAATGGGGAATCCAATAAAGACATGTCCCAATGAACAGGGGTCATCGGAGGAAGTGCTGGCTGCTGTTCTGCAGGAGAAAAAGTCTTGGGAATATAGAAATTATCTATTTCTTTGTCTTCTCCCTTCATATTTACACCATGCCAAGAACCATCTTCCACTTTACCGATAAATAAACTGGTTTTTCCATCAGCGCCTGGCAGTGTTTCAAAACGGAAATCCGCAAACCCTATATTCGTCAAGAACGCATTGCTGTCCGCAGGATTCCCGGGTAAGGTTAATCCTTCAGGCATTTCATGAGCCAATATCGAACCCAAATTATAAACACTATCATTATCACTAGCGCTTAATTGACCGTCCAGATACGCGGGGCTTATGCCTGGTGCGCCTATCAAGCGTGATTCAAGCGCGGAGAGGACAAGCTGGTCGTGCAATTGGCCGTTTGTCAGCGCCGGTGTTGCCGGCATATATTCAATCAGACCGCCGATAGAGCGTTGCGGCTGATTGTACGACGGCACATTGTTCTTCTTCATTTCTTTTTGCATATTATCAATGCCGACCGCCCATGTTGCATCCCCGCCAGCCATTTCATCAAGGACATCGGAATAAGATACAAAATCATTAACTGAATTAAATGCCCCGTTCCCATTGATCAATGCCTTGCCTGCAAATTCAGAACTAAAATTCCCGAGCTCTGAAGGGATATAGGTATTAATAGGAGTTAGAACTGTTGTGTATCCTCCGGTATTCGTTGGGCTCATGCTTGTTGAGGCACCTGCCTGAATAGGACCCAGTAACGCCAACTTAAATCTATCCATCCACGTACTATTGTCACTGACCCCATCACCGGGAAGCGTCGCCATTACTCCGGCAGATAATACGCTGGATGCAATTAAGGACACCCCCTGAAATTCAGCTTGCTCGTAGGTGTAATTATTGCTGTACGCAGGATTATTTTGAGCCTTCTTTTCGTTGTACTTACCGATCACGCTATTTTCCAGCATTCCCATCCCAAAAGTGAAAAGTCCTTGCACAAGGACTTGGGGCATGTTCACTTGTTGACCGGTAGCTGATTGGTAAGCTGCTGTGCCTAGACTGCTAAAACCAAGTCCAATAGCATTGGAAACATTGTCTACTGCTTTGACTTTAAACGCTTTTAAGGCAATAAGCCTCGCCGCGATGCTGGTTAATTGACCAGCAACCATCGGAAGAAGGTCATTAAATGATAGTCCAATAGCTGTCGAAAAGCTCACCGGCTTAAATGTGTTAGCCGTATTCACCGCAAAAGTATCTGCGACGGTTGGGTTGCTTGGTCCGAAGACCTGTCCATTGGTGCTAACTTGAAAAACTTGCGGGGTGGTTTCTATAACTGTTATCTGCCCTGTAGCATCACTTGGCACAGAAGCATAGGTGGGGACGGTGCCATAGATAGAAATATAATCTGTATAAGATAACTGTGATTGCTGAAAAGCTATTTGTTGCCCTGTGCTAACAGCTGTTGCTTGCGCCTGAAGGGATGAATATCCTTTGCTGATCGCATCTTTAGCGGTGTCCATTGTTGCTTGTGCCGTGGTATCACCGACTTCTTGGGAGTTTGAATAATATTCATATTCTGCCTGTTGACTCCAGCTCTGCGTGGTCACACCTTTATCCGCATCATACTGAGCTATTGCTGCAGTATCGTATGCCTGATCTTGCTGGACTTCAGTTGCATCTGCAGGAAGAGCATAACGAGCATCATCACCTGCGTCTTGGGCCGCTGGGTCATTATTTCCAGCAAACTGGCCAAGAGCGTTTGCATTGTCCGTACTGATCTGCTGCTGAGCTGCATTCTGCGAATTAGTTTTTCCCAAACCAAAATATTGGCCGAAGGTAGTGCCTAAGGTATTGTCTGATATAGAGGCCACTGCGGCGACGGCGAGTTGTGAGGCGACGGCATTGGCGATCATGCTGACGCCTGATTCAAGGATTTGATTGGTATCACTACACGTCTGTTTGCTGGGAGGACAAAAGGCATTGTCGACCATTTTAGTTACTTGTAATTCCACCACCCCTTTTAACAAACCAAAAGCAAAGCCAACAACGAGGGCTTTGGTGGCTTCAGCCGCTGCATTGGCCGCAAAAGCGCCCGCGGCAAAGTTATAACTACCGGCAAGATTTCCCATGGCCACTGCCGCCGCCGCATCAATCGCTGTTCCTAATATAAAGGCCTCGTCGGCGCTGCATCCTTTTCTCATCACACAGAGCGTTTCCAGCGTCTGAGTTAATTGGGAAAGTTCCAGGGTAAAAACAGCATAATCCATCGCCAATCCAGGGCCATGGCTTAAGAACGGTGACATTTTTCCGACGGCTGTTCCTAAGGAAGTCAGATTAGTATCAAGGCTGGCGCTTGATCCAAAGAATGAGCCCGCGGCTGAACCTATGTCCGTACTTATGCTCGCGGCTCCTGCTGATACATCTTCGCCAATATCTGCAGCGGCATATCCGAGCGTATCCCCGATACTCTCCCCTGCTTGAATGCCTTGCGTGACATCTGTAACAAAATCCTCGATAGATAAGATGATGGTATTAACAATAGTTTCAATGGTGTCCACGATCGTGTTGATCACGGTTACGATCGCCCGTACAATGGAAACAACAGCGTTAACTATTGATGACAAGGCTGTAACAATGGGTGAGGCGGCCGCGGCAATTTGCGCGGCTACTGTCCCTACTTGCACGGCGGTTGCTGCTGTGTTCACTACTGGTGCAGCTACTGAAGCTCCTTGTGCGGCTGTGGAACCTGCTTGCGCTCCGGGCAACGCGGCGCTGAGTCCTGCTAAAGCAATGGAAGCAACCCAAATACAGATCTGCAAAGTCAATTGAGATTTGGAGATCAGTCCCGGTAAACTTTGGGAAAGGTCGCGCCACTTGTCCCCCCAGACATAGGCTTGGATGGCTTCGGGGACGAGTTGGTATTTTATTGATGTGTCTGGATCCCCGACAGAAACATTCGGGGATGACAATTCTTTTTGGTTAGGTGTTTTGGCGAAGACGAAACCATCGGTATTATTTAGGAAAGCTTCTTGATCAACAATGCGCGGGAATCCAAGGTCGGAATAATAAACTTTTCCGTCCACTGCTTTTTGGACCGTGACAAAATGCTCATCCTTGAAATGCGCGATGAAGGGTGTCTGTAATTTAAGTTCATCTTGGGCGGCTACTTTTAAACTCTGATAATCAAGGCCGAGTGCTTTGGCGGTTTTGTTAATGGCAAAAAGGGTTGTCTTTAATTTTGGCTCACCGATCTTGATAATATCTGCCATGATATCCACTGACAGGGTCATCACCGCAATCTCGTTTAAAGAGCGCTTGGTGCCGTTTGCATCTAAAATATCTTTTAAGGAATAAATTCCGCAATTGAGGACATTGAGATTCGGGGTATTTAACCATTTGGTGATCTGGGCGATCTTGGCTGCGGTGAAGGTGGTTTTGGTGTCGATTTGCAAAAATCTTTTTGTTGTGTTTGGATCCCCGACAGAAGCATTCGGGGATGACATTCCTTTATCATTCGGGGATGACATTTCTTTATCATTCGGGGATGACGATGGAGTTATGTCTAATTGCAAACGAAGTTTGGGTTTATCCTGGATCTGCTTGAGTAAATATCCCAAACTACCGGACACTTGAACGGCGGGTTTTGCCATTGGCAAGCTTGCATCTTGCATCGCAAACGAGGGTAAATTCCGGTAAAGAATCGCTGGATTATAACCAAATGCCCAGCTGATCTGGTCGGGGATAAAGGTGGCTAAAACAATGATGGCCACAACCTTCATCCACTTGTTAAAACGGCTGATAAACGGGGAACTTGTTACTGCGGGAATGGGAAGGATTTGTTCAGAGGGATCCACAGCTTTATCTTGGGCGTCTGAAAAAGGCAGCCCTGGCTTTGTTTCATCAGCTGTGTTTTGCAACTTTTCAGTCATGTATTTTTTATTTTTTACTGGTTTTGTTTGTTAACAATTGAAGTATAACATATTATATACAGATAGCAAATTTGGGTAAAAAAAGTAATTTACTTAAATATAATAATTCCATATAGTTATGTCCCTAATAAAATTAATTTGAAAAAAAATATTTTATTTTGTTTTAATTATATAGATTTAATAATTTTGAATTATTAAGGTTGTGTGAGATTTACAAAAAGGTGGTTTTTATCACTGTATTAGGCGTTATTAATATTTTTAAGTTGTTTCTGGATTCCCGCTTTCGCGGGAATGACATAATAAGTTACTGGAATGACAGAATAAGTTGCGGGAATGACAGAATTAGTTGCGGGAATGACAGAATTAGTTGCGGGAATGACAGAATAAGTTGCGGGAATGACAGAATTAGTTACGGGAATGACAGAATAAGTTGCGGGAATGACAGAATTAGTTACGGGAATGACAGAATTAGTTACGGGAATGACAAAATAATCAGAATGGACATTAAATTAAACGAGAATACGCATCAGAATGGACATTAATTAAGATGTTTTCATGAATATGTTGTAATTTCCATTCTGAATGGATTCCCGCTTCCGCGGGAATGACATCGGTTTTTAGTGGGCGAGGTTTTTTAGGGGGTTGTTTTGGAAGAAGTCTAGGAATACAGGGCCGGCTACCAGGATTGTGACCACCGGGAAGATGAAAAATAGTAGCGGCAGGAGCATTTTTAGGGGGGCTTTTAGGGCCATGGCTTCGCCCCTTCTAAAGCGGGCTTCCCGCATATCTTCAGAAAGGATGTTTAAAGCGTCAATAACCGATGTTCCCATGCGGTCAGCCTGGATCAGGGTGCGGGAAAAGGTTGACAGGTCCGGCAATTCGAACTTGCGGGCAAGGT
>Ga0265336_10001127_pt1 | contig 12824 bp, 11 predicted proteins | sample 42119metaG_FD_193583 | JGI IMG/M metagenome (GOLD analysis project Ga0265336, IMG submission 193583) | Rhizosphere microbial communities from Carex aquatilis grown in University of Washington, Seatle, WA, United States - 4-21-19 metaG | ecosystem: Host-associated > Plants > Roots > Rhizosphere...
CTACGCGGCAAGATCGTCGCGAGCCTCGAGCAGTCGGACGTCTACGTCATCGACGCGTTCTGCGGCGCCGACCCGGCGCATCGGCTGGCGGTTCGCGTCATCACCGCGCACCCGTACCACGCGCTGTTCGCGAAGACGATGTTCATCGATCCCGCCGACTCCGACCTCGAAGGCTTCGAGCCGGACGTCCTCATCCTCCACGAGCCCGAGGTCGAAGCCGACCCGGAGACGGACGGCACGCGCACCGGCGTTTTCGTCTGCCTCCACCCGAGCCGCGGTGAGGTGATCATCGGCGGCACGTTCTACGGCGGCGAGATCAAGAAGTCGGTCTTCACCGTCATGAACGACCGGCTGCCGCTCGAGGGCATCGCGCCGATGCACTGCTCCGCGAACGTCTCGGAGGACGGGGAGGACGTCGCCATCTTCTTCGGGCTCTCCGGCACGGGCAAGACGACTCTCTCGGCCGATCCGTCTCGCAAGCTCATCGGCGACGACGAGCACGGCTGGGGCGACGAAGGCGTTTTCAACTTCGAGGGCGGCTGCTACGCGAAGACGATTCGGCTGTCGGCCGACGCCGAGCCGGAGATCTGGAATGCCGTGCACAGCTTCGGCACCGTGCTCGAGAACGTCGTCGTGGACGAGCGCGGCAACCTCGACCTCGACGACGACTCGAAGACCGAAAACACGCGCGCCGCGTACAAGCTCGAGCGCATCGCGAACATGCTGCCGGCGAAGCGCGCCGGCCATCCACGCTCGGTGATCTTCCTCGCCGCCGACGCGTTCGGGATCCTGCCGCCGATCGCGCGCCTCAGCCGCGAGCAGGCGCTGTTCTTCTTCCTCTCCGGCTACACGTCGAAGCTCGCGGGAACCGAGCTCGGCGTCACGGAGCCGCAGCCGACGTTCTCGACGTGCTTCGGCGCGCCGTTCCTGCCCCAGCCGCCGACCGTCTATGCGGAGTTGCTCGGGAAGAAGCTCGACGAGCACGACGCGAGCGTGTGGCTCATCAACACGGGTTGGACGGGTGGCCCGTTCGGCGAGGGGCACCGGATGCCGATCAAGGCGACGCGTGCGCTGCTTTCCGCCGTGTTGTCGGGGCATCTCCACGAGGTGGAGTTCCGGACGGATCCCGTCTTCGGTTTCGAGGTGCCCGTCACCGCGCCCGACGTCGACGAGGCGCTCCTCGATCCGCGCTCGACGTGGGCCGATCCGGAGCGCTACGACGCCAAGGCCCGCGAGCTCGCGACGATGTTCGCCGAGAACTTCACGGCGAAGCACGCCGATGCGCCCGAGGCCGTGCGCGCGGCAACGCCCAAGCCGTAAGCGCGCGCGCCGCGAGCGCAAAGAGGAGCGTGAAAACGAGGGCGACCGCGAGGAAGGCCGCCTCCTTGCCGACGCCGGTGTGGTGGAGGACGGCGGCGCGGGCGACGACGCCTGCGGTCACGCCCACGAGCCACGTCGCGGCGAGCCGCGTGAGCGTCGGCCGGCGGTAGAGGCCGAACAGCAGTCCCGCGCCGAGCCAGCCACCGAGCAGCGGGAGCACGTCGCGCGCCAGGCCGCGCCCGCTCACATCGCCGTGATGCGAAACGTTCCCGATGACCGCGAACACGACGATCGCCGCAGCGTCGGCGGCGACGGCGAACCGCGGGGGAGGGAAGAGGCGCACCCGTGCGTTGTAGCTACGGCTACCGCACTTTCGTTGCGCCGACCAATTAGTTAGAGTCCGCACATGACGCGCAAAGGAAAACTCGTGGCCGGAGTCGCTGCTGCACTCCTGCTGGCTGGAGCCGCAACCGGAGTTGCGCTCGCGCGCAATCAGGCCGGCTCGACTACCGCACCGCGGCTCGTCCAGGGAAAGAGCCTCATGGTCGCGTCTGCGGCCTATCTCGGGATCAAGGTCCGGACGCTGAAGGGCGAGCTTCATCCCGGTCACCCGCTCGCCGCGATCGCACGGTCGACACCCGGCCGGACGGTGGAGGGCCTCCGCGCGGCGCTCTTCCACGACGCGAAAGGGAAACTCGGCGCCGGTCACACGGCGCTGGCGGCCAACGAGCACGGCTTCAGCCCGGCGTGGCTGAAGCACCGGATCGCCGCCTATGTCGCGGGCGTGTGCCCGCTCCACATGAGCCAGTTGAAGGTCGCCCGCGGCAGTACGTGCCCGGGCATGAGCATGTAGCCGGCTACTGCCGCTTCGCCTTTGCCCTCGCGTGCCCTTCGCGTGCGCGGAGCCTCCACTTCCGTGCCTCCTCCTTGCGCAGGAGCGCGTTGTGACGCAATTCCATCGCGCGAAGCTCGCGCTGGAGCTTCCGCCAGCTGTGGAGACGGTCGGCCTCGAGCGTGCCCGACTCCACCGCGCCGAGCACTGCGCAACCCGGCTCGTGCTCGTGCGTGCAGTCGCCGAACCGGCACGCGGCGGCCAGCTCCTCGACGTCGGAGAACGTCGCGTCGAGCGCTCCCGCGCCGACGTCCCAGAGCTGGAGCTCGCGGATGCCGGGCGAGTCGAGGACAAGCCCGCCGCCCGGGAGGACGAGAAGCTGGCGGACGGTCGTCGTGTGCCGGCCTTCGTCGTCGTCGGAGCGGGTCTCCTTCGTCGCCATGACGTACTCGCCGAGCCAATGGTTGACGAGCGTCGACTTGCCGACGCCCGACGAGCCGAGCAGCACGGCCGTCGCGCCCGGCTCGATCCGCGCGCGCAACGCGTCGCACCCCTGGCCCGTGACGGCAGACACGACATGGACGGGGACGCCGAGGGCGACCGCCTCGATCTCGGCGACCAGCTCCCACGGATCCTCCATGCGGTCGGCCTTCGTAAGCACGATCTCCGGCGCAGCGCCGCTCTCCCAGATCGTCACGAGGTACCGCTCGATTCGGCGCGGCTCGAGGTCGGGGCCGAGCGAGGAGACGATGAACGCGATGTCTACGTTCGCGGCGAGGACCTGGCCGTGCGTTTGCCGCTGCTGGTTGGAGGCCGCGTTACGGATGATGGCGCTGCGGCGCGGCAGCACCTGCCGGATCAGGCCGCCTTCGCCGAGCCCGACCCAGTCGCCGACGGCGACGTCGACGCCGTCGTCGAGCAGCCTTCTCGGCAGGCTGGAGCGAACGGCGTCCTCCGCCGTCCAGACGTCGAACGCTCCCCGGTGGGCGGCGGCGACGCGTCCCGGCACGAGGCCGGGCTCGAGTTGTTCGGCGAGGTCGGGATTCCACCCGAGCTCGCTCAAATCGTGCTGAGACAAGCAAAGCTCCTTCGCATGAGATGGGAACGCCGAACGTCCCCGAAAAGGAGCGCCGGCGTTAGGTCAGGAAGACCGAGGAGGCGCACAGCACAGTCATTTGTTCGAGCCTCCTCTCGCCGGGGAACGGAACGCCTTCAGAGTACGCGGACGGCGCTCCGGCGTCAATCTGCCGGAGCTAGGCGCGGATCGCCCTCCACGACGCCGTGCCGCTCGCCGTAGTCGGCGAGGAGGTCGAGGAAGGGGACAGCGTCGAACGATTCCGGCCCGAGCACGCCGGCGCCGTCCCACACTCCCTCCGCCAGCAGCTCGAGCGCCACCACCGGGCTGAGAGCGGTTTGGAGGACGACTGCCTGGTGGCCGTACTCGCGCATGCAGCGCTCGTTGTCGGCGGCGTGGTAGAGGTAGACGGCGCCGTCAGTGCCGTCCTTGCGCTTCCCGGTCACGAGCGTTCCGGCGCATGTTCGGCCGCGCATCCGGTCGCCGAGCGTCGCGGGGTCGGGGAGAGCCGCCGCGACGACGTCTCGCGGCGCGACGTCCACGCCGCGCACGCGTACCGGCTCGGTCGAGTCGAGGCCGAGCTTGTGCAGCGTCCTCAGCACCGCGATGAATTCCTCGCCGAGGCCGTACTTGAAGGTCACACGCCGGCAGTCGACCGCGCGCGGGACGAGCACGACCTCCTCGTGCTCGACATTCACGCACTCGACCGGCCCGATGCCCTCGGGGAAGTCGAACACCTCTGGCTCGGAGAACGGCTCGGTCGTGAAGAAGCCGCGCTCGCGCTCCCAGACGAGCGGCGGGTTGAGGCACTCCTCGATCGTCGTCCAGATGGAGAAGGTCGGCGCGAAGTCGTAGCCCTCGACCACGAGGTCGGCGCCGTCGCGCACCGCGACTTCGTCGATCTCGGAGAAGAGATGGTCGGCGGCGTAGCGCGCGAAGACGTCGGACATGCCCGGCTCGACGCCGATGCCGACGAGTGCGAGCTGGCCGCGCTCCTCCCAGAGCTCATGCGCGGCGAACTGCTCGTCGCCGAGCTTCACGCCGGTCTGAGAGTAGGGCGCCTCGGGATGCGGCTGCGAGAGCGTCATCGCCATGTCGAGGTACGTGGCGCCGGCCTCGAACGCGGCGCCGAAGATCTGCGGGTTGAAGCGCGGATCGGTCGCGTTGAGGACGGCGTCGGCGCCGGACGCCCGGATGAGCTCCGCGACGGCGCCCTGGTCGGAGGCATCGACTGCGGCCGCCGCCAGGCGATCGTCCGCGAGGGATTCGACGAGCTTCTGCGGGCGCGCCGGGTCGAGGTCGGCGAGCGTCATCCGCTCGAAGAATCCGCGGCGCGCGGCGACAGCCGCCACGGCCGCTCCGACGCCTCCCGTTCCGACTACGAGGATCCTCACCGGAAGACGATTCAACCACAGACATGTCACGCAAAGCGTCGCCAACGCGTTGCTGGATTGACGCGGTGCGTGGAACGATGGTAGGAATGGCTCGCTTTGCGCAGCCAGGACGTCCACACGCTCCGACTCGCCGCAGGTGGAGAAGCGCCCCGAGGCCCGGTCGCTCCGGCCCGCACCGTCGACGAGCTCGACCGTCGGATCATCGAGGTCCTGCAGGCGAACGGGCGCGAGCCGTTTCGCGCGATCGCCGCGCGGCTCGGCGTTTCGGAGGCGACGATCCGCGCCCGATACGGGCGGCTGACCCGCTCCGGGATCCTCCATGTCGTCGGCGTGACGAATCCGCTCGGCCTCGGCTTCGAGCAGGCGCTCATCGGCGTCAAGACGTCCGGCCCGCCGAGCACCGTCGCCGACGTGATCTCGGGCTGGCCCGAGGCGGACTACGTCGTCGTCACCGCCGGCCGGTTCGACATCGTCGTCGAGGTCGTGGCGTCGGGCCGCGCCGAACTGCTCGAACTGACGAACAGGATCCGCTCGCTCGACGGCGTCGTCTCGACAGAGTCGTTCCTGTACCTCGAGATGCGAAAACAACTCTACGACTGGGGGACACGTGGCAGCGACTGATCTCCGGCAGCTGGCGAACGACCATCTCTGGCTCCATTTCACGCGGATGGGCGGGCACGAGCCGCCGATCATCGTCAGCGGGGACGGTTGCTATCTCACGGACGACAAGGGGAACCGGTACCTCGATGCGCTCGCCGGGCTCTTCTCCGTGAACCTCGGATACGGCTACGGCGACGAGATCGGGAGGGCCGCGCACGAGCAGATGAAGGAGCTGCCCTTCTACACGAACTGGACGTACGCGCACCCGCGGGCGATCGAGCTCGCCGCCGAGATCGCGTCACTCGCGCCCGGCGATCTCAACCGTGTCTTCTTCGTCTCGGGCGGCTCCGAGGCCGTCGAGGCGGCGTGGAAGCTCGCGCGCCAGTACTTCGTCGCCCGCGACGGCCTCCCGCCCGGCAAGAAGTACAAGGCGATCGCGCGCAACATCGCCTACCACGGCACGACGATGGGCGCGCTCTCGATCAACGGGATCGAGGCGCTGCGGGCGCCGTTCGAGCCACTCGTCCCCGAGGTCAGGCACGTCTCGAACACGAACCGTTGCCACCGGCCGGCGGGCGAGACGGAGGAGGAGTTCACCGCGTGGCTGCTCAAGGAGCTCGAGCGGACGATCCTCGAGATGGATCCCGCCACGGTCTGCCTGATCCACATGGAGCCGGTGCAGAACGCGGGCGGTGCGTTCGTCGCCCCGGCCGGATACTGGGCCGGCGTGCGGGCGCTCTGCGACCGCTACGACATCCTTCTGTCGGCGGACGAGGTGATCACCGGCTTCGGGCGCGTCGGCCACTGGTTCGCGTCGGAGCGCTACGACATCCGGCCCGACATCGTCACGTCCGCGAAGGGTCTCTCCTCGTCGTACGCGGCGATCGGCGCCGTCGTCGCAACCGAGCGGGTGATGGAGCCGTTCCTCGCCGACACGTCGATGTACTCGCACGGGATCACCTTCGGCGGCCATCCCGTGATGAGTGCGATCGCGCTGAAGAACATCGAGATCATGAAACGGGAGCGGATCAACGAGCACGTCCTCGCGAACGAGAACGCTTTCCGTTCGACGCTCGGGCAGCTACTCGACCTCCCGATCGTCGGCGACCTGCGCGGAGCGGGCTTCTTCTACGCGCTCGAGCTCGTGAAGGACAAGGAGACGCGCGAGACGTTCAGCGACGAGGAGTGCGAGCACCTGCTGCGCGACTTCCTCTCGCACCGGCTGTTCGAACGCGGGCTGATCTGCCGCGCCGACGACCGCGGCGACCCGGTGATCCAGATCTCGCCGCCGCTCGTCGCGACACAGAAGGAGTTCGACGAGATGACCGGAATCCTGGGCGACGTCCTGGCCGAAGCATGGGAGGAGATGCAATGAGCACAGCAGCAGACACCCCGATCGTCGGCGGGCATCTCCCCGTCGGGGACAAAGGCCTCAAGGCCGGCGCGATCGGCTACCTCACGAACATCGTCATCGGCGTCGCGTCGACGGCACCCGCGTACTCGCTCGCGGCGACTCTCGGCTTCGTCACGGCAGTGGGCGGAATGGGGGTGCACGCGCCGGCGGTTCTCATTGCTGCCTTCGTCCCGATCCTCTTCGTTTCGCTCGGCTACAAGTACCTCAACAAGGCCGATCCCGACTGCGGGACGACGTTTGCCTGGACGACGCGCGCCTTTGGCCCGTGGATCGGTTGGATCAACGGCTGGGCGATCTTCGTCGCCGACGTGATCGTCATGGCGTCGCTGTCCGTGATCGCGTCGCAGTACTCGTTCCGGCTCTTCAACTGGGATGCCGGCGCGAATTCGACCGGGTGGACGATCGTCGGCTCGGTCGTCTGGATCGCCCTCATGACGTGGATCTGTTACCGCGGGATCGAGCTCTCTGCCCGCACGCAGCAGGTCCTCCTCGCGGCGGAACTCGTCATCCTCTTCGCCTTCTCGGTCGTTGCGCTCGCGAAGGCGTCCTCAGGAATACTCGGCGGGTCGATCGAGCCCCGCCTGTCGTGGTTCAACCCGTTCGACCTCGGCTTCGGCGCTCTCGCGGACGGTGTCCTGCTCGGGATCTTCATCTACTGGGGCTGGGACTCGGGCGTCGCCGTGAACGAGGAGTCGGAGTCGTCGGCGGACGGGCCTGGCCGCGCCGCGGTCGTTTCGACGTTGTTGCTCCTCGTGACCTACGTGCTCGTCGCCACGGCCGCGCAGGCGTTCGCCGGGCCGCACTTCCTCACGGCCAACCAGAACGACGTCCTCAACGCACTTGGCGGGAAGGTTTTCGGCTCGCCCTGGGACAAGCTCCTGATCATCGCCGTGCTGACGTCGGCGTCGGCGTCGACGCAGACGACGATCCTCCCAACCGCGCGGACGACGCTCTCGATGGCGCGGTGGGGGGCGATTCCCGGCGTGTTCGGGCGCGTCCACCCGCGGTTCCTGACGCCGACCTGGTCGACGCTCGGCATGGGCGCACTCTCGGCCGTCTGGACGGCGCTCCTGGTCGGCCTCGACGGCGGCCCGAACGGGAACGTGCTCGGCGACTCGATCACGGCGCTCGGCTTCGCCGTCTGCTTCTACTACGGCTTCACCGGCCTCTGCTGCGCCTGGTACTACCGCCGCGAGTTGTTCACGAGCGTTCGACACTTCGTGCTCGTCGGCCTCCTGCCGCTCGCCGGCGGCGGGCTGATGTTCGCCATCTTCGCCAAGGCGTTCAACGACTACAGCAAGGCCGGCGCGAACTACTCCCAGCCGTTCCTCGGGATCCAGGTACCGATCGTGATCGGGGTCGGCGGCCTGCTGCTCGGCGTTCCGTTCATGGTTCTCTGCGCGGTGAAGTTCCGCGAGTTCTTCAGCCGGAAGACGGAGGTTGCGCCCGCGGGGCTACTCGATGCCCCGGTCGAGCACGCGACCGACCACTTCTAAGCGGAGGGAAACGTCTCGCCCGGGTCGTGGCCCGCAGCCACGGCCTGGGCGATGTCGAGCGTCGAGATGACGCCGATCGGACGCCTGCTCTCCGGGTCGGTGACGGCGAGGTGTGCGATGCCGTGCTGCGCCATCAGGCCGGCGGCCTCTGACATCGGCCGGCTTGCCGAGACGGTCACGAGCGGCGTCACCGCGGTCGCGCCGGCGGTCTGCCGGTCGAGGTCGAGCTGCGTGGCTGCGACGAGGTCGAGGTCGGAGACGACCGCCCAGAGGCGCGGCGCCTCGTCGTCCTCGTCCGTGTGCTCGAAGACGAAGATCGCGTGTACGCGGAACGTCGCCATCATCCGTGCGACGACGCGGAGCGGCGTCTCGGGCGGGACGCTGATCACGCCGCGGCTCATTGCGTCGGCGACCGTGGCGACGTCGTATGCGACGGGCATTTCGTTGAAACCGTGCGGCGTATTCACCATGGCGGAATGCTGTCCGCAAGCCGGAGAAGTGGCATCCGCGAGAACTACGGAAGCGGCTGAAGCGTCTGCGCGGACTTGCGTGCAACACCCGTGTGTTGCGCGGCCGCCGCGACGGCCGCTGCGACGTTCGGCGCGACCGCGCGGTTGAAGACGCTCGGGATGATGTAGTCGGCCGCGAGCTCGTCGCCGCCGATCGCTTCGGCGATTGCGCGTGCAGCGGCGACTTCCATCTCCGCGTTGATCTCGCTCGCGCGCACGTCGAGCGCGCCGCGGAAGACGCCGGGGAACGCGAGGACGTTGTTGATCTGGTTCGGGTAGTCACTGCGGCCCGTCGCGATCACCTCGGCGAGCCCTTCGATCGCTTCAGGATCGACCTCGGGGTTCGGGTTCGCCATCGCGAAGACGATCGCCCGCGGCGCCATCGCGCGCACGCCCTCGACGCTGATCGCGCCCGGCACGGACACGCCGATGAAGACGTCGGCCCCGGCGAGCAGTTCGTCGGCCGTTCCCTGCAGGTTGTCGGGGTTCGTCGTCTCGGCGTACTCCTGCTTCGCGGGATTGAGTCCTTCGCGGCCGCGGTAGAGCGCGCCGCCCTCGTCGCAACCGACGATCCAGCTGACGCCCGCGTGCTGCAGCGTGCGCGTCACCGCCATCCCGGCGGCGCCGCAGCCGGTCGTGACGACGCGGATGTCCTCGATGCGCTTGTCGACGACGCGGAGCGCGTTGAGCAGGGCCGCGAGGACGCAGATCGCCGTGCCATGCTGGTCGTCGTGGAAGACGGGGATGTCGAGGGACTCGCGCAGCCGCCGCTCGATCTCGAAGCAGCGGGGCGCGGAGATGTCCTCGAGGTTGATGCCGCCGAAGACCGGCGCGATCAGCTCGACTGTGCGCACGATCTCGTCCGGATCCTTCGTCGCGAGACAGATCGGGAACGCGTCAACGTCGGCGAACTCCTTGAAGAGGACGGCCTTGCCCTCCATCACCGGCATCGCGGCCTCGGGCCCGATGTCGCCGAGCCCGAGCACCGCGGTGCCGTCGCTGACGACCGCGACCGTGTTGCGCTTGATCGTGAGGTTCCAGACCTTCTCCGGGTCGTCGGCTATCGCGCGAGAGACGCGTGCGACGCCCGGCGTATAGACCATCGAGAGGTCTTCGCGCGTCTTGAGCGGTGCGCGCGGCTTCACCTCGAGCTTGCCGCCGAGATGGGCGAGGAAGACGCGATCGGAGAAGTGGACGACCTCGACGCCGTCGACGTTCCGCATCGCCTCGACGATTGCGTCGAGATGGCGCTCGTCGTCGGCGAGGACGTTGACGTCGCGGATCTTCGTCGTTCCCTCGACGCGTACGAGGTCGATCGCCCCGAGCAGGCCGCCGGCGTCGCCGATCGCAGCGGCGAGCCGCGCGAAGGCGCCGGGCTCGTTGGCGATGCGGATGCGGATGGTCGCGCTGAACGACGCTGACGGGTGCACCCTTTGAAACTACCGCGGCGCGGGTTGCCGGGATCCGTATCCACTACGCTCGATCGCGTGGGAATAACGGTATGCGACGTCGGTCCGCGGGACGGTCTCCAGAACGAGCCGGACGCGCTCGCGCCGGCCGTGCGCGCCGAGCTCGTCGATCGGCTCGGCGCCGCAGGGCTGCCGCGGATCGAGGCGGTGAGCTTCGTGCGCGGCGACCGCGTGCCGCAGATGGCCGACGCCGAGGAGGTCGTGTCCCTGGTTGTCCGGCGCGCCGGTGTCGAGCTCTCCGGTCTTGTCCTGAACGAGAAGGGCTGGGAGCGGTTCGCAGCCGCCGGGCTCGACCGCGTCAACGTGACGTTCGCGGCGACGGAGACGTTCAACGAGCGGAACGGCAATGCGACGCTCGCGGAGGCGGTCGCGCGGACGGAGGCGATCCTCGCGGCGGCGGGCGAGACGCCTGCGACGGTGACCGTCTCGTGCGCCTTCGGCTGTCCCTTCGAGGGGGAAGTCGATCCGGGCGTCGTGGCAGAGCTCGTGGCGCCGTTCGGCGGCCGCGCCGAGGTCGTCCTCGCGGACACGATCGGCGTCGCGACGCCGTCGGCGGTGCGCGCGCTCGTCGAGCGGACGCGTGCGGCCGGATTCCACGGCCACAACACGCGCAACACCGGATACGCGAACTGCCTCGCCGCGCTCGAGGCGGGAGCGACCGTCCTCGACGCATCGATCGGCGGCCTCGGCGGCTGCCCGTTCTCGCCGCGCGCGACGGGCAACGTCGCGACGGAGGATCTCGTCTGGCTCCTCGAACGCGAGGGCGTCCGGACCGGCATCGACGTCGACGCGCTCGTCGGGATCTCGCAGTGGCTGGAAGGAGTGCTCGGCCGGACGCTCGAGGGCTACGTCTACCGCGCCGCGCCCTGGCCGCCGGAGCCAAGTCCGTCCTTGTAACAGTCTGTTACTTGCGATGGTCTCGCTCGGCTGTGCCGAGCACGACGACGCCGGCGGAAGCGAGGGCCTCGATCTCGCCGTCCGTGTAGCCGAGTTCGCGGAGGATCTCGGTGCTGTGCGCGCCGAGCGCCGGTGGGGGAGAGTGGTGGTGGACGCGCTCGCCGTCCGCCGACAACGGTGCCGCGACGGTGACGAGATCGTCGACGACTCCGCCTGGCAGGCGCTGGAGGATCCCGAGCGCCTCGGTCTGCGGGTGGCGCGCCGCTTCGCCGACGTCATGCACCGGCGACGCCGGGACGCCTGCGGCGACGAGCGCGGCGAGCAGTTCCGCCGTGTCGCGCTCGCGTGTCTTCTCCTCGAGCAGCGCGAGCAGCGCCGGGCGGTTCGCGACGCGCAGCGGATTCGTGCGGAAGCGCTCGTCGGCGATGAGCTCCGGCGCGCCGAGCTCCTCGCAGAGCGCCGCGTAGAGCTTGTCGTTCCCCGCGACGATCATCAGCTCGCCGTCTCGGGTCGGGAACACCTGGTACGGCGCGATCTGGGAAAACGCGCTGCCCTCGCGGCCGGGCACGGCGCCCGTGCCGAGGAAGCCGACGAGCTGGTACGAGAGGAGCGAGAGCGCGGTCTCGTAAAGCGAGACGTCGAGCGTGCGGCCGACGCCGGTCTGCTCGCGCTCGTACAGCGCAGAGACGACGCCGAGCGCCGCCCAGACGCCCGTGCCGATGTCGATGAGCGAGACGCCCGCGCGCACCGGCGGGCGGCCGTCCTCGCCCGTGACGCTCATGATCCCGGACGCCGCCTGCAGGAGCGGGTCGTAGCCCGGCTGCGCGGCGAGCGGTCCGCGCGAGCCGAAGGCGCCGATCGTGCAGTAGACGAGACGCGGATTCCGCGGGCGCAGATCCTCGGGGCCGAGGCCGTGGCGATGCGCAGCGCCGGGCCGGAGGCTCTGGACGAACACGTCGGCGCGGTCGGCGAGCCGCAGCACCGCCTCCTGCCCGCGCGGGTTTCCGAGGTCGACCGCAAGCGAGCGCTTGCCGGCGTTCGAAGCGAGGAACATCGCGCCCTGGCCGTCCCAGAACGGCGGCCCCCATTCACGCGCATGGTCGCCGCCGGGCGGCTCGACCTTCACGACCTCCGCGCCGAGCGCGGCGAGGAGCTGGGTGGAGGACGGCCCGGCCAGCGACGACGTCACGTCGACCACCCGAATGCCGGTGAGTGGGAGGAGCTCGCTCATGCGGCTATCCGCTCCGGCGCCGCACCGGTCGGCGCCTCCGCTCTCTGTCGAGCTCCGTCGAGCCTACGCTCGAGGTGGAATAGAGCCAGGATGGCTTGCCGCGGACGACCACGTCTCCTTCGTACCGTTCGCCGAGCTTCTCCGCAACGCGGACAGACCGCAGATTTCCGTGCTGAATCAGTGAGATGAGCCGGGTAAGCCCGCGCTCGCGCAGCGCCCAGTCCCGCAACGCGAGTGCGGCTTCTGTCGCGTAGCCATGGCCCCAATACTCGCGCGCCACCATCCAGCCGATCTCCGTCTCGGAGCCGCCGATCTCCCACGTCTCGGGATCCCAGCGAAGAAAGCCCGCGCGGCCGAGGACGCGCCCGTCGTCGCGCCGCTCGAGCGCGAAGAAACCGACGCCCCACTGCTCCCACCGCTCGAGCCAGCGCGGGATCACAGCCTCCACCTCGGCGAGCGTCGACGTCGTACCGTCGCCGAGGTAACGCACCGCCTCCGGGTCGGAATACGCGGCCGCGAGGTCGGACGCGTCCTCGGTGCGCGGCAGCCGCAGGACGAGGCGGTCCGTCTCGATCACGAGCGTGGAT
>Ga0265336_10001128_pt1 | contig 12808 bp, 14 predicted proteins | sample 42119metaG_FD_193583 | JGI IMG/M metagenome (GOLD analysis project Ga0265336, IMG submission 193583) | Rhizosphere microbial communities from Carex aquatilis grown in University of Washington, Seatle, WA, United States - 4-21-19 metaG | ecosystem: Host-associated > Plants > Roots > Rhizosphere...
GATAGGACTTGAGCGGGAAGAGCACAGAGCGACTGGAGGCGTTTACTCTTTCGGCGGCGTGCGCACCTTTCCGCTGATCGGTCTGATTGGCTACTCCGCTGCTCTGATTTCAGGGCCGCAGGTGCTGCCTGTGGCCATCGGCTTTCTGGTGGTCGCAGGATTTCTGCTGGTCTCTTACTGGCACAAGATTTCCACTTCCCAGGCAGCCGGAGTTACTACCGAAATGTCCGGCCTGGCGACCTTTCTGGTGGGCGCGCTGGCCTGTTATGGGCATCTATGGATTGCCACCGCGCTCGGCGTCGCCAGCCTGCTGCTGCTTGATCTGAAGGCCGCTCTGGAAAAGCTCGCCGTACGCATTGCTCCCGAAGAGATTCTTACTTTTGCCAAGTTTCTGTTGTTGAGCGGTGTGATTCTTCCCATTTTGCCTAATCAAGAGTTCGGGCAATTCCACATCAACCCTTTCAAGACATGGCTCGTAGTAGTTGCCATCAGCACCGTCTCATACGCCAGTTATGTATTGCAGAAATTGACCAAAGGGCAGGGTGGAGTAGTGCTGTCGGCGTTGCTGGGTGGCGCCTACTCCTCGACCGTCACCACCGTCGTCATGGCACGTCGGGCAAAAATCGAACTGAGGCCGCATCTCTTCTCTGGCGGCATCCTGATCGCTTGCGGCGTAATGTATGTGCGGTTGGTGATTCTCTTGGCGCTCTTCAACCGGCAACTGATGGCGCTGCTTTATATTCCGTTTCTTTCCGTAGCCATTCTGGCGGTCGGCATCGGCTGGCTTTGGTCTCGCATCGCAGACAAGAACACGCAGGAAGTCCAGCAAAAATTTGAAGCCAAGAATCCGCTCGACCTGATGACGGCATTTCTCTTTGCCGGATTATTTCTGGTTATGCTGATAGCTACCCAGTTAGCCGTGCATTATCTGGGCAGAACCGGCGTGAATACTCTGGCGGCTATTATGGGAGTCAGCGACGTGGACCCATTCATCATGGGCCTGACACAAGCTGCAGGCGCACCAGGAACATCTTTTAATCTCGCGGCTGTCGCAGTATGCATTGCCGCATCGAGCAACAATATTGTGAAAGGAATTTACGCCTTCAGCATGGCCGACCGCAAGACCGGAGTGCAGGCTCTCGTGATGCTTCTGACACTGGCCGCGATGGGGCTGATTCCGTTGTTTTGGCTTGGATGATGTGGCGATCATGCTCACGCTTCGTCGAGGAGTTTAGGATAAGAGTACTGTGCAAACGATACGAGTAGAGACGCCTTCGGCTAAATATGACGTAGTGACGGGCAGCGGGCTGGTTGAATCACTGGCCCGGCGTATTGAGCGGGTTGTGGGCAGGTTGCCGCGACGGGTTTTTGTACTGACTTCGGCGCCGATCTGGGCTCTGTGGAGCGAGCGCTTTCTCCGCTCGTTTGCCGAGCCACCAATTGTGCTGTTTCTTGATCCCGGCGAAAAACACAAAAACATCAAGAGCGTCGAAGGCCTGTTGCGGCAGATGGCGCAGGCGGGCGGGGATCGCGGCTCGCTGCTGATTGCCTTTGGCGGCGGAATCGTCGGCGACGTGGGCGGATTTCTGGCCTCGATTTATATGCGCGGGATTCCCTATATTCAGGTCCCGACGACATTTTTGGCGCAGGTCGATTCGTCGGTGGGCGGCAAGACCGGCGTGAATCTTCCCGAGGGCAAGAACCTGGTCGGCGCCTTCTATCACCCACGCGCAGTCTTTGCCGACATCGGCGTGCTGGGCACGCTGCCTGACCGCGAGTTGCGGGCCGGGCTGATGGAAAGCGTGAAGGCAGGCATCATCCGCGACCGGGCGCTGGTGCGCTTTATGGAAACAAATTCGGCGGACGTGCTGGGACGCGATCCCAAATCTCTGGAGAAGGTGATTGCCGCGTCCATTCGCATGAAGGCCGGAGTGGTGAACCGCGACGAGCGCGAGAGCGGCCTGCGCATGATCTTGAACTTTGGCCACACGGTGGGCCACGCGCTGGAGCAGGCCACTCACTATAAGGCGCTACTGCACGGCGAGGCGGTGGGATGGGGAATGGTGGCCGCGTTGCATATGGCCAGGCAGCGCGGAACGATTTCGCGCGCGCAGTTCGAGCGGCTGGAGAATTTGATTTTTCTCTATGGGCCGCTGCCGCCGTTGAAGCTGCGGACCGCCAAAGTAGTAGCAGCCTCCGTCGGCGATAAGAAGAATGTGGGCGGAGTGAAGCGCTTTGTGCTACCAGTAGGGATTGGCGACGCGGGCGTGGTGGAGGATGTGACGCCTGCGGAGTTAGAGGCTGCGGTGGATTATATGCTGGGACAGGCTGGTGGAAGTTTATGAGAATGGTAAGGATTTTCAGTTATTTCTCTCTTCTTCTCTTTCTGTCGGTTGCAGCTCTCGCTCAATCTCAGTTCGTAGGAAAGTGGCAAATGAAGATTGCTCGAATATCCGGCAAGGCGCCGATCACGATAAACATCGCCGCAACCGGAAACGACCTGAGCGGCACGATCATCCTAGTGAGACCAAATGGTTCAGAAGATGAACTGCGAATCGTCGATCCGGAGGTGCTCGGAAACGTGTTGAAGTTCCATACCGAGGCTCCATCATCCTTCGATTGGCATATGACTTTGAACAAGAACAGGCGAGCCGTATCTCTCCATGGCAACAATCGCCCGGGAGAAGGTGGCGAAATGGGCATCGAGGAAAAGCTAAAAAAGAAAAGTTAGCCCGTGAAGACTTTCACATCGTGTTTCAAAAACCGCTCTTCGTCAGGGCACAACGATCGGATGAGGTTCGATGCCTATGCCTACCACCGGAGCCAAACCGCAAGGAGCGAGCGACGAAGCCAGCGCCGCAGCGGCTGTGCGGGAGATGTTCGATGCGATTGCGCCGCGCTACGATTTGCTAAATCATGTCTTGTCTATGAATGTGGACCGGCTGTGGTGGTGGCGGGCGGCGCGGCGGTTTCGCGACGTGCTGGCCGATCCCGATGCTGCGGTTCTCGACATTTGCTGCGGCACGGGCGACATGACGATGGCGCTATTGAAGCGACGCCCACAAGGCGGGCGACCGATTTTGGCAGCGGATTTTTCTCGCGGGATGCTGGCGCGCGGGGCACGGAAGTTTGGCGGGCCGGGAGTGGGCGAGCGCAGGGAGGGCCAGCCGTATGCTGTGCCGATGGAAGCCGACGCGCTGCACCTGCCGCTGCAATCCGCCTCGCTCGACCTGATCGTGAGCGCCTTTGGCTTTCGCAATCTAGCGAATTACGAGGTTGGGTTGCGCGAGTTTCATCGCGTGCTGAAACCCGGTGGGCAGTTGGGGATTCTCGACTTCAGCGAGCCGGGAGGACTGATCGGAAAGGCTTACGCTGTTTACTTCCGACGGGTGCTGCCAGCAATTGGGCGGGCGATTTGCGGGGCTGCCGGACCGTACAGCTATCTGCCCATCTCGGTCGGCAATTTTCCGCCGCCGCCGGTGATGCTGAGGCTGATGCGAACGGTGGGTTATTCGCAGTGCGCGTGGCAGCCTTACACCTTTGGGATTGCCGGACTGTACACAGCGGCGCGGGCGCTGTAGCCTAAGAACTCGATGACTCTGACTGTTGCCACTATCGCTGCCCATTCCGCCGAGAAGCGGCAGGTGGCGCTGCACTCGATGCTGGCGGCTGCGGTGATGACGCTGCTGAAGCTGGCCGCGGGACTGTTCTCCGGCTCACTGGGCGTACTGTCGGATGCGGCTCACTCCGGCCTGGACATGATTGGCTCGGCGCTCACGTTTTTTTCCGTGCGGGTCAGCGACAAGCCGGCCGACGAGGACCACACCTACGGTCATGGCAAATTCGAGAATTTTTCCTCCTTCGGCGAAGTGATTCTGATGGCCGTCTCCAGCGTGTGGATTATCTGGGAGGCAATTCAACGGATACTCCACCACGGCACAAAACTGCACAACTCGGTATGGCCAGTGCTGGTGGTTCTGGCTTCGATTGCAGTGGATTATTGGCGGTCGCGACGGCTGCGCGATGTGGCAGAGCGCACGGGCTCGTCAGCGCTCGCCACCGACGCATTTCACTTCGCTTCGGACATCTGGTCGTCGCTGGCTGTGCTGTGCGGGCTGGGCGCGACCTGGGCAGGCACGCATTTCGGCATTGCCGTGCTGCGCTATGCCGATCCGCTGGCGGCGGTGATGGTTTCGTTATTGATTTTGCGTTTGACGCTTCGGCTTGGGCGCGAGGCGGTGAGCGTGCTGTTGGACGAGATTCCCGCAGAGACGCGGCTGCGGCTGATTGAAGATGTAACGCAGGTGCCGGGAGTGCTGGGCGTGGAGCAGGCGCGGGTGCGGCGAGCCGGAGCCAACTATTTTGCAGACCTGACGCTGGCTTTGCCGCGGCGCTACACTTTCGAGCACACCGGCGAGTTGGTTCAGGCGGCCACTAATGCAGTGCATCGCACGCTGCCCGAGGCCGACGTGGTGATCCACACGGTGCCCCGGCAGGCGCGGACCGAAAGTATCTTCGACCGGGTGCGAGCCGTGGCTGCGCGCAACAACGTCAGCGTGCATGAGTTGAGCGTGCAATCGCACAAAGGAAAATTGCGCGTAGAGCAGCACTTAGAGCTTGACGAATCACTGCCGCTGCTGACCGCGCACGATTTTGTTTGCACGCTGGAGTCGGAGATTCTACGCGAAGTGCCGGAGATCGACGGCATACTGACGCACATCGAGAGCGAACCCGCGACCATTGAACAACCGGAAGAGATGATCGCGGAGAATCGCAAGATTGAAGAGGCGATGCTCGCGACTGCGACGCTATTGCCGGAGATTATTGATGTACACGAAATCATCGTGGGGCGAACGGGAGAGCATGTTCAGGTTTCCTGCCATTGCACACTGCCTGACGACCTGACGATGGCAAGCGTACATGAGGTGATTACCGCGCTTGAAGACCGCTTCAAGCTGGTGTGCCCGGAGGTCTACCGCGTAACGATTCACCCCGAGCCGGTTACGGATAACTTGCGGTGATCGCGGTTTTTTAAAGTTACGGAGTTCAACCCATGAGACACCACGTCATCAATTTCTTTCAGGTCGGATCACTGGTGATGCTGCTGGTGGCCGTAGCGCTTTTGGCTGCCGTGACCACCATGCACTTCGCCATACATGGCGCGGAGGTGCAGGTGCCCATGCTGAAGGGAATGACAGTGGCCGAGGCTCGCAGCCAGACCTCGGGGCTGGGGCTGAATCTAGAAGTGGATAATCGCTACTACTCTGGGGACGTGGCGGCAGGACACATTCTGACGCAATCGCCCGCGCCGGGAACGGTGGTACGACGGGAGTGGCGCGTGCGCGTCTCTGAGAGCCTGGGGCCGCAGAAGGTGGAAGTGCCGGAGACCGTGGGGCTGGACGAGCGTGTGGGAGCGCTGAAACTGAGGCGTGTGGGCCTGCAGGTGGGCGTCACGGCGCGGCTGCCTTATGCAGGAGTGGCAGAAGGAACGGTTCTGGCGCAAGACCCGCCGGCGCACGCTCAGGGTATTGCGCGGCCCAGCATCGACATGTTGGTTGCTGCCGCAGGCGAGACGTCGGACGGCTTTGTGATGCCCAGCCTAACTGGCCTGCCGGTGATCAGTGCACAGGCGGAACTGACCAGGGTGGGTATCAGATTCGTCTCAAATTCAATCGATGTGCCGGTGGCACCGATAGGCTCAGGCAACGCCGCTCCTGTTTTTCCAACAAAGCCCGGTGCGATAATTGCGCAGCAACCGCTTGCCGGCGCGCGCATCGAACAAAGCGACATGGTGAAGCTGACCGTAGCGAAATAAGAAATATAAAGAATAGAAGTATCTGGGGTCTTGCGGCTTGCACTGTCGCATGGATGGGAAATGGGGGTAAAGAGTATGGGATTAAACGAAGACTTGGAACGTGTTGCTTTGCAGGAGCGGGAACTGGTGTTGCCGCGCCTGGACGCACAGACGGCATGGAAGCTGGGAGTTCGCCTGCGGACGCTGGCTGAGGAGCGCGGCTTTACTTTGGTGATTGATGTGCGCCGCTTTGGGCAGCCGTTGTTTTATTCGGCGCTGGACGGCACCACCCCGGACAATGCTGAGTGGGTACGGCGCAAAAGCAATGTGGTAGCGCGCTTTCATCGCAGCTCCTATGGCGTGGGGTTGAATCAGAAGCTGAAGAACACCAACCTGCTGGAGCGCTACGGATTGCCGGTGGCCGACTATGCCTCGGACGGCGGCTCATTTCCGCTTGCCGTGGCTGGCGCTGGCGTGGTGGGTAGCGTGACCGTGTCGGGATTGCCGCAGCGGTCCGATCATGAACTGGTTGTGGAAGCGCTCTGCGCCGAGCTGGGACGCATATATGCGGAGTTGCGGCTGGCCAAGGAGTTATTGACAATCTAGCCGAGGCTCTTCACGCTACTCGCTCGACCATGCAAATAAAAAACCCGTCAGTATGAAATGCGCCGGGCAGCAGGCGGAGCGCGCCTTCGGGCGTGACCGAGTCGCGTAGGCACTTCGCGCCGTTCTCAGTGAGAATGTCCTTTTGAAGCAGGGCGTCGATGCTGGCTTCGAGCGGGAAAATTCGAGCATTCGGCGTTGCGGCCAGAACGGCGGCAACGACCTGTTCATTCTCTTCCGGCTCAAGCGAGCAAGTGGAGTAGACGACGCAGCCGCCGGGGCGGACAGCGCGCAACGCGGCGGTGAGAATTGCGCGCTGGCGTTCGGCTTGGCGGGCAAGGTCTTCCAGGCGCAGACGGTGGCGAATCTCCGGATTACGGCCCAGCGTTCCGGTGCCGCTGCAAGGAACATCGGCCAAGGCAAGGTCGTAGACTGAGTCATCCGTCAGTGTGGTTGCGTCGGCGTGACGGCATTCGATCCGGTCGCCAAGGTACGCCAGCCGTTTAAGCAACTGCTCAAGTCTCGGCGGGCTGGATTCGATCGCAATGATGCGAGCCTTCTGATTGCGCTCGGCCAGGATCAGCGTCTTTCCGCCGGGAGCCGCACAGGCATCGAGGATGCAATTTACTTTTTGGTCGGGATTCAGGGCGGCTAGTTCTGCCACCAATTGCGAACCTTCATCTTGAAGGCGCACCTTGCCCGCGTTGAGTGCTTCGGCCACGTCGCCGGAGATCACGGTGCGGGCGGCGGTGAGCAACTCGCCCGCTTCCAGAACGACTCCCGCTTCGGCAAGTTCAGCTACGACAGCCGGCGTGGCGAGGCGGATGGTGACGGATGGTTGGCTTTGGCCGTGGCGACAGATGGCTTGCATTGCCTCCAGGCCGTAAAGTCTGAGCCAACGATCAACCATCCAGGCGGGGTGGGCGGCAATTTCATCCAAAAGACATGCCTCAGGAGCTAAAGCCCGAGCTTCATTTTGTCGCATCTCCGGCACGACTGAAATCGTGCCCTGACACAATTTTGTGCTGGGATCTAGTTTTACCTTAGCGGATTGAGACTTTGCGAGTTTGCGCAGCACGGCGTTGACCATGGCGGACGCGAAGCGGTGGCCCGCCTGCTTGGCTAGCTCGACGCTCTCATCGATGGCGGCACGGGCGGGGATGCGATCCATCTGCAAAATCTGAAATGCCCCCAGGCGCAAGGCAATCCGAATCTCCGCGTCGAGTTTGGCATTGGGGCGGGTAAGCAAGGCTTGAAGCCGATGGTCTAGCTGAATCTGCCAGCGCAGCACGCCCAGCACGACCGCTGTAGCCAAATTGCGGTCCGACGGAGAGAGTGCATTGACGGCTTTGCCACGAAGCAGATCGTCGGAGTGAGAGTGCCCGCGCTCAACGGCCAGCAAAATATTATAAGCAGCCTTGCGGGCCTGTGAAATGGCCGCCGCACGATTCTTTGGCGCGGTCTTTGTTCCGCCAGCTTTCGTACCTATCTTCTTCTGGGTGTTCATTCCGTTGCAGTCCCTAGCCGCGAGCCAACAGGCAACGTGTTTCCACGAAGAAACTCGGCTGCCGGGAGCCGTTTCTTGCCTTCGAGCTGAACTTCTATCAGTTCCAGCCAGGTGTTTTGCGCGCAGGCCACCAACAGACGCTGGCCCTCGATGTAAATCTGGCCGGGATGAAAAGAAGCAGGCGGGGCTTCGATCAGCGTTGATTCCTGCGGGCCGGACGCAGAGGTCACATCCATGCGGTGAACGATCAGTTTTTTGCCGTCGAGCGTGGTGAAGGCTCCCGGCCAGGGCTGAAAGCCGCGCCAGCGATTCTTCAGCTCTATGGCCGACCGCTGGGCAAAATCCATTCGCCCATCTTCGCGGTTGAGGATTGGAGCGAACGAGGCTCCCGAATGATTTTGCGGCTCGGGCTGGATGCTTCCATCGTCGAGGCCAGCCAAGGTTTTGACCACCAGCGGCGCGCCTCCGATGGCCAACTCGCTGAAGAGATCGACAGCGGTCTGTTCCGGCCTGATGGCTAACGCCCGTTGCAGCAGAATCGGGCCGGTGTCCAAGCCCTCTTCCAGCAACATGGTGGTGTTGCCGGTGAAGGCTTCGCCCATGGCCACAGCCCACTGAATCGGCGCAGCGCCGCGATAGCGTGGCAGCAGAGAGGCGTGCAGATTGATACATCCCAATCTGGGCAGCGCCAGCATCCACGGCGGAATCAGGCGACCGTAGGCAACCACGACAATGGCGTCGGGGGCAATCGCTTCCAGTTGCGCGCGAAATTCTGTATTGTTGCGAATTCTCTCCGGCTGGGTGACGGTAAGCCCCGCAGCCAGCGCGGCCAGCTTGACGGGGAGAGCAGTCAGTTGGCGGTCGCGACCCACGGGCCTGTCGGGCTGCGTAACCACCAGCGCAATCTCATGGTCAACTGCTAGCAGCGCTTCCAAGGTGGGCACTGCAAATTGCGGAGTGCCGCAAAAAATCAGCTTCATAGCTACCACTTGCCATCGCGGATCAGCTTCTTGATTTTGCGCACCACCAAATCGCGCTTGAGGGCGCTCATCCGGGAAGTGAACAACACTCCGTCGACATGGTCAATCTCATGCTGAAAGCAGCGCGAGAGTACTTCCTCGCCGTCCATCTCAAACCACTTGCCCTTCTCATCCTGGGCACGAATGCGAACCTTGGCGTGGCGTACGACTTTCTCGCGAATATCAGGAAAGCTCAGGCAGCCTTCCTCTTCGTAGAGCCTGCCCTCGCTAAAGATGATCTCGGGATTGATGAGCACCAGCTTATCTTTAGGCACCTTGCCTACGCTCAGGTCGATCACCAACAAACGCTTGGAAACGCTCACCTGCGGAGCGGCCAGCCCAATGCCCTGCCCGTCATACATGGTCTCGAACATATCAGCGACAAACTTGCGCAACTCCGCATCGAAGTCAGTGACCGGTTCACCAGGCCGCGAAAGCACCGGATCAGGATATTTGATAATTGGAAGAATCATTCGTTTGTTAAAAGCTCCGTATCTGTTCGATGTATCCCGCAAAATTCCGTTGCAATTCCAAGGCCGAATCGCCGCCGAACTTCTCTTGCGCCACGCGCGCAATGGTCAGAGCCACCATGGCTTCGCCGACCACTCCCGCCGCCGGAACAACGCAAATGTCGCTCCGTTCATAACTTGCGCTGGTGGTCTCGCGGGTGTCAAAGCGCACGGATTCCAACGGCTTGCGGAGAGTCGAAATCGGTTTCAGGTAGCCACGGACGATAATGTCTTCGCCGTTCGAGACGCCGCCTTCGATGCCGCCGGCGTTGTTCTGCGGACGAGTGAAACGTGTCGGCCTGGCTGTCTCATTGGCTGCGTAATGAATGGGATCGTGAACCTGTGAGCCAAAGCTTTCCGCCGCCACCACGCCGCGGCCAATTTCGACGGCCTTCACCGCCTGAATGCTCATCACCGCCCCCGAAAGCAGCCCGTCCAGCTTCTCGTCCCAGTTGACGTAGGTGCCCAGCCCTGCGGGAACGCCGTGGACCACCACCTCGAAGATGCCGCCGACTGTGTCGCCGGTGCGCGCAGCCTCTTCAACCTCTTCTTTCATGCGAGCCTCGGTCGCCTCATCGACGCAGCCGAGGACAATCTCATCGCGCGCGGCCAGACCGGAAATCTCATCCCATGAAGCGGAGCGTTCCAGCGCAACCCGGCCCACGCGAATGACATGGCTCGCAACCTCAATTCCCAGAGTCCGCAGCATCAGCTTGGCGAAGGCTCCGGCGGCAACGCGCGAAGTTGACTCGCGGGCCGAGGCGCGCTCCAGGACATAACGGGCGTCGGGAAAGTTATATTTGAGTGCGCCAGCCAAGTCCGCATGGCCGGGACGCGGCGAGGCTACTGCCTGGTGCAGCGCGGGATCTCCGGCTTCAACTGGCAATTTGGCTTCCCAGTTTTTCCAGTCGCGATTGACAATCTCAATCGCAATCGGCGATCCAATCGTCTTGCCATGGCGTACGCCGCTGAGAACATGAGCCTTGTCGGTTTCAATCTTCATGCGTCCGCCGCGCCCATAGCCCTGCTGACGCCGCCACAGTTCGCGGTTCACGAACTCCAGATCGACAGGCACACCGGCAGGCAATCCAGAGACCAGCGCAATCAGCGCCTCCCCATGAGACTCCCCGGCAGTTGAGAAACGAATCATATCCTATAGATTGTAACGGATGCGCTGACTGGATTTTCCCTCGTACCTCGCTTACCATGACCCCATGAGCAACTACTTCCTCTTCAAAACCGAGCCCGGCGTCTACTCCTTCGACGATTTCCTTGGAGACAAGGAGACCGTCTGGGATGGCGTAACCAATCCCACCGCTGTCAAGTATTTGCGCGAGATGAAGCCGGGAACAAAGTGGATTTTTTACCACACCGGCGAAGAGCGCACCGCCGTTGGCACGGGGACAGTTGTCACCGTAGACCCGAGCGACCCCAAAGTGCCCGTCGTCAAGGTCAAGGTGGGCAAGCGCCTCAAGCAACCAAAAAACCTCGCCGCCATCAAGGCCGAGCCGCTCTTTGCCAAGTCGCCGCTGGTTCTCATTGGGCGGTTATCGGTGGTTCCGCTGACTGCGGAGCAGTGGAAGTGGTTTGCGGGGTAAGGAGACATTGTGGTAAGATTTCCTTACTTCCTTGTTTGAGGCGAACCATGCTGGCTAAATTGACCGTCAAAAATCAGCTCACCCTGCCCAAAGCGGTCATTACGCAATTCGGCGGAGTGGAGTACTTCGACGTCAGCACAGACGGCTCTGCGATCACACTCAAGCCGCTGCGCCGCAGCCGTCTTGACGAGATACAGGCCAAACTCGCAGGGCTCGGCATCACGGAGCAGGATGTGACTGACGCAATTGCCTGGGCCCGTCAAAGCGAGTGAGCGCCGCCGCCAAACCGAGAATCGTCCTCGACACCAATGCTGTCCTCTCCGCGCTCCTGTTCACCCATGGCCGACTGAACTGGCTGGTCAACCATTGGCGAGCCGGAGATTGCCAGCCGCTCCTTTCGAGTACCACGGCAGCGGAATTGGCGCGGATTCTCGCCTATCCTAAATTCCGGCTTACCGCAATCGAACAATTGGAAGCTCTAAGCGAATACATTCCATATTGCGAGGAAGTCGAGGTCGTGCAATCCTGCCCGATTGTCTGCCGGGATGCGAAGGACCAGCCGTTTCTAGACCTGGCCCAAAGCGGAAAGGCAGACGTGCTGGTGACGGGCGATGCTGACCTACTGATGCTAGCCGGACAGACAGCGTTTGTCATCGAAACGCCGGAAGCCCATCAGCGGAGAGTTTCTAGTTCAGAGTAATTTCTGTAATCCAGTTGTCAGATTTGCAATCCCTGGTCTCTGAAGCGAGACAAGGGGTCCGGCTCATAGTTTCCGAATATAAATAAATGTAGCTCTGAGGTAGGAAAACGCGGATATAGTGGAATCAAGGAACGGAAAGAATGGCAACATTTAGTGACGCGGTCTTAATCATTGCTACCGCAGCTGGACCAGTTCTTGCAGTACAGGCACAGACATTCCTCGAACGTCGCCGTGCTAGCAACGCAAGAAGGCTCAATTTATTTCGAACTGTAATGGCCACGCGCGGCGCTCGCCTTACAGCGGCACATGTTGAGGCTCTTAATCAGATAGACATTGAGTTCTACACTCCCGCTCGCCTCTTCCTTCGACAGAACCCAAAATTTAGACGCGTGCGGTCTGCGTGGAAGTCGTATTATGCTAATCTTGCTTCAACATATCCGGACGATGCGGCGCAGGAAGCTGTCTACTTAAATCAACGCAACGAACTCTTTACGGACCTCGTGTACGAAATGTCGATTGCTGTCGGGTATACCGAATTTGATAAAGACGAAATTCGCAAAGTTAGCTACGTACCCCAGCTTCATGAAAATATTGAAACAGAGCAGACCATTATCCGCAGGGGTTTTTCAGACATTTTCTCTGGGAAGAAAGCGTTGCCGATGAGCGTCGTTGAGTTCCCTTTTGCGGTAGCCGCGACAGAACCTCCCACAGCATCAGCAACCCCCATCCAGACAGATGCAAAAACCTAATCTCCATCGTCTGGCCGTAACATTGCCGGAGCTATTGGGATGGCCAAAATGCTTGGAAAAGGCCTTCGGATCGCAAGTTGACTGCTAAGTGCCTTATTCCTTGCCCTCTCCCAGCCACCGCTTGGTATTCAGCAACTGCCGCTGATCGAGCGCCCAGACCTTGCCGGTCAGCTCATCAGCGGATTTGCCTTCGCGGATGCACTTATCGAATTCGACTTGTACGGCTTGCAGCTTGGCGTCGAGATCGTCGATGAAGCTCAGTGCGAGAGCTTCGGGAATCATGGGCAGCTTGGGGGAGCCGAACTCCAGCTTGCCGTGATGACTGAGAA
>Ga0265336_10001129_pt1 | contig 12800 bp, 14 predicted proteins | sample 42119metaG_FD_193583 | JGI IMG/M metagenome (GOLD analysis project Ga0265336, IMG submission 193583) | Rhizosphere microbial communities from Carex aquatilis grown in University of Washington, Seatle, WA, United States - 4-21-19 metaG | ecosystem: Host-associated > Plants > Roots > Rhizosphere...
ACGACTCCGCTCATTACGCGGGTAAAATATCCCTCGCTGAGGTCGGGCGCCAGCACGCCCACGCTCATAGAGCGGCTTTGGCGGAGAGAGCGAGCGAAGTAGTTGGGGCGATAGTTCAGCCGCTTGGCGGCCTCAATCACACGGTCGCGGGTCTCCTGGGGTATGGATTTAACCGAAGGAGAGTTGTTCAGAACCAACGAGACTGTGGTCTGGGAGAGCTCCAAATGCGCGGCGAGCATCTTAAGGTTGACGTGTCCTGGAGGCACAGAAAGCTTTCCCTTTCCCATGTTGAATTTGTAACACGCCGCTCCTATAAAAGCATAAGAATTCCTCAGGTATAACGATTTAGCTGCTGTTGATTACCGAATTTTCGCAATTTTAAGGCTGTCGAGGCAGATAAAAAAAGGTACGCATCCAGATAAAAGGATTCTGTTTCCTTTTTGGGCAGATATTCCAGGCCAGCTCTTGATTTTGCGTTTCTTGTAATCTTCTATTCATCTTGGCCCGGTAAGCTGTTGTTGGTGATAGCCCAAGTGCCCGAGATCCGCATCAGCCAAGCTCAACTTCTGCCCGAGCAGGGTTCGCCCGACGAGACGCCTTCGCCGGAGCCGAAATTGCATGAGGCTTCAGCGATTCGCACGTTCCTGCTGGGGCGCGGCAACTCGGCGCTTGCCGATCGTGGCTTCCATTGGCTGATGGTGTTGTGCGCACTGAGCATCTTCGGCATTGTGGTGCTGATTGCTTCAGAGCTTGTGGTGCGCTCTAAGCTGGCCTGGGGCCGGTTTGGACTGGATTTTTTCTACAAGGCGTTTATCAACACGTACACGGGAAAGCCGATGTACTGGGATCCGGTGAATGGGCATTTCAGCGCCCTGCCGTTCCTCTACGGCACTCTGGTCTCGTCGTTTCTGGCGCTGCTGCTGGCGGTTCCGCTGGCCATCGGGGTAGCGGTATTCCTGACAGAAATGTGCCCGCGCTGGCTGCGTGGCCCTTTAGCCTTCATCACCGAACTCCTGGCGGCGATTCCCAGCGTAATTTACGGATTGTGGGCGGTCTTTGTGCTGGTGCCGCTGCTGAGGGAATATGTGAACCCGTGGTTGATCAAAGGATTTGGCTGGACCGGCCTTTTTGGCGACGACAACCCGACCGGACTGGGATTTCTTGCAGCGGGCGTGATTTTGGCCATTATGATTTTGCCGATCATCTCCTCTCTGACGCGAGAGGTGATGACGGCGGTGCCGGGATCGCAGCGTGAGGCGGTGCTGGCGCTGGGCGCGACGCGCTGGGAGATGATCCGCCTGGGCGTGTTGAGAAATGCGCGTATCGGAATTGTGGGCGCGGTGATTTTGGGGCTGGGTCGCGCGCTGGGCGAGACGATGGCGGTAGCCATGGTGATCGGCAACAACCCGGATATACAGCGCTCGCTGCTAGCTAATGGAAGTACAATGTCGGCGGTGATTTCCAATGAGTTTGCCGAAGCTTCGAGCGATCTGCATTTGAGCGCGCTGATGGAACTTGGCCTTGCGCTGTTTATTGTGACAATCATTGTGAACGCATTTGCGCGGATGCTGGTGTGGGCTGTGACTCGTGGAGCGCCGTCGTCGGCGCATTAAGTACAGGGACTAGGGACTAAGGACTAGGGACTAGCCGAGGAGATGGCAAACTGAAAGACGAACATCAATTGCGGGCGCGGATTCGGACGCTGGTTGACGGCGCAGCCACAGGGCTTGCTGTGCTGGCGACAGTGCTGGTGGTAGCGCCGTTGGTGGCAATTTTTATTTATCTGGTTTATAAGGGCGCGAGTTCATTGAATCTGGCCTTCTTCACACACAATCCTGTTCCTGTGGGCGAGTTGGGCGGCGGCATGGCGAACGCGATCGTCGGGTCGGCGATTCTGTTGGGAGTGGGAAGCCTGATCGGGATTCCGATGGGCATAGCCGGCGGTATTTTTCTGGCTGAATTTGGCCGCGGCACCAAGCTGGCCAATGCGGTGCGCTTTACCGCCGACGTGCTGAACGGCGTTCCTTCTATCGTGATGGGCATTGCGATTTATTCGCTGATCGTGGTGCCGCAAGGGCACTTTTCAGCATTTTCTGGCGGTGTGGCGCTGGGCATCATGATGATTCCCACGGTTTGCCGCACGACAGAAGAGATGCTGCTGATGGTGCCGAATGCGGTGCGCGAGGCTGCACTGGCGCTGGGCGTGCCGAACTGGCGGTCGGTGCTGGCGATTACCGTAAAGACAGCTTCTCCGGGTATTATCACCGGCTGCATGCTGGCCTTTGCCAGAGTGGCGGGCGAGACGGCCCCGCTGATCTTTACGGCGTTTGGCAATATGGGATGGAGCGAGAAGTTGAGCGAGCCGATTGCCGCGCTGCCACTGCAGATTTGGGTTTACGCCATTTCGCCTTATGACGAATGGCACCGGCTGGCGTGGGCTGGGGCGCTGGTATTGATTGTGCTGATTGTGCTGGCCGTTTCGCTGGTTCGTTACGTCACCAGTCGCGGCGTATTGAAAGGGGCAAGCTAAGTGGGCGTCGGCATTGAAGTGACGAACCTAAATGCGTGGTACGGGACGAATCACACGCTGCAGGAGATCAATCTGAATATTCCGGCCAACCATGCGACGGCCTTGATCGGCCCATCGGGCTGCGGCAAAAGCACATTTGTGCGCTGCATCAATCGCATGCATGAAACCAACCCTGTAGCGCGCGTTACCGGCTCGGTTCTGATTGGCGGTCTGGATATTTATGCGGACGCCAAGCCGGTGGAGATTCGCCGCCGCGTGGGCATGGTTTTTCAGCGTCCCAATCCATTTCCAACGATGTCGATTTACGACAACGTGGCGGCGGGGTTGAAGCTGAACGGCTACACCAATCATCATGTGCTGGACGAAATTGTTGAGAAGTCACTGAAGAATTCCGCGCTGTGGGAAGAGGTAAAGGATGACTTGAAGAAGAAGTCCGGCGCCAGCCTAAGCGGCGGCCAGCAGCAGCGGCTTTGCATTGCACGCGCGCTTGCTGTGGACCCCGAAGTGCTACTGATGGACGAGCCGGCTTCGGCGCTTGATCCGGTTTCCACATCGAAAATCGAGGATCTGATCTTTCAGTTGAAATCGCAGTATACAATCGTGATCGTTACGCACAATATGCAGCAGGCAGCCCGCGTAGCGGAGAACACCGGCTTCTTTTTGAATGGGCGCATGGTGGAATTCGATTCGACGCACAAGATATTCACCAACCCCAGCGACAAGCGCACTGAAGACTACATTACCGGCAGGTTTGGATGACGCGCATACGGTTTCAACAAAATTTGGACGAACTGAAAGAACAACTGCTGGTGATGGCAGGGCTGGCCGAGCAGGCGATTCAGCGCGCCACCGAGGCTTATCGCGTGCGCGACTTATCGATTTGCGATTTGGTGAGCCGCAGCGAGATAACAATCAACCGGCTGGAACGCGAGATTGACCAGGCGGCTCTCGATCTGTTGGCGATGGAACAACCGATGGCGATCGATCTGCGATTTATTTTGAGTGTGATCAAAATCAACGCCGACCTGGAGCGGGTGGGCGATGCGGCCAAGAATATCAGCGACCGGGTGCGCGGCATGGAGAAAATGGCCCAGGCCGAGCTTCCGGTGGATATTCCGCGCATGGCATCGCTGGCTGCGGAGATGGTGCGCAAGTGCCTACAGTCGTTTATCGAGGGTGATGCCGAACTGGCGCGGACAGTGCTCACGATGGACGATGCCGTGGACGCGATGAACCGCGCGGCCTACAAGGCGCTGACCAAGGTGATGGAAGAGCAGAGCCACCTGGCTCCGCAAGCACTGAATGCGCTGATGATCTCGCGGGCGTTGGAACGCGTGGCCGACCATGCGACCAATATTGCCGAGGATGTGATCTTCTGGGTGGAAGGCTCGGATGTGCGCCACCACAAGAGTATGAAGACCGTGCCGGACCCGCATGAGATGGGATAGGCACCTGCGCCACCTGCGGTGGGGCCAATGGCTCGCTATTCTCTCGCTTGAGATTCGTGATTTGCTACCCTTGCGCCAGGAAAAAGGCGCGAGGATGCGGCACGGCGAAAGCAGTGCCCTTTCAAAACATCAACGACGATCTGTGTGGCGGACACCACTAGTGACAGGCCGGTTGATCTTGAAACTCGTGGCTTTCTGTCATGGATGCATACCCTTGCGCGCAGGTCAGAATTTGTTCTTCAAGAGGAGTACTGTGGAACTCGTCCGGTGATATGAACGCATACTGCTTGCGGATTGCGAGATAGAGTTCACTCAGCTTTTGCATATTGTTGAATTCAGCAGAGAGCAGTGGGTACGCGCTGCGGTCGTCATCTGTAGATACGGCGGCGGAGGCTAGAGCCAGATTCTTGTCTGCCAGTCTATGTTGTGCGGTCACCCAGTCTTCTGACACGGGAGTATTATTCTTAACCGCGTTGACGATGGCGAGTCGCCATTCGCGGATCACTCCCAACTCTTCGATTCCCGCCTGGATGAATGTTCTTGAGAAGCCCTTTTTAGCGGGGGGCGGGGAGGCTTGCGCCTCTGTATTCGCGGGAAGAGTGAGAATCGCCTGGTCGGTTTTGAAAGAGAGGGTTCCCTGAGTCAACCGCGCAAGCGTCTCAAGATCGACATACGACTTTCCATTGAGTTGCAGGAGCTGTGCTTCGCCTGCGTGTCCTACGACGGTGAATTTGGAGGACTTTTGCGGCGTCTGAGCGATACTGCTTGCAGACAGCGTCAGAAGAGCGGTCAACATGGTCGCAATCGCGGAATTTATCAATTTCATGGGATATTCTCCGGGCATTCCCAATTAGTCTCACATTGTTCAAATCAGATTACTGCTCAATCTTGCGCACAATCTGCGAATGACCGAGCGAGGCTTATGAGGTCGCTCTTATCTGAAATATGGCACGCGGCCATTACGAGGTAATGTGACGCGCACAGATTTCGCTGTCCCTCATTCCACTCAGCCTATTCTGCTAACCTTATCAAGGCTTTTCTATGCAATACGCTTTTCCGTTAGTAAGCGAAGAGAACTTATGGGCTGGATTACACTTTTTGCGATTGCATTTTCCCTTTCGCTGGATGCGTTTGCCGTGGCCACGATTGCAGGCATTACGCTGGGGGTGCCTTCGCTCAGGCAGCGCTTCCGACTGAGCTTTCACTTCGGTATGTTTCAAGCGCTGATGCTGGCCGGGGGATGGTGCATGGGCAGCGCTGTCGTGCGCTGGCTGCATGGGCTGGACGCATGGGTGGCCTTTGCGCTGTTGGTTTTGGTGGGCGGACTCATTGTTCGCAACGCCTTGCTAGACGAAGAGGAAAAACGCAGCCGAATCGATCCGACACGCGGCTGGAAGCTGGTCTTTTTATCAGTAGCCTCGAGCCTGGATGCGCTAGCGGTGGGCATCTCGCTGGCTATGGTCAATACACGCATTCTGCATTCGGCGCTGGTCGTCGGCCTCGTCTCTTTTGTCATGACGCTGCTGGGCATGGGGATTGGCGAGCGAATTGGCGTGCTCTGGGGACGCCGTGCGGAACTTGTTGGCGGGCTTGTACTGATTCTTATTGGTATGAAGATCTTGTGGCCGACACTGCTGGCGCTCTGCTTGTAGGGCGTGTTTCTTATTGCCCGAAGGCCAGCACGGCCAGAAGCAGCAGCCAAGCGAAACTCATGGTGTGCCAGTACCAGGCGGTGGTGTCAACGGCGATTTGGCGGAGGTCTACGCGGCGAAGCCAGCCCAGTGTGCCGAGGCAAAGAATCAGCGCCACGACGCCAAGCAACAGATGAGCGGCGTGGAGTCCGGTGATGAGATAGAAGAAGGAAGTGGCCGGGTTAGACGGCTGACTGTGGGCTATGCTGCGTGCGGCCATCTGTCTCCAGGCGATCCATTGGCCACCGAGAAAAAGCGTACCCAGAGCGAGCGTGGCTCCCAACCAGGGCAGAGCGCGGTGAAGCGCGGGACGGCCCAAGCCGAGCCACTCTTCCAACGCGTCGATGTCGCGAAAAATATTACGTCGCGCCAACTCCATGGTCACACAACTGAGCAGAAGAATCACGGCGTTGAGATAGAGAATGCGCGGCAGTAACAGGGGACGCCAGTCGCCGATCAGCTCACGGGTGGGCGAGTCGACCAGCACGTGCCCGCGGATAGCAAAAAAGATGGAGATCAGGACGGCAAAGATCACCATGTCGCAGGCCAGAGTCGAGAAAAGGAAGAAGCGAACGCGCTTGAGTAGTTGGCGCGGGCCGTGGCTTCCATCGTCCCATTTGTCGTCTCCGCCGCCGCTATCGCCGCCGCCGGTGGGCCGCCGGACGACCGGGGGAATGCCACCAACGCCGGGGTCTCGCCGTTGTTTTTTCGCCGGTTTGCGAGTGAAGGTGGCGGTCATGGAGAACTCCGTGTGATGAGATTACTCCCACTTCTCATTTGATGCATCTGGATTTTGATAGATTGTGTTATTTCCGCAAACGGCAATTCCGAGGGTTGGCGTTCAACCCTGGGAATTGACGGGACCGTCTTGAGACTTAAGCTTTGGCCTCTATGACTTTGCTGCGGTGACGATTTCGACGAAGAGTTGGTGGACGCGGCGGTCGTGCGAGAGTTCGGGATGGAATGTGGCGGCGAGGATATGCTGCTGTCGGATCAGCGTGGGGAAGCCTTCGCGACGGGCGAGAACCTGGACGCCCGCGCCGGTTGAAAGAATGCGAGGTGCGCGGATGAAGACCATCTCCAGCGGGCCGCCCGGGAGTTCGGTTTGGGCAGTGACGATGGCGGAGTCGATCTGGCGTCCATAGGCGTTGCGCTCGACGACTGCGTCGAGCAGCCCTAATGAGCGTTGAGGTGGATTGAGAACTTCGCGCGCAAGCAGGATGGCACCGGCGCAGGTGCCGAAGACGGGCTTGCGGGCGCAGAATTCATGCAGAGTCTCGAAGAAGCCATGCTTTTCAAGAAACTTGAGCATGGTGGTGGATTCGCCGCCGGGGAGGACGAGGCCGTCGATGTTTACTAGCTGGCCGGGCTTGCGAATTTCGATGGGCGTTGCACTGGCTTCGGTAAGCGCTTGCGCGTGGCTGGCGTAGTTGCCCTGGATGGCCAGGACGCCGATGCGGGGGCGGTCCGACGGAGCCTCCTTGAGAGACTCCTGTTGTTTCTGTGATTTCGTCAACTGAACGCTCCGCCTTTTGGGAAAACCCGCAACTCTTTCGTCGGCAACAGATCCCGCTTAATATAATTTTATCCGGCCACCACCTGCGGTGGGGCCAATCGCTCGCTATTCGCTCGCAGGGGCTGTTATGCCTAACGTTAGAACCTGGCACGTGCGGTGGGGTAGGTGCATGGCAGGCTGGTCATGCGCTGATATGATGGTGGAAGGACATATTGGTCTTCCCACCTAATGTGGGCGGTTAGCTCAGTCGGTAGAGCGCCTGCTTTACACGCAGGATGTCGGGGGTTCGAGTCCCTCACCGCCCACCATTTTCGGTGTCCTCTCAATATCAAACAAGTTGCTCTTGATTGGGGCCAATCGCTCGCATGCGCATCAGAGTCACGCAAATACTCAATTATTGTGAATTTGTGAAGCGACCGTTTGGATGTTTTTGATTTTATGGTGGTTATTTACACGTCACAGTTTCACAGTCGAAAAAAGCGTAAAAAGTCACCTTCGAGTTCATTCATGGCAAGTGGCATGGAATGAGGTCTTTGTCCATTTTTGACTCCGGTTGTAGGCCGAGTTTTTGTGTGAAAACTGGCGCATTTTTGACCTTTTTGGCTGTTCTCAGTTGAATTTTGAGGCTGATTTGAGAGCAGGGAACAGGGAACCGGGATCAGGGATCAGAAAAAGCCGGATGCTTTGGTCGCTGTTCATATTTCAATTGTGCGCCATGTGCGTTTAATTATCTGGAAGCACCTTCGGTGCGGCCAACTGCCTTCGGCTTGGCGTTACCAGCCGCGAGTTTGGAGTTGGTCTTTTAGCTCTATTCCGGCAGCGGCCAGGCCTTGCATTGTGCCGGTGACCTGCTCGCTGACTTCGGCGAGGATTTTGGGGTCGTTGTAGTGCGTGGTAGCCATGACGATGGCGCAGGCACGGCTGACGGCTTCGGCGCGCTCTTTGGGGTCGTTCTCTACGTCGAGCGGGGTGGCGGAACCCTTCATGAAGATTCCTGAACCAACGAAGACGGCTTCTGCGCCGAGCTGCATCATGAGAGCCGCGTCGGCGGGGGTGGCGATGCCGCCTGCGGAGAAGTTGGGGACGGGCAGCTTGCCGGTTTGGGCGACCATGCGGATCAGTTCGTAGGGCGCCTGGTGGTCTTTGGCTGCGGCGTAGAGTTCCTGCTCACTGAGGACGGTGAGAGCCTTCATCTCGCGGGTGATTTGGCGCATGTGCTGGACGGCGTGGACTACATCGCCTGTACCCGCTTCGCCTTTGGTGCGGATCATGGCCGCGCCTTCGGCGATGCGGCGCAGGGCTTCGCCCAGATTGCGCGCGCCGCAGACAAAGGGCGTGGTGAAGGCGTGCTTGTCGATGTGGTGAGCTTCATCGGCGGGGGTGAGGACTTCGCTCTCGTCGATGAAGTCGACGCCGAGTTCCTGAAGGATTTGCGCTTCAGCGAAGTGGCCGATGCGGGCCTTGGCCATGACCGGAATGGAAACGGCGGCGATGATCTGGCGGATGAGCGCGGGCCGGGCCATGCGGGCTACGCCGCCTTCGGCACGAATCATTGCGGGGACACGCTCGAGAGCCATGACCGAGGTGGCGCCCGCCTCTTCGGCGATGCGCGCCTGCTCGACGTTCATTACGTCCATGATGACGCCGCCTTTGAGCATTTCGGCGAGGCCGATTTTGAGGCGAAGGCTGGTGGCAGCGATTTTCTGGGATTCATTCATTTGGGACATGGACTTTCGACCTCGTGTCAGATTCGTGTCTGGCTTGTATCCGGTTCATTTCAGGAGGCGGAAGTCGGGTCTAGAGAGGCCGGAAGACCGCACTGGGTTTACTTACCAGTGTAACAGCGATGCGGGTGGAGGGCCGTATCGACAAGCTGGGGCAGGGATTAACAATTATTTCCATTAACCCTTACCAATCCGATTGTCCCGTTTCTGGTCACCTTACTGCTTATCTTGAGCGTGAATGGCCACGACACATCCACTTCCGCCTGCACCCGTTGCTCCACATTCGTCTGATGCAGCCGGAGCGCCGGAACTGGCCGCTGAACAAGCGCTGGTGCCTTCGCCTCACCCGTCGTTGGTTGCTGGGGCGGGGACGGCGCTCAACGCTGCAATTGGACGGCTCCCGGTGGAGCTTGATGTGGCCGTGCCGGTACGTAATTTTCGGGTGCGCAATCTGCTGACTTTGGAGCCGGGCGTGGTGATTGAGACGCAGTGGGCGCATGGCGAGGATATGCCTCTGACTGCGGGTGAAGTGCAACTGGCCTGGAGTGAGTTCGAGGTTGTAGATGAGCAGTTGGCGGTGCGCGTGACCCGGCTGGCTTAAAGACAGGGATTAGGGAGCAGGAAACGGTTGATGAAACTGGAGAAGAATGCGGAGCCGACGAAAGTGGGCGGGCTGGCCGGTTGGCTGCTGGGGCGCTTTACGGGCGGAGTCCGCCGCCGGCCGCGTCTGGAGCTGGTGGAGCGGATTGCACTGGCTCCCAAGCAGTCTCTGGCTTTGGTTGAGGCCGAGGGGCGGCGATTTCTGATCGCCACATCGCCGGAAGGTTCACCGGCCTTTTATGCGCTGGATGAGCGGCGGGTGAACCGGCAAGCCGGCACGGTACGGCAATCGGCGAGGGTCTCATGGTAGCTGCCTTCTTGCTGGCGGCACCAGCCGCAGTGCCGCTGTTACCCGATCTAAATTCCAAGCTTCATCCTTCGGATTCGACGCCGTGGACGATTCTGGTCGTTCTGACGCTGATTACACTTTTGCCAGCAATTCTGATGGCAATGACGCCAATGGTGCGGCTGTTGGTGGTCTTTCACTTTCTGCGTCAGGCTCTGGGCACGCAGACGGCTCCTTCGAACCCTACGTTAATGGCGTTGGCGCTGATGATGACCTGGTTTCTGATGACGCCGGTGTTGAACCAGGTGGACCAGGCGGCGGTGGAGCCTTATCGGCTGGGGCAGATCACCGGAATGCAGGCGATTGACCAGGGGTCTCAGCCAATCAAGCACTTTCTGTTGAAGTACGCGCGGGAAAAGGATCTGGCGTTGTTTACGGCGGCAGGACAGATTCCGCGCCCTAACAAAGCGGATGACCTGCCGATGCGTGTGGTGATGCCGGCCTACATTCTGAGTGAATTGAAGGCTGGATTTGCTATCGGCGCGGTGCTGTTTCTTCCATTTCTACTGATCGACATGGTGACGGCTGCGGTCACGACATCGATTGGAATGTTTCAACTTCCGCCGGTGGTGGTTTCAACTCCGCTGAAGATATTGCTGTTTGTGATGGTGGATGGGTGGAATTTGCTGGCCAATTCGTTGTTGAAGAGTTTTTGACCGTGCATTGAAAAGGAGGACCGATGACGCCTGACATGGTTTCTGAACTGCTTCGCCAACTGATGAAAGAAGCTTTGATTCTGGCGGCTCCTCTATTGGTCGCGACGATTCTGATCAGCTTTGTGCTGAGCCTGGTTCAAACGCTGACCAGCTTGCAAGAGCAGTCATTGACCTCAGTGCCGCGACTGGCGGCCATTGCAGTGATTCTGCTGGTGGGGATGCCGTGGTTTCTGGGCCGGATGGCGGCCTATACACGGCTGTTGCTGGTGGATTTGCATCGGTATATCGGGAGTTAGCGGAGTTGGCGGGGTTAGCCGCGCTTCGCGCATGTTAGCGGTGTTAAAAGTTCCCGATAGGTCAACGTGCTAACTCCGCTTGCAACGCTAGCAACGCTAACTCCGCAACAAAAAGGAGATGAATGCCGCAGGGAACTGAGTTGCAGTGGAGCAATTTTTTGTGCGCGATGACGCTGGCCCTGGTGCGGGTGAGCGGTGTTGTGGCCTTTGCTCCATTCTTCTCTTCGACGGCGCTGCCGATGCGGACCAAGGCGGTCTTTGTGGGGGTGGTGGCTTTTCTATTGGCGCCGCTGGTGGCGGTGATGCCGGGCGCGCGAACTTCGATTGGATTTTCAGCGCTGCTGGGTGAATTGGCGGTGGGGTTGGTCTACGGACTTGCGCTCGCGCTGCTGAACGAAATGCTTTTGTTTGCCGGACAGATTGTCGGTGTGCAATTCAGTTTTTCGATGGTCAATCTGCTGGACCCGACTTCGTCGATTCAAACGCCGCTGATGGGCGACCTGTTTCAGTTGATGGGTACGCTGGTGATTATTACCTCCGGTCTGGACCGGATCATGCTGGCCTCGATGGTGCGCAGCTTTCGCGTGGCCCCGTTGGGAGGCTTTGCCCTGGCCCCGAGTTCCGCGTTGGAGATTGTGCGCGCCGCGGGAGGGATTTTTCTGGCTGCCGTAGAACTGGCAGCGCCGGTGCTGGCCGCAACCATGTTGGTTGAGATTGCCGTGGCCCTCTTGGGCAAGCTCAGTCCTCAGTTGCCGGTGATGATGTTGACCGTGCCACTGAAGACGCTGACTGGCTTCGCGCTCTTGACTGGTTCACTGGCCCTGTGGCCGCGCTTCATTGAGGCTCGCTTTGGCGGGCTGCTGGATTTGGCGGAACGTTTAATCGCCGCTCCCAACCAGGGCCTGGCCCGAACTCTGGGAGGATAGCCGATGCCTGGAGAGCCTACCGAACAAGCAACGCAACACCGGCGCGAAAAGGCGCGCAAAGAAGGCGACATCCTGCACAGCAAAGAGTTGTCTGCAGCGGCCGGAACGCTGGCCGGGGTGATGGTGTTGGGCGCACTCGGCAGTCATCTTCTGATTATTTGGCGCGGAACTTTTGTCTCATTTCTTGATCTTGGCCTTCCGGGCCGCTGGGAGCCGAACGAGATTTTACCTACGTTGCTGGCGTTGCGTCATTTGACTTTCATGCTGTTGGGGCCGGTGGCGGTAGTTCTGGGCGCGGTGGCGGCGGCTGCTCTTGGAGTGGGTGTCATGCAGACCGGCGGCATCAACGTTCACGTTGAGTCGGTGGGCTTCAAGCTGGATCGCATCAACCCGGTTTCAAATATCAAGAATCTCTTTTCGCTGAGGGCCGCTGCGCGGCTGGCAAAGTCGCTGATTCCGGCGTGCGTGCTGGCGGTCTTTGCCGTGCAACGCATCGGGCGGCAGTTGAAGATGCCGCCGTTTTCGATTACGCGGCTGGAGACGCTGGGGACGGATGTTTACGGGCTGCTGCTGGCTACGGCATGGCTGCTCTTCGCGTGGTCGGCTATCGACTATCTGGTCGAATGGCAGAGCCGTGAATCGAGGCTGAAGATGAGCCGCGAAGATCTGCGCGACGAGTTCAAAGAGACCGAAGGCAATCCGCAGATTCGCAGCCGCATCCGCAACCTGCAACGGCAGGCGCGCCGTCGCAAGGTGAAGGCCGACGTCTCGAAGGCCGCCGTGGTGCTGGTCAATCCTACGCACTATGCGGTGGCGTTGAGCTTTGATTTTGCCACCATGGAAGCGCCGAAGATGGTGGCCAAAGGGCGCAATCTGCTGGCGGAGGAGATTAAGGCCGAGGCTCGCTGGGCAGGGGTTCCGATCATCGAGAATCCGCCGCTGGCGCGGTCGCTCTATCGAGCGGTTGAGGTGGGGCAGCCGATTCCGGTTGATCTTTATGCCGCGGTGGCGGCGATTCTTGCCTACCTCTATCGCCAGCGTCTGGATGCCGAGATGAGGGAGCGGCG
>Ga0265336_10001130_pt1 | contig 12798 bp, 21 predicted proteins | sample 42119metaG_FD_193583 | JGI IMG/M metagenome (GOLD analysis project Ga0265336, IMG submission 193583) | Rhizosphere microbial communities from Carex aquatilis grown in University of Washington, Seatle, WA, United States - 4-21-19 metaG | ecosystem: Host-associated > Plants > Roots > Rhizosphere...
CTCGTCCGCATAGCTGGGCAAGACAACCGGATAGTCTTTCTTCCATGCCCGGCACTTCCCAAGCCACGGTGAATAGTCTATTGGCGATTGGCCATCCAACCGCTTGACCATCTCCTCTATAAACTGACCCGCGTCAGCTTCAATAGCCACGTCCGGCACTACCGTCTTCTTGTTCAGCTCGTTCGAATCAATGTCTACCACGACCTTCTTCGCATTGGCCGCGAACGCCTTATAGTTGTAGCCGATGTTCCAGAGGTGATGGCGAGCGCCTATGCTAATGAGCAGATCGGCGTTCTGAATAGCGAAATTCCCAGCGCGATCCCCAAATACTCCAGGGCGACCGATTGAAAGAGGATGGTCTGTCGAGATCAGGTCGTGAGCTGACATGGTCGTGAGAACGGGAACCTGGAGGCGCTCGATCAGAGCGTCAAATGCCGTACGTGCCTTGGCCAATCTGATACCATGTCCCGCAAACAGAACGGGACGTTTAGACTGCTGAAGCAGCGTGAGAACACGATCCACCGAAAACCGAAATGTGTGTTGACTGGGGACGAATTTGAACATGTCTTCCTCTTCCACCATCGCCCCCATTACGTCCAGCGGAATGTCAAGGAGAACCGGACCAGGACGCCCGCTTTTTGCTAGGTGAACTGCGCGCTCAAGGTGATAATGAATATAACACGGGTCCATCACCGTTGCAGCGTACTTGGTCACGGGTCTCGCCATGTCAACGATGTTGATCTCCTGTACGCCCAGCTGTCTTAAAAGGGTTCCGTCGATCATGTGGTCGCGTTTGACCTGACCCGAGATATAGAGGACCGGGATCGAATCAAGCCACGCTCCGATCACTCCTGTGAGTGTGTTTGTGGCGGCAGGACCGAATGTGGTGATACAAACCCCGATGTTCTCCGAAACCCGGCTGTATGCCTCGGCGGCCATGGCCGAAGCCTGTTCATGATGGTTACAGACGTAGTCCAGATCGTCTCTGCCGGCTATCGAATCAATCAGCGGCAGATTGCCGCCACCAGACACGAGGAAAACGTGTCGCACTCCGAGGGAGGCGATGAACTGCGCGATGAAGTCAGAGACCTTGATAACGGCCATGCGGCTAGGGAACGAGTGACGAGGCTAGAATCTCTACAATGGGTTGAAGGTCATAATGTTTATACCGGCTCAGATCACGGTCGATACGGTCAGCTCCCTCGTAGCCCCTGTTCTCACGACCGTATTCGTCCGTCAGTCGAACCAAGTCGCCCTTGTCTGGCGGCGTCTCGATCTCAACCAACACCGTCTCTTCAAGCGTAGAAGAACGTGTTGAGTGAAAAACTCCGCTATCGATTACCACACCGTCCAAAGGGGAAAGACGGAACGTGGACTTGAGTGTGGCCACGGTAGGAGAACCCGACAGGACAAGGAGAGACGTTCTCTTGTGCAAATGACAGTGCATTGAGGTGGAAGACCCCGCTTTAATATGGAGAACCCACGCAGCCGCCTTGGCTGTTTCAAAGGCCAGATATTCGTAGCCCCATGGTTTCAACACAACAACGGACCTGAAATCGGTAGCAAGAGGAAGTGTAAGACGGGGGAGATTCCTAGTCCAGAGTTGTGCTTGGTCGCGGTCGCTGTAGGTGAGGTGGCTGATCATCGATCAAATATGACTCCATGTCTTACCAGCAATCGCGCAATGAGCTGTGACTGCACCCACTCCGAACCGCTTGGCGATTTGACGCTAAGATAGTCCATCTTCAGTGTGCAACCGACAGAGCGCACTCGTCCATGAGTAGAAACCCCATAAAGTGAATCCGTTCCATCAATCGCCTTCCATTGTTCTACGCCAAGCATGTGCATCAATGTATTACACGATTTCTGAGAGTCTCTTCAACCAGCTTAAGTCTTTGCTCCAGGTTCGTGCCAGGAAAACTCAACACCAAATCCCCCCGTCTCCAATCACCTATAGTGCCGCTATTCCATGGTGGGTACAACTGGTACACATAAGAATTGATAAGTCGTTGATGTAGAATAGAGATACGTGACTTCCACTCGGGGTTCTGCCAGTGATCTATCATGACTTTTTGCTCGAACCAACAATGATTCTTGTAGATGGGCTCATTCGCAATGATGAACTCCAGCCATCGCTTCGACCACTCCGACTTGCGAACCACCAATGATCCGCCGTTGATGTCGTGACAGTCCTTGGTAATCCAGAAATCGGCATTGGAATCTTGCAGATACTCCGTCACCGGAATTGTCATGTTCGTGATGACCGATGGAAGATTGAGGCTCCAGACTAAGTCGGGAGACTCGGTTGCGCCTACCTTGGCTGGATCATAGAACAGATCGAGAATGTACTGAATCTTCTGAAAACCATAGTACCAATTCGGATTAGCATAGGCACCCTGATGAACAATGTGCTGGTAGCCGTGCCGGATACAGTACTCCTCATGATTTGGCACGGCAAGGTCGGCCAGAGATTGATAGTTCGGGAAGTGTTGAGTGAAAAGAGCTAGCTTCATAGTGATTGGGATAATTCCTCTTCAAACCATTGATCGTGTACGAACCGGCGAATCCCTTGGTGAATGTTGACCTTTGGCTCCCATCCAAGATGAGTCCGCGCCTTAGTGGAATCAGACCGCCAGTCGATCACGTCGTAGAGCCGATACTTCATCTGAACGTGCTTGACTCTGACTCCACTACCGCCGACCGATTCATTGAAAATCGAAACGATCTCCTTGTTCTGGGTAGAGATACCGGTGCCGAAATGATAAATGTGACCCTGGGTATTGCTGTAAGGAGTGTGAAGCAGGCTCACGATTCCCTCAACAAAGTCGTCAATGTGAAGCCAATCATGGCCACCGGGATAGCAAACGAATTCCTTCTCGTCCTTCCAAGTGCGCCAGAGAGTCTGGAGCATCTTATGAGGGCGATTATTGGGACCATACAAGGAGAAAGGTCGCGCCACGACAACGTCGGTCTCGTATTCGGCGGCGTATCCAAGACACAGGTTAGTCGCGGCCAGCTTGGTCGCCTCGTACAGGTTTGAGGGCTGACAAAACGTCGTCTCAGACCGAAGCCCCTCAACCGGTCCCGTTTCACTGGATGAGCCGATCTGAATGAAACGAGCGTCACGGCTCCGCGCAATCTGCAACCATCCAATCACACTGCCTACGTTGTCCTGATACATTGTATCAGTGGAATCGATTCGGGCCGCGCAGTTGATGACTGCATCCAACGCATCGGGAAGGACGGGGAAATTGTTTCGATGGATAAACCACAGAGTATGCCCATCGCCCCGCAACCTCTTGGTGAGATGAGAGCCGACAAACCCGTTTGGGCCTATGACGAGAATCTTCATAGCTTGATGAAGTAGGCTTGTGGGCTACCTCTAGTGGGGTCTGTCACAAGGGTCTCTGGCTTCCCTTGCATGAACTCGCTTACAGCCCGCTTCGCGCCAGGACAATCACTGTCGTTATAGTCGTCCAAGAACACGAATCCACCAGACTGCATTCGTGGGTAGACAAACTCCAGGCAAGACTTGACTGAGACATAATTGTCTACGTCGATGTTGATCAACGATATAGAAACGCCGCTCATCCCACTGAATGTGTTTGGCATGATCCCGACCTCAAACCGAACTCTCGAATGGCCTTTGAACCGTTCGGAGACCTCGCCAAACGTCAAATCACTCATAGTTCCCACGATCCACTTCCCATCAATTCCAGCGGTGTGAATCGGCATACCGCTGAAAGTGTCGAACAAGCGTAAGACGCGTTCGTCCTTCATGTCGTTTAACTGAGAGTTTATGGACCAAGTCCGGTCGCCCCTGAGAACGCCACATTCCCAGACCTCTCCAGTGAGATGACTGGTTTCGTTTAGTCCTCTTTTGATGTTGTCTTCGCGACTGTCGCCCATGTGATGGATTGGTCTAGCTTAAAAGTTTGTCAATGGCCGCGAACACCTCGTCCATGTTGAGTTCGGGGATGGTGGGGGCGTCCACGGATAGGAAGTTAGAGTGAAGGGGTTTAATGTTCTGGACCTTGCTAATCTCGGGATAGCCATACAGGCCGAGAGATGGGTGATCGTAGGCCCCAGCAAAATGCCCCGCTCCGGTATCACAGTGAATGAGAGCCCGGCAAGACAACATGTTCCTAATCGAATCAAAGTAGCAGGTATCCAGCCGATCAGCACCTATTAGCTCGGGCTCGGTAGCCGCGCCTATGTGAAGCACCGAATAGCCGCAGCAAAGGAGATAATGTACAATCTTCTGCGCCTGATCAACCAAAAGCATCTTATTGTTCGCGACACCATTGCCACCGAAAGGGGAGATCGCCACGGTGCGACTGAAGGAATGATCGAGTGAGAACCACCGACAGAGTTTAGGCTTAATGTTTTGCGGAATCGGCAAACCGTGCATGTGCACCGCCTCGCTGTATTGATGACGATACTCGTACCATCTATTATCTGGGTGAGGTGCCATCCCATCGAACACCAAGTCGTACTTGGCCGCCCGAAGATACTCCTTGTCCTTTGGCCCCGGCCAGCCGTCGTAGGTCGTGTAGACGTGGGTTGAGTCGAACTGGGAGTCGTGAAATAGGGGGAGAAGGTCGCGAAACTGCGGGCCGACCCCAAGGGTAAGGTGAGAGTCGGGATAGACCTCTTTGAAGGAGCGAGCGGCAACGGTACTCATGGCCAAGTCGCCACGCAATCCGATGTTGAACCCGATGGCGCGGATCATAGGTTGGTCATCTCCAATGGGGTCTTACCACGAAACTTGGGCTCAGCCTTAGGATACAACATCTTCGATTCGGTCCACGCCGCGTTCCTCGTAATCCAGTGATAAGCCTGCCACTCGGGCTCGTACTTCCAAGCGGCCAAACGCGGCAGCGCCATCTGGTCCAAAAACTGCTCGAAATTTTGTGAGGGCCAGAGTAGACCACAATAGACTACATTGTGCCAGACCTTTTCTGTTGGTATGCTAATGACTATCAACCCGTTAGGCTTGACTAGCCTCTTGATCTCTACGAAACAATGGTACGGGTCGCTGAGGTGCTCAACCACCTCAAGACAGAAGGCAATATCAAACCTCGGTATTATCTTGCCGTAGGTCAAAGCACTAGGGTGTCCAAACGAGTCACGCTGAATATCACACGGCACCCATGTCCCCTTCGCTACCTTATTATCCTCTGGGCATTCTGCGCCGTCAAACACCCAGTAGTCATTACTGGGATCAAGCCGCTTCCCGAGAAAACCGAGACCGCCACCGATGTCAGCAATCTTCTGTCCCTTCAGATTGCTCAGAATGGGATGCTTGAGCAGCGCGTCCAAACGAGGGCCGTGCGCCCTGTCGTATTCAGCCGCATACCCTTCCTCGGCGTTCTTGGTGTAAAACCCCTCAACTGTAGAGTCGAGGCCCATTAGTCGTTCTGAATCACCAACGTGTATCCGTCGTCAGGAGACGCGTTGTCCTGAATGACGCTGTTGCGGATCGCGCCGCCATAGACACCAAGCAAGCCGCCCTTGCGAATCTTCGGCAACCACGTCTCAATCTGCTTGTTCACCTGTTGCTCGCCGCCCAGACGACTATTGAGGAACACGAAATGAAGAGACCCGTCCTTGAACTCTCCAGCCGAATGCCACGCGGGCATCTGCTCCCAATCCGTTACGCGATCCTGGGAAGGACAGTTGTTGAGATAGAACAAAAACTGATCAATCAAACGAGAGGGACCACCAACCCTCGCCGCCCACTTCTCCCACGGCTCATTCCAGGGAGTCTCGCCCTGTAGCGGGCCACCGTCATCGGGGGATGGAACGGTGCCAAACGTGTCGATCACGTAGAAACGAGGACGTTTGTTGTGGAACTCCAACAGCTCGGCCATGAGACATGTGGAACGACCGAAGCCCGCACCTATCTCGACGATTACGCTTGAATCGTCACTGCTCTTGGCGACGTGATTGTAGAGGGCTGTGGGGAACTGCTCCTGCCCCGGCACGAACCGATAGTAGTTGTAGGGCAACCAGCTAGGAAATGAAAGACCCAAGGAAGGCGTCAGAAACTCTGTCATACCAAACCCTCCTTATTGAGCGGCTGATTATTGTTCTTGTCGATGTAGTCGAAAAGCACGACGGTGAAGAAGGCGAGATTATTGATGGTTACCTCAAGCGGGCGATTCTGCTCCTCCACCTCTTTCTTGGCGCGAAGAGCTAGATTGTCGATCACCTTCCACTTGAGCTTGAAGACTCGATGTAAAGCATCAATAAGTCGATCTGGCTCCATACGCGGCAAAACCGAATTGGTTGCCACGATGATCAGCATCCGTTTGATATGATCCCGGTAGAACTGGATATCGTTCTTGGGCGCAAAGAGAGAGGCAAGAGGTGTAGGAGTAAACTCGCTCATGATAGTTGATAGATGAAGTCGCCTTCTGCGATCTGAACCTTGCGATAGCCGTTCTGCTTGGCCCACGCCTCGATCTCGTAGAGGTAGGGATTGATGTAGGTGGCAAGGTCATTGTATATCTCCACCACAATCTGTTTGGGGCGGCTAACCAAATGTTTGAGCGCAAACCATTCCGCCCCTTCCGTATCAACTCGAAGAATGTCTATCTGGCCCGTATCATACTGGCTGATCTTCTTTACGTCTACGTTGACGAGGGGAAAGGACGAATCCGGCAGTTTCGTGTGTTGGACCGAAGGAGAAGCCACACCAACAAGGGAGGACGACGTTCCCTCTTCACGAAACTGCATCTGGCCGTCCTCGTCACCAATGGCGACGTTGAAAATCTGAACGTTCTGTCGTCCGGCCGCCGCCGCGACAAGCTCCAGATAATAGGTGGGATGAGGTTCAAACAAAAGAACCTCCACATCCGGGCGACTCCACACCAGAGCCCCGTAGGCTTGAGAAACTGGGCCGACGCCGACCTCGCATAGAACCGTCTTACCGTTGTTCATGATTGTGGAGCCTTGTAGAGGTTATTTCTAAGAAGGGTCATGGGAATCGGGGCTCCCTGGAAAGTGGCTTCACGGTCCCAGGACCTGACGATGGAAAACTGCTCGGTGAACATGTAGTAATAGACGCCGGAAACCTGCGTGACCCAATCATCAGCCAGCAGGTAGGGAATGTTCAGGTCTAGCGCCAACCTAAAGTCATTGATCACTCCGTCGGTGCTGTGATCACCATCCATGAAGAAAAGGTCGATGATGGTGCCCGCGAGGTCGGGGCGAATGTGGCGACTGTCTTTTCGAAGGAAGTTGAAGCGGGCGGGGAAGGCTCCTTGCAGCTTGTAGACGTTTTCAATCTTCCCGTCGAAGACCTCGTGGCCACCCACGCTGACCATCGGGTCAACTGAGATCAGCTTGGCTTTACTATAGTAGAGCCAAACGAAGGCGGAGCCGCCACGGAAGAAACCGGTCTCCAAGATGATCTTGGGATTGACCAGTTCAAGGGTCTCGGTGAGAATGTGGCAGTCCTTCTCAAAGTCGAAATGGCTATCAATGCCGAGATCGGTCATCAGCTGGGGAACGGGTGTGGGGGTGCTCATAGTGTCAAACGTTCAGCCTCTACGACTTGGGTGAACTGTCAAGGGAAATCGTCGTAGTGTAACCCAGCTTCTGTTCAGTGATGGAAGATTGGGGGAAGAAACGTTCTTGCAAGGCCTTCTTACAGAGGTATCTCTGGTAATTCTGCTGGTCGATGTAGGTCGCGTCACCTAACTGCTCGCCGCGAGTCTTAATGAGATCGATACGGTCGAAGACGGCAAGGTTGGCCCGGAGAAGTCGCTTATACTCGGGAGAACTCATAATCTCCCCGTGAAGAGACTCACCCAGGCTGGCGACCGCCTCGCTAGTCAGCCGCTCTTCAACGACACGAGACGGCATCACGTCGTTACCGCCGTTGACAACGATCTTGATCGACAGAATCGCCAGCATGTCATAAGCAGCCGCTTCGTCTACACTAATCCTGATCATAATGTGGATGGCTTCTGTACCACCGCCACATAAAGCCCATTCCACCAGCCGGCCATGGCACCTTGAACCGTATCATGGGTTTCTTCAAACAGATACCAGCTTTTGATGACCGAAAATCCCAACCTATCAAACGCATGCTTGGTAGCTTCAAACGGCGGGTTGCCCGGCTTCTCTTGATAGTCATCCACCAGTGTGATGAACGTGTCGGCAAGACATGGATGAAAATGGGTGTACGCCTTCACGTGGGAATCGTAGCTGTGCTCACCGTCGTAGAAATAGACATCAAACGGGGCACCAAGACTGGTGGGGTCGGTGGCAAATGAGTCCCGCTGAACCGTGATCACTATCGGCCGTGGGTTAGACAGAGTGACGGTCGTGTTCAGGTTGCGATGAAACGCCTCGCGGGGATGCACATATTCACCGATAAACGAGGTTGAGGTGAACTCACTGAAGTTCTCAATCGAAGTGGCTTCGATGTCATTGTTGAAGATCGACGCGCAGAACGTGGAACCCTTCCACGAACCGACTTCAAGGTAGCGCAACTTGCGCCCCTCAAGCTGAAGAGACATGAGGTTGTTGAGAAGATGTCGATTCTTGTAGGACGACATACCGTCAATCTCCAGCTGGAAAGGCAGGAGTTTGCTTTGAAGCAGGCGTGCTCTGGCGACGGAGGTCTCAACGTGCTGGACGTAACGTTCTTGAATAGTGGTCATAGATGAATAGTTCAGGAAAGCCGCAGTCCCGTAATGCCCGTGATTGGCGTGGACTCCGAAAGGCGCTCCCATTGCAGGTAGTTGACTCGAATGGACTCGTCACGCCAACAGGCCGGGCCGTAGTGGAAGTAGGCGTGGGGATAAATTCTAGACGACGGCGGCACAAGCACGTCGCACCTGCCGCCCACCGCCAGCATTAGGTGATAGTCGCCAGTGTCAGGCGAAATCAGTCTTTTGATGAGGGAGTAGCAGGCCGCGTGTTGGCGGACAGGAAGATCAAGAACGTCTTGGATACCACTGATCGATGTGTGTAGAGAGTCGTACTTCGCATGATTGCTCGAAAGGCCAAAGTTGATGAAGCGTACGCCGGGATTCAGGGCTACGATCCTTTCCAGAACCGCCACGGGAGGAGTCAGGTGCTTCGCCTGTCTGGTATTGCATTTGATTGCGCAAATGTTGGAGAGATCGCCCAAGAAGCCGCGAGCCCATTCGACCTCTTCTTCTCTCAATCGGACGACGGGGACGGCCGAAGACTTGGTGAAGCCGAACTCATAGAGAAAGCGCAGACTATGAGGAGCCATGATCTGAGCCCCGCGCTGACCACGGGGGCGACCAAGGGTTGGAGACCCATTGTCAAAGACAACCTCAGCCAGCCCCTCGAAGATCGGACCCATACAACGATTCGCGGGATCGTCGTACATGTGCATGCGACAAGGAGTCGCCGCCATCAGCGGAGTGTAGCTGAGATTATCGCCCAAGTGCGGACACTCGGAGTAGATATCTAAGAGGGATTGGTCACTCATCGATTTGTCCAAGCCCGGTGTCCCGCTTGATGCTGTAAGCCTTGGCGGTAATCGCACCATCTGGCTTGGTGTCGTTGATCAGGATGCGCTTGCCGCCCCCAAGCCCCATGATGAGAAGGTCATAGGGCACCCCGGCTTTTTCAAGTTGACCCTCGGTGTGTTCGCGGCTGACTGGGCGACCGGTCGTCAGGATAATGTGATACCCTTTGAGCCTCCATTCGTGAAGCTTCTCAAGAGAGCCGGGAAGCAACTCCATGTCGCTTTGGCCGAGGATCGAAGAGATGCTGTGTTTGCAGATGGTCCCATCTATATCGATGAAGAAAACCTTCGGTTGAATCTCAACGGAATCTATGGATGGGTCAATGGGGGTCATGATCAAAGTGGTTTAGCAACCAATCCAAGACGTGCCAGAACGGCTTCGTGGTCGAGAGATGGGACGCCAAGGTGTTCGGTATGAGCATATGACGGATGCCACACGAGATGTCTTGTTGGAACAGCAGAGAACGAGTCGGTGACCATTCTCCAGAGTTGTTCGCACTGGATGTTTTGCACGCGATCCCAATTGTCTTCGATGGCTTTGGCCGCAAGGTAGAAGTCACGAGACCGCCAGATCGCGGGCTGGAAATCTGTGTGAGGACTGTACCAATGATCTCCTGCGTCAAGCAGACTGGGCACGCCACCGTCATAGTCGCCCTTCCTGATGAAGCGGGCAGACAAAGCCTCGGGGGAGGAATCGATGTGATAGAGCATCCGGTCAAGGACTACATCAAGAGGGTCCTTGAGACATACGACGGGGCTGTCATCTTCCCACCATGCAATGTACTGATTCTCATAGACTTGTGGCAGCTTCGAAATGCGGCGAACGTCCTCCATGTAAGCTAGTTGATGCGAAGTCCCACGAGCCCATGCTCCCATGGTGATATGCGTCTCAAACCCCCGACGATCCAACTGCTCCATCATCTGTTCTGCAACGGCCTCTTCCCCCGGTGTCGTCTTCACGTGTGCAATTCGCCCCGAGAACTCACGGGTCATTTGGCCGTCCAAGTGATCAATGGTCCAAAGATAGTCGTCCTTGCGCCCGAAATGTCCTTTGGTCGATGTCCAGAAGAGTAGAGTGATCGGGAAGTCTCTCATACAGAAGACAAATCGGCCGAAAAGTGCAGGTTTTTGGCCGTCGAAGTCGTGGGCGGATCGAGCGGCGCGTTCGAGGTCGAAGCCTGAATCCCCACTTGGTCAAACCGAGGCTCGGGCGGAGTGTCCTTGTCCACCATCTTCCACTGGTCGTATCCGATCTCATAGCACTCGCCGCCTTCAAACCAAGAACCATCGCGGGTGATAAACGGGACCTTGTGGGTGTAGGCGTACTTGAAGCCGTATGTAGTTAACTCGGTCACTGAAGCGTTGGGATTGGTACGAGGCCCCTCTTCCCGTCACCACGTGTTACCGCCGTCATTGCTACAGCAATAACAGACCGGGCGCTCCCAGATCAAATCCCCGACCTTGAAAGGCCAGTGAGTGGCAAGAGGTAGTTGATGGGATTGATCAATCATGGGCGGGAAAAGAGACCTCGTTGTTCTCGACCAATGCCTGGGCACCCGTATATAGAAAACCACCAAGGACCGACATCAGGTCCCAGAATTGGACGACGAGATAGCCGTCCTTCTCATCTTCAACCCTCCAGCCGTGCGGAACCCCAGCCTTCTTTGGCCATCTCAGGCCATTAAAATGTGTATTGACAGCAGTGCGCCCCCGCTCGGTCAGCCTGATCCGAACGTCGTCGTTGATGTTGAATGTGGTCCAATCCTTCATGTCAGACTCCTAATGTCGTTGTCCTCGCATATCTGCCATAGCTTCTCCTTGGCCGCTATTGGATTGAACTCCTTGAGGTCCTTCTCACTGCCGTGCTTGGACAGGCTACGGAGGTACTGATCCATGTCGTATAGGGCCGACTTGTAACGCCAAGCATCAAGGGCAATCTGATGTTCTTCGGCTTCCTCGGGAAGATTGAAAGTGAGAGTCGCAACGGGCATAGTCAAAGTCTCCAGGTGTCCTCGTCCTTCAAGATCACCTCGTTAGAGTGTTCAAGGACATAATAGCGCAGGTAATTGCGAAACGGCCGCTCGGCGTTGATCCAACCACGAACCTCCAGCGGCAGGCCCTCTCCTTTGGCCCATTCCCTCTTGAGCCATTCCCCAAACTGGTCAACCCCATGGACGCCCCGCTCTTCGAGGTACTGCGTGAAGCGAAAGAGTCCCCATTGTGCCGCATCCAATTCCCTAGGATTCTGGTGGAACAACGCGAGATGATTCCCATTGGGGCCATAGTCAAGGAGATAGAGAACCTCGTGACGGTAGCGATGATCGGCTGACCGCCGCTCGTTCCGAACTGAGTAGGCGCAATCCCGGTCGTTCTTGTAGGCCGTTATCTGATCGATTCCAATAGTGTTGCCGTAGAGCCCTGAGAGGCCCCAGTGAAGTCCGTTGACAAACTGCTGACCATACCAACGACGGAACATCAAGAGCTTCGAGGTCTGCGCTAGATTCCACACGTTTTGGGTGAGAAGGCTTGAGACCAATCCTTTGATCTTGGTTGTGAAGGCCGGATTGAACCGTTCAGATGAATCCCGAATCCAACACGCGTCCATCAGAGAAATATGAGGGTCAAAAAGCCAACTGTTCATTGCGTGGCCATGGTGCCAGCTGAAGGTTCGGTCCAAAACGACGCCAGCCTTCTTGCGTTCGTTCAAGAGATCGGCCACGCGACTGTCGCCGCCCTGCTTGTGTACGACCGCGACGATCCCATCAAAGTGCGGCCACACCTCACGAGTCATCTCGTCGATGTTGTCGATCTCACGGTCAGACGTGATGAGACAGAGCCAGTTGCGGGGATCGCTCACTTGATCAGTTCCTTATGGACCTCTTCCGCCTCAACTCCAGTCAAACGAAGGATACCTGCGGAAAGGTAAATGTACAAACACTGCATGTCAAACCCCGGTGTGTTGGACGGGTGGAAATGGAATCCTTTCACCTCGGCCCAGGCAAAACCCCGCTTCATGTCGCGGGAATACCACCAGCGTGGAGAGCGTTTGGCGGAAGCAGTTGCGGCCGGATCGGGCGCTGGTTCAACTGTGACGGTGATATCGGAATCGCTCATTCGGCCAATCGTCTACGACTTCCAACCGTTGTCAAGCCCCTTTTCGTGGAGATAGACATCCAGGGATTGTTCGAAGGACTCGTCCTCAATCACCCACAATGGAAGAGGGTTAAGATCACCACCGAGTTCAAACTCCAAGTTGCCGACAAGCTGGCCAAATCGCAGTT
>Ga0265336_10001133_pt1 | contig 12775 bp, 8 predicted proteins | sample 42119metaG_FD_193583 | JGI IMG/M metagenome (GOLD analysis project Ga0265336, IMG submission 193583) | Rhizosphere microbial communities from Carex aquatilis grown in University of Washington, Seatle, WA, United States - 4-21-19 metaG | ecosystem: Host-associated > Plants > Roots > Rhizosphere >...
GTTGCGGTCGTCGTGTTCATGGTGGTGATCCCCCAGGAATTGTTTTGATGTTTGGTTTTTTCCGTCCCATGTTTTTAAGACATCTCCGGCGTCGATTCATTCACGCACGTGGTGATCGTCATTCCAGAGCCGGATCACCGGCCGGGACAGGTTGTGCTCATATCCCACCGCACTCAAGCTCGCCGTGCTTAGCAGGAAATAGCACCCCGCCCACCCGGCTTCAAGCCCAAGCCACCGCGCCGCCAGCACCCGCAAAAAATGGCCGCTGGAAAAAACCAGCACGTTGCCTGGTACCGCCCGCAGACGCGCCACCACCCGGTCGGCCCGGGCGCCGACCTGTCCCGGTGTTTCTCCCCCCGGACAACCGTCGCGGAACAGTTGCCAGTCCGGGCGCTCCCGGCAAATATCAGCGCTGGTGCGGCCTTCGTACTGTCCGTAATTCCATTCGACCAGGTCCGGATCCACCGCGGCATCGGCCCCGAACCCGGCCAGTTCACAGGTATGCGACGCACGTTGCAACGGGCTGGTGAAGACCTTCGCAAAGGTCAATCCCCGCAGCCGCTTGCCTAGCCGGCGCGCATTCTCCATGCCCCGATCGGTCAAAGGCAGGTCTGTCAGTCCGGTGTGTTGGCCGGTAAGGCTCCACGCCGTTTCCCCATGCCGCGCAAGATAGACCACCGGCAGCAGGTCATTCATGGTTTTGCCGGATACCCAACACCCGGCCGCGATTTTGTTTCATGGTTTCAACCTTTCGGGAATTCATGCAGACCGATCGTCGCACCTTGCGGATCCAGGATCACGGCAATGCGGCCGATCTCGCCAATCGATGTCACCGGCAGGCACACTTTTGCCCCCAAACTTTCCGCTTTTTTTAGTGATACGTCCACATTGTCCACCACCACATAGGGCAGCCACATCGACGGCGTCCCGGACTGCATCGTTTGCATCATGCCACCAATCCCTCGTTCGTCATTCACATCCATTTTGAAGATGGAGTACGGCGGCCCGCCGGATGGCCCGTTTTTCGGGGCATACGGAGTGGCCTTCCAGCCGAATAATTTTTCGTAGAATTCTGCGGCGGTTTTGGTGTTGCCGGCCACCAGTTCGTTCCAACTGACGCGCCCCGGGGCCATACACATAGCATTGTTTTCTTCGCTCATAGTTCTCCTTGTCGATGAATTTCAAGGCCGTCGGCCGGCCCGATGGGCTTGGCGTTGGCCTTCAGCTTTCAGCATCCACTGCGAACTCGGGTCACGTCAAGGCCTGGTTATTCACAGCCAGCCATTTGAGTCGAACATCCTGTCATCCGGCCTGGTGAATATCGGAAAATCAGACTTGAGAACTTGCCGGTCACCGGCAAGTCTTGGGCGGCCATGATTCGAGGTCCCAAAATTATCTTCGCTGTCATCGGACTGTTGTTTATTCTGGCAGCCCGAGCCCTGGCGATTGATGATTTTGTATCGACAAACCTGCCGGCGGCCCCGTTCCCGCCACCCCTGGAAAGCTATCACGACGCGGATATGACCGGCGTGTGGGACGTGCTGGTGAATCGGGTGCACCAGGAGCCGTTCAACCTGTGGGCCTCGCTGCTGTTCCTGGCGGCGGTGATTCACACCTTCTGGACGCACAAATTCATTCGCTGGGCGAATGCCCTGGAGGCGAAACACAATCAACAATGGCGCGCCAATGCCGCCAACACCGGCCCCTGCCCGACCTCGATGTTCTGCCGGGTTCTACACTTGCTCGGCGAAGTCGAGGTCGTCTTCGGGATCTGGGTGATTCCCCTGTTTGCGTTGATGCTGTGGCGGGTGGGACGGCAACCGACCCTCGACTATTTGAACCTCCGCGTCAGCTACAGTGAACCGCTGTTTGTGGTGACCATCATGGCCGTTGCCTCCACGAAACCGGTCCTGCGCCTGGCGGAACAGTGTCTCCGGTTCCTCGCACAACAGGGCGGCGGCGGACCGGGGGCGTGGTGGCTGGCCATTCTCACCGTCGGCCCGCTGCTGGGCTCGCTCATCAGTGAACCGGCGGCCATGACCATTTCCGCGCTGCTGCTGGGCCGGCAATTTTACACGCTGAAACCTTCGCCGCGGTTTGCCCACGCCACCCTCGGATTGCTGTTCACCAACATCTCGGTCGGCGGCACGTTGACGCATTACGCAGCGCCGCCCGTGTTGATGGTGGCGGGGCCGTGGGGTTGGAACACGGCGTTCATGTTCCGTCACTTTGGCTGGATTGTGCTGGTCGGCATCGCCGTGGCCAACGCCGGCTATTATTTTGCCTTCCGCAAGGAGCTGGCGCGCCTGCAGCCGGATCCGGAGGTTGCGTTTGTGGTTCCCGCGGATGCCGGCGCCGCGCCCGTACCGGTGTGGGTGACGGTGGCGCACCTGTTGTTCATGGCTGCGTTCGTCTGGTGGGCGCATTACCCGGTGTTTCTCATCGGCGTGTTCCTGTTTTTCCTGGCGTTCTTCGAAGTGACGGCGGAGTACCAGTCGGAACTGCAATTGCGTTCTCCCATCCTGGTGGGGTTTTTTCTGGCGGGTCTGGTCATCCACGGCGGGTTGCAACAATGGTGGATTGCCCCGGTCCTGAGCCGCTTGAATGAAGTGCCGCTCCTGCTCGGCGCCATCGGCCTCACCGCGTTCAATGACAATGCCGCCATCACCTATCTCTCCACGCTGGTGCCAAACCTCGCGGAGGCCATGAAACATGCCGTGGTCGCCGGCGCCGTCACCGGCGGCGGCCTCACGGTCATCGCCAATGCCCCCAATCCTGCCGGGCAGTCCATCCTGAAACGATTTTTCCCCGACGGCATCTCGCCAATGGGCTTGTTGCTGGGGGCGCTGCCGGCGACGATCCTCTTCGCGCTGTTCTTCCTGGCCTTGAGTTGATTCAAATCGCCGGGGCCGGCCATCCGGCTTTACCCGGCCGGCGAAACAAATTTCCGGTTTAAGTATCTTGGACCGGCTACCGCGCGATTTTCCGGCCCAAACGCGACAAACCGGCGACGGCCGCCAGATTCATGATCGCTTTGCCAATCCAATCCATGGGCCATGCGCCACCCACCGCAAACACGATAAATCCCGACACCATGCAGGCCGTGATCGCGCCAAAAACGACGGCCAACCGATGGGAATCCTGCCAGCCGGGTTGTGATGTCCACCCCCGGAGGAGCAGGAACGCCAGCAGCGCCCAGCCGAGTGCCAGCGGAATTATCACCGCCGGCTGAATCCAAAGCCACGTCCCGTAACTGACCAGGACAAATGTTCCCCAAGGCAAACCCAACAGGGCCGCAGCCAGTCCCAACCGCCAGGGACGCGGTGACGGCCGCCCGGCTTGCATTTTTTGGGGCCAGGCAACGGGAACCACAAATGCCACCACGACCAGCAGCGCGATAGCCAGCCCGGCGAGCAACAGATACAACCATGGCGGATCGTAAGGGGGCAGATGAAAAACCTTTGTTCTCGCCTGTTTTGTCCAGGTGAACCAGGCGATAAAGGAAGCGAGGCAAAAAGAAAGACCGGCCCACAGCACACCTCCCGTGCGCAACCATGGTTCCTTGCGCCGCCCCGGAAAAACCAACTCGGTGAGTTGGATCGGGACGACCACCACCCAGATGCTTTCGTAGCCCAGGGCCCAGATTAAATAGATCCAATTCACTCCCACCGCGCGGCCATAACCATTCGCGGCCGATCCAATCAATGGAGCCAGGGAGGTTTGCTGGATGAAGCATTCTTCGGCCAGGGCCAGGGCGAGGCCCAGCAGCCACACGCTCAGCCAACCGCGATGCCACCGTCGCACGACATAACGGATGAGCAATGCACCGCAACCCCAGACGCCGATTTCCGGAATCAAAGCAAACAGGAAGCTGACCCGGGTGGCGCCGTAAAGCATCTCGGAAATGACCGGCGCCAAAAGCAACAGCATCACCACCGGAGCCATACGCTGCCACCGCGATGGCGGCGGCTCCAACTGCGATTCGTTTCTTGTCATGCTCCAAAGAGGTCCCCGGCAGAAGCCGGGAGGTGACAGAAAAATATCCGGCAGGGGACACCTCCCGGGATTTTCCCGGCCTCAGGGCTAGTTTTCGGGCGAAAACACGGGCTCAGCCCGCCGGCGGCGGGACGGGATCGGGAACGATTTCCTCGCGATGGGACGAAATCCATTCGGCCACCAACCGGTAACCAACCGCCAGCAACGTCGGGCCAATGAAGACCCCGATGAACCCAAAGGTCAACGCCCCGCCGACCACGCCGAAGAAAATCAGGATGAACGGCAGGTCGCTGCCCTGGCTGATGAGCCAGGGCTTGACGAAGTTATCAATGTTCGAGACGCCCACGCCCCAGATGAGCATGAAGATCGCCCAGCCGGTCGCGCCCTGATGAAACAGCCAGAGCGCGGCAGGAATCCAGATCAAGCCGGTCCCCACCACCGGTATGACGGAGGCGAAAAAGGTCAGCAAGGCCAGCAGCGCCGCACCCGGCACGCCCGCGATGAGCAGGCCAATCCCCGTCACTATCGCCTGCAACAACGCCGTGCCCAGGATGCCATAAACCACACCGCGAATGGTCTTGCCGGCGACCGTCAGGAGATGTTTGCCTGGTTCGCCGCCGATGCGTTCAACCGCCGTGGTCAAAAGTCCGCCGGCGGCAAGGCCATCGCGGAACAGGAAGAACGCGACGAAAATGCTCAAGGCCAGCTGGATCAGGCCGCCGCCGAGCGCCAGGCCGCCGCGCAGCAGCCACGAGCTCGCCGGTTCGATGATGCGTTGGGCCTCCGTCCACAACTTCGAGGTATCCGCCGCCAGACTTAGCCAGTAATCCGTCGCCTGTTGTCCGACGACCGGCACCCTGGCCAGCCATTCGGGCGGGACGGGCGGCCCGTTTTCAATCCAGCGCTTGGTGGCATCGGTGAGTTGATTGACGTTGTCGACGAGCGTTGTGCCCACGATGACAAAGGGCAGCAGGATGATGAGAACCATGGCCAGTGTCATCACCAGGGCAGCGAGCGTGTTGCGATTGCCGAGCCACGCCACCAATCGGCGATAGACCGGCCAGCTGGACACACAGAGCACCACGGCCCAAAGCAGCGCGGACACGAAGGGACGCAGGACGATGAGACAGCCGGCCAGCAGAACCAGCAGGACGGCCCAGCCGAGATTTTGTTCCAGTTTGGAGCGCAGTTGATTCATAGGGTCTTCAGCGGGTTTCTATTTTCAAATCAGCCAAAGCGTCAACCAGCGAGGTCTCACGATGGATGGGGCCGACCAGTTTGTCCAGCCCTTCGGCCCGCAGGATGTCACGCTCGGTTGCGTGGGCTTCGACGACCAGCAACTCCATGCCCATCGTCTTCAGTTCGTCGTACAGGTGGGCCAGCATGCGCGTCCCGGCCACATCGAGGTACGGAGTGTTGGAAAGGTCGCAGATCACCACGTGCAAACCTTCGGGACGGCTGCGCACCCGTTCCAGCACCGTGTGTTGCACGTGGTCAACGTTGAAATAAAGCAGCGGAGCCTCCACCCGGAAAATGAGCACGCCGGGGATCGGTTCGTTGTCGGGATGCCGGGCGATATCGGAATAACGGTTGGTGCCGGGAATGCGGCCGAGGTAGGCGACATGCGGCGTGGATTGCCGCAGCAACAGCATGACCAGCGACGCCACCACGGCAAAAATGACGCCGTCGAGGATGCCGAGCACGAGCACACCGACGAGCGCCGCCATGCCCGCCGCGAAATCGAGCCGGCTCACCCGAAACAGATGGCGGAGCTCGGCAACATTAACCAGCCCCAGCACCGCCGTCACGACCACGGCAGCGAGGACGGCGTTGGGAAGGTTGCGAAACAGGCCGGTGAGAAACAACAGGACCAGCCCCACCGCCAAGGACGCGAAGATCAGCGCCAGCGGCGTGCGGGCGCCGGCCTTTTCATTCACGGCGCTTTGCGACAATCCGCCGGCCGACGGATAACCCTGAAACAGCCCGATCAGCAGGTTCGCTGCGCCCAGGCCGAGCAATTCCTGGCGGGCATCGACGTCGTAACGATACTTGATGGCGAAGGTGCGCGCGGCCGAAATGCTCTCGATATAGGACAGCAGAAAACAGGCGAAAGCCAGGCTGGCCAGTTGCCGCCAGGTGTTGGCGTCCAAATCCCGCAGCTTAAGGCCGCCGGGAACGAAAGCCGGCAGACCGGAGGGCAGCTGTCCCACCACATAGACTCCGTGTTGTGACCAACCCAGCCACGGCACCGCCAGCAGCGAGAGCAACACCACGGCCAGTGCCACCGGCCTTCCTGGCAGCGATTTGTCGCCGAGCATCAGCAAAACAATGGCGGCCAGTCCCATCGCCAGCACCGCGAAATTCGTGTCACCCAATTGCCGGAACACCAGCCATAGGCGCGTGAAAAAATCGTTGCCGCCGCCCGGCACGCCAAAGAGCTTGGGCAGTTGGGTCACGATGATGGCCAGAGCGGCGCCGGCCTTGAACCCGGTCAGGATGCTCTCAGAGATGAAATTGACCATGACGCTCAACCGCAACAGCCAGGCCAGCAGGAACAGGCCCGCGACCAGCAACGTCGTCAGCGCCGCCAGCGACAACAGCCGGCCGGCATCGCCTTCCGCCAGCGGCACGAGGGTGGCACCGAAGACCAGGGAGATGGCTGACGTTGGCCCGATGGCCAGGTGCCGCGACGAACCGAACAGTGCATATCCGATGCCACCGACGAGGTAACAATACAATCCCATCTGTGGCGGCACTCCGGCCAGCGCGGCATACGCGAGCGAAACCGGAAGCGCATAGGCGGCCAGCGTCAACCCGGCGAGCAGGTCGGGCGCGAGCCAGCCCGCCTGGTAACCGGCCAGCCAGCGGGCCGGCGGGAAAAATGTTTGCCATCGCCCATTCATTTACCGGTTCGCCGAAGCTAAAGGCAGAAGGCCAAAGGCTAAAGTCTTTAATTTCGCCTTTTTTGGAACGCCGTTCTCGGCGGAGGAGCTGGAGATTGAACGATGCTGGTGAAATTGTCCGGCAAAGTGCAGGCCGCAGTTGTAATCCCCCTCGAATTCTGACTGCCGACTCCTTACTTGCGGTTTCGGGGTTTTCAATAATCCTTGCCAGCCATCCGCCGGCCTGATTTCGTGATGCCATGCTGATCGGGCGGCCCATGCACATGAAAATCATTCCTCGCTTTTTGCATTTCCTGACGGCTGGCGCCATTTTGCTTTATCTCGCCGGTTGCGGTCCAAGCTCGCCCTCAGCGCCGGGGAACCCGGGAAGCACAAATATTTCCGCAGTCCAACCGCCGCCGGCAGCAACTGCACCGTCCGCCGCCACGAATGCGGCAGTTGATGCATTTCCGGCCTATACCTACGAGGTGGTCAACACCTGGCCGCACGACCCCGGCGCTTTCACGCAGGGACTGGTCTTTCTCAACGGCGTGCTGTGGGAAAGCACGGGGTTGAACGGACAATCCAGCCTGCGGAAGGTGGATTTGACGACCGGCAATGTATTGAAACAGGTGACGGTGCCGGAACAATACTTTGCCGAAGGGCTGGCGATCCTGGATGGCCGGATGTTTCAACTCACCTGGCAGAACGAAAAATGCTTTGTTTATGACCTGGAGAGCTTTCAATTGGAAAAGGAATTCACCTACCCCGGCGAAGGCTGGGGCCTGACAACGGACGGCCATTGGCTGATCATGAGCGATGGAACCGCTCAAATCCGGTTCCTCGATCCGGCCAGCTTCGAGGAAAAACGGCGCATCACCGTCCTGGCCCATGGCCAGCTGGTCAATCGATTAAACGAGTTGGAGTACATCAAAGGTGAAATCTATGCGAACATCTGGGGCACCGACTACGTCGTGCGCATCGACCCGGTCACGGGTAAGGTTGTGGGCGTCATCGACCTCACCGGCCTGTTGCCGGACCAGGATCGCGATGCCACCACCGATGTGCTGAACGGAATCGCCTACGATGCCGCCAGCGACCGATTATTCGTCACCGGCAAACGGTGGCCGAAACTCTTTGAAGTGCGTTTGAAACCGAAAAGCTGACGACACCCGGACCCGACGCATCTGGCTTCCGTTGCCATGGTGCCGATAAATTTTCTCTCCGACTTCTGGCTCCTGAATTCTGGATTCTGTTGTCTCCCCAAGTGAACGCCCTTTAACCTTGACCCGCCCAAACCGCGCTCATAGCGTATGCTTGAATCAGGCAATTTAATAAACGACTGACAAGACTATTCAATGTTTGGTCATATACCGATTCTACTGGGAGAAATGGACGCTGAAGCCATTGGACGGGTTGTCGGCACCTCGCTTATTCCTGCGCTCATCATTCTTTTTGGTGTTTCAAAATGCCATACGATTTCACTTCGACCGAGCACCAATCGAAAATGTGCGCTGGCTCTAATGTTTGCCTTGTTTGCCCTGTTTGGAACGTATCTCTTGGGGGCCATCACGAAGTTGCTCATCACTTCGGCACATTTTCACACCATCAACCTTCTGGCTCTCACGGTCACACTTGGACTGTCGGTGACAACCCTGGTGCTCGGCATTAGGGGGTTGGTCGAGTATTCAAAGCAGCCTGGTCAATACGATCAAGGGCGAGCTCAAGCAAGCTGGGCGCTGGCCATTTCGACCCTTATTATATTGTTGGCAGCCTCGGGTTTTGTGCGCGGATTGCTAAATAGTTCGGCCAAGAACGGTCCAAAACAAATTCCGGGGGAACCGGGAAGAATACTGGAATTTGCCAACTATAATTTCCGATTCCGAGCTCCCGATCATCCATGGGTTACCGTTGATTTGAGCAGCCTAAATAAGGACAGTAAAGCATCGTTCACGCGCCAGTTTCCGGAGACGTATTTCCTCATCATCCCGGAAATAATTGGGCCGAAAATGACTTCTGCACAACTGGCGGAATTGGGCAAAGCTCACGTCAGATCCGCCGCCGCCTCGACTCAAATTATTCAGGAAACCCCATTTAAAGTGAACAACCTGGATGGAATCCTGGTGGAACTAGAGGCACAGGTGGGTCAATTCCCGCTATTTTACGTGCAATGGTATATGGTGACCAATGGTTATGCCTATCAGTTGATAGGGTATGGGAAAACTGAGGACCGCCAGCGAATCGAAGGCGAGCTCCGTCAAATGCTAACACGTTTCGAGCTCATTGATACCAAACGTATTGCGGCTTCAAAAGCGTCAGGTTTCACCACAAATTTTACCTCACCATCCCATTACTACACCGTCGATGTTACCAACTCAGCCTGGCATGAGTTTTCCTCTTTAAAGGAAAACTTCCCCGAGGCGGAATTTGGTGGATCTCAGGGTGACACTTGCTTTGCCATTTTGCCGGTGTGGCTCGGCGAACAAAATGTTGATCTCGACGCGCTGGCGGCCGGGTTGTTGGACACCATGAATATCACCTACCCGGGCGACGACTTTACCCACCGAAAAGTTCAAAATGAGGCAGGCGACTCCAGGCTGCAATTTGATTACCAGCGAACTATTGATGAAACGCTCTATCGCTATCGCATCAAGATTATCCACGCCGGCGAGTTTGGTTATCTGGCGGTGGCGTGGACATTGCGCAACGAGGATAGCGCAGATGCCATATTGAACGACGCGTTGGAGCGGATTAAAATCTCGGCCCCCAAAGCGGAGACGCTGAAAAGCCAACTCAAGTTCAACAACCAGGATTACAAAAATCAAGCCTATGTTTTGAATCAAGCCGGGCTGGTCAATTTCAATTCAGATGAATATGAAAAAGCGTTACCACTATTCCAGGCGGCCGTTGCCGCAGACCGCACAAACTCAGCACATATAAACAATCTGCTATTGACGTTGAGCCGGCTAAACCGGCCAAAAGAGGGGCTGGAATTCCTTGACGGCCAGCCAAAAGAATTGCTGGAAAAGCCTGAGTTTATCACCTTTAAAGCATACTTCCAATCCAAGTGCTCGCTCACCGACGAAGCCATCACCAACTATGCGCGGGCCTTTTCCAACGGATATCGAAACGAGGCTGATTTTAGAGACTACATCAATCTGCTAAACGCCGCCCGTCAATACGACAAGGCCTTGGCGGAAGTGGGTCGGTATTTACAGGCAGGAGACTCATTAACCATCCGCCTGCTGACAGCGGAAATCTACCAGGACAAACAAGATTATGGCCAAGCCGTTAAATTTCTGAAAGTCGAACACGATAAAACTCCGTATAATTCGAAAATCACCCGGCAGTTGATCGACACCCTGCTTGACGCTGACATGCCAAACGAGGCGTTGACTTATAGTCGAGAACTCGTCAAGGATGACAAGGATTCTTATATTCCTTATTACCTGAAGTCGCGGTGCGAAATCAATTTGAAATGGTATCGAGAGGCCAAGGTTTCGCTCGAAGTTGCGGCCAAGCTGGAACCCTCGGATGAAGATGTAAAATCCTCCTTGAACTACGTTAGTGGCTTGCTCGGCGAGGGCAACAACTTGATTTTGAAACAGCCCATTGATCCAGTTTTTCTACCCGAAAACCTAACCAATCGTGCGATCACAATCCCCGCGACAAATATTGCCAGGGATTTTGGCGCGTTTTATAAGCAGCATATCAAGGCGTTGTCCTATGACACAAACACTGAATATAAAATTACGGATTATCTGCTGATTCACGTGCTGGATGCTGCCGGCGTGGCTGCCTTCAGCACATACCAGATGGCCTTTGACCCATTGAGCGACGATATTTATGTCAATGACGCGCGGGTTCTCAATGATTCAGGCAAAACGATCTCAGCGGTTAATTCATCGGATTGTTATGTGATTGATGAGACGCAGGACGGTAAAGTCAGCCAGCGAAAAACACTGAATATCCCCATCGCCGGATTGCAACCTGGTTGCGATGTGTTATTAACGATTACCCGGCGGTCATCCGGCCACCAGGAAGAATTCCCTTTTTTGGATCATAGTTTTTCAAAGAGCGTTCCCATTCTCATTAGCGGAGTATTTCTACGTGGTGATGGGGCGGGCTTAAAAATACGCTCCACCTCTGGAATTCAGCGTGAAAACCTAAAAGACGGGATTTACTGGTCGACAACCAATCCGATGGTTGCCCGCTTGGAACCGTTGCAACCGCCAGCAAATACTTTTCTGCCGATGATTTGGATCGCCGATGCGAATTGGCAATGGAAGAAGCTGGCCTCCAACTACCTAGCTTCCATCAAAGACCGGCTGCAACCTGATGAAAATGTGACGATTAAGGCTCAGCAATTGATTAATGGCGTAAGCGGCAATTCAACCAAGATCGCCATTTTGAGTCGGTTTGTGCAAACCAATTGCACGTACAAAGCCATCGAATTTGGCCGCCATTCCCGGATTCCCCAAAAAGCCTCCGATACGCTTCACAACTCGTATGGAGATTGCAAGGACCACTCCGTCTTACTTAAACAATTACTCAGCTGCGCCGGGATTCCTGCCAATCTCGCCCTTATTTCTTCTGAGGATGCTGTGCAGACAGACCTGCCCTCGATAGATCAGTTTGACCACATGATTGTGGAGGTGCAGCAAGATAACAGGGAACAATTTATCGACGCCACGGATAAAGGGTCGGATCTGTCCCGTGGACTGCCAATTGGGTTGGCTGAACATCAGGCCCTAGTCTTAAACCCAGCGAATCCACATTTCACAAAGCTATCAGCATATCCAAGCGATGCTTCATGCATCCAAGTTCAGCAGCATGCCGCTCTCCTGGGAACAACGGATCTTTCCGTTGATGAGACGATCAGCCTGACCGGCGTGCATGCAGCTTATTTGCGTGAATATTTACAGAATCTTTCCCCAACCTACCGGCAGGAATCCTTACAGCGGGATATGGGTCTGACTGATGCGATCGTGTCACATTGCGAAATTGAGTCGCTGGAGAACCTCGACCAACCGTTGCAAATCAGATGTTCATTTATCTTTAAAAATCGATTCCATCACACTCAAAATGGTTTGACAGGGATGATGCATGGAGGTTTTGAGCGATATTACCTCTCGACAATTCCTGTCAGCAGCCGGGTAACCCCATTTGAAATCACGGTCCCACTCCAGATTTATAGTCAGGTTGTGTTTGATCTTCCCAAAGGCTATCACCTCGTTGAGAAGCCCGAGCCGGATGGAAAACTGGATCCACGTTTCGTAACATTTCAATCGCAACATAAACTCGATGCCGGAAAGTTGGGCCTGACCTTTCAGTTTCAGCAGCTTGTTGGCCGGCATAATGCTTCCGATTATTCCTCATATTTGGACGCCATGAAACAGGTTCAGTCCTTAATGGATAATGAAATTGATTTACAGGTTGACTGACTAAAATAGCCGCCAGCCAACACGACCGGCTGCCGGGAATGATGTGAAAAAACTCGCGGACAGGCTGTCCGCGCTCCTATTTTCTCCGCGTGCATCTGGCCCATCTGCGACTCCGCGACTTCCGCAATTACCCGCGGCTGGATGTGGACTTTGCACCGGGCTTCCACCTGCTGCTCGGCGACAATGCCCAGGGCAAGACGAACATCCTGGAAGCGGTTTATCTGCTGGCCACACTGCGCTCGTTCCGCGGCGTTGGCGGAGCCCAAATGATCCGTCACGGGCAAAAGGGTTATTTCGCCGGCGGCAACGTCGTCGGCCAGGGTGAACACGAAATCAAAATGTACTGGTCGGTGCGCGAACGCAAACTGGCGCTGGACGGCCGGCCGGTGAAAAAGCTCACCGACTATCTTGGCGTGTTGCGCACGGTGGTTTTCTGCACGGAGGACCTGCAAC
>Ga0265336_10001135_pt1 | contig 12755 bp, 11 predicted proteins | sample 42119metaG_FD_193583 | JGI IMG/M metagenome (GOLD analysis project Ga0265336, IMG submission 193583) | Rhizosphere microbial communities from Carex aquatilis grown in University of Washington, Seatle, WA, United States - 4-21-19 metaG | ecosystem: Host-associated > Plants > Roots > Rhizosphere...
TCTTCGTCGATGGGGTGGGAGTTCAGTCGTGCCGCAAACAACTCAAAATGAAAGTCGGGCTTTAGCCCCGGAATGCAATGCTTTGCCAACATTATGGCCCGCTTTGTGGCTAGATGCGGATGTCCTCTGGCTGACCGGCGTGCATCCTGCCGAGGGTCACGATTATCTGGTGCGCGAGCGCTATGAAGAGCTGTTGTGGTGGCTGCTGATGCCCTCGCTGCTGCGCATGGCGGGCGAGTCTGCTCCCAGCCGCGCTGCGGTAGGGGCGATGAGCAAGGCCATCGACGAAGCTCTGGCAACTGCTGAGGCCGCAGGCTATCGCGTGGATATGCTGCTGGCTCCGGCCCCGGCCGAGACTACTGCTGAAGAGCCTGCAACTGAAGTTGAGTCTGTCGCTGGAGTTGCTACTGAATCCGAAGCGGCGACTGTAGCGGAGGCATTACCTGCCGAAGAACCTAAGCCTGTAGTTGCCGAGTCGGTTGAGCCGGAGATCGAAGTCGCCGCTGAAACCGAAGCGGCGCAAGAAGAGCCGTCTGCGTTTCATGAGCAGCCAGCCCCAGTCGAGCCTGAAATCGAACCGGCCGCAGAACCTGCTGCTGAATCCGAGCCGCCGACCGAAACGGAGCCTCAACCCGTCAAAGAATCTGAACCCGCAGTGCTAGAGCTGGCAAATCCGGAGATCACTCCCACGGCCGAGCTCAGGGCCGAATCTGATGTGCTGCCGTCGGTCAACGAGCCCTGGGAACCGCCAGCTCCGCAAATAGAATTCGCGCCCAAACCCACATCTGAACCTGAGTCCGACCCAGTCGATCCGGCCTGACGGACTCAGAGGCAAAGCGCGCAAAAGGTCATCACAAACCCGTGTGACGCAAGGCACATCCTAACTTATCTTTTCGGTGGCATTGTCCCTTGCGGACAGTCTTTGGGGTGAAAGCCGCCGCGGAAAGCTCTAATACAGTTCTGTCCCTACTTTTCCGCGCAAGGCTTCACAGGCGAACGCTCTTTTACTTTCTCCCTCCACGCCCCAGGGATATGGTCCGGAAGTGAGCAGGGTCTGACCATGTCGCCCTCTCCATATCGTCCCCTCATAAAGTGTGCGTGGCAGGTGTGTGCTGTTTTTCCAAAACGCACAGGCTACGTCGCATCCCGCAAAAAACATCTTCAAAATCATCGAAATTTCATCCGTGAAAATGCTCCAGAAGCGGAGGAATTATGAAGAGTGCTGCTCATGAAGTGCTGAACGCTCACGAGAAGCTGCTGATTGACCAGGCGATTGCCGAGCACGATGGCCGTCCCGGAGCGCTGCTGGGAATCCTGGAAGCTGTTCAGGCCGCCAACGCGCACAAGTTTCTTTCCATGGAGTCGCTGCGCTACATTGCCGATGAAACCGGCATTCCCCCAGCCACCATCTACAGCGCCGCCACGTTTTTTGCGCTCTTCAACCTCGATCCGCAGGGCGACAACGTAATCTGCGTCTGCCGCGGCACAGCCTGCCACACTCGCGGCTCCCGCGATCTGCTGGAAAAGTTGTGCCTCGACCTCGGCCTGAGCGGGCGCGAAGCAAGCGACACCAACGAGGCCGACAAACTGGCGCTCACCACCGACGACCGCCACTTCACGGTGCGCACGGTTGCCTGCTTTGGACAATGCGCGCTGGCCCCGGTTGTCGAGGTCAATCACCACATTCTCAGCCACGTCAACGAGCGCACGCTGCAACGCGAAGTCAAGGCGCTGGCTGTCCACGGAGGGGGAAAATAATGCCGCGAATTCAGGATATAGGCGCCTTCAACGCGGCGCGTGAAGCAGGGCTTGCCAAGCTGATGCCGTCCACTCCGCGCTTCACGGTGGGGATGGGAACCTGCGGCAGCGGCAATGGCGCGGAAGAGGTTTTTCACGCATTGAACGAGGCCATCCAGCGCAGCGGACTGGATGTAATGCTGGTGGGCGTGGGTTGCCTTGGTTCCTGCTTTCAGGAGCCGCTGGTGGGTCTTCGCCTGCCGGGAAATCCCCTCGTCGTGCTGCATCGCGTGCAGGCCAACGATGCCGCGCGCATTTTGGAAGCGGTCTCCACGCAAAAAATGCCCACCGACCTGGTCTATTGCAAGATCGAGGAGTGGGATCACATCACAGCCAGTCTGAAATATGGCCAGGGCTATCCCGATATTCCCGCGTGGAACACGATTCCTTTTTTCAAGGGACAAAAGAAAATCGTTCTGCGCAACTGTGGCCTCATTAACCCCTCCGACATTGAAGAATACATTGCTGTGGGTGGCTATCAGGCGCTCTACAAAGTTCTCATCGATGGTCGCGCGGAAAATGTCATCGAACAAATCAAGGCGGCGCGCCTGCGTGGCCGCGGCGGTGCTGGCTTTCTCACCGGTAACAAATGGGATTTTCTGGCCAAAGCCAAGGGCGACACCAAATACATCATCTGCAATGCCGACGAGGGCGACCCCGGCGCATACATGAATCGCAACGAGATCGAAGGCGATCCGCACTCTCTGCTGGAAGGCATGATCATTGGCGCTTACGCAATGGGCGCAACCGAGGGCATCGTCTACGTCCGCGCCGAGTATCCGCTGGCCGTCAGCCGCCTCACTCGCGCTATCGAGCAGGCACGCGAATACGGCCTGCTGGGAGCGAATATTCTCGACCGCGGCTTCAACTTCAGTATTCAGTTGGTCCAGGGCGCGGGTGCATTTGTCTGTGGTGAAGAGACCGCGCTGATCGCGTCACTCGAAGGCCACGCAGGCCGCCCCCATCCCCGTCCGCCCTTTCCCGCGCAGAAGGGTCTGTACGGCAAGCCCACCAACATCAACAACGTCGAAACCTGGTATAACGTTGCGCCGATTATCAGCCGTGGGCCTGCATGGTTCGCTGAAACCGGCAGCGTCAAAAGTCCGGGGACAAAAGTCATTTCCCTGGTGGGAAAAATCCAGAACACCGGCCTCGTTGAAATGCCTTTGGGCACTCCGCTCAAGACCTACATCTATGACATCGGAGAAGGCGCTGTGAACGGTAGGCGCATCAAAGCTGTGCAGACTGGCGGACCCAGCGGCGGCTGCATCCCCGTGGAAATGTTCGACACACCTGTGGACTACGAGAGTCTGGCGCAGCTCGGCTCCATCATGGGTTCGGGCGGCATGGTAGTCCTGGACGAAGACAACTGCATGGTCGATGTGGCCCGTTACTTTGTCGAGTTCACACACTCTGAATCCTGTGGCAAGTGTGTGCCGTGCCGGGTTGGCCTTAACAAGGCACTGCGCATTCTGAACGCCATCACCAACGGCAGCGGCACCCGCGAGCAGATGACCCTGCTGGATGAGCTGGGCCGCATGATTCGCGAGACTTCGCTCTGCGGCCTCGGCCAGTCCGCGCCCAATCCCGTGCTCACCACCATTCGCCACTTCCGCGATGAGTACGAGGACCACATCGTTGCGCATCGCTGCCGCGCCGGAGTCTGCCAGGAACTGGCGCTCTCGCCCTGCGAAAACAGTTGCCCGCTGCGTATGAACATCCCGCGTTTTCTTGAGCTTTATCAAGAAGGCCGGCTAGAAGATGCCTTCGAGTCCGTCGTTCTTGACAATCCGCTGCCCGCCTCCACAGGCCGCGTCTGCCAGCACCCTTGCGATAATCGCTGCCGCCGCCAGTCTTTTGACGAGGTGGTGAATATGCGCGAGGTGCATCGCTTCATCGCCGATGCCATCTATCAATCGGATCTCTTCGAGCCTGTGCTGGAGCGCATTCGCGCGCGCAAGCTTCCGCCCACGGGCCGCAAGGTGGCCGTTGCAGGCTCCGGTCCCACCGGCCTCACCGCTGCCTTCTATCTGACCATGCTCGGCCACGACGTAACCATCTTCGAAGAGCGCGGCGAGGCAGGCGGAATGCTCCGCTTTGCCATTCCCGAGTATCGTCTGCCCAAGTCCGTCTTGCGCCGCGAGTTAGATCTCATCGAAGGCGTCGGCGTGAAATTTGTCTTCAACACGCGCATCGGCTTTGACGTGCCGCTGAACGAACTAGCTAGTCAATTCGACGCCGTCTTCCTGTCGATTGGAACCTGGAAGGAATCCTGGCTTTATCTGCCCGGAACCGAGTTGAAGAATGTTCATCCCGCGCTGCCTTTTCTGGAATCCATCGCGCGGCAGGAGAAGGTCTCCATCGGCGCGCGCGTCGCCATCATTGGTGGCGGCAACGCGGCCATCGATTCGGCGCGCACCGTAATGCGCATGGGCGCGCAGGCAACCATTTTGTATCGCCGCGAACGCAAGGACATGCCCGCTATCGACGAAGAAATTCAGGCCGCCGAGGACGAGGGCGTTCTCTTTGTCTTTCTCGCCGCGCCGCATCGCATCATGGGCGACGCCGAAGGCCACGTCAAGGCCATTGAGGTCGTCAAGACGCACCTAGGCGAGTACGACAAATCAGGCCGCCGCAAGCCGATTCCCACCGACGAGGTGCAGCGCTTTGAGTGTGACAGCGTCATCCTTGCCGTAGGCGAAACCTTCGATCAGGACTTCTGCCGCGCTTCCGGTCTGGAGCTCAAAGAAGAGGGAACGATCATCGTCGATCGCTTTACCTACGAGACCAGTCGGCCTAATTTTTACGCAGGTGGCGACGTCATCACCGGCGCATCCAACGTTTCAAATGCCATGAGCTGCGGCAAGCAGGCGGCGCAGAAAATGGACGAGCGCCTCATGGGTGAAGAGCGTTGGCAGCGCATCTTCCCCGACTTCGAGTACAGCCGCACCGCGCCCGGAGAACCCAGCCTCAGCCGGCGTCACACAGCCCACGCCATTCCCGCTGCTCTCCGAGCTAACTCGCAGCAGGAGGTAGTTGCCGGCTTGAGTGCCAAAGAGGCGCTCGATGAGTGCCGCCGCTGCCTGCGTTGCGATTTGCGAGCTACCGCGGGAGTAAATTAAGTTTCGCTTGTTGTTGTACGAACGATGGGTGCCCCATGTCCCGATCTTGGGACATGGGATTGCACGAAAAAGGAGCGCCGAGATGCCGACGAAAACAATCTCAGTCCGAATTGATGGCGAACTGATCAGCGCCAAAGAAGGCCAGACGATTCTGGAAGCGGCCCGCGACCACGGAAAGAAAATTCCGACGCTCTGCTATCTCAAGGGCCTCAGCGCCGTGGGAGCCTGCCGCGTCTGCATGGTCGAGTTGGCGGGCACTGACCGTCTTCTGCCAGCCTGCACCACGCCCATGCAAGAAGGCATGTCGATCAAGACCGCCTCGGCCAAGCTGACCCTCTATCGCAAGATGGCCGTCGAACTGCTCCTCGTCGAACGCAACCACATCTGCTCCGCCTGCGTCAGTAACGGCCACTGCGAGCTTCAGGCGTTGGCCCGCGAGTTGGGCATCACACATGTCCGCTACGGGTACAACAATCCCCGCCTCGCCGTGGACATGACTCACCCCCGCTTCGTCCTCGATCAGAACCGCTGCATCCTCTGCACGCGTTGCGTCCGTGTCTGCGCGGAGGTCGAAGGCGCACACGTTTGGGAGGTAGCCTCGCGCGGCATCTACTCGCGTATCGTCAGCGACCTCAAAGACGATTGGGGCCAAGCGGTCAACTGCACCGCCTGCGGTAAATGCGTCCATGCCTGCCCCACCGGAGCACTCGCGGAAAAAGGCCTCTCGGTCATGGAGATGGTCAAGCAAAGCGACGCCGTCACCCGCCTTTCCAAACAAAGGCGGTTTCCTTGAACGGTTCGCGATAGCTTTTTTCGCCCATACCAATAGAAACCCCACTCGCGCGGCGTATTTGTTCGTGCCGCCAGGGCTAAGCTTTGCGCCCTGGTTGATCCTCGTCATTGTGCCCCCGGCCCGCGCCCCGTAAAATCAACTTAGGCGGTTAATTGCGCCAAATTTGAGTTGCACTTGGTTTTGAGCTGCACAAGGAGCCGATGAGCGAAGAGCAATCAGGAACTTCCGTTGAAGCAAAGGCGGCTTCGCCGGCGTGGATTAGAATCGAGCGGGCGCGACATCCCCAGCGACCTTACCCGATGGACTTCATCGAGCGGATCTTCACCGATTTCAGCGAGATTCACGGTGATCGTGCCTTTGGCGACGACGAGGCAGTGGCCTGCGGCATGGCGCGACTCGATGGTGAAGAGGTGCTGGTGATCGGCAATCGTAAAGGTGGCACCACCAAAGACCGTGTCCGCCGCAACTTCGGAATGCCGCATCCCGAGGGCTATCGCAAAGCCCTGCGCGCCATGAAGATCGCAGAAAAATTTGGCCGCCCGGTCATCAGCTTCATCGATCTGCCCGGTGCTTATCCCGGCTTGGGTGCAGAGGAGCGAGGTCAGGCTGAAGCAATCGCACGCAATCTGCTGGAGATGTCCCGCCTGCGTGTGCCTACAATTTCCATCATTAGTGGCGAGGGTGGTTCAGGCGGCGCGCTGGCCTTGGCCGTTGCCGATCGCGTCTTGATTCTGGAGAACGCCCTCTACTTCGTGATTACGCCGGAGTCCTGCGCAGCCATCATGTGGCGTGATGCGGCCAACAAGCAACTCGCCGCTGAAGCCATGCGCATCAGCGCTCCAGAAGTTGCCGCGCTCGGCTGCGTGGACGAAATCGTTCAGGAACCGCCAGAAGGCATTCACTCTGACCGAGTGGCAGGCACGGGTATGCTGGCCGGCGTGCTGAAAAGGCAACTGGCGGAGCTCAAAGCCATCCCGCTCAACGAATTGGTGGCCGCGCGCCAAGCCAAGTTTCGCAACATCGCGCAGTTCTACACGGAAGGTTGATCCCCATGAGCCCCACGCCGCCGGTCTTCAGCCGCCTTCGCGCTTACTTGAGATTTGTTGTCGCGGTGCTGTGGTTTTTTCTGGCGCGGTCAATCGCTCATCGCGGAGCCTTTACGATGGCGACCGAGCAGTTTCAGCCGCTGGTTGAGCAGGCGATGTTGCTGTTTCTACTGCTTACAGGCTATGCCGGTCTCGGGATGATGCTCGACGGCGATCTGCACCCCATCCGAAATCAAGGGCTGCCCCGGCGCGCAGGCTGCCTTGGCGAAGTTGGCCTGGGTCTGGCCGTTGGCTGGTCGCTGGCCGTGGCTTGCGTTCTGGTGCTGGTCGTGGGCGGCGGCATCGCCATTGTGCTCATTACGGGGTACCCGGCGTGGGGTTGGCTCCTGGCCGACGCCGCTTTCTTTGCTCTGCTCGCGTTGGCTGAGGAGGTTGCATTTCGCGGTTATGGCTTCCAGTGCCTGGAGCGTGCCCTCGGCCCCTGGGGAGCTGCGCTGGGCTTTGCGGCTTACTATTCCATCGTGCAAGCGCTCGTGCCGGGTTCGAACCGCGCCAGCTTCGCCGTTTCCCTCGCGCTCAGCTTCCTGCTCTCTCTGGCTTACCTGCGCAGCCGCGCCCTGTGGGTAAGCTGGGGGCTGAACTTCGGCTGGAAGGCCAGCCGCGCGCTCGTCTTTGGCCTCACCATCAGCGGCGTCAGCAACCACTCGCCCGTGGTTGAAGGCAATCCCATGGGCTCTTTTTGGCTTACCGGCGGAGGCTTCGGCCTCGATGGCAGTTGGGTGACCGTCGTTCTTCTGCTGGCCGCGCTGCCGGTCGTCTACCGCTTCACCCGCGATCTGGATTACCAGTACAACGCGCCGGTGATTGTCCCCGCAGGCATCCCGCTTGATCTCGACGGGGCAGCCCGCCGCCAGCATGAAGCCGGCATTGCGCTCACGGCTCCCGTGGCGCACACCACTTCGGCCTCCGGCCTGGTGCAGATTTTGCCTGTGTCGGCGTCGGCCCAGCCAGAGACGCCACAAGCCGAGTAGTTACTCCGGATCGATATTCTTCTTACCGCTGATCTTATCGACGGCAATCTCCACGACAGCGCACCCGGCGGCTTCCTTTTCGGTCACCAGCTTATAAGGCTTGCCCCCCGCGTACCGTTCCACCAGCAGATTCAACAGCGCCGCCTTTTCCGCGTTGTCGCCCAGCACTCGCGCCGCGCCAAAGACCAGCACCGAGGTGTACCGCGTCGAGCAGCCACAGGGACGATCCAGCAAAGCAGTAATCTTTTCAACCTGACTCACTTCAAAGCAGACCCTGGGATTCCCGGCGATGTTTTCCAGTTTCCGTCCCGTCAGCTTGCTGTGAAGGTAAATTTTTCCTTCGCTATAGAGATAATTAAGCGGCGTAATATACGGCTCTCCGGCGCTGTCGCATGTGGCCAGCCGGCCCTCGGTCTGCCCAGCAAGAAACGCCCGGGCGTCTTCGTCATTCATCCAGCGAATCGGCATCAGGAACAGCCTCCAAAGCCAGTTTACCCGCCTGCCCACCGCCGACACGGCCTTCATGTAAACTGGAAAGAGCGAGTCAGGAGCTTTAGAGCCGCCGACCGCGCCGTTGAAGCCGCGTGCAAACGTGTGTGCAGAGACACCCCAAAGAAGGAGAACTACCCCACCGATGGCCAAGATTGCAAAAACAGGTGACCGCAAGAAGGAAATGGACACGACGAAGTCAACCGACTGTCCCAAATGCAGCAAGCCCACGCGCATCGTCAAGCGCGTAAAGGACCGCGAACGCGGTGTCCCCGGCGGCGTCTACATCTCGTGCTCCGTTTGCGATTTCTACGAGAAGCTATAGAGCATTTTCAACTTGAGCGTTAACACAATTCTGGGTGCCCCAGGTCCCGCTTTTGGGACCTGGGACAGCACAAGCCTCGATTTCAACAATAAACACCAAACCGAGAATTCTGGGTGGGATAGTGCAACTCTCCGTTTCAACGATGTGCCCCAGAACCTAAAATGCTCTAAACCCTGAATCGACTCCAGCGACAAGAAAAAGCCCGGCAACTGCCGGGCTTTTTTAGTTGCGTATCTCCGTCATTGAATTGTGACGGGCCAATCATTTTCCCGAGCCGCAGATTCAGGCACTCCCGTTCGATAAGCGCCTAGCCCCTTCGCCATCTTCTCCAGTTCTATCGCGTGCGCCGAAAGTCCGCATGGGTGTCCTTCCGTCTCCAGCAGATGCCCATTCTCCCGGATCATCGTGAAGAGCGGACTAGCCAGTGCTTCGCGCAGATTCGAGCTTTTCACATTGTGCGTGGCCAGCGCTGAAACCGGACAAGCAGTCACGTCGCCGCGCGGAGTTACATGGGCAAAGCCGCGTCCAGCTGAGACGCACCCGCCCAGCGTCTCTTCGTCGCCCGGCGAATGGATAATGAATGCACCATTCGTCGCTCGATCCCGATATTGCACAACGGTTTCGCGGAAGCGCACCCGCTGCTCATCGGTCAGTTGCGCACTGGCTTCACAGCCAGTTGTAGGAATCTCTTCCAGAAACATTGCCAGCGGCCCGCTGTGCGCAATCAGCCCGTCGATGTTGTGCGGCTCCGTCCAGTACTCAATGTTTCCCGCTCCCACGGTTACAGCGATGCCCGTCAAAACACCTGCCTCCTGCAATCGGTCGAGCGTGCCCAGAGCCTTCTCGTATACGCCCTGGCCTCTTCGCTTGTCGGTCAAGTCGCGATCACCTTCCAGGCTGACCACAACCACAGTGTTCGGACATTTCCGCAAAATCTCGTAGTCGCTGGCTTGCAATGCGGTGCCATTGGTGAAAACCAAAAATAACCTGTCCGGATAGTCGCGGAAGAGCTTGGCAATCCCAGGCAGCAGAAACGGCTCGCCGCCGGCAATCATAAAAGCCATCACCCCCAGCCGTACGGCATCATCCACAATCTCATACCAATCGCTCAGGCCGAGTCCCGGCTCTTTCAGCTCTCTGGCCACGGTTCCCACATCCCCGGCAAAGCATCCGGTGCAGCGCAAATTGCATTTGGAAGTCACGCTCAGAACCAGAAACGGAGGCACTTTCACCCCATCAGCCAGCGCTCGTGCACGTACACGCCGAGAATGCCCAATGGTTCGCGCCAGCCGTATAAACCCCGGCAGGTAGCGCGGATGTCGCACCACCCACGGAACCAGAACGCGCGATAACTGCGGGTCAATCTCCTCGATCCGGCTCGTAATGCCAAAGAGGCGGCTCGTCAGAAACTCCGAGGAAACGGATAGAAAGCTGGCAGATGGATCGGGCGACACCGTCGTGCTCATGATGACAAAGTATACGGGCTGGTTGTTTCATTTGTTTCATTTGTCGCAACATTCGGGGGTTTGGCAATTCTGAATTAAAGTGCCTCGGCCATCTCCTGCAAAATTGCATCGGCGGCCTCCGCCGGGTCTTTGGCCTGCGTAATCGGCCTGCCTACAACAAGATAGCTCGCTCCCATCCTCAGCGCTTCAGCCGGGGTGGCAATGCGTTTTTGGTCGCCCACCGCCGCTCCTGCCGGACGAATACCGGGAATCACCAGCACCCCCCCCGGTCCGGTGAGCACGCGGAGTGAGCCAACCTCCTGCGGCGAACAGACAAAGCCGCGAATTCCAGCCTCAAGGCCCATCTTGGCCAGCAACTCCACTTGTCCCGCAGGTGAGCGGTCAAGGCCCACGGCATGTACCTGAGCCTGATCCATGCTGGTCAGCACGGTAACGGCCAGCAGTTCAGGCGGATTCTCAACTCCCGTAAGAGCAGCTTTCGCAGCAGTTAGCATCGCTGGTCCACCGCCCGCGTGCAGCGTGAGCATCTTCACGCCAAGCTTCGAGGCCGAGCGTACTGTCGCAGCTACGGTGTTGGGAATGTCGTACAGTTTCAAGTCCAGGAAAACCGAGTGGCCGCGCGCCACCAACGGTTCAATTACACGGGGTCCCGCAGCCACAAACAGCTCCAACCCCACTTTGAACCACTGGCAATTCTTCTCTAACTGGCCGACCAGCGCAAGCGCCGAGGCCGCATCCGGTACATCGAGGGCCACAATCAGTCGCTTGCGGGCTTCTTCCATGGTGTCCACCACGGGCGGGCGGGCGGTGGCAAAGCTCGGGTTCAGACGCTCGGGGATCGGCATACCTTCATTTTAGTGGATTCTCCTGTGGATTCGGCCCATAGCTTCTAGCATTCCGCGCCACACCAATCACATTTCACAGTCGGCTCAGTGGGGCCAGAGGGAGCGTATTCTGTGAAGAGGGAAGGAGATAGAGCTTGAAGAGCGTTGCCAACTGGATCTGCGTATACAGTTTGACATTGTTATTCGTGGCCATTCCGGGCTGGGCTTCTCCGAATCCGGTGCATACCAATCCGCTGAACCGCGATCCGCTGGTGCGCGAGGCCTACGAGCACGCCTACAACCTGGACTATCCCGGCGCAGTAGAGCGTTTTGAGCGCTTTCATCAGACTCATTCCGGTGATCCTCAAGCGACGGCCTTACTGCTGAACGCCGAGCTTTTCCAGGAACTCTACCGGCTCGACCTGCTGGACACCACCTTCTACGCCAACGACGGCTTTCTCACCGGCCGCCATGCCATCGAAGAAGATCCCAAAGCCCGCGACCGCATTCTAGGGCTCGCCGACGAGGCCATCCGCGAAGCCGATTGGCGCATCAACCGCAACTCCAACGACATCGACGCACTCTTTGCGCGTGGCTGGGTGCGCAGCCTCAAATGCACGTATATCGCCATGGTCGAGCGCGGCTTCGGTGCGGGATTTCGCCTTGCCACCAAGGCCAAAGACGACGAAATGCGTGTCCTCCAGCTCGACCCGGATTATGTGGACGCCAAGCTGGTGGCCGGGGTCTACGAATACGTTGTCGGAGCGCTACCGTGGCCCTTCAAGCTGCTGATCGGCTTTGCCGGCATCACCGGCTCCAAGACGCGCGGCATGGAGATGCTTAACGACGCGGGCTCCCGTGGCGTTATCACCAGCGTCGACGCGCGCACTACGATTGCTCTCTTCCTGCGTCGAGAGGCCCGGTACAAAGAGGCGATCAAGGTAGTGCAGGGCTTGAAAGCACAGTATCCTCGCGATTTCCTCTTCTGCCTTGAAGAGGCCAACCTGCGCAAGGACGACGGACAGGGAATGGTAGCGGTCGAGGCATATCGCGAAATCATTGCCAACAGCGCGCGGCGCGGATACTTTGCTTCGTCCCAGTTGGAACTGGCGTGGTTTGGCCTGGGCGACGCCTTGCGCGGTCAGCGCCACTTCAGCGAAGCGGCGCTGGCCTTTGAGCAAGCCGCCCGAAACAAAAACACGTCTCCGGAACTCAAAATCCGTTCTCTGCTTGCCGCCGGAGAGTGCCGCGACCTGAACGGCGAACGTGCGGTGGCGATTAAGGACTATCAGGCCGCCATCGAAGCCGGGCCCAACACCTCCCGCGCCGACACCGCCCGCAAACGCCTTCGGGAGCCCTACCGGGGAAACTGATGCCGGGGAAGAGTCCTGAGCACGGAACTCTGGGTGCCCCATCCTTGCCACGTTTTTGCGGCGAGGGTGGAATACCTCAAACCCCTTCAACCGCAGGCCGAAGGCAGTTGGCCTCACCGCAGGTGGTGGAATGGAACCGCTATCGGCTCTTTACCGTATCTTCATATGGATAAGGTTTTTCGGGAGGAATCGACAATGGCCGTCTTTTGTCAAAAATGTGGAGCTGGGTTGCCGCTAGGTGCGCGTTTCTGTTCGAACTGTGGGGAGGTCATGCCCCCTGTCGCTTTCATACCTGCCAGGCCTCTCGTCCGTCCGATTCTGGGCCGCCGGGTTGCCGGAGTCTGCATTGGTCTTTCGCAGGCCTATGGCTGGGACCTCACGCTCGTCCGCATCCTCTCCGTAATCGGACTCTTCTTCTCCGGCGGACTGGTATTTATTGCCTATCTGGCCTGCTGGATCGCAATTCCTGAGGAGCCATACCCGCTGCCG
>Ga0265336_10001137_pt1 | contig 12751 bp, 13 predicted proteins | sample 42119metaG_FD_193583 | JGI IMG/M metagenome (GOLD analysis project Ga0265336, IMG submission 193583) | Rhizosphere microbial communities from Carex aquatilis grown in University of Washington, Seatle, WA, United States - 4-21-19 metaG | ecosystem: Host-associated > Plants > Roots > Rhizosphere...
CCGGCGTGAGCCGTGGTGGGCTATAACGGAACCTTTGTCGCTACCGAACCGATGCGCCTCGCGCTTACGGCTGTGGGCTACGCCGACGGCCTCGACCGGCGTCTTGGCAACCGCTTCAGCCTGCTGGTTCGCGGAGTGCGCGCGCCTTTGGTGGGCCGCATCAGCATGGATCAGGCGGTGCTGGATGTGACGGAGATTCCCGGCGTCGAAGCCGGCGACGAAGTGGTGATCATCGGCACGCAGGGCGGCGAAACGATCAGCGCCTTCGACCACGCGGAAGCCGCAGAGACGATTCCCTGGGAGGTTTTCACGCGTATCGGCGAACGGGTCCGGCGGGTTGCGGTTTAGGGTTGCGAATCGATGGTTTGAGTTTCAGCGTGAGGACGGTGCAAATATCCAGCACGGTAGACCGAAAACACGATCACGGCTAGAGTTGCCGCAATGACGGAAATTCGTGCTCGCCTAATTAGTTCAGACTGTTCAATGGGAGATGCCCATAAAAGTGAATAGGGAATACACATTGAAATCGCATCAAACCCAACAAAAAAAGCAGAGATTGGTAACGTTCCTTCCCTAAAAGGAAGGCCGCCACCTCGAACAATAACTACCCCTATGAAAGATACAACAAGCCCATAAACTGCGAATATAACAACTGCTATCTGCATCCATCTTGGACAGCTCTTAAACTCATTTCCCCAGATATTCCTGTCCTTTGCTAAAGAGAAAATCGGAAACAGCACAAAAAGGTTTCCGATAAACAAAATATTGATAGATACCGTGTAGTGTTCGTTCGCCCCTATCAGCACACCTATGTGGATCACCAAGGTCAAAATTGAAAGCAATATCAATAACGCAAAAAGAAAACGAGTGTAAAGGTTTGCAAAGCGGGCCATCGATCATTTCCCCTTTTCAGGAGCATACATCGAAACCCCACATAACCGATAAGTAGGGCTAGTTTTCGTCTTGTGTCCTGTGCCGCACCCTCGCGCCTTTTTTTTGGCGCGAGGATAGAAAACACGATCTCCAAGACTTCAGCAAACCACCCGGCCCGAAGGGCGTTTGGCCCCACCGCAGGTGGTTAGATGTCTAGGTTCTTCACGTCCAGAGCATTGTCTTCGATGAACTTGCGACGGGCTTCCACGTCTTCGCCCATCAGCGTCGTGAAGATCGCTTCGCACTCGGCAATGTCTTCCAGCTTGACCTGAAGCAGGGTGCGATGTTCGGGGTCCATCGTGGTCTCCCAAAGCTGCGTAGCGGTCATCTCTCCCAGGCCCTTGTAGCGCTGCACCTGGTAGTCTTTCTTACCCTGTTCCACAATGTAAACGAAGAGTTCGCGGGCAGTCTGCTTTTCTACCGGCTCGCGTGAGAGGCGCGCGGCACGGCGAGCCTGCTTGGCTTCGGCCTGGCCTTCCGCGCTATCAGGAGCAGCTTCGGATTCTGCCTCGGCATCATCGGGTACTTCAGCGCTGGCCTCGACCACTGCGGCCTTGGCGGCATATTCAATCAGGAAGGGCGGCTCAAGAAACTCCTTGATGAGCGAGTACTTCGACATCATCTGGCGGAACTCGGGGCTGGAAGCCAGAACCCAATTAATGCAGCGCGTCGCACCTTGCGAGTCCGTGAAGCAGATGGACCAGGTGTGGTGCTCTTCGTCCTCCACCGGATCGGCGACCTTGAACTCGAATTCATCTGCGAGTTCCAACAGTTGAGCGTGCAGCAGGGCAAGCTTTTCCGGCACTTCACTCTCAACCTTCGAAGCGAAGTCAGCGCGATGCACCAACTCGGCCCGCGCCAGCATTTCGGTCAATTTCTCGTTGCGGACGCGCTTATCGACCTTCTCGACAAAATCAAGATACTCGCTGAGAACGCCCATGAAGCGGGTCAGGTCAGCGCCCTCAATGCGCAAGGCAGCTTCGCCGTGGCGCACGATCATGCCTTCCGACGCGCGATTCACCATCACCTTCACAAACTCGCGCTCGTCTTTGATGTACTGCTCGAAGCGGCCCTTCTTGATTTTGAAAAGTGGTGGCTGCGCAATATAAATGTTGTCGCGCTTGATCAGCTCCGTCATGTGGCGGAAGAAGAACGTGAGCAGCAGAGTGCGAATGTGCGAGCCGTCCACGTCGGCGTCGGTCATCAGAATGATTTTGCCGTAGCGGATCTTAGCCGCGTCGAAGTCATCTTTGCCGATGCCACAGCCCAGCGCGGTAATCAACGCGCGGATTTCCTCGTGGCCCAGCATCTTGTCGTAGCGGGCTTTTTCAACGTTGAGAATCTTTCCCTTGAGCGGCAGAATCGCCTGAAAGCGGCGGTTGCGGCCCTGTTTGGCGGTGCCGCCTGCGCTCTCTCCCTCGACGAGATACAGTTCGCAGCGCTCTGGATTGCGTTCACTGCAATCGGCCAGCTTGCCGGGCAATCCGCCGCCGTCCAATACGCCTTTGCGGCGGGTCAGGTCGCGGGCTTTGCGGGCTGCTTCGCGCGCGCGAGAAGCCTCGATGGACTTATTGATAATCTTCTTGGCAACCTGGGGATTCTGCTCTAAAAAAGCACCAAGCCGCTCATTGACGAAGGCTTGCACGGTGCCGGCAATGTCTGAGTTGAGCTTGCCCTTGGTCTGGCCTTCAAACTGCGGCTGCGGCAGCTTGACGCTGATTACAGCAACCAGACCTTCACGCACGTCGTCGCCGCTCAGGTTCTCTTTCATATCCTTGAAGAGACCCAGCGACTGCCCGATGGCGTTCACAGTACGAGTCAGAGATGTTCGGAAGCCGGAAAGATGCGAGCCGCCGTCCACCGTATTGATGTTGTTGGCAAAGCTGAAGACCGTCTCGGAATAGCTATCGTTGTATTGCAGCGCGATGTCGATTTCGACGCCGTCGCGCGCGGCTTCCATCACAATCGGCTTTTCGTGCAACACGGTCTTGCCGCGGTTGATGTGCTTCACAAACTCGGAAATGCCGCCAGCGTACTTGAATTCAGCACGGCGGGCTTCGCCGGTTTTGGCATCGGCGGTGCGCTCGTCGGTCAGCGTGATTTCCAGGCCCTTGTTGAGAAAGGCCATCTCGCGCAGCCGCTGAGCCAGCGTGTCGTAGTTGTACTCGGTAACGGTGAAGATGCTCCTGTCGGGCAGAAAATGAATCTTGGTGCCGCGCTTCTTGCTAATGCCCGCCTTGCGCAATTCGCTCACAGGATCGCCGGCACTAAAGTCCATCTCCCAGGTGTAGCCGTCGCGCCAGATCTCGACGTTGAACTCCTGCGAAAGCGCGTTGACGCAACTGACACCGACTCCGTGTAATCCGCCAGAAACTTTGTAAGTAGAAGCGTCGAACTTTCCACCGGCGTGGAGCTTGGTCAGCACTACCTGTACAGCAGGCATCATGGTGCCATTCGACAGAGGCATCAAGTCCACCGGAATGCCGCGGCCATCATCGACCACAGTAATCGAGTTGTCCACATGAATGACGACGTCAATCTTTTTGCAATAGCCGGCCAGCGCCTCGTCCACCGAGTTGTCCACCACTTCGTAGACCAGGTGATGCAAACCCATCTCACCAGTGGACCCAATGTACATGGCAGGACGCAAACGAACTGCCTCCAGGCCTTCGAGAATCTTAATGTTTTCGCCAGTATAGCTGCCGTTCTCTACGGGGAGAGGGGGAGTGCTCAGAGCATCAGTCGCCATAAATTTCCTTCGCAAGGAATTCGCTTCGAGCGCCACGGTAGACACAGTGCCCGGCATGCCGTTTCTGGCCGGAATTCAAGGGTCTAACCAATTGAAAGACAGGGCTTTCGACCGAACTTGCCTAGCTCTATTTTAGCATGAGGAATGGTGAGAATTTGGGCGACTTTTGCCCAGGACAGGGCTTCCCTGTAAAGGGGTCATTCCAGAGCGCAAAGACACGCCCGCGCGAAGAATAAATCCGTGGCAATGGATAAGACCTAGGCCGCCAGTGAGGGAAATTGGAAGAGTTGGACATACTTGACGGCAACTTTGCGGTCGAGGACGTTTGCCAAGCCCAACAGGACTTCTGACGCACACGAAGGGCAGCGCATCGCGTTGCTGCCAACCGAGTTGCAATCCTGGCACAGGTAGGCTCTGGAAAGCGGAATGAAATGCCGGGTATCAGAAGTATTCATAACACGCTCCGTCTCGGGCACTGAAAGGTTCCTTCCTGCCCGTGTGTGTGGGCCTTCGGTTGAGAATATCTTGACTATTTTGAAAATAGAGTGCTGTTGACTTTATCAAACTTCTGTTCGGTTTTTGAGGATTTCTCCGCAGCCGTTTCTGCCACGTGGTCTATCTTTCTCTTTGCACTGGCATTAGAGATGTTTTCATGTTCCACTTTTGCAGCTGCTGGATTTTCAAATTGCCTGGACATTGTTATTCTCCTGTTGCCAGAGTGGACCCCTCACTGATGCAAATCAGGTCACTATTGCTCCCTGATGATTCTTTCCCCGATTCCGCGCGTCGAAGTCTCAGTTGCCCTCGCTCCAGTTCTTTCCCGGTAAACTGTTTAGAGAGGTAATTTGTGCTTCGATTTGCTATTTTCGTTCTCTTCCTGACCTCGATTTGCGTATCGATTGCTGGCTTCGGGCAGGATTCTGGCGTGCAGTCGCCCGATTCTGTCTCTCAACCTGTCTCCGACGAGGTGTTGGCGGCTGAGGCGGCCATCGCGAGCTCCGACTGGAAAGCGGCGGAGGCCAAGCTGGCTCTCTGGTTGACGGCCCATCCCCAGGATGCTCGTGCGCTCTTTGATGCAGGCTATGTGGCAGACGCGCAAAATCGGCTGGACGATGCAGTGAAGCTTTTCCGGCGAGCCGTCGAGGCGAATCCGCAGTCGTTTGAATCGCATCTGGAGCTGGGGCTGATTCTGGCGCAGCAAGGCAAGCCCACGGATGCGCGTCCAGAGCTGGCCGCCGCCACTCAGCTCGATCCCGGCAAGGCTGGAGCAGGAGCAAAGGCGCGGGCATGGCGGGCGCTGGCGGAGATTGATCGCGTGAACAGTCCGACCGATGCCTCGAATGACTTGCTGGAGGCGTTGAAGCTCTCGCCCGAAACTCCTGACGATACGCTTCTGGCCGCGATTCTTGCAGATCAGGCCGGCCAATACGAAGCCGCCGAGGCGGCCTATCGCCGCATTCTGGCTAAAGATGCCAAGTCAGCCCCGGCCAATGCCGGTCTGGCCCACCTGATGATCAGCCGCAAACAGTATCCCGAGGCAGAAAGCTTTCTTCGCACGGCGCTGGAACAGTCGCCCAATGACACGGCGTTGATTACACAACTGGCTACCGTACTGGCGATTCAAGACAAGCCCGAAGCCCTCGATCTTTTCCAAAAGCTGCACGACGCACACCCCAAAGATGCCGCCATTACACGGATGATGGCCACCATTCTGGCCGACGCCGGAGACAACGCCGGCTCAGACAAGTTGTACATGGCCCTACTGACCGCCAGTCCTGACGACCCCGCCCTGCTGGTGGCTCACGGGCAGAATTTGATTCATCAACTCAAATATGCCGAAGGCTTCGCCGCCTTTGACAAAGCCACAAAGCTGGATGCGGCCAACGCCGACGGCTGGGCCGGACTGGCCTTTGCAGCCTCAAAAACCAACCAGCCGAATGTAACGCTTCACGCGCTCACCATGCGCTCAAAGTATCTACCAGAGGTTGCATCCACCTATTTCCTTTGGGCAACGGCGTACGATACGCTGCACAACAAAACGCAGGCTGCGACTTACTATCATCACTTCCTCGACGCCTCGGCAGGAAAGTTCCCCAATCAGGAGTGGCAGGCAAAGCAACGGCTGCAGTTTCTAGAAGGCAAAAAGTAGCTGACAGCTAACAGCGGACGGCACACGGTTCAAAGGCGCTGAAACTGTAAGCTGTCCGCTGTAAACTGTAATCAGTGGCTGCTGATTTCATTCCCATATTTCAGGAAGAGTACCGTGCATTGCGCCCCCGGGCGCCGATGCCTCTCATCGCTCTCCGTTTTCGCCGGTTCACCTCGCTGAACACGCGCATCCGTCTGCGCGAAGGCCAGATTCAGGTCAGCCTGTCCGACTTGCTTGAGGGCGCGCCGGAGTCCGTCATCCGCGCCATTGCGCACATTCTGCTGGCCAAGCTCTACAAAAAGCCCATCGATGCCGCACAGGATCTGCGTTACAAGCGCTTTGTCTATAGCGCTGCTGTTACCCGTCAAACCGAACTGATCCGCGGTGCGCGCGGCAACAAACGCTTCTTCGGCCCTGAAGGCCGCTACTATAACCTCGATGAAGTCTTCGACTCGCTGAATACGCGCTTTTTCGGAGGGCTGCTCGGCCGACCGGAGCTGACATGGAGCGAGAGCGTTGCCAAGCGCGCCCTCGGCCACTACGACGCCGCCCACAACACCATCGTCGTCAGCCGCATCTTCGACCGCCCCTCCAGCCCGCGCTACGCCATCGAGTACCTGCTCTACCACGAGATGCTGCACCTCAAGCACCCAGTCAAGCTGAAAGGATTGCGCCGCTGCGTGCATTCCCGCGAGTTCAAAGCCGAGGAGCGCCTCTTTCCCCACCTCGCCGAAGCGCAGGCCTTTCTCAAGCGGCTTTAGCAAAACGAGACGGTACCAAAACCTCCGCCTGACGCGCACCAATCCAGCCTTATAGCCGCTAGCATACGGTCTTGCTCATACAATTCCACCGACCGGATGGTTTAGTATTTCGTAAAAGGCATTGCAGCCGATTCACTCAGAAAAATTTAGGCAGATTGCGGACTTCGGCAGCGAAGCTGGTCTGACGTCTTCAATCCCGGAAGGCCGTGCGGCCGACTCCTGAACAGCTCAGAAAGGAACGCACATGAAATACGCTGGATTGCTGGTGATGCCAGCCGGATTCTTTCTCGCGATGGCCGCGCTGGTGCTCTTTCCCGACCCAGCCTCGCGGGCAGCCTTCATTCTTTGCGGCCTTGCGGTCGAGTTTCTGGGACTGGTTGTCGCTGTGCGCGGGCACATGGCCTCGCGGGGAGCAGGCCAATGAACCCGATGTCGGACGCCACCTTCGCTCTTTGCCTTGCCTTACTGCTGCTCGCCCCGCTTGCCATCGCCGGAGTGGCCCTGATCAACACCGGCCTGGGCCGCTGCCGCTCCGCCGCTCAGGCGCTGCTCGGCAATTTGGCTATGGCTGCTGTAACCGCCATTGTCTTTGCACTGGTCGGTGCAACCTTTGCGGGTTGTCTTCCAGGTGGCGCGGGACACATCGCATTCCTCGCAGGCAAATCCTGGAACTGGCTTGGCACCGGCCCGTATCTTCTTGGCGGAATGAGCACTGCTCCGCTGCAATCGCAACTCGCGCTGCTTTTTGAGTTCCTGGCTGTAGCCATGGTAGCTCTCATTCCCTGGGGTTCGGGAGCGGACCGGCTGCGTCTCACGGCTGGCTGCGCAATCGCCGCAGTGCTGGCTGCAATAGCTTTTCCGCTCCTGGCTCATTGGGTTTGGGGCGGCGGCTGGCTCTCTCAGTTGGGTGTAAACTTCACGCACGGCGCTGGCTTTCTTGACCCCGGTGGTGCAGCGACGGTGCAGGTTCTCGGCGGCGTGAGCGCCCTCGCCGTGGTTTGGATTGCCGGTCCCCGCAAAGGCAAATTTCCCAAGGAAGGCCTCTCCACAGCACTGCCTGGCCACAACGCCATCTATGTGCTCTTTGGCTGCCTGTTAGCTTTGGTCGGCTGGCTGGCCTGGAACGTAGCCGGCGCTGTGCTCTGGCTTCATGCGCCGCTCGCAGCTCTGCCGGTTACGGCTATCAACACTGTGCTTTCCGCCTCGGGAGCGATCGTAGCCACGTTTGCCATTACCAGTGTCCGCTTTGGCAAGCCCGATGCTAGCCTTTGCGCCAACGGCTGGCTTGCAGGACTGGTGGCTTCCAGCGCCTGCGCCGCCCTGCTCACGCCGCTTGAATCGCTTTTTATAGGCATCATAGCCGGAATCATTACGCCGCTGTTGGTGGAGTTGCTGGAGTTGGCTCTCTCCATCGACGACCCCTCCGGCGCCATCACGGTTCACGCCGTCGGTGGCCTCTGGGGATTGCTGGCCGCTGGCATTTTCTCTTCGCAATCCGGTCAGCTCATAGCGCAGTTGGTTGGTATCGCCACACTGCTCGGGTTGTTACTGCCGCTCGTCTATCTACTCTTCTGGATACTGAATCGATTCGTCCCCTTCCGAGTAGACCCAGATGGTGAGCGCATCGGCATGGACCTGCACGAACTAGGCGGCGGCGCTTATCCCGAGTTCGTCATCCACCGCGACGAATCCTACCGCTAGAGCCACTTGCGGAATTCAACGGAGATTGCAAGAAGTGTCAGGGCGCGAACATGCACTTTGGCAGATCAATGCGGATGCACTCCCGCCGACTTTGCGCCGATTTTGGCCCAAGACCCACTCTTGTATTACAATGGCACCACAAATCCGATCAGCCCATATCCTGCCACTGTGAGCCCACTGGAAGCTAACACGTCAACAGAATGTGTCACTCTCCCAATTACCTCTGGCGCCAATTGCCGATACGTGCCCGTTCCAAGTACGCCCGGAGGCACATGGCAAGAAGTCGTGACGCTCACGGGAATGGATTGTTCTGGATGCAATAACAGCCCAAATACCTTCACCCAGCAAGAGAACACCCAAACAACTCAGACATATGGGTGGTCGGACGGCCTGACGGTCGGCGCCACTCTCAAGTTGGGGGGCGGAATAGGGCCTTCCTTGACCATCGATAATAAAATGACCTGGACAAATAGCCAGAGCACTGGAACGGCGAGCGGTTCCGGGGCCACCCAGGCCGTCACTCTAAACTCCGGAACGGTAGGCTGCGTGCAAGACATTCCCGTCTATGAGGACACTGTATTCCACACCTTCGTATTCCAGCAACCGGCTGGTGACACAAGCTGCACCACTGCGATGGCCCAACCCACTTTTTCTCCCGTAGCGAACACTTACGCCACTGCGCAAACGGTAACAATTTCGGATGCGACACCTGGGGTTGCGATCTACTACACAACCGATGGAACGACGCCGACAACCTCGTCAACCCTGTATACTGGTCCAATCACTATGACTGCGACTGAGACGGTTAAGGCAATCGCAGTCTTTCCAGGCTACGATAACAGCCCAATCGGATCGGCAGTTTACACCATTCAATAGACCGCCGACCGACAGTTTCAGTGATTAATCTGGCTTCAACCGCCGGGGAGGATTTTACCGCGAGGTAAAACCTTCCCGGCCATTTGAACACCACTATCTAAGCGGGCAGCAGGGGGTCAAGCGGTGCTTTTTTCGCCTACGAGATTCGTAAGAAGAACGCTGAAGAAACTCGATATAGCGATTACAACCGAAAAGAAACTAGAACAGCTAAAAGAGAAAGGTCGGGCTGGCGACCTTGTTGGCTTGCTACTGGAGTTGCCGCAACGAGATAAGGAACAGTTGTTGAAATGTCTCCGGAGTTCGCGGAGTCAGCTTGGACAGGACATTTTTGTCTTGTCTGAACTGGAGTTCAAGCGAGACGGGTTCTTTGTGGACTTCGGTGCGACAGATGGCTTTCATGGGAGCAATTCATATCTTTTGGAAAAGGACTTTGGCTGGCGCGGAATCGTTGCGGAGCCTGCTCGGGGATGGCACGCGGAACTGATGCGCAATCGAATCTGCTCGATCGAGACAAGCTGCGTCTGGAGCGAATCGAATCGCGAGCTGGCATTTGTGGAAGCGATCAACGGGGAATTCTCGACCATCGACGCGTTTAAGTCAGCGGATTATCACGACCGCGCGAGAAAAAATGGAAGGAAATACAAGGTCAACACGATCTCACTTATGGACTTGCTGAAGAAATACAATGCTCCCCAAAAGATTGACCTTCTTTCGATCGACACAGAGGGCAGCGAGTTTGAGATTCTGAAAAGCTTCGATTTCGATCAATATCGGTTCGGAGTGATTACCTGCGAACATAACTTTACGCCACTAAGAGAAAAGGTGTTCTCGCTTCTTACAGCGAATGGATACGTGCGGAAATATGAGAGGTTCTCGAATGTCGACGACTGGTATGTGAACGCGAGATCGGTATAGAGCAATGCCTTTCTCATGCAACAGATTCCTCCACCCTGGGGTTACGGCACAATGGGCCGGGATCCAATACTGATTTCTGTCCAGAGTCTCGGCTCAGGCTCTCCCCGCGAACTCCCGCGTCTCGGTGAAGACTTTCACTTTTTCGCCAACTTCGATATAGAGCGGAGCCTTGATCTCCAGGCCGGTTTCGAGACGGGCCAGCTTGGTCACATTGCCGCTAGTGTCGCCGCGTGCGCCGCCTTCGGTGTAGACAACCTCTAGCTCGACCTTCTCCGGTAACTGCAATCCAATCGGATTCCCGTTGAACTTGTGCAGTTGGATGATCACGCCTTCGACGAGCACCTCCAGCGCATTGCCGACCATATCGCTGTTGAGCGTGTGGGTCTCAAAGCTCTCCTGATCCATGAAGTGCGAACCTTCACCGTCTGAGTAGAGATATGACGCTTCCACCAGTTCCAGATCAGGCTCCTTGAACTTTTCGCCGGCCTTGAATGTTTTGTCGAAGACCGCGCGTGTCAGTAGGTTGCGCATCTTGAGCCGCACCAGCGTCTGCCCGCCCCGCGCCGTCGGCGTTGAAACCTCGGCGTCCATGCAGTAGTAAGGAACGTTTTCGTACTCAAAGTACATTTTGCGTTTTACGGTAATTGCTTCCAGCAATGCAGCCATATCTTCCTCGAATCCTTGTCATTCGGCGCAGAAAAACCCTCCAGGTTCTCCCGCGGCTCCTTGTTGATTATAGTGGGGACGCCTCCTGCGGGGCTTGCTCCCTTTTCCTGCTCGTCGCATCAAAGAAATGAGCCCAGCTCTTGCGGGCATCTCTTCAGCAAGCGAGAACGTCATGGCACGTGAACTGCTTACCGCACGTCTGGATCGCAAAGTTTGCATCTCTGAAGTTGCTCAGTGCTATCACTTCGAGTTTGTCATTGACGATCTTGAGAATTTTTCTTTTGCCCCCGGTCAGTTTGTTTCTGCCGTGGCCCTGGACGAAAAAGGCAAGCAGCAGACCCGCGCCTACTCCATCGCGTCGGCTGCCAATAAAAACCGCTTTGATCTGTGCGTGAACCGGGTCGAAGAAGGATTCTTCTCCAACCATCTGGCCGACCTGCCTGATCTTCCTGTCGGCGCAACCATCCAGGTCCACGGCCCCCACGGCTACTTCACTCTCCACCAGCCCATCACCGACTCCATCCTGATTGCCACCGGCACTGGCATTGCACCTATGCGCGGCTACACCCAGTGGCTCTTCCCCAAGGACGGCCCCGACCGCAGCAACGGCAAGCAGATCTGGCTGATCTACGGCACACGCCATGAGAGCGATATCTACTATCAGGCCGAATTCGAGGCGCTTGCCCAGCGCCAGCCGAACTTCCACTATCTGCCCACACTCAGCCGCTCCCTCGATAGTTGGACCGGGCTGCGCGGTTACGTTCAGGAGCATATGGCGCAAATAATCGAAGCCCGCGCCGCCTTTCTCGGCCAGACATTGCCATCGCCCTTGCCCGATCCGAGTTTGTTGCAGTCGGAGCTGAACTTCGATATATATGCCTACATCTGCGGCCTCAACGAAATGGTCTCCCACGTCCGCGAACGCCTCACCACTTTTGGCTGGCACAAAAAGCAGATCGTCTTCGAGCGCTACGACTGAAGCCAAATCTGGGATCAGGCGCCAAAGATTGTTTATGGTATCTCTGCTGTCACTGCGCAGTGTGTCCGATTACATTCTTTATAGGTGATCCATTTGAAGAGATTATTGTCGGCTTTGTTTGGGATTTCGTCGATATTTTCTGTGGTTATCGCATGTGCGCAGGAAGACGCGGGCAAAACGCCGGAATGCAATCCCGCACGACCTACCGTAGCGACTCCGGCAACGCTCACTCCTGTTGGTTATTTGCAATTTGAAAATGGCGGGCTCTATGCCTCCGATTCAGGGGAGTTTGCTACGCAGTCAAGCGTCAATCAAGTCACCAAGCTGGCGGTCAATTTGCGGTTGCAGTTCCTTGCCCTCTCCGAGCCGTTTGCACACAGCAGTTTCGACGGCGCAGTCAGCTCTTCTGATGCCGGAGGGGTCTCCGCGGGCGTTCAAGGCGTCCTCTCGCCTGGTAATGGCAAGCGCCCCACCGTCTCCGCCAGCTACATTCGCCTACTCTACGCGGGCACTGCGCCGGATATCGACATTGGCACCGCTAAAAACACCGCTATCCTACTCGTCAGCGCAGATCAGGCAGGCTTCCATTTTGACATCAACGGTATGGTCTCCGAGCAGTCGGATGCAGGCGTCCGCCGTGCCCAATACGGACAGACGGTTTCTATCTCTCATCCTCTCGGCAAGGTGGGGATCGCAAGTGAGTTGTGGCATTTTTCGCAGCCGCTCATCCGTGGCAATGCCGTCGGCAATCTATGGTGTGTTTCCTATGCAATCCACAAGAATCTCGTTGTCGATGCGGGATTCAACCGCGGCCTCACCAGCACATCCACGCAATGGGAGGGGATTGCGGGCTTTACCTACTTACTGCCTCACCGACTGTGGTGAACACACGAGCTTGTCTCTCTATAGATTGAACAACTCTCTGAGCCGCTTGGTCTGCGCACGGCTCACCGGAATCTCGGTCTGTTTTTTATCGTTCATCCGCAACTGATAACTCGATTTGAACCATGGCACCACCTCGC
>Ga0265336_10001140_pt1 | contig 12723 bp, 10 predicted proteins | sample 42119metaG_FD_193583 | JGI IMG/M metagenome (GOLD analysis project Ga0265336, IMG submission 193583) | Rhizosphere microbial communities from Carex aquatilis grown in University of Washington, Seatle, WA, United States - 4-21-19 metaG | ecosystem: Host-associated > Plants > Roots > Rhizosphere...
CCTTGACGGCCGAGGCGGCGACCTCGCGGGAGACGTCGTTCGTGATGTCCATCACCGACAGCGACGGGAGGGCTGCGGCGATCGATACGGGGATCTCGATGCTCGTCATGCGCGCGCGACCTCCTTCGGCAGGCGGAAGTGGACGTCCTCCTTGGCAACGGTGATCTCCTCCGGCAGCGCGTAGCCGACATCCGCGAGGCGCGCCGCAGTGGCGCGGACGAGCTCCTCCGGCGTCGAGGCGCCCGCGGTCAGGCCGACGACGGCGTGGCCCTCGACGAGCGCCGGGTCGAGGCCGCTCTCGCCGTCGATTAGCGTCGCCTGCGCGCCGGCCGCCTGCGCGACCTCGACGAGGCGCTGCGCGTTCGAGCTCGTCTCCGAGCCGATCACGAGGACGAGCGTCGCGCCCTGCGCGACCATCGCCTTGACGGCGTCCTGCCGGTTCTGCGTCGCGTAACAGATGTCCTCGGCGCCCGGCCGCCGCAGCGTGCCGAGGTGATCCTCGAGCGCGTTGACGATAGGAGCGACGTCGTCGAGAGAGAGCGTCGTCTGCGTGATCACCGCGACGGGCTTGTCGGTGACGAGCTCGCGTGCCTGCTCGGGCGACTCGATCACGATCGTCGAGTCGGGCCGCTCGCCGAGCGTCCCGATCACCTCGACGTGGTTCTCGTGGCCGACGAGCGCGACGAGGTAGCCGCTGTCGGCGTAGTGCCGCGCCTCGGCGTGCACCTTGTTGACGAGCGGGCACGTCGCGTCGACGACCCGGAGGCCGCGCGCCTGCGCGCTCTCCTTCACCGCCGGGGCGACGCCGTGCGCCGAGAGGACACAGATCGCGCCCTCCGGGATCTCGTCCTCCGACTCGACGAAGACCGCGCCGAGCCCCTCTAGGCGGCGCAAGACATGATCGTTGTGGACGATCGCGTGGCGGACGTAGACCGGGGCGCCGTGCTCCTCGAGCAGGCGCTCGACGATCTCGATCGCGCGGTCGACCCCTGCGCAGAACGAGCGCGGGGCGGCGAGGAGGACGCGGCCGCGACTCACGCGGCGACCGCCTGTTCCAAAGCCTTCAGCGCGCGCATCGCGCCGCGAATCGTGCGAACAGCGCCACCGCGTTGCGTCGCGACCCAGCGCACGAGCCCGGCAACGTTCGTGCGGCCGTCCGGGTGAATCGTCCGATCGAGCCCTTCGACGGCGCTCGAGGCGTCGTCGGAGATCGCGCGCACGACTCCGGCCAGGCGACCACTGCGCGCGAGGGTGCCGCTCTCCATGTCCACCGCGTCGGCGCCGCTTGCAGCGCGAAGCGCGTCGCGCTGCGCGGCGTCGTGGACGAGGACGGAACCGCCGAGCAGCGTGCCCTGCCGCGCGCCGCGAACGCCGAGGCCGGGGCCTTCCCAGAGCGTCGCGCCGTTCTCGTCGACGACCCGCGTCGCGTCGAGGACTTCACCGACCGCGAGCCCGCCGAGCGAGCCGGCGACGCCGAACGACACGAGCTGTCCCTCCGGCACGCCGTTCGCAACGCCGAGCCCCATGCGGGCGGTCGTCAGGCCGAGACGCTTCGCAACGCGCTCCTCGGCCGTCGTCGCGCAGCAGAACGTCAACCCGTCAGCGTCCAAGCCAAGCTCCTGACTGTCTCCTTCAAGCTCGACGACGCCTCGTACGCCGCCGACGGCTCGAAACCGCAATGGATCGCGCAGTGCTCGCAGCGCGGGTCGTTGCCAGGCCCGTAGGCCTCCCACTCCATCCCCTCGAGCAGTGCCTCGTACGTCGGGAAGATCCCGTCCGTCAGCAGGTAGCACGGGCCTTTCCAGCCGTACGGGTTGCGCGTGATCGAGCCCCACGGCGCGCACGTGAGGTCGCGCGAGCCGGTGAGGAAGTCCTGGTAGATCGGCGACGCGATCCAGCGGTAGCCCTTCTCCTTCGTCGCGGCGCGGATCACGCGGAACTTCTCCTCGTGCTCGGCGCGCGTCATCGTCAGCGCGGGATCGATCTGGGAGTACTGATAGCCGGGCGCGATCATCATCCCGTCGATGCCGACGTCGTCGGTGAGGTAGCGCATCATCTCGACGACGTCGCCGACCTCGGTCTCCTTGAAGATCGTCGTGTTCGTCGTGACGCGGAAGCCCTTCGAGCGCGCGTTCTTGATCGCGTCGACGGCGATGTCCCACAGGCCCGGGTAGTCGCAGACGTAGTCGTGGATCTCGCGCATCCCGTCGAGGTGGACGACGAAGGTCAGGCGGTTCGACGGCTCGAACCAGTCGAGGCACTGCTCGAGACGCAGCGCGTTCGTGCAGAGCTCGATCGTCTTGCCGAGCGCGAGGACGCCGGAGACGACCTCCTCGATCCCCTTGAAGACGAGCGGCTCACCGCCGCAGATGGAGACGACCGGCGCGGGGCACTGGACGGCGGCGTCGATGCATTCCTCCACGCTCAGCCGCGCGCGGTTCGACTCGTACTCGCGGATCTTCCCGCAGCCGATGCACGCGATGTTGCACGCGAGGGTCGGCTCCATCATCAGCACGAGCGGGTAGCGCTGCCCCTTGCGCTGCTGCGCGGCGACGTACTTGCCGATCGAGACCGTCGATGCGAGCGGGAACTTCATCCAGCCAACCTCTCTCTCATTCGTCCGAGTGCCAACAGCGGGAACGTGATGCGGTACAGGTGGTAGCGGATCATGAAATCGAGCGGAAAACCCGTGCCGGTGAAATGCTGCTCGTCCCAGTCTCCGTCGGGACGCTGCGCAGCACATAAGTAGTCTGCCGCCCTGCGCGCTCCTGAAGCCTCAGCGTTTCCTGCGGCCACGTACCCCAGCAACGCCCACGCCGTTTGCGAGGCGGTCGTGAATTCGGCGCGGCCGCGCCACGCGGGGTCGGCGTACGAGCGGATGTCCTCGCCGAAGCCGCCGTTCTCCTGCTGGACGCAGTCGAGCCACGCGACCGCGCGGCGCATCGCCGGATGCTCCGGCGGAACGCCCATCGCGGCGAGGCCCGGGAGCGCCGCGCCGGTCCCGTAGAGGTGGTTGACGCCCCAGCGGCCGAACCATGAGCCGTCGTCCTCCTGCTCGTCGAGCAGCCACTTCAGGCCGCGCTCTGCGGCGTCGCCGTGTGTGCCCCCCTCATGAAAGCCCAGGGCGCCGAGGACCTCGAGGCTGTGCGCCGTGACGTCGGCGGTCGGCTCGTCGGTGACTTTGCCGAAGTCGCAGAACGGGATCTTGTAGAGCCACATCGTGCTGTTGTCGACGTCGAACGCGCCCCAGCCGCCGCCTTTCGACTGCATCCCGACCATCCAGTCGACGCCGCGCCGCATGGTGTCCTCGCCGATGCCGAGCTCGTGGAGCGTGAGCGCCACAACCGCGGTGTCGTCGACGTCGGGGTAGGTGTCGTTCTCGTACTCGAACGCCCAGCCGCCGGGGGCGAGGCCGGGGTTGCGGACCGCCCAGTCGCCCTTGACGGTGACCTCCTCGCGGAGGAGATAGTCGCCGGCGGCCACGAGCGCCGGGTGGTCGGAGGAGACGCCGCACGCGCGCAGGGCGAGCGCGGCGAGCGCCGTGTCCCAGACCGGGGACTGGCACGCCTCCGGCCGCAGTCGCTCACCGTCGTCGACCATGAATCCCTGCCAGCCCTCGATCCCCTTCGCGATCGTCGGGTCGTCGAGCCCGTGCCCGAGCGCCGCCAGCGCGACGATCGACCAGACCCACGGCGGTTGGATCCCGCCCCACGAGCCGTCCGCCTCCTGCCGAGCTCGGATCCACTGCTCGGCCGTGAGCTGAGCTTTCCGGCGCAACGCCCGCGGGCGGCGCGCCGGACGCGTCCTCCCCGGAATCGCTCCGATCGCGCGCAGGTCGACGTCCGACGGGCGGACGGGGCGGAGCGACTGCGCGAGCGCGACGGCGACGAACGTCTGGCGCGCCCAGCACGAGAAGTCGTAAATGGAGAACGGCCACTGCGGCGGAAGCAGGACGAGCTCGGGCGGAATCGGCGCCATCCTCTGCCACGGCCACTGGCCGATAAGGGCCATGAAGCACTTGGTGAACAAGCGCGCCTTCGGGATCCCCCCGTGCCGCTGGATGAAGGCGAGCGCTTGTTGGCCCGGATCGACCCCGGCGAGACGGCACGCGACGTAGGCCTCGATCGAGGTCGAGAGGTCGGGCGGGCCCTCGAACCAGATCGACCATGTCCCGTCATCGCGCATCCGGGCCATGAGCTCGTTCGCGATGCGGCGGTCGAGCTCGGGTGTGCGGAGGCCGAGGTAGTGGTGCCAGAAGAGGTGCTGCGCGGTCATCGTCGCGTTCGACTCGAGCTCCCCGACCCAGACGCCGCCGGGCCGCTGCAACTCGAGCAACCGCTTCGTCCCGCGGTCGATCGCCCGGTCTAGATCAGCAAGGTCGAGGCGAGTGCGGTTCTCCGTAACGGCCACACTCGGAGTGTGGCGGATCAGGCGCTCAAGATGTGCTGAGCCGCCGAGGGCGACGGTCGAGCACTCCGGCCAGCTCTCCGGCCGGTGGCAGCCACTTACGAAAGTGTGACGACGTTTTGCGGCGCAAACGAGCCACGGTTTGCACAGGCGTGACACCTTCGCGCGTGTTGCGTATCGGTGGCTGCCACCGGTCGTTAGGGCGTAACGCTTGCGGAAGAGGCGTTGAGGATGTGCTGAGCCGCGCGGCGCCCGCTGCGGACGGCGCTCTCCATCGTCGCCGGCCAGCCGGTGTCCGTCCACGTCCCGGCCCGGGCGACGTTGGGGCGCGAGGTCTCGACTCCGGGCCGCTCGACACCCGGCCGCAGGGCGACCGTCGCGTACGGCTCGCGGCTGACGCGCGACCAGAGGAGCTCCGCGGGACCGAGGCGCTCCGTGAGCTGGCCGGCGATCGTCTCGACGAGACTCCGGCCACGCAGCTCAAGCAGCTCCGGCACGCCGCTCGAGACGACGGTGAGGTACTGCCCGCGCTCCGGCTCGTGCCCCGTCAGCGCGCCGCGGTCGAAGACCCAGTGCGCGTCCGAAGCCAGCAATGCCGCGAGCGGCTGCGGGAGGAGTTTCCGGTCGAACCAGAGGTGGACGCTCACGATCGGCGAGTCCTCGAGTGCCGGCGGGGCCTCGCCGAGCAGGCGGGCGCTCTCGGCCGGCGGCACCGCGACCACGACGGCGTCCGCATCGAGCGCGTCCAACGACTCGACACGCGACTCGAGCCGGACGCGGTCGCCGAGCACGCGCCCCGCGGCGTCGCCGTGCATCGCACCGAGCGGCCGCGTCGGGAGCACGAGGTCGCTGTTCGCGCGCGGGCCGAGTAACGCGGTGCGAACGGTGAAGAGACCGGCCGCCGCATCGACCTCGTCGGCCGGAAGGTTGAGCGCCGGCCGGATGAAGACGTCCCAGAACCGCGTTATGGAGTCGTTGCTTTCTCCACATCGCCGGAGCACTTCTCCGAAGGACCCGCCGGGATGCGCCTGCGCGGAGCGCAGTCGCAGGAGTGTGGCTGGGATCCGAACTCTCTCTCTAAGCGGCAAATGGCCGTAGGCGAGCACTCCCAGCAAAGACGGCCTGATCACCGCGACGCGGCCGTCCTCGGCGTACACCGGAAGCCCGAGCCGCGTCCGCAGATACGACCCACCCTCGCCGACGCGCTCGAGGAAGCGGAGGTACTCGGTGAAGCACCCGAGCGCGATGTGCTGGCCGTTGTCGGGCGGCGGCTCGGGATCGCCGTCGCGCGCAGGCAGCGTCTGCACCGCGCCGCCGAGCGTCGGCCGCGCCTCGTGGAGGACGACCTCCGCGCCACCGTCCACGAGCTCGAGCGCCGCGGCGAGCCCCGCAAGGCCGCCGCCGACGACCGCCACCCTCACCGGAAGACCCCGCGAGCCACCACGGCGAGCTTCGCCGGGGTCGACAGCCGCGTCTTTCCGTGGAAGACGTCGTAGCCGTTCGCCTCGATGCGGTCGAGCGTCGAGCGGTAGAGCTCCGCGAACGTCCCGACGCAGAGCGCGCTGCGCCGGTCGAGCGACGCAAGCAGCTCGAGCCCCTCGGCGAGATGCGCCCGCGCCCGTTGCGCCTGGAACGCCATGAGCTCGCGGAACTCCGGCGACAGCTCAAGACGATTGATGCCGAAACGCGTCAGCTCGTCCTGCGGGAGATAGACGCGACCGAGCTGCCGGTCCTCGTCGACGTCGCGGATGATGTTGATGAGCTGTAGCGCGATGCCGAGCGTCTCGGCGTGCGCGGTGTCGTCGGAGCCGTAGACCGGTAGGCACGCCAACCCGACCGCGCCGGCGACCTTCTCGCAGTAGCCCCGGAGCTCCGCGAAATCCGCGTACGTCTGCTGCTCGAGATCCTGGAGGCCGCCCTCGACGAGCGCCGCGAGCGGCTCGTGCGGGATGCCGAAGCGCGCGCGAGCGTCGGCGAGCGCGACGAAGACAGGGTCGCCGGCCGGATCCGCGTCGAGAGCGGCGCGCAACTCCTCGAGCGCAGCGCGCTTCGCCTCCGCCGGCTCCGGCCCGTCGGCGACGTCGTCGACGCGCCGTGCATACGCGTAGATCGCCGCGATAGCGCGCCGCTTGTCGCGCGGCAGCACCATGATCCCGTAGGCGAAGTTCTTCGCCTCGCGCCGCGTGATCCTCGAGACCTCGTCATAGGCGGCGTCGACGCTCACCGGACAAGCACGAGCGCCGCCTCGCGCGCGAGCCGCGACCGCGACGGCTTCGGCCGCTGCGAGAACACGTCCCAGCCGGCCGCCTCGAGCGCGTCGAGTGCGGCCAGGCCGCCGCGGGAGAAGAGCGCGACCGCACGGCCGAGCCGTCCGCCGATGCGCGCGCGCAGCACGTCGCCGGCGGCCAGCAGCTCCGCCGCGCGCGCCGCCTCGAAGCGCAGCAGCTCGCGCAGCTCTGGGCTCGGCCGGTCGAGCGCCGGCTCTCCGAACCGCGCGCGGTCCTCCGCCGGCATGTACACACGCCCGAGCTCGAGGTCGCGTGGCACGTCCTGGAGGAAATTCACGAGCTGCAGCCCGGTGCACACCGAGTCGCTCGCCGCGACGAGCTCCGGCTCCTCGAGCCGCCGCAGCACGCCGAGCACGAGCCGCCCGCACGGGTCGGCGGAGTGGACGCAGTAGTTGCGCAGCTCGTCCCATGTCTCGTACTCCGCGACGCGCTGATCCATCCGGTTCGCCTCGATCAGGCGGAGGAACGGCTCGCGCGGCAGTCCGAACTCGCGGATCGTCGGCTCGACGTTCCGCATGACCGGCCACGTCGCGCGCCCCTCGAACGCCGCGTCGACTTCGCCCTCGAGCTCGTCGAGCGCAGAGAGGCGGTCGCCGTCGAACGAGTCGCCGATCTCGTCGACGAATCGCGCGTAGCAGTAGAGCGCTCGGATGTGCGGACGCAGTGGACGGGGGAAGAGCACCGACCCGACCGGGAAGTTCTCTCCCGCCGCGCGGGCCGCCACCTCGGAGAGCTCCATGTGTCCATTCTGCTTGAATCGCGTTGTGACAGATGCGGGGGAAACCGGCGGCCGTGAAGCCGCGGTGAAGGGAGTCGAGCAGCGCGACGGGGCGACCATCGTCGCCCTCGCCGGCGAGCTCGACCTCTACAACGCCGAGGAAGTCCGTGCGGCGCTGCTCGCGGCGTGCGGAGACGAGCCGGCCGTGCTCGTCGTCGATCTCGCCGAGGTCACGTTCGTCGACTCGACCGCGCTCGGTGTGCTCATCGAGGCGCGCTCGCGTCTCGCCGACCGCAACAGCTTCCGCCTCGCCGCACCCGGGCTCGAAACCCGGCGCGCGCTCGAGATCTCCGGTCTCGACAAGCATTTCTCCGTCCACGACACGGTCGCCGAGGCGCTCGCGTAGTGCCGACCGAGGGCCTCCTCCCGCCCGCCTCGCTCGCCCGCTACGCGGACGCGATCGTCAAGGCGTCTCTCGCGGTCGGCAAGGGCGACACGCTCGTCGTCCAGGGCGAGCCGGAGCACCGCGAACTGCTCGCGGCGGTCGCCGCGTCCGCCTATCGGGCCGGCGCCACGTACGTCGACGTCATCACAACTGACCCACTCGTCACCCGCGCGCGACTCCAGTACGCGAGCGACGAAGCGCTCGGCGCGCTCTCCCCGTGGGCGCGGCACCTCCTTCGCGACGCGTCCAAGCCAAGCGGAGCCATGGCGTTCATCTCGGGCGCCGGGGAAGCCGGCTTCCTCGACGGCATCCCTCCGGAGCGCATCGCGACGGAGTTCCAGCGGCTCGCAAAGCAGGTCGCGTTCGTCCGGCGCGCGCAGCTCAACATGGAGGCGCGCTGGTCGATCGCCGCGTGGCCGGCCGACCACTGGGCGCGCCAGGTCTATCCAAACCTCGAGGTCGGCCGCGCGAAGCGGAAGCTCGCGAAGGACCTCCTCAACTTCTGCCGGCTCACCGACGCCGACGGCGCCGGGACGAGCGGCTGGACGAAGCATCTGAAGACACTTACGCGCCGCGGCGTGAAGCTCACGAAGCTCGGCCTGACCGGCCTCGAGCTCCGCGGCCCCGGCACCGCGCTCGATGTCGGCCTCAGTCCCGGTACGAGGTGGCTCGGCGGTCCGGAGACGATGAAGGACGGCCGCGTCACCGCTCCGAACATGCCGACGGAGGAAGTCTTCACGAGTCCCGAGGCACGCGCGACGAGCGGCACGTTCCGCTGCACACTCCCGCTTTCGTTCCGCGGCCGGCTCATCGAGGGCCTGCGCGGAGAGTTCGCCGGCGGGCGCCTCGTGCGGCTCGAGGCCGACTCGAAAGCCGATCGCGACTTCGTCGCCGCGTACATCGACTCGGACAAGGGCGGCCGCCGGCTGGGCGAGGTCGCGCTCGTCGACGCGTCGTCGCGGATCGGGCAGGCGCGGCGGATCTACTACAACACGCTGCTCGACGAGAACGCGGCCTCGCACATCGCCTTCGGCAGCGGCTTCGGCGGAACCCGCATCGAGTCTCCTGCGCGCGGCGTCAACCGCTCGACGATGCATCTCGACGTGATGATCGGAAGCCCGAAGCTCGAGGTGACCGGCATCGGCCCGCGCGGCAAGCGGATCCCCCTGATCCGCGACGGCCTCTGGCAGATCTAGACGCGCGCGGCCGACGCGCGTCAGTGCGTCTTCGTCGTGGTGGTGGTGGTGGTCGTCGTCGTTGGCGGCGGGTAGGAGCCGGGCGCGTACTGCCAGATCGCGCCGTAGGTGCTCGTCCAGTAATCGCCCCCGAACGTCGGGGTTGGGAAGTTCTTGACCGGCAGATTCTGGACAGCGGGCGCCATGAAGTCGTGCCAGATCTGCGCCGGCAGCGTGCCGCCGAAGACCTGAGGGACACCCTCGACGTTGTACAGCGAGATCTCGCCCTTCGGATACCCGACCCAGACGCACGTCACGAGCTGCGGCACGAAGCCGCAGAACCACGCGTCGATGTAGTTCTCCGCCGTTCCGGTCTTGCCGGCGGCGGGCCGGCCGATGTTCGCCGCGGTGCCGGTGCCGTACTGGATGACGCCCTGCATCGCGTACGTGAGCTCGGCGTCGAGGTTCGGAGCGAGCACCTCCTTGCCGGCCGTGGAGATCTTCCCGAGCACGTTCGCGTTCGGCCCCTTGACGGTCTCGAACGCCTGCGGAGCGTGATGGATCCCGCCCGACGCGATCGTCGCGTACACGTCGGTGAGCTCGAGCGGCGTGAAGCCGACCCCGCCGAGCGTGATCGCGCACACCGGGTTGAAGTAGAGGCTCTTCGGCCCGCTCGGCGTGGTGATCCCCATCCAGTGCGCCATCTGCACGACCTGCGAGATCCCGGTCTTCGCGATGAGCTGCGCATAGATCGTGTTGACGGAGTTCGCCGTCGCACCGAGGAGGTTCATCGTCCCGGCTGACTCGTCCCCGGAGTTGTGGACGTCCCAGTAGCCGTTGGGGCCGCCGGGATCCCGGCACGCCGGATCGGTGATGTAGATCTCCGGTGGGCCGGTGAACGACGAGTAGAGCGAGGCGCCTTCGTTGAGCGCGGTCGCGAGCGTGATCGGCTTGAAGGCGCTGCCCGTCGAGCGGTGCGCCTGCGTCGCGAGATTGAACTGGAGGCGCCGGCCGTTCGGGAGGTAGTCCACCATTGCCTTCACTGCTCCGGTCGTCGGATCCATCGCGACGATGGCGGTGGCGGGGTCGGTCGACGTGTGGAGGACGCTCCGCGCCGCGTTGAGGGCGAGAGCCTGCAAGCGCGGATCGAGCGTCGTCGTGACTCTCAGGCCGCCGCGCTCGACCTGCCGCTGGCCATAGCGGGCCGCGAGCTGCTGCGTCGCCCAGCCGAAGAAGTTCGGCTGCTGAAGTCTCGAGTAGAGATGGCCGGGCTTGAGCTCGAGCGAGCGACTGCGGGCCGAGTGGTACTGCCACGGCGAGATGTAGCCGTTCTTCAGCATCGCCTTCAGCACGTCGTTCCGTCGGGCCAGTGCGTACGACGGGTTGACGAGCGGGTCGTACGTCGTCGGCGCCTGCGGCAGGCCTGCGAGAAGTGCGGCCTGGCTGAGGTTGAGGTTCAACGCGCGTCGCGAGAAGTACGTCTCCGACGCGGCCTCGGCGCCGTACGCGTGATGGCCGTAGAACACCTCATTGAGGTACGCCGCGAGGATCGCCGTCCGCGCACCCGTCCCGTACCTGTGCTGCATCTTCGTGAAGAGCTTGTCCGAGAGGCACGCCTCCTTGATCTTCCGGGAGAACGTCCTCTGCGGGTCACCGATGTAGAGGTTGCGGACGAGCTGCTGCGTGAGCGTCGAGCCTCCCTGCACGATCTGGCCGCTCGTGAGGTCGTCGTAGAACGCGCGGAGAATCCCCTGGTAGTCGAGCGCGCCGTGCTGCCAGAAGCGCGCATCCTCGATCGCGACGGTCGCCTCCCTCAGCCATGGCGACAGCTTCGAGAGCGGCAGCGGCTGGCGGTTCGTCGCCGAGGGGACGACGCCGAGGAGCTTGCCGTCGGCGGTGTACAGGAACGAGTTCGAGCCGAGGGAGAGTGGCCGGAGATCGTTGAGGCTGCAGAAGTTCGCGAGGATCGCCGGCGCGGTGAACACCGCGGCGGAGCCGCCGAGCACGACGATCGCGGCCGCAAGCAGTGCGAGGATGGAAACGACGCTGCGCTTGCGGCGGCGGAGCCGCCGCTCCCGCGCGTGGCGCGTCGCGAGCAGCTGCTCGAGCCCGAGATCCCGCCGCGACCGCTGCCTCCGATCTGGTGCCACCGTCCCCATTGTGCTTGATCCGGCTCTGCTCGGAGCAGTCGGCGCCAGAAGGCGCGTCCTGGCGCTTGCGCAATCTGCCGGAACGCAGAGACGCAAGCGCCAGGACGGTCTGGGCCGTTACGGCACGGGGATGAAGCTCAAGACCCCCGGTGGGAGGGTTCCGGCACTACAGACGTGTGTGCCTGTTGTGCGCGGAACGACCGCAGGATTGAGCAGCTTCGTCAGGTCGACGCGCGCCATCCAGTTCGTGGGCTTGTTCGTGAACAGGCCGATCGCGTCGCCGCTACTTGGGCTTTGGTAGGCGGAAGCCGCATGCGGATCGGCGCCCTGGCCCCACGGGAAGGTGTCCGGCGTCGGGCCGATCGAGCAGGTGACCCAGTCCGAAATCGCCGGTGTGCCGAAACCGGACGTCGTCGGCAGGGCCAGCGCAGTCAGTGTGTTCCCGCCCCACTCACCCGTTATGACGCCGGTGTGGGTTCCCTGCGCAACCGCGATACCGGTCGCCCCCGCGAACAGGGTCGAACCGGCGAGGGTCTGGTTCTGAGAGGGCGCGTTCCACGTACCGGGCGTAAAGGTCGCCTGCGTGAGATCCGCGATGAAGACGCTCGACGGATTCGACATCTCCGCCGGGGCGAGCACGATGCCGGTAGAGCAGTCTTCGGCAGTCGCATCGGTCTCGCCGTTGCCCGTCGCCTTCTCGTAGGAGACCGGGGTGGCGGGGTTCGAGACATTGATGACTTCGAAGTTGCCCAGCTCGTTGGCGGAGAGCAGCAGCTTCCTGGCCGGATCGACGAGCGGATCTTCCGAGATGCGGCCCGAGGGCGACGCGAACGCCGACCCGAAGGTGTTGCTTGCGAGCGAGAGGAACTGGAAGCTGGGAACCCCGCCGTTACTCAGCCCGATGAGGGCCCGGTTGTGCAGGGAGTCCATCACGACCCCGCAGTTCGTGCACGACCCTCCGGAGAAGCTGATGGTTCCGCTTCCGCCGCTCGTCAACGTGGTGGTGAGCGTGGTTCCGGCGAACTCGTAGACCGAGGCGTTGTTGGCCGTGCAAACCGTCTTTCCCGTCGCCGAGTTCGAGGCGCAGGAGTTGACGACGGACGGGGTTGCGATATTCGTGGGCGTGATGCTGCTGCCCTCGACATTGACGACGGAGACGCCGGTATTCGGGAACGCCCACGTGCCCTTCGGCACGTAGGCGGTGACGTCGGTTCCCGTGACGAGGGGCGAGAGAGAGCTGGAGCCGGCACAGTCGGACGGGAGCAGCCGCTTCTTCGACGGAAGGCAAAGCCACCGTGTGATGCCAACGTGCATCGTGGCGCTGCCGAACTGGTTCTGCGCATACACGGGGTTGCGCGTCGGAGTCTTGGTCACCGAGTAGCACAGCAGGTGTATGGCCGGGTTGACCATGGGATAGCTCTTGGTGCCGGCTTTGGTGGTAACCGTCTTCTTCGCCGGCAAGCAGAGCTCCTTCGGTACCGGGTTGACCGTCACCTTCACGTTCGCAGACGCGAACTCGTCCCGAAGCAGAATCCCCGTC
>Ga0265336_10001142_pt1 | contig 12719 bp, 11 predicted proteins | sample 42119metaG_FD_193583 | JGI IMG/M metagenome (GOLD analysis project Ga0265336, IMG submission 193583) | Rhizosphere microbial communities from Carex aquatilis grown in University of Washington, Seatle, WA, United States - 4-21-19 metaG | ecosystem: Host-associated > Plants > Roots > Rhizosphere...
TACTTTTTTTTACTAGTACAATAAGAGTATCTGCTGTGGTGGCGAACAAGTAGATTTAATTGGGTCATGTTCCAGTCATTTCAGGTTTGGGTCAACTTCATTTCTCAGGCCATCTCAGGTTCAGGTCAACTGTTGATGTCGGGCTCACAACGTTGGTTATTACCTCGCTGTATTTTTTCTGGGTGCTAATCGAAGCGGATCCCATTACTTTTTTCATAAACTCTCACTTTTTTTCAGGCTTCGGTTTAGACGAGTTATGGATCAGGTCAAGTTCAGGTCACACCTAATTCCGGTCACTTGTGTTCGTATTAGTTCAGATTATGCTTGGATCTGGTCAGGTTGTTGATTTCTACAATTTCTTCTGATTGGATCAAGTCGGGTTGGGTTTGGTTCTGGTGGAAAAATTGGGTTTGGTCAGGTCAGAATTTGCAACTTCTACCACCGAATCCAACGCGGCCTCTGTTGCAAACCCCTGGCACCTGTTACAAAGTCACTGACTTGTGAGTCCGACCAATCATGCAAGGTGACTGTTCATGCCCAACGTTGGAAATAATCACTATGTGTTGCTGGCTGCCGACATTAGGAAGAGTCTTTTTCACTTCTTTTCTTGAAGAACAATTTCAACACCACTTTTTATAGCTCCTTTACCTCTTGAATGACCCGAATGAATTTTCACCTACTATCTCGACTACATTCATTTCCAAATGACTCACCACATTCTACTTCCTTTATACAGCCTACTTGAATTATCTGAAAATAAGGTCCTTTTTTCATTATCAGAACAAACAGAACCTCTTTCAATTTTGCAAACCTTTTTCATATGCAGAGAGAAATAGAAACAGGAGTAATAAAAATAGATGGTTAAAGTGCTTATTTCTAAAACTATAAGTAATAATTGAAAAAATTGTTTGTACAAAAGGAGTCAGAATTTCTATATAAACCTTTATTATTTTATTCCATTACATATTCGAACGGATCATCTAATATAACATAAATCAACCTTCTTGCATAAAAACCAAGAGCATTGCTAATTGAACACCGCTAATAAACCTTCATTGAAACTAATATTGAAACCATAGAAACAGTCTTAGCACACTTTTCGTTTAGAGCACAAACACTTCTTACACCATACAAGCACATTTAGATACGTTTAGAGCACACGTTGTACTGATTATCACATACAAGCACACGTTTATACTAAGAAAATCACACTATGATACTTGTAGAGCACAAACATACTAGAATACTAGTAGAGAGAAAGCACTTGCTATCATCTATTTCTGGATAGTTCATTGAAAATAAATATAAGGGACCTTTTGAAGTCTTTCTCCAAATTCTGCAGTGTTGACAACAGCACCAAAGTTATCCGGGATACTCAGTAATGCCACACATGCACTTCTGAGTTCAAGGCAATTGTGGTCAACAGCAAGCGCCAAACTCTTGTTGGCATTATCCTTGTTCAGATTCATGACCAGCAACTTTCAATATAGCGCCTTCAGCCTATCCAACTGATAGTAATCAGCTTCCACTATGAAATCTTACGCCAATTGTTCTTGCTCCTCTCTTGTCCCCAATTGGTCCCACTCTAGAAAGTTCTCACAGTCAATATAACGAAGAACAGCTCTTAAAACAGCAGGTTGTTTGCCCTCAACAACAATAACTCCTTGGTCCATGTCGATGAAGTCACCACGTTATTGTGCACGGAACACCTCACTCCTCGTGTTAAGAATGTACCTATTATTAGTTGAAAATGCAAATGTTCACTTTTTTGTTGCATGCTGGACTTGGTACCATTTCCTCCTTTTTTATAATCAATTTTGATTTCATAGTTCATATCTACATCAACAACTGTAAACATTATTTCGATTAACATGTTTTAATATTATAAATTGTCAATGTTGTATTAATATTGTTCATTATTTAGTAACTTCCTTTTGAGCAGCAATGTTGACTCCTTGAACTTGGAAGGTGACATCTGCTCCGTCTCCACTATCCAACAAGTTGCCGAGGGCGCTAAGCAGGCGCGGAGCGATTTTGAAAAGTGTAACATCTATAAGCCTTACAACTTCAACCTGGCGGCCTTATAATATAGGTGTTATCTATCAAAACATTATGAAGCTGTTGAGCCCTTGCAAATTGCGGAAAACCATATCATTCATTTGGAACCTGTGAATTGGACCATCATTTATGAACAGCGAGCGGTGTTATCATGCCATGGTTGTAAAGAATAGCAAATAGAGGCCGGCCTCGCTGCTGGATTTCCCTCACTTTTCAGACTCAACATGTTTGAGATGAAGTCCGGAGCGAAAGCTCGACTAACAGGAGGGGAAGGCGGCTTTGTATAAGAAAGTGGAGTACTTATTCTTCGAAATTTATGAAGAAAAGGAAAACTAGAAGATTCTACAGTGAAGACCAATGGATTAAGTTCGCCGATAAGTGGGCATCACTTCCACTAATTGACCTTTCGTACTCTCTATGCTTTCTTCGTGGAGTCAACCTACCTACTATTGAGTATTTCTATTAAGAATAGATAGCATTGCTTGGAAATTATCTTTCTTTTCAAAAGAGCTTTTCAAGGCATCTTCTATTTTGAAATAGTCAGCATTACTCGCTTGAGAAAGAGCCCTACTCCATACCTACCAAGTCTCACTGATGGATGGCCCTAGCAAACTCACTCCTTCTACAAACCGAGAAAAAGCACCTTCACTTTAGTTTGATTTCTGATAGGTAAGGTTAAGTTCGTGACGCAGGGCGGGATTAGTCTACACTCAAACTGGACTTCTCAAATTTATTAGCCGGCTTTCTTCACTATAGCTACTGCATTTTGCCTCGCTACAGTGATTATCATTGTATTCATTTTTGGAAAACCCGGCTTTCTCAACTACCTTTGGATCTACAAAAGTGTGAGTACTTCCACTGTCCACTAATGCTTTAATAGGAAGCCGCCCTTTCACCTCACCTTTCAACCTAATAAAATCCAGCTTTCTACCTTGCATGTAAAGAAATTATCACATCATCATTTTGGTTGTGGAAGTCCAACTTGTCCGGGCTCACAAGCTCTAGCTCATCTTACTCGAAATATGTAGGCCACGCTTCATACTATTAAATAAGTGCCTGAACTGCACAGCCTTTTAATTACATTTATGCCCGGTCAAACATTTCTTTTGAGTTCCAGGTTGTGATGCTGGTGAAGCTTTTGTTGAATTTGCTTGCTTTGTTGTTGGTTGGAACTGCATATGCTTTTGCTTTTCCTTTTTGCTTGACCAGTGACTCCTGATACAATGAAGCATCATATACCTCCTGAAGTGTTCTTGGCCTACCTAGTCCCTAACACTTTAATTAATAATTCTTCCTGAACTCAACATTAAATATGCTTCATGATAAGTTGGATTCTCTTTTAGCATCAAAAATCTCAACTCCTCAAACTTGCACCCCTTCTACACCGATCTGTCTTTACGTCTCCTTCTATACAGCCCTGGCCCCAGGTTGGTAGTCTGTTAGGGCAGGGGAAAGCAATTGATGAGCATGGAAAGGTTATTAATGTAACCAAGCTGACCGCACACTGAAGGTTTGTTTGAAATTGGATTTATCTCTGTCTAATAAATATGTCGGTCCTAGGCAATGCCTTAAAGATGGGCTTCTCTTTTCTACTTTACTAAAGCGAAGAAAAAATCTCAACTAATGCACTCGAAACTCTCTGTAAAAAGGTTAATCCTACAATGCATGCAATTGTCAAAGTTTTCGAAAAAGAGGATTCTCCAAGCAAGCCAGTGAACCAATTCCATATGCTTGTTCTGCTAGGGATGCTTGATAGAAGTATGCACAGGTTTGTTAGTTGGCACCGGTAGATGCATTCGAAATAGTATTTAACATGGCAACAAGGACTAGGGGCTAGGGACAGACATCTGGATAGGGGAAATAGGTGTTTTATTTCCGAAGCAGTCACCGGAGTATGCGGAGAATAGGTTTAACAGGCAAGTCAGGTAGTAGCTTGTCAGGAATAGGCAGACCTTTGTGAATAGAGGTAAGCAAGGTAAGATTTTTAAGGAGTAGTTAGCACATGCGTATTTCAGTCTAGTAGGTTTGTTTGTTAGGAAAAGGCATCTTAGGCATTTTGAGCCAGCCCCAGCAGTAAGAATAGGTTTTGTAGCCGGAGTAAGAAATATATATAGGTTTGGCAAAAAATGGTTACTCGGAATAGAAAGAATAAATTCTCAGATCACTAAGGACTGTGTTACCCTCTATTCTTTCTATCTATCAGTCAACAGCTCTCTTTCGTATACGACATTTAGTACTGAACCTGGCAGAAATCTATAAACCCCCAGGGAAGAGCTGCGCTCCATGGGAAGGAAGCGTCAAAGAAGCTAAAGAGGGACTCCGATATACGTTATATTTTGACCCAGAAGCAAAGAAAGAGTACGCCAGTTTCAAATGGACACGAGCCTGGTCGAGATTCAACATACTATTGTAAGCCCGCGCTTACTTTACTTCGTAACCTTTCTTTTTCAAACCATGACGTGTAGCAAGGATGGGACCTGATCGCACCACCTCTCTAAACTACGGTATCGGGGTCGGATCAAATGTTCAAAACATACACTTTTGTCTTGGAAGGCGGTTAACACTTTCTGGATTGACCAGTCGAGCCACTCCATTCTGCTTCTCGAGCTCGAGAGGCCAGCCCGGTTGTTGAGCGAGTAGCGCTCTTTCACTTAGGGGGGATGTTGGGAAGGTGCTAAATAAATATAAAACGAGTATATTCTTCTCGGATACCGAAAGACAACAGAAGCTAGGTCTTAGGACGAAAGAACGGTTACCCTACCCACCATACTTTTCTTTTCCCACCACTAGTTTTTAGTGAAAAAGGAGCAGCTTCTCTAGCAAAAATATAGACGGGAACAGAAGCAAAGGCATTTGACCGAGTGGCCCCATAACCACCTATGGCAGAGCCAGAAGCATATCTAGTAGCAGACAGAGAGCATAGCCGGCTAGAGATTAGCAGATCTATATTCACCAGTCCAGTTTAACCTGCTGCATTAGTAGCGGGGATATCGCCTGTAGCAGAGGAAGCAAACGATTCATACGTAGTTCCAGGTAAAGCACCACCTGCAGAGGTCAAGATGTACATACCTAGTGTTCTTACTTTATTCGGCACGAGCAAGAGGGTAAAAAGCAGGAGTAGTATAATCCTACGTTAGTACCGCTTCGAGAGCCAGCCCTTTCTGTTGCTTAAGCAGTCGATTATGCTTATGAACTTTAACCCCTTGATCCGGAAGCATAAATTTACCTAGTCAAAGCATTGGTAGCAGAGGCAACATCCCTTCGAAAGGATCCATATCCAGTCCCACCACCACCAACAGCAGTAGTTAAGGTAACACCAGCAGCATATCCAGATGCAAAGGTAAAGGAAGTTTCTCCAGCACCAGCAACAGCAGGACCTGCAGGAAATCCTACAGAGGCAAAGCTAGCCGTCCCGCTTTCAGATTCTTCAGTAGCGCATGCAGTTTACTCAGCACCCCGGAATCTCACCATCATCCGAGCGCAGCGAAGCAGCTGTCTGTGTAATAAATACATAAGACACTCAACCTTTCTTTATTTAAAGCGCATAACCGCACATCAAAAATGCTAGTATTAATTCTTCTATTCCCCTTTTTCCATGAAGATAGATTTACATAAAAAGATTTGTGGACGGATGGTCAATAGCCAATGCCGTTGACCGGGAAGGAGAACATATGACCGGACAGGGCAAGCAAGGAGATAATACTAAAGGATGGAAACCTTTAATAGTATAAAGCAGCGGTAAACAAGGACCGGATGGGCACCACATACCAGGAATCAAGGGATAGGCACATAGCTGGAATGGTAGACAGGGAAAGAAAGGTAAGCTCTAAAGGAAATTATGTAAGCGGATGCCCATAATAAAAACAAGGATAAATGCCCAGAAGGAAGGCATTAATTAAAGAAGCGACGGGATGTCACTAAAGAATAAAACTAAGCTAATACCTGCTCTTCTCTTGCTCCTCCATAGAAGTTCTTGGAATGCCTCTTTGTCACAGAAAGAGAGGCCTACGAGAGGATACTTATGAAAGAAAAGAAAAGCCTATATCTGCCGACCCTCTTCACTTCCAACTAGTGCTTTGCCTACTGTCTTTGAAGAATGGTAAATTCCAGGGCCTAAAAGAAAGCTTTTTAGAGCATTGAATGGACCTGACGTACCTGACTTATCAGATGGCTTTAACAGGCTTTCTTACTAAAGACATATAAACATAAAGACGACAAACTAAACTAAAGGAATGGACATAAAAGAGAAAGACTGAGCTAGACTACCAGGAAAGGGGACTAAGCAAACACATATTGTTTATCTATTTACATTAAGGAATAGGTAATAGCACATATGAGACTTCTAGCTTAAAGGCTTGCTGCTACCTTCCCTTCCTGATATGCTTAAGACAGTCAGACAGTCATGCCAGCTTTCCTCTTAAACCTTCTACCAGACCTCCTTTTTGACTTCGAGCCATCTATGCTTTGCCCGCTACTAGACCCGTCCCTATTCTCTTGAGAACAAGATGAACCCTCTTATATATTCTTTGAAGGAGACTCATTCTGCTTATAAAAACCAGCCTCTATAACGACTCCAACCCCGCACCAAAACAATTAATTATCTCTTACCAACCACCTCCCGTCTACAATCTTGATAGAGTCCCTTGAAAGACAGAAAACAGATACGGAGAAGAGAGAAAGGGAAGATTGTGATGAGATTGGGAACATTACTCGCTCTGGCAGATGTTTTAAGCCAGACAACCTTAAAACAAACAGATGGAGATAAAGAAAAGGACAAGGAGAAAGAGAAAGGAAAGCACCTATCACCCGGCCAGATAGAGAACGAGAGCTCGATCGATCAAGACTTTGGATCAGGATCGATCGTTTCGGGAAGGAGATAAATAAAGAAAGAAAGTAATTCGATTCCCGATGAGCAGATGAGCCTTGACCTTTTGCCACAGAGCAAACAACGAAAGACCGATCCTGATTTAGCGATTTACCCTTGATCGTAGATCTAAACCAACAGAGGACTGGGCAGTTTATATTGAAATGACACCAAATTCCCGGTTTTCCTTCGCCAATCAAGCGCGGTAGGTACTACTGATTGATTCCAGACCAGTTTGACCGGGGAATACTTTTTATATAATAGAACGGAAAGGAAGCAAAGCGAATTCCAATGATTGGATCTCTGGATAGCGCATTGAGCTAAACAGCATAAATTGGACCTAAAGCGCCTTTTAAGCCGACTCCTCTATAGATTTCTATTCTATGATGGACGAAATACAGCCTCGAGCTATAGTAGCCGAGCCCTATGAGAGCTAAGCTCCTCTTTTGGCTTAAGAAAGATGGTAAGAAAAACGAGATCTTTCATCAGCCAGGCCAGACCAGGTGACATACTCCAGATGAGTGGCCGAGCCCAAGTGCTGAGGAAGATCCAGATTCTTATTCTGATTCAGATGAAGTCGCAGGCCGGAATGAAAGGAAGGTAAGCCGCTTCACCTCCTAAGCCTATCCCCTTTTTTATTCCTTTGCTGCCGCTTCCAGACATGGGAGAATTTAGAGGAATGAAAGAGGTACTGCCAGGTGAGAGAGAGATTCCCAATTGCACCAGCAGAGCCGGAGTAAGCGGATTAGCGTTATCAGACCCAGATGAGCGAGCTCCCATGCTGATCGAAGCGCTATCCCTTCTTATCCCCGTGCGATATACTCCTGTAACCAGACTATATTTGCTTGCTTAAATAAGCCAAATCTCTATATAAAAGAAATGGAATGGCTAATCTCATGAAAAAAAGATTTATACAAGGGCGTAGCCTAACTATTTCCTATTTATCTATTAAGGAATCTTAGCATGCATGGAAGCTCTTTACTGATGAGACATACAAGACAGATCATCTATTTACTTAGGCATACAAGACAGATGTAGTAATAAAACTCTTTCTCCTTTAATTTATTATATAATAAACCAAAAAAGATAAGTTTCATGTTATTTCTTCCACTTCAAAAACACATGTCAGAGCCAGGGCATCTCAATTGGATCGAATGGGATGAAAGTTTCTCAATCCGAAGCACCTTTCAAATAAGAATTTAGATCAAATAATAGACCTTACTTAATATACTAGGCTAGGAAATTCCTCCTTAAGGGAGTTGTTTAAAAGATTAGTTATATAACTAGGAATAGACTACCACGACTGCAGAGTGGAGCACCTTCTCTCACAAGGACAAGCTTCACTCACGACTTCTGGGAATCCCATTACACGCTAATTACACCTGAAAAGAGGAAGAAGTGGACGGTATGCTGGAACTTGTGGAAAGAGAGGAACACAAGAACCTGGCGGTTCTTCCTCTAAGAATGCGATCACTGTGGCCTCTACAGCGATTCAAGACTGGATTCAATGGACTGACAATACTTAGCTAATAATTCTTTTTCTTTTAAGTTCTTTCTGGATTTAGATGTTCTAGGGACGGGCACCAGTAGAGACTGGGGGCCCTTCTAAGGCAAAGGTTGCTTCTGATGCCGAGTGCTATTATTGTAAGGGCAAGGGGCATTGGAAGAGGAATTGCCACAAGTACCTCGCCGACGGCTGGAAATGTTCCATCCACATCAGGTATAAACGTTATTGAGGTTAATCTCGCTTCTTCTAACCAAGATTGGGTATTAGATACCGGGTCTTGTGCTCATATTTGTTCAAATGTGCAGGCACTAAGAAGTAGGAGAAGGCTTGAGAAGGGAGAAGTACAACTCCGCGTCGGCAATGGAGCAAGTAGGAGTGAGTGGAATGAAAGTGAAGTACAGATTTGAGTGGTTAGCAAGGAAAGCAAACAAATCACTAAGATATCGAAATATAGCTTCAAGCAAGCATGGATTTCATATGTCCAGCTCGCTACGTATCCCGACGACGAAGTAAAGAAATAACAAATAGGTCTGTATCGTGTTAAGCTGAGAACTTTTCCAATACTTGACTGAAGATTCAATGTTGACGGGTGAGATTGAATAGGCTACGGCAACTATCCCCTTTCTTTCGTGAACCTGCAATTACAGGAAGAGACAGACGAGTATATAATTTATTTTTTCAAGCAAGTTCCTCTATCCCAAACTCTTTACTTGAAGGCCCATAGCCATCACCCGTTGCACTCTACTAAAGGAATCACTCAACTCTAAAACAGATACGCACAATGATAGGTGGTTCTTTGGATGCTGCAAGAAGAGTTTTCGTTGAAAATAAAGTGAAGGAAGTTTTGAATTCCCAACCAGGATTGACGTAATGCTCTTAGGTTCCTAGGATTAACATAGGTAATTGAAAATAAGCAATAAGCTTTCTACTGTGCAGATCAAACTATATGTGACATACAATAACCAATGATTACCATTTCTGACTGAGTCAACTAGCTGGCGAAGGAGTATCTATCATTAGATGAGAACAGCTTAACCACTGGAACATAACTACGTGTTTTGGTTTGCATTCGAGTGTAGCAACGAGTCGGAGCCTTGCGTTGCATTGGAACCCCATTACCATTCAAGCTGCGTGCGCCCTTCTGCTTCTGCTGCACTGATGGGCTAGGTGTACGGCTAGGTGTACGGTATGACGCTTCTGCAATGCAAATCGGCTAACCTGTTTGCGATACAAGTGGTCAGCCGCACCACTCGCACGAACGGTGCCACGATCTGCAAAGTCATCGTCGTCATCGGATCTGTACTTACTAGACAGACCTATATATATTTCCAGATATAAGTTTCACCTTATCACAATAACAAAACCAAAGAGAAGCACATGCACAACAGCCACAACACATATTGATATAAGCAACATATTCAAACTGCAAGCAAATTATTCCAATACCACGCAGAACCCACTGTACGAACACAATGCACAACCAGCAAACAGTACCAACCAAGTATACAGTACCAACCAGACAATGCACAACCAACCAGCATAAAGTGCCCACCAAGTATACACACACAATGCACACACAAACAGTATATTTTCAATATTTATTTGAATCGCAAAAAACTAGCTTATTTCAACCAGTCGTTGCAGTCTTCTCTCCGTTATTTCCTCCAGAAGGAGCACCTTCGCCCTCTTTATTTTTTTCATCCGTAATTCCCTTCCACCATCTCCTGCATGCAATACCAAAGAAAAACAATAAATATAGGTGTCATACACAGTATCTACAGCATATTCCGGCTGCGCCCTCGAGCCGACAAGGTATCACCACTTCTTTGATTCCCTTCATCTCCTGTGAATGCAACAATTTGACAACAACAATAGTATAAAAGAAATGTGACACAAACATTGGACGTGTAAAGGATAACATGGAAAAATCTCACCAGATCTATCTCCATTACCACCCTTCGTGTCTGACACCCCCGTAACTGGTACCTCTTCCACACCTCGTTTTTTAATTTTTCAATAAAAGCTACCGCTTTCCTAGATGCATAACGGGAGGAAGTGGACTGATGCTTTTCTTTCGCATTATTTAAAATAATGCATGAGCCGCACTTTAGCGATATGAATATAATACAAGTAGCATCCAGGCTTCATTAGAGATATAAGCTTGTTTAGTACTTAATTTTGTGTTGACATTTCTTCAACAACAGAATAGCAAGATGAAAGAATTGACAAGATTTGACGAAAGAGAGGTACTCTTGCGGGTCAGGCAGGCGAAAGCATGGAGAGATTAATAGGTACAGAGAACGGGAGGGGGAGTATAGGTGGAGAAGACGAGGCAATGAAAGTGGGAGTTACGGTAAATTCATTTGGAACATTCCATTTATTAAACTGAACTTAACAAATCAAAGAATTTGGTAGTGGGTGGGATTTGAACGGACCAAATCATCCTCCTCAGAAATAAAGGTGAGCCCGGTCGGACAGCTTTTTATAGGCAGGCCGATTTGATAGTAAATTGGCCGGGTCCCATCTCTAGATTAGACGATCATCATCGTTGTTGTGGAAAAGCAGACTGGAACAGATCTTTTCAAACTAACACCATTCTTTGTGTGCTTGGGAAGTGAGAGGAAGCATAAACTAATCCAAGACACCATACCTGGATTTATCAATGCCAGAGAGAGCAGAGATACATGGTTGTTTACAATGGTGGTCAAGAACTAGGAAATCTCTCATCAAGGTGATTTTGGTTGCCCAAACGTCATCCCAAAATGAAATTGAATTGCCATTCATTGTTCAGTTGCCAAGTTATAGAGTTCTATAAAATTGACCTAATTGCACACAAAAAGTTGCTTCCAACAATGAATCAAATAGGAGGTTCTAGGTCAAAGAGTTATGGGAGTATGCTCACAAAAAAGAGATAGATCCTGAGGTATTGCTTATGAAGGAAGCTCGCCTATCTGTTCAGGAAGGTCTCTAATAATCATTCATAAAGGATCGATACTTTGGAAATCAACAATAAACTACGGCACTACGCTACAACAAAGAAGCAAACTAGGTGCAGCTTAGTGACATCAAAAAGCAGCAAGAAAACAATTTCAGATCCACATAGGGAATAGAAAGTGCCGTGGCGGGCAAAGAAGCAAGATTGAGTCAAGTAGGAAAAGAAGCTCACAAAAGTATGATCTCTTATTCTTAGCATCCAAAGCCTTCACTTCAATAGCGCTTTCTACGGATTCGCCGCTTAACTGCGCCAGCTTGAGGAAATAGAAAAGGAGTGACTGTAGGTAGGCGCAGAACACATATTTGATAGGAAGTAGAAGCTCTAACTACTCAAGTACTAGTTGCTTGTTTGTGTGTAAGGACACTAGTCTCAGTGACTAAGAGGGGGTATAAATAAAGAAGAAAGTCTAAGAACTTCTTTTCGTAGGCTGAGTGAATCTTCCTTTCCGGTGTCAAGCCAGTGAGAGACCTGAAGATCAAAGCATTTACATGACATGGAAGTGGCCAATTGAAGCTTCACCTTGGCGGCCTTTTCATACATTCTTCCTATTTTTACTTGGACGACCACTACATACATATTTCGCAGGCAAGGGACTTTATCAAGGCTCAACTCCGCATAGTTCCTAACTCTGGCTGCCATTACTTTTATCCACTTTTCGCCCTATCTTCTTGTTCTGCCTTTGATCTAGTCTTGAACTCTACTTTGTGAGATAGTTTTTTACCCCTAGCTCTTTCATGGAGGAAGCCCTTTTCTTTACCTAACCCTCTTTCACTTCTTACACAGCCTAAACTTAGTGAAATACTCTGGTAAGCCAAGCAGCAGTAGAGGGCCTTCTCTTGAGTCAAGTAAGGATGCCAGGTAATGGCCGAAAATAGTCTAAGGACACTCCTTACGTTCAAGTACGCCTTTTGAAAGGAAATCGTGCCTGGTCCAAACACTTTTTAATGCAATACTTCTGAAAAGTAGGAAGAAAGTAAGCTTAATCTGCCCAATGGTAATGGCAAACCTGGAGTCTGGGATAGCACAGAGAGAGCGCCCTCACTCGATTCTAAAGTAGCGTGTAGCCTTGGGAATGGATTTATTCTTCCTAGTCCAACAAGAATAATAAGACAGATTCTTTGTGTGCCTCGAGTAGCAGCTTAGAGCCAGAAGACGACAAAGGGCATTTCTTTCCTTAAGTGGAGTTTCAGAACTAGTATCAACAACAACCTCATTGACACTAGAATTCGTGCTTCTTGACTCTCCTTACAGTCTTCAGTACAATAAGCAAGGAAAGGAGTTATAGCAAAGATGAT
>Ga0265336_10001144_pt1 | contig 12697 bp, 8 predicted proteins | sample 42119metaG_FD_193583 | JGI IMG/M metagenome (GOLD analysis project Ga0265336, IMG submission 193583) | Rhizosphere microbial communities from Carex aquatilis grown in University of Washington, Seatle, WA, United States - 4-21-19 metaG | ecosystem: Host-associated > Plants > Roots > Rhizosphere >...
TGAATGCTGCGTGCGAAGATAACGCCCCGTCAGCACGCCGAAGATCGCAGTAGCGATCGCCGGCAGCGTGCTCACGATCCCTTCCGGGTCCCATGTCTTCGTTTGGTACCACATGTGCCCGGAGAGGATGAGCGAGTCGACGTAGGCCGAAAGATTTTTTCCCCGTTCCAAAACGCCGGCACCAAGACCGGGAACGGGAACGAGCTTCATCAAAAGCCAGTACGATACGAGAAGCCCCGCCAGCCAGCATACCTGAACGCGGACACTTTTTGTGTAAAGAACGAGAAGCGACGCTGCGAAATAGCACACCGCAATTCGGGGGAGGACCCCCATAATTCGAATTGTGGAGAGGTTGAAATAGGGAAAGCCGGCTAGAAATAACCCAAGCCCGAAAATAATTAATGATCGCCTCGTGATTTGCAGGAAAAGCATCCGTTTTGTGCCGCCGCTCTCCTGGCGGCGGCCGAGCGACATTGTAATAGCAACGCCGACGATCCACAAAAAGAACGGAAAGATCATATCAGTGAACGTCCAGCCATTCCACGGCGAATGTTCCAGCTGCGGATAGATTGCACCCCATGTGCCCGGATTATTGACAAGGATCATTCCGGCGATCGTGGCGCCGCGGAAAGCGTCGAGGGACACAACCCGTTGTTGCTGTTGGACAGTCGTCATTGCGCACCCTTAGTGTGAAACTTCTATTTAATCAGGAGGAGACGAAACCCCATCGAGGGAATTTTCAGAGAAATCTGTTTTGATACAGGTATAGGAACTGTCGACGCTTTCTTGGTGAAGGCATCGGCAAGTGTGATCTGGCCGTCCGCCGCGAGTTCGGGAGATGAAAGGTCGATCGAGCCGCTGAATGCCTTCGCGCCGACATTGAGCACAACAAGAAATTTGCTCGCATCCGCGACGCGTGCAAATGCGTAAACGCGGCGGGGGTTTGATGTGGGGATGCGGATCATCGCACCATCAGAAAACGCCGGTTCGATCTTTCGAAGTTCGAAAAGAGCAGTGTAGAGTTTCCGGAACTCACTCCCGCCTTTCCAATCGATGGGAATTTTTTCAAACAACTTAAGCTTTTTTGAACTCCCAACTTCCTGCCCGTTATAGAGCAAGGGAATCCCGGGCAGGGTGTTGACGATGATCGCCGCAAGCTTGGCCCCTTTGATGCCGAATTTTTTCACATCGGGAGCGTCCCATGCGTTTTCGTCATGGTTCGAACTGAACCGCATGCGCAGAGAACCTTCCGGGTATGCGCCCTTCTCGATACTTAGGACCGTATCGAGGGCAAGGACAGATTTCTTTCCCTTTATAATAGGGGCCAGGATGCCGTACGTATTCCAGCCGTATGAGGCGTCGAACGCCTTGAGATGATGCGGCGGATATGCTCCCTCTGCCAACATCATCACCGGCTTAATGCTGTCAAGAGCCGCTCGCGCATCCTCCCAGAAATCCAGCGGAACAAGTTCAGCAACGTCGCAGCGGAATCCGTCCACGCCGACGTCGCGGACCCAGTATTTCATCATCTCGATCATATAACGGCGCAGGCCCGGCTGCGAGTAGTTAAGGTCGGCGACATCGGTCCAATCAGGGTTCGGCGATACGATCTTGCCGGCGCTGTCTTTTGTAAACCAGTCAGGGTGCTCTTTGATAAGTTTGCTGTCCCAGGCAGTGTGGTTGGCAACGAGGTCAATAATGAGATGAAAGCCGAGCTTGTGGGCGCTGTTGAGCAGGCGTTGAAAATCGTCTATAGTTCCGAATTCCGGATTGACAGCGTAATAATCCTGAACCGCGTACTGGCTTCCGAGCGGCCCCTTGCGATTCAGCACACCGACGGGATGGATGGGCATGATCCAGAGAATGGTTGCGCCGAGTTTTTTCAACTCGGGAAGCCGCTGTTCAAACCCGGCAAAATTCCCTGCGTTAGAAAACGACCGGGTATTCACTTCATAAATAATACCGCGGCGGACCCAATCTTCCGAATGCCGCGCGCGACGGGCGGAAAGATTCCGGGTGCGTAGTGAATCGGATATTTGAGCGTATGACAATGAAGGAATTCCGATGAGAATTAAAAAGAAGAAAAGGAGTCGATTCATAGTTCGAGGAGAAGAAGGTTGCCTGGGCCGTTACACAACGCCCGAAAAGTAGCGAAAGTCCGAGAAGGATGCAAACGAAAGAACGAATTATCGGCTGGCCGTTGATTAAGGAATACAAACTGCCCGGCATTACCTTGATACTCTATGTGCAAATTTTTACTTTGTGAAGCCGCGAGTATTTTAAAAATAGACTTTATCGTTCTTGAATTTATGCGAATTGCAATGTTACTATGTGCCGCCCTTTTTTGTATGGGATTTCTTTCATGCGGATCAAACGGCAAATCGGGTTCATCCCCGCAAATTATCGAGCCGAAGCTGTCATCGATCCAAAAGGAAATTTTTGATGAAAGCTGCAACGCACCGTCGTGCCATGGAAGCGGAAAGAAAGGCAGCCTCAGCCTTGTCGCAGGAAACTCATTCGCGCAATTGGTCGGCGTTCGGAGCACATCCGACAAGAAAAATATTCCCCCATATTTGCGTGTGAATCCTGGGAGTCCGGATTCCAGCATCCTCTTGATCAAAATTGTCGCACCGGATACCAACCAGGGGGAAGCGATGCCGAAAGCAAACGATAAACTCCCGCAAAACAGCGTCGACGCAATACGTCAATGGATCCTCAGCGGCGCGCCGAACAATTGAGATATAGCCATCCGAGGATTTCCTATATACACTGAATAAAATGAGGCACCACACAGATTTGTTCGGTAGCCTTCGGAAGGTTTAGCCACGGAGCCGGATCATCCTCGCCCGTCTTGGATTCCGATTCTAATATTCGTATATTATTGCAGGGGCGACAGTGAGTCGCCCCTATGGTTTTTTATTCACCGATCCCAATTCCATGACCCGCAGAGAAGATATTCGCAACATCGCCATCATTGCCCACGTTGACCACGGGAAGACGACGCTCGTCGACCAATTGCTTCGTCAAACCGGCACATTCCGCGAAAATCAGGTGATGGTTACGCGCGTCATGGACTCGAACGACCTCGAAAAAGAACGCGGCATCACGATTCTGGCCAAGAATACGTCGGTCTTCTACCAGCCGAAGGATTCAAAGACAAAGATCAAGATCAATATTGTCGATACCCCGGGGCACTCCGACTTCAGCGGCGAGGTTGAACGTACGCTAAAAATGGTGGACGGTGTTCTCCTCCTTGTCGATGCCGCCGAAGGCCCGTTGCCGGGAACAAAGTTTGTCCTGAAAAAATCCCTTGACCTGCACCTCCAGCCGATCGTCGTCATTAACAAGATAGACAGGAAAGACGCGCGCCCCCATGAAGTACTGGATGAAGTGTTCGAGCTGTTCCTGTCGCTGGGCGCCACCAATAAGCAGCTGGATTTCCCGACAATCTATGCGATATCAAAACAAGGGATAGCAAAAACGGAGCTCGACCAGGAGAGCACTAATCTTGTACCTCTCTTCGAGGCGATCATCAATAAAGTACCGCCGCCGGAAGGAAACAGCGAAGAGCCGTTTCAGATGCTGGTGACGACCATCGACTACAACGATTATCTCGGCAGGCTCGGCATCGGAAAGATTTCCCGTGGCACGATCAGCTTTGGCTCACCGATGAAGATCATCCATCGAGATGGGACCGCGGAGAACGCGCGCGTGACAAAGATTTATACGTTTGAAGGACTGAAGCGCATCGAAACACAGCGGGCGAGTGCCGGAGATATTATCGCGATTGCCGGAATGGAAGACGTGGACATCGGTGAAACAATAGCCGATGCCGCCGACCCGACAGCGCTTCCGTTTGTTGCCATCGAGGAACCAACGATCTCGATGAACTTTGTTGTGAACAATTCTCCATTCGCCGGGCAGGAAGGCAAGTACGTCACGACTAGGAATCTTGGGGAACGGCTCGCACGCGAACTCCGCTCGAATGTCAGCTTGCGCGTGGAACTCACCGATTCACCCGACGTGTTCCGCGTGAGCGGCCGCGGCGAACTTCATCTTTCGGTGCTCATCGAAAATATGCGTCGCGAAGGGTTTGAACTGCAGGTCTCCCGCCCCGAAGTGATCTATAAAAATATCGCCGACGTACTCTCCGAGCCGATGGAGCATGTGATCATCGATGTGCCGGATGAATTTGTCGGCACGGTGATCGAGAACCTGGGACGGCGTAAAGGCGAAATGAAAAATATGATCTCGTCGAACGGAAACACACGGCTCGAATTTTTCGTCCCCTCGCGCGGCCTCATCGGTTTCCGCAACGAATTCATGACGCAGACAAAAGGGACCGGGATTCTCCATCACAACTTCCACGGCTACGAACCGTTCAAGGGAGAACTCGAGCACCGCACAAAAGGGGCGCTCATTGCAATGGAATCGGGCGAAGCAGTCGCCTACGGGATGTGGAAATTGCAGGAACGCTCAACCTTCTTTGTCGAACCGGGTGCGCGCGTCTACCCCGGGATGATCGTCGGCGAAAACTCGCGCGAACATGACATGACGGTCAACGTCTGCAAATCGAAGCAGCTCAGCAATATGCGCGCCTCGGGCTCCGATGAAGCCGTCCGGCTGGAACCGCCGCACCTGCTGACGCTGGAGCAAGCGATCGAATGGATCGGCGATGATGAGTACGTTGAAGTGACGCCGAAATCGATCCGTCTTCGAAAGAAAATATTGGGGGCAAATGAACGGAACCGCGCGACAAAGAAAAAGGTCGATACGGCTGAGTAAACCCATCAGATTGTTTTAAGCAATCCGATGGATTCAAACCAGTTGCGATTCGTTCTGCATTCCGCTATATTCCCGCAACAGAACAACCTCTCCTTCCGTAATAGAATAACCTAAGAACGGATAATTCTATGCCACAGAAGAAATCTCCGATAAACTTGTGGAAATCGATGGAGCCCAAAGACCTGCGGCGTCTTGCTCTTGCGGTCTTCTTTTTGTTCGCGACGATTGGGCCGTTGACAATGCTGATGAACTCCAGCGTTCTGCCAGGTTCCTGGTTCATGTTCATTTATCTCACCGTATTGTCCGGATCCCTTTCGGCATGTATCATTTTGTTCATCAGAAAACCGGTACTTTTTATAGGTTCCATGATTATAATTGTGGGAGCAATGGTCGCAGAATATCAAGTGGAGCAATTTCTTTTCGGCCGGGTTGAGGAATCAAGGATCTTGACAGCAGACCATCTTTTCACTTTTACGCAGCAAGAGATTGACCGCATCGACGTTCGCCGCCCGATGTTTGGAGTTGTTGCAATCTTTCTTCTTTCGGCGGGGTACAGTCTATTCTTAAGGGTTGTCGGAGAAGAAACCAAGAAACGTGCCCGTCTTGAAACCGAAGTTGCCGTCGCCCGGAGAATTCAGCAATCATTGCAGCCGTCGACAGCATTCAAGACCGAGTGGTGCGAGGCGGCGGGGACCACCGTACCGGCAACGGAAGTCGGCGGCGATTATTTCGATATGATAAAAATCTCTGCCGACAAAGCAGTGATTGTCATCGCGGATGTGTCCGGACACGGGGTGGGGGCCGGCATCCTTTCCGCGATGACGAAAAGTGCGTTGCGCGCCGAACTCCATCATACCACGGTACCGTCTGAACTGTTGTTCAATTTGAACAACGCCGTGTATCAGGTGACGGATAAAAAGATGTTCGTGTCGTTCGCGTATCTTCTTCTCGACAAGCGCACGAAGACGGCGCATATTGCTACCGCCGGGCATCCACCGATTTTTCTGGTTCAAAAATCCGACGGCGCCATCAAAGAGATCCGAACGCCAAACCTCGCACTGGCGGTGCAAGCATCAACGCAGTATACAGAGCAAGCGGTTCACTTTAACGATGGGGACGTTCTCATTCTCTACACGGACGGGATCACGGAAGCGATGAACGACAAAGGGGAACAATTCGGAGCCGAGAGGTTGAAAGAACTGATCAGCGATACAGAACGGGGATCGTCGGATGCGCTGAGCAACTCCATCATGGCATCCGTCCGGACGTTTACAGTCAATAAGGAATTCGCCGACGACGCAACAATTGTTGTTGTGAGAGTTTGAGAACAAGCGTTTCACGATGCAAGCGGCACGGAGTGCTTTCGCCAAGTTACCCAAGTCCAGCAATTATTTTCTCGGCTTCTTAAAAATTCCCATGATTTTGGGCATCATTCTGTAAATCTTTGGATACGATTTGCTCATAATTAAAACTGGAAGGATACTTCGATAAGGTTCCGATTCTCATTTGTACTGTTGATTCCAGCCGCGGTTGGATGAATGTTATGGGGGTGCAACACTGAAACGCAGGACCCTGTTTCGAGCAAAAGTGCCTCTACAGGATCCGCCCCGGTAAAAGTATTGTATAAAACGATCTCCTCGCCGACAAATGTTAAGGCGTCGGTGATGGGAACCACTGTTGCTGTTTCATGGGGCTCTGTGACCTTTGCGGTTGACTACCATGTTGTTGTCCATGCAAACGGCAATCCGTACGTTGACACGATCTTATATGCGCAGCAGTTTGTGCTGACGAAGGTGCCGGCTGGAAGTTATACCGTAACAGTAGCCACAATCCTCCCAGGGCTTTCTGAAGGGACTGCATCCGCCCCAGCTTCCTTCTCATTGAGCTCCGTCGCAGCGCCAACGGTGACAGCGATGGCTTCACATTTTCCATTTTGGTTTCGCAACAACGAGTGGGTAACGGTCACATTTAGCGGGCTGGTTGTGAATTCCCAGGGGGAGCAAGCTCACGTTGACACATAAGTACAATCAGATTCACTACACGGGCACTTTGCCTGCTGGAGTATACTCGCTTAATCTGAAGTTAAAAGACAGAAGTGTGTGGTTTGACAACGATGGGCGGCAATACACATTCGCAATCACTGCCACAAATTTTGCGGGAACTGCGAAAAAGTCCGTAACAGTGACTACTCCTCGCGACCGAAACTTTCCGGGTCGGAGAGACGACGACGGATGGAAAGATCATCGCTAATAAATAAACACAGCCGTGCAAAATGAAGGCGAGGCAAAATTTTGTCCCGCCTTTTTTCATACCCGCCTTGAATGTTAAAACAAGAAAGCTGATATTCTCTGTCGAAATAGGAAGAAGAGATGGAAGCCCCCGCCCATTGCGGGGCATCAATTGTCTTTGGAGGAAGGAATGAAGCGCGCGGTTCTTGTTTCGTTATTGATGATTTGTGCCGTCACAGTATTTTCTCAAACCCAGCGTGAATGGGAGGAAAAATTCTGTGCGATTCCGAAACCGGAGAACCTGCGCGAGTACATGAAAAGACTTTCCGCGCGTCCCCACCATATTGGATCGCCATACGACAAGGAAAATGCGGATTGGATTCTCTCAAAATTTATGGAATGGGGACTCGATGCTCACATTGAGACCTTCGAAGTTCTCTTCCCGACCCCAAAAGAACGCACCGTGGAACTTATTTCGCCCACAAAATTTGTAGCGAAACTGCAGGAACCGGGGCTCGGCGAGGATCCTACGTCCAACCAAACCGATGAACAACTGCCGACGTACAATGCGTACTCTATTGACGGAGATGTTACCGCACCGCTCGTCTATGTCAACTACGGTATACCGGACGATTACGAAAAGCTCGACCGTATGGGGATCTCCGTAAAGGGCTGTATCGTCATTGCGCGGTACGGCGCGTCATGGCGGGGAATCAAACCCAAAGTTGCAGCAGAACACGGCGCCGTCGGCTGTCTCATTTATTCCGACCCTGCCGGGGACGGCTATGCCGGAGGAGATATTTTTCCGAAGGGAGGCTTCCGACCTGCCGACGGCGTGCAGCGCGGCAGCGTCATGGATATGCCGCTGTATCCGGGCGACCCGCTCACTCCCGGAATCGGCGCGACTCACGACGCAAAGCGCCTTGCAATGAAAGACGTCCAGGTTTTTACAAAAATTCCCGTTTTGCCGATCTCGTACGCCGATGCGCAGCCTCTTCTCGCTGCGTTAGATGGACCGGTTGCGCCGGCGGAATGGCGCGGAGCTCTGCCGATAACGTATCACGTCGGACCGGGGGATGCGAAAGTACATCTACGAGCAGAGTTCAATTGGGATCAGAAGAAGATTTATGACGTCATCGCCAAAATACCCGGTTCCGATTTTCCGGACGAATGGGTGATCAGGGGCAATCACTATGACGCATGGGTCAATGGCGCTGAAGATCCGATCTCAGGCCAGGTCTGCTTGTTGGAAGAAGCACGCTCCCTCGGGGAGCTACTGAAGCAGGGATGGAAACCGAAGCGGACGATCGTCTATTGCGCATGGGATGGCGAGGAAGAGGGGCTTCTCGGTTCGACGGAATGGGTGGAGACTCACGCCGCCGAGCTCCAGCAAAAAGCAGCCGTCTATATAAATTCCGACTCGAACGGACGGGGCTTCATCTATGTGGAAGGATCGCACACGCTCGAAGAATTTATCAACGCCGTTATGCGGGATATCAACGACCCTGAAAAAAATATTTCCGTTTGGAAGCGGTCGTACTTATTACAGATCGCCCGCGCCTCTTCCGCTGATGACCGCCGGGAGGTCAGATCACGCGGAGACTTGAAAATCGGGGCGCTCGGTTCCGGCTCGGATTACAGCGCGTTCATCGACCATTGCGGCATCGCATCTCTCAATATCGGTTATGGCGGAGAAGGCGGGGGAGGGAACTACCATTCCATTTATGATGATTTCTATTACTACACTCATTTCTGCGATACCGATTTCATCTATGGCCGTGCACTTGCACAGACCGTCGGAACGGCCGTTATGCGTATGGCAAACGCCGAATTGCTTCCGTTCTCTTTTACTCGATTTTCAGAGACGGTTCAGAAATATTTGGACGAACTCCAAAAACTTGCGAAAACCAAACAGGACGACATTCGTGAGCGCAACAAAGAAATTGAAGAAGGAGTCTATTCGGCTACAGCAGACCCAAAAGTAAAGTCGGTGGACCCGTTGCCGGAGGAACTTCCTCCGTATCTGAATTTTGCTCCGCTGCAGAACGCCGTTGATTCCCTCCAGCGAAGCTCTGAAAGATACGATCGGGCCGCTGCAGATATCAAAGAAAAAAAATCGGATTCTTTCCGGACGGTTAACGCCAAGCTGATAGAAAGCGAAAGAAAGCTCACAACGGCAGAGGGCTTGCCGGGACGCCCTTGGTTCAGACATCAGATTTATGCACCCGGTTTTTACACCGGCTACGGCGTCAAAACAATTCCTGCGGTGCGCGAAGCCATCGACCAGAAGCAATGGAAAATGGCGGACGAGCAGATTATAAAAGTCGCCGGGGTGATCGAAGGCGAGGCATCGCTGATCGGTTCGGCGGCGGCAGAACTGGAGAAACTTTCCCAATGAAAAACACCGCGCATAAAATATCGAGTTGTGTCCGCGGCATCGTAATGCCTATCGTAGTTTTCGCGGCGGTTCTCTCTTCAGTAACATTTTCTCAACAACTCACGGCAATTCGTTGCGGCAAGCTCATCGACGGTAAATCCGAGACGCCGATGGAGAACGCCGTGATTCTTGTTGAAGGGAACAAGGTCACAGCTGTAGGGAAGAATATTCCCATCCCCGGCAACGCAATAGTCATTGACCTTTCCGGCGCGACGGTTCTTCCCGGCCTCATCGACGCGCACACGCATGTGCTGCTGCAGGGGGACGTTACGGAAGAAGATTATGCAGACCAGATCCTGAAGGAGTCGATTCCGTACCGGACGCTCCGGGCGACGCTATCGTGCAAGACCGCCCTCATGCATGGTTTCACGACGATCCGCGACCTTGAAAGCGAGGGGGCAATGTACGCCGACGTTGATCTGAAGAAAGCGGTGAACAACGGCATCATCGATGGCCCGAGAATGTTTGTCGCGACGCGCTCCATCAATACCACGGGCCACTATCCTCTTCGCAACAGCGCTTACGCGTGGGAACTTTCGGTCCCGAAAGGAGTGCAGGAAATTACCGGCGCCGATGAAGCGCGCCGTGCGGTAAGAGAACAAATTTCGTACGGCGCAGACTGGATAAAAATCTACGCCGACCGCGGTTATTATCGGTTGGCCGACGGGTCGTTTCGCAGTCTTCCCAATTTTTCCGTCGATGAGCTCAACGCTATCGGCGATGAGGTGCGGTTAGAACACAAAAAATTTGCGGCTCACGCAGTGACGCGCGACGGCATTATTGCTTCGGTGAACGCAGGAGTAAGTTCCATTGAACACGGTTTCGGGATGGATGATGAATGCATCGAGCTGCTGGCGGCTAAAGGCGTGTACTGGTGCCCGACGATCTATGTCAACGTTTGGGTAGCGGAAGGAAGAGCCGCGGCGGGGAATCCGATCAACAAAGCTTTTAACGATGCCCTACCGGTCGTGTTCGCCAAAGCGCTGAAAGCTGGAGTGAAGATCGTGTTTGGCACGGACGTCGGCGGATTTGCGTGGACCGAGAACGAAGCAAAAGAATTTTCGTATATGACGAAATTTGGAATGTCGCCGATGCAAGCGATTAAATCGGCGACAACCGTCGCCGCCGAATTGCTCGACATGTCGGGCGAACTCGGCGAAATTTCCCCTGGTGCGTTTGCCGACATCGTCGCCGTGACCGACAATCCGTTGCGAGACATATCAGCCCTCGAAAGGATTTCATTTGTCATGAAAGACGGGAAAGTGTACAAACAGGAAATTCATTAAGCGCCACAAAAACCACAGCAGAAAAGATCTTCCCCGCTTACACCGCGCACCTCGTTCGCGAGAAATCAGTATGGAGCATAAATTATGAAAAGTTCGAAGAAGAAAACATTTGTTGCCGTTGCAGGGAACATCGGCTCCGGCAAATCGTCCCTCACGACCATGCTTGGAAATCATTTTACATGGAAACCGTACTTTGAATCGGTTGAAGACAACCCATATCTGGTTGACTTTTACGGGGACATGAAACGATGGTCCTTCCACCTGCAGATCTATTTTCTCTCGCACCGTTTTACCAATCATAAACAGATCGTCGAATCGCCGGAGTCCGTGATCCAGGACCGTTCTATCTATGAGGATGCCGAAATTTTTGCGCGCAACCTTCATGAGATCGGCAACATGGACAAGCGCGACTACGAAAACTACGTCGCCCTGTACCATGTGATGACGGAATACCTTCGTCCGCCGGACCTTATGATCTATCTCCGCGCTTCCGTGGACACGCTGAGAAAGCAAATCTTAAAAAGAGGCAGGTCGTACGAGCAAACCATCAAGCCGGAATACCTGGAACAGCTCAACAGCCACTACGAATCGTGGATCAAGGGGTATGCTTTGGGTCCTCTGTTAATCGTGGAAAGCGACAATCTCGACTTTGTCCATAACGAAAAAGATTTTGACTATATTCAAAAATTGGTGAAGGATAAGTTGAAGAAATAAGCGCTCACGGTTTCCCTTTTTGTGGTCATCCCTGCGCTGATCCCTGGGCATCATTTGAGAAAAGATCTCTGGATGAATCCTTAGCCAATAATAAGAGTCTTTAGTGGAACCGATCGGCGAATACATAGCTCATATCAATCAGGCACTGTCGGACGAATTGAAAGCACGAAGCATTTTTCCGAAGGAGTCGACGCTGATGAACGGAACCAGAATATCAGTTTCGGATGAGAGCGCATTCTACCGTTTTGAAATTCCTGAGAACTTTCTCTTTGAGCCTTCGCTGAGCGTCCGATGTACGCTTGGCACGAAACCCCGGTTGTCGTTTCCCGCGCTCGTTGCCGACGTTCACCACCAATTTGTCTATTTCCTCATCCCTGTCGACGCGGGAGAAATAATCTCCGAGATGTCGTGTGCATGGAATCCTTCAGAAGAGATCGAACTTCTCGCCGCGCGCTATGGAACGATCGCGCAAAGCAATATTCTCTCCGGCCTTTTTCACCGGAACTTCACGGACAATGGCCGCCCGACATCGAAAGAACCGATCTTCCCTTCGACCTTCACCGACTCACAGCGAAATGCGGTCAGAAAATCTCTGGCTCGCACAATCTCGTTTGTTATCGGTGAAAGAAAGAGAGGTAAAACAGGAGTAGCTTCTTCTCTGATGTTGAACGCGCTCAGGGAGGGGAAAAGGGTTTTGTATCTTACTTCTTCTTCGGACGGTCTGCACGATTGCATGCAGGAGGTCGTGGCGCTGAATTCCGTCGTGGCAGAAGAATCCGTCGTTGTGATAGACTCGGGAATTCGCCTGCTCTCCCAGCTTCCGATGGCGTTGTTTGGAACGAAGGCAGCGGAGAATGCCGCCTACGGTGAAGAGCTGAATAAACTCATAAAGATCATTGCCGCTGAACATGAATACGACCACGTTGACGGATTGTTAAAAAAGCGGCAAGAAAAACAGCGGCAGATAGAAGATGCCTCGGCCGAAGCGGAGGAATTGAAATCCCAACTGCAGCGGCTGCAGAGCGCATCCATGCTCGAACGGATAAAACAGGGCATCAACAAATCCGACATCGATTCTGTGCAATTGCGGGTTCAGGAGAAGCTTGCGCTTGTTGAGCGTTTCAAAGAACACGCTGCAACTCTTTTGAAAGAGCAGTACAAAAAGGAATCTCAGCTTCCTGTTCCGTTGAAAGAAAAAAAGGAGATTGAGAAACTCGCCTCGGCGCAGTTGTCGCTCCAGACAGTGG
>Ga0265336_10001145_pt1 | contig 12689 bp, 8 predicted proteins | sample 42119metaG_FD_193583 | JGI IMG/M metagenome (GOLD analysis project Ga0265336, IMG submission 193583) | Rhizosphere microbial communities from Carex aquatilis grown in University of Washington, Seatle, WA, United States - 4-21-19 metaG | ecosystem: Host-associated > Plants > Roots > Rhizosphere >...
GGCGTGGGGCTGCCGATCTTCATCGGCGGCACCGGGCTTTACTTCAAGGCCCTGACGCGCGGCCTGTCGGCCGTGCCACCTGTGCCGGACGAGGTGCGCGAGGCGGTGCGTCTCAGGCTCGATCGCGACGGGGTGGAGGCGCTGCATGCCGAGCTGGCGCGGCGCGATGCCGCGGCGGCGGCGCGGCTGAATGTCCGCGACCGCACCCGTATTGCCCGGGCGCTGGAGGTGATCGAGGCCACCGGTCGGCCATTGGCCGAGTGGCATGCCGAGACCACCCCGCCACTGCTCCCGGAGGGAAGCTATCGGGCGCTGTTCATCGCTCCGGAGCGCGAGGCGCTGTACGCCAGGATCGATGCACGGTTTGACGCCATGCTCGCGGACGGGGCGCTGGAGGAGGTCACGCGGCTGGCGGCGCGCGGGCTCGATCCGCTGCTGCCGGCGATGAAGGCCCACGGCGTGCCGGCGCTGATCCGGCATCTCCGCGGAGAGATCACGCGGGAGGAGGCGGCCGTGATCGGCAAGGCCGACACCCGGCATTATGCCAAGCGGCAATTCACCTGGTTTCGGCATCAGCTGCCGGAGTTCGAATGGCTGACGCCGGAGCAGGCGCGGGGGTGGGTGGCGTTCCTCTAATTGTCATCGCGAGAAGCGCAGCGACGAAGCGATCCAGAGTTGTCGAGTGGCCCCGGATTGCTTCGCTTCGCTCGCAATGACGGCGTGACGGCCAAATTACCGCTCGCCGAACGGCGAATTCCGCGTTAACCTGACAAAATCGCGCGTATGAGCCGGCTTTGCCTTGACATCGGGGTATCCGTGGCTATGTTCGCGCAACCTTTGGGAAGTCTGCTTGGCAACATGCGCAACATTATTACCGCCATCCTTATCGTAGTCGTACCCAGGCGCATCGCCGGGGATGGCTAGCGGCCATCCATGATCCGAGCGGTGCGCAGGGCCTTCCAGGGCCCTTTTTTATTGCCTGGACGACCCCGAACCGAGACGACCCCGAACTGACCGAAACGACTGACCCAGACGACAAAGCCGCTGACAGAAGCGATCCGGAGCCTGCCATGACCGACAAGAGCCACGATCCGAACCAGATGACCGGCGCCGCGATGATCGTGCGCGCGCTCATCGACCACGGCGTGCAGCACATTTTCGGCTATCCGGGCGGCGCGGTGCTTCCGATCTATGACGAGATCTTCCAGCAGAGCGAAGTCGAGCACATCCTGGTCCGTCACGAGCAGGGCGCCGGCCATGCCGCCGAAGGCTATGCGCGCTCGACCGGCAAGCCGGGCGTCGTGCTGGTGACATCAGGTCCCGGCGCCACCAACATGGTGACGCCGCTGGCGGATGCGATGATGGATTCGATTCCCTTGGTCTGCATCACCGGCCAGGTGCCGACGCATCTGATCGGCAACGACGCCTTCCAGGAATGCGACACCGTCGGCATCACCCGGCCTTGCACCAAGCACAATTGGCTGGTCCGCAACGTCAACGATCTGGCCAAGGTGCTGCACGAGGCGTTCTATGTCGCGACCTCGGGCCGGCCGGGCCCCGTCGTCGTCGATGTGCCGAAGGACGTGCAGTTTGCCACCGGCACCTATCATCCGCCGCGCAAGTCCGACGTCCACGTCTCCTACGCCCCGCGCGTCAAGGGCGATGCGATGCAGATCCGCAAGGCGGTCGCGCTGCTGGCCTCGGCCAAGCGGCCGGTGATCTATTCCGGCGGCGGCGTCATCAATTCGGGGCCGGAGGCCTCCAGGCTGTTGCGTGAGCTGGTCGAGGTCACGGGCTTTCCGATCACCTCGACCCTGATGGGGCTGGGCGCCTATCCGGCGTCGGGCACCAATTGGCTCGGCATGCTCGGCATGCACGGCACTTACGAGGCCAACATGACGATGCATGATTGCGACGTCATGCTGTGCGTCGGCGCGCGCTTCGACGACCGCATCACCGGCCGCACCGACGCGTTCTCGCCGAACTCGAAGAAGATCCACATCGACATCGATCCGTCCTCGATCAACAAGAACATCCGCGTCGACGTGCCGATCATCGGCGATTGCGGCGACGTGCTCGCCGACATCCTGCAGGTGTTCAAGGCCGAGGCAAAGACGCCGGACATCAAGGCGTGGTGGCAGCAGATCGCCACCTGGCGGGCGCGCAACTCGCTGGCCTACAAGCCGAACCGCGACGTCATCATGCCGCAATATGCGATCCAGCGGCTGTTCGAGCTGACGCGCGGCCGCGACACCTACATCACGACCGAGGTCGGTCAGCACCAGATGTGGGCGGCGCAGTTCTACGGCTTCGAGGAGCCGCACCGCTGGATGACCTCGGGCGGCCTCGGCACCATGGGCTATGGACTGCCGGCGGCGATCGGCGTCCAGGTCGCGCATCCCGACAGCCTGGTTATCGACATCGGCGGCGACGCCTCGGTGCAGATGACGATGCAGGAGATGTCGACGGCCGTGCAGTACGAGCTGCCGGTCAAGATCTTCATCCTCAACAACCAGTATATGGGCATGGTGCGGCAGTGGCAGCAACTGCTGCACGGCAACCGCCTGTCGCATTCCTACTCGGAAGCGCTGCCGGACTTCGTCAAGCTGGCGGAGGCCTATGGCGGCGTCGGCCTGCAGGTCTCAAAGCCCGGCGATCTCGACGGCGCGATCAAGGAGATGATCTCGGTCAAGAAGCCGGTGCTGTTCGACTGCCGCGTCGCCGCGCTGGAGAACTGCTTCCCGATGATCCCCTCCGGCAAGGCGCACAACGAGATGATCCTGCCGGCGGAAGCGTCGGATCCGGCTGCGGCCTTCGCCGGCGGTAAGGCGCTGGTGTGAGGACTGATCGTGAGCTCAGCGCGCCCGACAAACTCCGCTGTCATCGCCCGGCTTGACCGGGCGATCCAGGAAGCCGCGGCGGTCGTGGGTCTCACACCGGCCGCGGCGTCCTGGATGCCCGTCTTCGCGGGCATGACACTGTGGTGCGGTGCCGGCGCTCTTCACCTCTCCCCGCTTGCGGGGAGAGGTCGGATGGCATCGTCAGATGCAATCCGGGTGAGGGGGGCTCTCCGCACGGCCGTTGCGTGTGGCTGCCCCTCACCCCAGCCCTCTCAGCGCGAGCGAAGCTCGTCGCGCCCCCGTCAGAACGGGGAGAGGGAGCGCAGCGGCGTTCGCGGCTATCGGCGAACAACACATGAGCAGTCCCATGTTCACGCTCGCTGAGCTGGAAGCCGCCCATGCCATCGTCGGCGCCGCCGTGCCGGCGACGCCGGCGCATGCGTGGCCGCTGCTCGCCGCGCGGCTGGGGGCCGGCGTCGTCGTCAAGCATGAGAACCACACGCCGGCCGGTGCCTTCAAGGTGCGCGGCGGGCTGGTGTATGTCGACAACCTCAAGCGCACGCAGCCTGATGTCCGCGGCCTGATCACCGCGACGCGCGGCAATCATGGCCAGAGCGTCGCTTTCGCCGGCCGCCGCAACGGCCTGCCGGTGACGATCTACGTGCCCAGGGGCAATTCGGTTGAGAAGAACCGCGCGATGGCCGCGTTCGGTGCCGAACTGATCGAGAATGGCAGCGATTTCCAGGAATCGCGCGAGGAAGCCGGGCGGCACGCGGCGCGTGATGGGCTGCACATGGTGCCGTCGTTCCATCCTGATCTCGTGCGCGGTGTTGCGACCTACGCGATGGAGCTGTTCCGTTCCGCCCCTGATCTCGATGTGCTCTACGTCTCGATCGGGCAGGGCTCCGGCATCTGCGGCTGCATTCTCGCGCGTGACCTGCTCGGCCTGAAGACCGAGATCGTCGGCGTGCAGTCGACGGAGGCGCCGTCCTACGCGCTGTCATTCGCGGCGCGCACCGTGGTGACGACCAACAGCGCCGATACGAAGGCTGATGGGCTCGCGACGCGCAGCCCCGATGCCGATGCGCTCGCGATCATTCTCAAGGGTGCATCGCGCATCGTGCAGGTCAGCGACGCCGAGATCGCCGAGGCTATCCGCATCTTCTGGACCGACACGCACAATCTCGCCGAAGGTGCCGGCGCAGCCTCGCTCGCGGCGGCCCTGCAGGACAAGCGCAAGCTCGCCGGCAAGCGCGTCGGCCTGGTGCTGACCGGCGGCAACATCGATCTCGATTTGTTCAGGCGCTGGGTGATGCCGGCAACCTCCGAAGAAATGGCAGGAGTGTCGTGATGGGCACTCGGCGCACCACAAACACCGCCGTCATGCCCGGGCTTGACCCGCCTGCGCGGCCGAAGCCGCTTCGGCGCGGCGAAGGCCCGGGCATCCACGAGCCGCGCGCGCGACGCTCGACGTGGACGGCCGGGACAAGCCCGGCCATGACGGCAGAGACACCACGGGGACAGCAATGAACCAGCCAGCATCAGCCTATTTCCTCGAAGATCGCCACGACCCTAACGAGACGCACACGCTGTCAGTGCTGGTGCAGAACGAGCCCGGCGTGCTCGCGCGGGTGATCGGCCTGTTTTCCGGCCGCGGCTACAACATCGAGAGCCTGACCGTCTCCGAGACCGAGAGCCAGAAGCACCTGTCGCGCATCACCATCGTGACCACGGGCACGCCGATGGTGATCCAGCAGATCAAGCACCAGCTCGACCGCATGGTGCCGGTCTATCGCGTCGTCGACATGACCTTGACGAAGCGTGCGATCGAGCGCGAGCTGGCGATGATCAAGGTGCGCGGCACCGGCGAGCCGCGCGTCGAGGCGCTGCGGCTGGCGGATGCGTTCCGGGCCCGCGTCATCGACGCCACCACGGAAAGCTTCGTGTTCGAGATCACAGGCAACACCGACAAGATCAGTCAGTTTATCGATCTGATGCGTCCGCTCGGCCTGGTCGAGGTGGCCAGGACCGGCATTGCGGCGATCGGGCGGGGACCGGAAGGGATGTGAGCCATGCTGGCGCGCGACTGGTACTACAACGAACGGAACCGGATCGGGCTGGATCATGCCGTGGCCTCGATCTATGGCGCGGGGGATGATGCGGACGAGCGCGCGCGCGCCGCGCTCAAGATGCTGGGCGTCAAGCCCGGCTGGCGAGTGGCCGATATCGGCTGCGGCAATGGCGTGCTGGCGACGGAAGCGGCGCTGCTGGGCGCGGTCGTCGACGCCATCGACATCTCCCCGGCGATGCTGGCGCTGACCAAGATCTACACCCGCGACCGCCGCACCGCGGTGCGGATGCATTCGGCCGGCCTGCTGTCGTTCGCCTATGAGGCCAATTCCTACGACCTGATCGCCAGCGAGTTCACGCTGCATCATCTGCCGGACTTCTGGAAGGCGGTGGCGCTCGCGCGGATCTACGGCGCGCTGAAGCCGGGCGCGCAGTTCTTCCTGCGCGATATCGTCTATGTCAGCATGCCCGACGGCGCCGAGCGCTCGATCGAGCAATGGGCCGATTTCAACATCAAGAACCACGACCTCGCCCGCGACAGCGTCATCACCCATATGCGCGACGAGAACTCGACCTTCGCCTGGGTGATGGAGCGGATGCTGAGCGAGGTCGGCTTCGTCACTGTGTCGGCCGACTACCACGCCCCGATGCACGCGACCTATGTGCTGCAGAAGCCGGCGGGGCAGGGGTAGGCGAGCTGTGTTGATGTTTGCGCGAGATGGCGAGGCGAGCACGCTGCCACCCTCCCCTGGAGGGGGAGGGGCGTTTCACATCGCGCGAAGCCGCGATGTGAAACGGGGCGGGGGGACGCCTCCCCGCGCGAGCTGTGCCTGGGGCCCACCCCACCCTGATCGCGCATTTCGTGCGCGATCGCCCCTCCCCCTTCAGGGGAGGGTGAAGAGCCGTCGTGCGGCGGAAGCTCATTAGATGTCCCAGCAGCTCCTCATCGCCTTCGTCACCTTCGCCTTCGTGATGGCGTTCACGCCGGGGCCGAACAACATCATGCTGCTGTCGTCGGGCGTGACCCACGGCTTCCGCCGCACGGTGCCGCATATGATGGGCGTCAGCTTCGGCTTCGCCTTCATGGTCGGCGCGGTCGGCTTCGGGCTGGCCACGGTGTTCATCCGCTATCCCGTGCTGCAGGAGGTGCTGAAATATCTCGGCGCCGCCTATCTGATCTATCTCGCGGTCGTCATCGCCTTCTCCGGATCGGCCAAGACCGATAACGACACGTCGCCGCGCGGCCCGATGTCGTTCTGGGGCGCGGCGCTGTTCCAATGGGTCAATGCCAAGGGCTGGGTGATGGTGATCAGCACCATCACGGCCTATGCCGCCATCGCCCGCTTTCCCGCCAACGTTGCGTTGCAGGTCGCCATCAGCTTCGTCATGGCGATCGGCTCGACCATTACCTGGACCCTGTTCGGCACCGCATTGCGGCCGCTCTTGAGCTCGGAGCGCGCGGTCCGCGGCTTTAATATCCTGATGGCCCTGCTGCTGCTGGCCTCGCTCTATCCCGTGTTCATGGACGCATGAGAGGGGCGGCCGCCATGCGAGATCGGGGTTTCCATCGCACCTCAAAATGCTCTAGACACGGGCCGGATTTCGTCCGGGCGCAGCCGCCCGTGCCTCACCCAAGCGTCTGACTTTCCAGCCAATTCCGGCCATTTCAAAGAGGAAACGACAATGCGTGTCTACTACGATCGCGACGCCGATCTGAACCTGATCAAGGGCAAGAAGGTCGTCATCGTCGGCTATGGCAGCCAGGGCCATGCCCATGCGCTGAACCTGAAGGATTCCGGCGTCAAGGACGTCGCGATTGCGCTGCGCAAGGGCTCGGCCTCGGCCAAGAAGGCCGAAGGTGCCGGCTTCAAGGTGATGGAAGTCGCCGAGGCCGCGAAGTGGGCCGACCTCGTGATGATGCTGACCCCGGACGAGCTGCAGGGCGACATCTACCGCGAGCACCTGCACGACAACATGAAGCAGGGCGCCGCGCTCGTCTTCGCCCATGGTCTCAACGTGCATTTCAACCTGCTGGATCCGCGCCCCGATCTCGACGTGCTGATGATCGCGCCGAAGGGCCCCGGCCACACCGTCCGCTCCGAATACCAGCGCGGCGGCGGCGTGCCCTGCCTGATCGCGATCGCCAAGGACTCCTCGGGCAATGCCCATGATCTCGGCCTGTCCTACGCCTCGGCGATCGGCGGCGGCCGCGCCGGCATCATCGAGACCACCTTCAAGGAAGAGTGCGAGACCGATTTGTTCGGTGAGCAGGCGGTGCTGTGCGGCGGCCTGGTCGAGCTGATCAAGGCCGGCTACGAGACGCTGACGGAAGCTGGCTACGCCCCGGAAATGGCCTATTTCGAGTGCCTCCACGAGGTGAAGCTGATCGTCGACCTGATCTATGAAGGCGGCATCGCCAACATGAACTATTCGATCTCCAACACCGCTGAATATGGCGAGTACGTCACCGGCCCGCGCATCATCACCCCCGAGACCAAGGCCGAGATGAAGCGCGTGCTCGACGACATCCAGTCCGGCCGCTTCGCCCGCGACTGGATGCTGGAGAACAAGGTCAACCAGTCCTCGTTCAAGGCCACCCGTGCCCGTCTCGCCCAGCACCCGATCGAGGAAGTCGGTGCCCGCCTGCGCGACATGATGCCCTGGATCAAGAAGGGCGCGCTGGTCGACAAGTCGAAGAACTAAGGTCTCGCGACGACGATCGAGAAATGCAAACGGCGGGCCGAGGCCCGCCGTTTTTGTTGGATCGAGCCGTCGCCGGTCCATTCAGGACATCGCGCGGCGTGAGACGCGCGGCGCGAGCAGGCGGACGATCTCACAGGTGGCGACGAGCCCGGCCAGCCAGGCGGCGCCGGTCAGTCCGAGGCGCGCGACGATCGCAGGCGTGAAGCTCGACGCGCCGCCTAGCACGGGCGTGGCCGCGAGAAGCAGCAGCTCGTAGCCGGCGTAGGCGCCGAGCAGGGCGGCGGTGAGCGCGAGCGGCGCCGGTGCGGCGCGCAACGCCTGCAACACGAGGCGCGCGATGATCGTGGCGCCGAGCGCGGCGGCACCGATTGCGATCCCCCAGGCCAGCGTGTTGGCATCGATGGGATAATGCAGGGCGCCGAAGCCGATGCCCTGGTTGACCAGGAAGGCGCCGAGCACGCAGAGCAACGCGGGGCGTAGCGGCAGCAGGGCGGCTGCGACCACCGCGAAGGCCGCGAATGGCGTGGCGCAGGCAAAGGCGAAGCTCGCCAGCGCGCAGGCGGTGACCAGCAGCGCGAAGCAGAAGGCCGCAGCATGCCGCGGCGGCACGGGCGTGAGGCGAGCGTCGGCGGGGGAGGTGAGGATGTCGAGAGCCATGGGTCGTCTCCTTCGGGGTGGATTGTAGTCCATTGGGGATGTCGATGACAGCGGTTCGCAGGGCAGGGCGTTCACTCCATCCCGAAGCTCGCCATGCGGATGCCGCCGAACACGCCGAGGCCCGGGGCCAGGAAGCCGGTCGGGTTCTGGTAGTGCCGATTGAACAGGTTATCGACGCGGCCGAACAGCTTGACCTGGCCGGAGACCGCGTAGTCGGCGCGCAGGTTCACGACGGTATAGCCGGGCGCGACGAGGCCCGAGGTCATGCCGTCGCGGCTGACGTCGCGCCAGTCGCTGACGCGCAGCAAGGTGGCCGACACCGTCAGCGGGTCCAGCGGCGTCCAGACCGCTGTCGCGCTCCATTTTTCCTTCGGGCGGCGCAGCAGCTGCAGACCGGTCGTCGCGTCGACCGCGCGCGTGAACGTATAGTCCGCGCGCAGCGACAGCCGGTCCGTCAGGTGCGCTGTGACGAAGCTCTCGGTGCCCTCGGTGGTGGCGAGTCCGACATTGGCGTAGGAGGTGAAGGTCACATTGGAGTTGATGAGGTCGGTGATACTGTTGTGGAAGTAGGTCGCGCCGAGGCGGATGCGATCGTCGAACAGCGGCTGCTCGAATCCCGCATCATAGCCGGTGCTCTGCTCCGGCTTGAGGTTCGGATTGGCGAAGAAGTTGAACGCCGGAAAGTCCTGATAGAGCTGGCTCAAGGTCGGCGCCTTGAAGCCGGTGCCGTAGCTCGCCTTCAGCTTGGTTTCGGTGACCGGCAGGATCACGGCCGGTGCGATCCGGTAGGTGCCATGGCTGCCGAATTGATCGTTGATGTCGTTGCGCAGGCTCGCGACCAGGAACATGCGCTGTGCGAAATTCGTCTGCACCTCGACGAAGCCGGCTCTGTTGCCGTTCTCGGCCGTGAGGCCCGTGGTCTGGAGGCGGTCGGTCTGCTGCTCGAGCCCGACGATGAAATTGTTGTGCGGAGCGAGCTCGGTGACCGCGTGCCAGTCATATTTGATGCGCTCGCCGGTCGAGATCGCGGCGAGGGGATTGCCCGCGGTGAGATCGGACGTCCGGTTGTTGACGTAGTTGATACCGAAATAGTTTTTGATGCGGCCGTCGAGCAGCGACCACACGGCTTCCTCGCGCGTGGCGAACTGCCGCACGGCATGGGTGCTCTGGGCCGCGTTCGGGACGCTGGGAAAGCTGCCGTCGCCGGTGAACAGCAGCGTTGCGTCCGTGTAGCGCATCACGGAATTCAGCGACCAGGCTTCGTTGAGGTCGACGCCGAATTTGGTCGAGGCGGTGACGTTGTCATAGGCGTTGCCGATCGCCTTCTGCCCCGCCGGCAGCAATTGCTGTGGCGTGACCGGAATGTCGCCGGCATGGAGATGCGCGACATTCATCGCGTAGTTCACATTGTCCTGCGACCCGCTGACGCCGGCCGACTGGTTGAAGGTCTGATACGTGCCGGTCTCGATCGAAGCGGTTGCCCGCGCCGGGCCGTCGCCCTTGCGCGTGATCACCGAGATGACGCCACCGATCGCATCCGAGCCATAGAGGCCGCTCTGCGGCCCCCTCAGCACCTCGAACTGCTGGATGTCCGAGGTCAGCAGATGGGCGAAGTCGAACGCACCATTGGCATTGGTGACGTCGCCGACATCGATGCCGTCGATCAGGATCTTGGTGTGATTCGCGTTTGTCCCGCGGGTGAAGACCGAGCTCTGCCCGCCAGCGCCGCCGGTCTGCACGACGTTCAAGCCGGGAATGGCGGCGAGGATGTCGGGCACGCTGCGGAACTGTTGCGTGGCGATGTCCTTGGCCGTAACGACGGTGATCGCGTTCGCCACATGGGCAGCGGGGGTTGCGATGCCGGTCGGGCTGACGACGAGTTGTGCGTTGGCCTGGGCGGCGGCGCTCTGCGTGGCCGCCGGCTGCGATGCGCGTGCGCGCGGCGTCTGCGCCCCACGCGGCAAGGCCGGCTTCGGAGCGGCCGGCTTGCGGGGCGGATCGACCTCGACCGGCGGCAGCAGGTCGGGGGAGGCGGATTGCTGGGCGGTGGCCGGAGCCGCGCCGAACGTCGCGATGGAGACCAGGACGGTCGACGACGACAGGCCGGCGCGATGGCGCCGGGCGACGGATAGGAACGAGAACACGAGGGAACCTCGGCATGACGTCAGTGGCACGTCACCGCGAACGAGGTTTCACACCGGCCAATGCTGCCCGGCGTAGAAACGATGCCAATAAACGCCCCGACCGGCATCCTCGCGTGTGACCACGGCTGACGGCAGGTCTCCTGGCTCGCGGGTCGTCACCTCAACGCCGCCTTCCCAGGACCGAGAATCCCAGTGGCATCTGACGTGAGATTCGCCGCTTACAGTTGCGGGGGCAGCTGCGGCCTTCGAACGATCCGTTAAGGACGTCCGGCACCGCATTCCCTTTTGAGCCCCGGTCAGGGGGCACCGTCACCATCACAGTAGGTGTGCGCGTGTGGCTGAGTCAATCGTGGCGATGATGGCGCCGAAGGGCCCCCGGCCACACCGTCTGCTCCGAGTCCGAGCGCGGCCGCGTGCCCTGCCTGACCGCGACCGCCCAGGCCAGCGTGTTGGCATCGTCACTGCAGCCCGGAGGTGGCCATCCGGATGCCGCCGAACATGCCGAAGCCGGGCGCCAGGAAGCCGGTCGGGTTCTGGTAATGGCGGTTGAACAGATTGTCGATCCGGGCGAACAGCTTGACCTGGTCCGAGAGGGCGTAGTCGCCGCGCAGATTCACCAGCGTATAGCCGGGCGCGACGAGGCCGGTCGTGGTACCGTCGCGGCTGACGTCGAGCCAGTCGCCGACGCGCAGCAGGGTGGCAGACAGCGTCAGCGCATCGACCGGCAGCCATGTGGCGGTGGCGCTCCATTTCTCTCTCGGCTGGCGCAACAGCTGCTGACCGGTGCTCGCGTCGACCGCGCGGGTGAACGTGTAGTCTGCGCGGAGCCAGATGCGATCGGTCAGTTTCGCCGCGACGAAGCTCTCGGTGCCTTCGGTGGTGGCGAAGCCGATATTGGCAAAGGAGGTGGCGTTCGCGTTGAAACTGATCAGGTTGGTGATGTCATTGTGGAAGTAGGTCGCGCCGAAGCGCAACCGATCCTCGAACAGCGGCTGCTCGAAGCCGGCATCGTAGCCGATGCTCGCCTCCGGCTTCAGGTTCGGATTGGCGAAGAAATTGAAGGCCGGAAAATTCTGATACAACTGACTCAAGGTCGGCACCTTGAAGCCGGTGCCATAGCTCGCCTTCAGCCGGGTCTCGGTCACCGGCAGGATCACCGCCGGCGCGATCCGGTAGGTGCCGTGGCCGCCGAACCGATCGTCGACGTCGTCGCGCAGGCTCGCGACCACTAACCAGCGCTTGGCGAATTCGGTCTGCAGCTCGACGAAGCCGGCCTTGTTGCCGTTCTCGGCCAGGACGTCGGCCGCCTTCAGCCGCTCGGCCTGCTGCTCCACGCCGACCACAAGATGATTGCGCGGGGAGAGTTCGGCCACTGCGCGCCAGTCATATTTGATGCGCTCGCCGGTGGCGATGGTAGGCGCCGGATTGCCGGGCGCCAGATCGTAAGACCAGTTGTTGACGTAGTTCACGCCGAAATGGTTGCGGATGCGGCCGCCGAGCAGCGACCAGACGGCTTCCTCGCGGGTCGTCAACTGGCGGTCGGTGTGATGGCTTTGGGTTGCATTCGGAAAGCTCGGAGATCCGCTGTCCCCGGTGAACAGCAGGCTCGCGTCGGTGTGGCGAACCAGCGCGTTCAGCGTCCAGGCCTCGTTCAGGTCGACGCCGAGCCTGGTCGACGCCGTGACGTTGTCATAGGCGTTGCCGATCGCCTTCCGTCCTGGTGGCAGCAATTGCCAGGGCGTCACCGGCACATCGCCGGCGTGAAGGTGCGCAATGTTGAACGCGTAGTTGAATTGATCCTTTGAGCCGCTGAGTCCCGCGGTCTGGTTGAAACTCCGATACGCGCCGGTTTCGATCGAGCCGGTGGCTTGTGCCGGTCCGTCACCCTTGCGGGTGGTGATCGAGATCACGCCGCCGAGCGCATCCGCGCCATAGAGGCCGCTCTGCGGCCCGCGCAGCACCTCGAGCCGCTGGATGTCGGCGGTGAGCAGATGCTCGACATCGGGCGCGCCATTGCTGTTGGTGACGTTGCCGACATCGACGCCGTCGATGACGAGCTTGGTATGGTTGGCGCTGGTGCCGCGGGTGGAGACGGTGCTCTGCCCGCCCGGACCGCCGGCCTGCACGACGGTCAAGCCGGGGACCGTGCTCAGGATGTCCGGCAGGCTGCGGCCCTGCTGGGTGGCGATATCCTTGTCAGTCACCACGGTGATCGACCGGCCGGCCTCGGCGGCTGGCGTGGCGATGCCGGTTGGGCTGGCGGCGGCAGGCGCTA